>WNFI01112821.1_pt1 | contig 28377 bp, 26 predicted proteins | sample 5400471 | NCBI WGS metagenome assembly WNFI01 (sample SAMN13153348, study PRJNA577476) | soil metagenome | isolation source: 100 cm saprolite on Douglas fir-dominated hillslope | place: USA:California | collected 2013-09-17
GAGCAGCACCACGAGGCTGTCCCAGCCGAAGTGCTCGAGTCCCTGCAGGACGCCGCGGATGGTCAGCAGGTAGCTGCGCATCACCGCGGAGACCGCCAGGAGCAGACACACGATCGGAAAGTCCCCGTCGGTCCGGATCCAGCGCGCCAGCACCGTGATCGCGATCACCATCGCCACCGAGGGTGCGAGCTTCAATCCGACCGAGTTGCGGAACAGGGCCGGGGCGCTGCCGCGCTCGCGCGCCACGCCCCGGATCGCGACCTGGTGAAGCCCCCAATCCATGAGCGATTCGCCGATGGTGGCCAGCGCGAGCGCCAGGGAGAACCGCCCGTACGTCTCACGGCCGAGCAGGCGTCCCGCCAGCACGAGGACGCCGAGCAGCAGCACGGCGCTGCCGGATGACGCTGTGGCGTAGAACAGGTTCCGGCGCAGGCCGAGCAGACCCGCGGGCTGGGCTTCGCTCATGCGCCAACCACCAGGCCGTCGAGCATCGCCGCGAAGCGATCGAGCACGGCGTTTTCATCGAAGCGCATCGCCGTCTGCCGCGCGGCCAGCCCGAGCCGCGCGCGCCGGGTCGCGTCCGCGGCGATCTCATCGATCGCAGACGCGAGCGCCGCGGCATCGTGTGGCGGTACCAGGCGTCCGTTCTCGCCGTCGACAACGTAGTCCATGAGACCGCCGACGGCGGACGCCACCACGGGCAGAGCGCTGGCCATCGCCTCGACCGCGGAGATGCCGAACGACTCCCAATGCGACGGGATGATCGCGAAATCGGACGCCCGATATAGGGGGGCCGTGTCACCGCTGGCGCCGTACAGGCTGACGCGGCCGGCGAGCGCCGGCGACGTGGCGAGTGCCCGCACGCGCGCGCCTTCGTCCCAGCGATGTCCGGGCATGTCGGGGCCGACCACGACCAGCTGCGCCGTGGCGCTCACGCGCTCCCAGGCGTGCAGGAGATCGACGATGCCCTTTTCGCGGCTCAAGCGGCCGACGTACAGCGCAATGATCCGATCCGCCGGCCAGCCGAGCTCGGCGCGCAGCCGCGAGCGCTCGCCGGGCACCACCGGCCGGAACCGCGCCGTGTCGACCGTATTCGGCAAGTAGTGCACTCGGCCTTCCGGCACGCCTTCGGCGACAGCTTCCGCCTGAATCGCTCGCGAGATGCACGCGACCGCGGCTGCCGCACGATACGCGCGCCGCAACGGCCACGACACGGCACGCGCGACCGGATGCCGCGGCGACAGCCCGAGCGCGGCCAGCGCCGGCCCCCAATTCTCGCCCGATAGTACGCCTTCAGTTTGTGCCTGGATGGCAACCGGGCGCCGCAGCAGCGTGCCCGCGAGGATCGCGGCAAGGCCAATCCCGCGATAGTCGATGACGCAGATGATGTCGTACTCGTCGCGGCGCCGCCAGAGGGCCGCGAAGGCCCACGGGAGAATGGTCCATTTCCCGGCGCCGCGCCGCGCGCCGGCGACTCCGACGCGCTCGATCGGGACGCCGTCGATGGTATCCCGATCGGACAGGGCCGGATCGGTGCGCTTCGTGATCACGAACACCGGGTTCCCGCGGGCGGCCAGGAATGCCGCGAGCCGGCCGGCGGCCATCTCCGAGCCGCCGAGCACCGGATGATAGAAGGTGGTCAACAGGGCGACCCGCGCGTGCGTCATCGCGCGCTCACCATCGGCCGGACCAGCCGCCAGTAGGCGCGCAGCCACGCATCGTAGGCCTTCTTGAAGGTGCGCCCGGCCCGCCCGCCGGCCAGATCGGCGCGTACGATGAGCGGGTCGTCGCGCAGCAGGCGTCGATCGCCGGCCCGCCGATATCGGGCGACCGCGGCGCGGTCCGCCGGCAAGGCGGGAAGCATCCGGATCAGTCCCACGACCGCGCGCACCCACGCCCCGGCATGTCCCGAGGCGGCGAGGACACCGAACTGGAGCACTTCATGCGCCGCCAGCGCTGGGGCCAGCACCAGCAGCGTCCACGCTTCGTAATTGCGCAGCAGGAAATGCCACCGATTCCGGATCTGGTACGCGAATAACCACGTCGTGCGCGGACCGCTGTCGTGCAGCACGCGCGCCGAGCCCACCTCCCGGATGGTGAAGCCGGCGATCCGTATCCGATGCAGGAAATCTCCGTCCTCCTTGCCCATGAAATAGCGCTCGTCGAAGAAACCGACGTGCGCCGCCGCCCTGCCGTCGATGAGCAGCGCGCAGCCTGGTGCGGCGCCGACTTCCGCGTCACCCTCGCCGCGCTCGGCCACGGCCCGATCCTGCCAGGCGTTCACGGCCTCGCCGATGAAATGGAGTCCGCCACCGCCGTACTGGATGCGATCCGGGGTCGAGGCGTTGAGCACGAGCGGCGTGGCGACCGCCACGTGCTCGATGTCCATCGCGCGCCGCAGCCGCGCCGCGGTGTCCGGGACGAGGCGCACGTCGGCGTCCATCACCAGCACGTAGCGCGTCTGGCCCCGCCGGAGTGCATCGTTGCGCCCCGGATTGGGTCCGCGGTTCGCGCCGAGGCTAACCACGGTGATGCGCGGATGGTCGCGTGCCAGCCATTCGGCAGTTCCGTCGGCGCTGGCGGAATCGACGACAGTGATGCGCGCCTCGGGACATCCCGTCCGCAGGACTGACTCGATGGCCGCCGGGAGGGCGGTCCGGTTGTTGTGCGCGACGAGGGCGACCGAGACGTCCGAAGGGAAGCCGGGCTCGAGAGTCATCGGCCGGAGAACAGCCACCGGCGCCCGCGTCCCGGCAGCGCGAAGATGTGCCGGTTCGCGAGCCGTTTCAGCGCGTAGGGATCATCCCCGGAGGCGACGGCGAAGCGACCGCGGAAGCGGTTGGCAAATGCGGTCCGGTATCCACACCGTTCGAGGGCCTTCCACGTGACCCGTCCGGCGACGCCCCACGGCAGGCAGATATGATCCACCGCGTGGCCGGAAAGGCGTGCCTCCAGCTCGTCTCTCGCGCCCTGGAGCTCGCGTGCGATGGCCGCGTCGCGCGCAGCCTCGTCCTCGAAGTCACCGCGTACCTCGCCCGCGACGCGGCGTAGTTCAGCGCGCCAGTCCGCGCGATCGAAGAATCGCGGGCCGCCGTGGTCCGCCACGTGCGCCACGCATCGGGTGCTGACGTCTGGATTGGGGAAGAACCGCCGAGCATCCGACAGCCGCGAGCGTCGGACGTAGAGCGGCGCGCCGAGCGACTCGGCGCTCAGGAACTGCAGCGGTCCGCTCCGATCGAGACGCGGCCGGTTCAAGGGAGACTCGAAGGTAAACGCGGGGGACACGAAATCGCTGACCACCGGCGCGGCGAACATGAGGCTGTGCGTCAGGCTGTGCGACTGGACGTCGAACGTCCCGTCGTTGTGGAGGCGCTGCAACTCCGGCCACGTGACCAACGGGTCCGCGTCGGCGTCGAGCCTGACCGAATCGACCGGCCCGTCCACGATGGTCGGCCGCACGGCCGCGGCCTCGCGGATGCGCGCCGGAATGGCGTAGGCGATCCCCTGCATGTTGTAGCGGCGGAGCAGGGGGCCAGCGACGGTCCAGAGGCTGGACCAGGCATCGTCGAACGCGAGCGCGACGGACCTGGGCGGCGGCGGAACCCCGTCGCGGACGAGTCCGGCAATGGCGGTGGACGTTACGGTGCGATAACCGTTCTCGGCGAGGTACTGCAGCTTGGGTTCGAGCTCCGAGACCGCGGTCTGATGAAAATGAAACACGGGCAGCAGCCGGCCGATCTCGCCGCCGAGAAGAAACGCCGGGTAGCGACCGGCGAGGAAATCCAGCGCCCCCCGCACGCGTCCTCCCCGCTCGCCGAATGGCACGCGTGCGTGCGAGCCGATCGTGAACAGAATGACACAGCATAACAGCGTACAATGCCGACGTGGGAAATCGGCGAGTGAGCCGGGCCGCCCTCGCGGCGATCGTCTTGCCGATTGCCGCGGCGGCCTGTCTGCCAGTCGAACGCGGGCTCGCGATCAAAGGTGACGAAGCCACCTATATCGCGATGGCGCTGAGCGTGGCCTATGACGGCGATCTGAAGTTCGGCCCACAGGATCTCCATCGATTTCAGCGGCTCTACGGCACGGGCCCCGAGGGCATCTTTCTGCAGCAGGGCTACGACCTGCACCTCGAAGTCGCGCCGGGCTGGCCACCTGTCCGTGTCTCGAGGACTCGTCGACCGTCGCGTGAGGGCCTGGCCTTCGGGAAGGCGTTTGCGTATCCCGTCGTCGCCGCACCCTTCATCCGGCTCGCGGGGCTGCGTGGGTTGCTGCTGCTCAACCTTCTCCTGCTCTCAGCCGTCGTGTGGATGGGATGGACCTTCGCCGCGACGCGACTCGGGGTGGCCGCTGCCGGAGTCCTGACCGTGGCGTTCGTGGCGGCGTCGATCGTCTCGCTGTACACAGTCTGGCGGACCCCGGAAATCTTCAACTTCGCGCTCGTGTTTGCGGCCTACTTCCTCTGGCTCTATAAAGAGGTGGCGTCTCCCCCGGAGTTACAGGGGCGATGGCTGGCGCACCCGGTGACGGATTACATCGCCGCCGGCCTGCTGGGGGTCGCGACGTTTTCGAAGCCCCCGAATGCCCTGTTAGTCGGTCCGTTAATCGTCATGCTGCTCCTCAGGCGGCGGTGGCCCCGCTGGGCGGGTGTGGGTGCGACGTTTCTGCTGTTCAGTGCCGGCGCTTTCGTGCTGAACGCGCTGGTCTCCGGCGAGCTCAATTATCAAGGCGGGGATCGCCGCACCTTCTACGGACGCTTTCCCTACAGCGACGCCACGGCGACGTTCGACTCGATGGGCTCCGTCATGGCGACCGAGCATTCGGACGCGCAGTCGCTGCTGTCGCCCCCCGTCTTCTGGCCCCTCTTCGAGCACAACGCAGGCTACTATTTCGTCGGGCGACACGCCGGGCTGATTCCGTACTTCCTACCGGGAATAGTGATCCTGGCCGCGTGGCTCGCACGACCGCGGACCTGGACGCGCTGGCAGATCCTCAGCGCGCTGGCGCTGGGAGGCTCGGTGCTCGCTGGCCTGATCGTGACGGCTCCGCTGCTGGCACATCCGCTGGCGGCCTCACAGCAGCCCTGGCGGAGCGCCGAACACGGCCTCGTCCGGCTTCTTCCCGTTGAATTGACGATGGTGGACGATCTGCCGGTGCGGCTGGCCGGAGCCCGCTCGCGCATCCCATTCCGGGACGCGCTTCTCTATCTCCTCGACGAGGCCGCCTTCCAGCCCGAGTCAACGGGGTTCTGGGTCGCCGGCCGCGCTCGGGCGGAGATCATCGTCAGGACCGACGGCGCGCTTGGGCGCGTAAAATTCCGGTTGCGCTCCGTGGTTCCGAATCATGTCGAGCTGTCGGTGGGCGGAAGGGCTATCGCGATCGACCTGGAGCCGAATACGATTGCGACGGTGTGGGTCGAGGCGGGCCCGGGCGTAGTCTACACGCACGGCAGCCGCGCGTATCTGCTCTCGATTAGTACGTCGCAGGGATTCGTGCCGCATCTCGTTGACGCCGCTTCGACGGATGCGCGCTTTCTTGGAGTCTTCGTCGAGCCGGACTTCTAGCGAGGCTCCGCGTCAGACCGGCTGGCGGTCAGTGGCGGCGGGAGAACTGCACGGCGGCGCCCGAGGTGGAAAACAGCATGGTCAGGGCGGCCCCGGCGAACGAGACGATCAGGGCGGATTCGAGCGGCAGCCCGAGCCGCGTGAAGTAGAAGCCGAAGGTCGCTTCCCGGAGGCCGAAGCCGTTGATCGAGAGCGGCAGCATCTGCACGATGAAGGTGATGGGGACGATCATCGCGAGGCTCGTCATCGACACGGGGATGTGCATGCTCCTGGCGACGGCCGTATAGAACCCGACGAGAGCCAGCTGTACGCCAATCGCCCCGACAAAGCACAGCAGCAGTGACGCCGGGCGGGCCCGAAAACGTTCAAGGGCGCCGGTGAGGTGCCGTACGCGCTCGTCGATCCAGGCCGCGTGGAAGACGCGCAGCGGCCGCAGCAGCCAGGTTACGACGTGCGGCCGCAGCAGCGCCGGCGTGCAGGCGGCGGTCGCGAGGCCGAAGCCCCCCCACAGCGTTGCGGCGCCGATCGGACCCGGCGCCGGCGACGCCGTTGCTGTCGCGGCCACCGCCGCCACCAGCGCCAGGGCCAGCAGTCCGATTCCCCGATCGACCAGCACGATCGTGGCCGCCAGCGTCCGCGATCCCGCCGGCGCCACGGTGTCAGCAATACGGATCACGTCGCCGCCGATGTTGCTCGGCAGGAAATTGTTATAGAACGTCGCAACGAGAAACGACTTCGTCAAGGTGCCGTATGACACCGGCACGCGCTGGGCATGGAGAAGCGCCCCCCACCGCCAGGCGCTGATGAGGATCATGGCGAGGTACAGCAGCAGCGCGCCGAGGAGCCAGGCGGGTGATGCCTTCCGCGCATAGGCCCAGAGGCGGACGACGTCGATGCGCGAGAAGAGCAGCGCAAGCAGCGCCGTGCTCACCGCAACCTTGACGATGAGCATCCAGCGCGAGCCTTTTCCCGGCTCGGCGGCGCTGACTGTGATGGTCACTGGAATGGTCGCGCCGGACCCACCGGCGCGATCTCGCAGTCTAACATAGCCCGTGCGCCGGTTGACCTGAGCGGGTGCCAGTCCGTACAATTGCCATTCCGCCGTCCATGCACATCCTGATGATCGCTCCCGAGCCCTTCTTCGAGCCACGAGGGACGGCCTTCAGCGAGTATCACCGCATTCGCGCGCTCACCGACCTCGGCCATACGGTGGATCTCGTGACCTATCCGTTCGGGAACGACGTGCCGATCCGCGGACTGCGCGTGTACCGATCGCTGCGTCCTCCGTTCATGCGCCGGATCGGCATCGGTCCCTCGTTGGCAAAAGTCCCGCTCGATGTGCTGCTGGCGCTGACGGCTGTCCGGCGTGCGTTCAGCGGCCGGTACGACGCCGTCCATTCGCACGAGGAGGGTATCGCGATCGGCATCGTGCTGGCGTGGTTCCTGCGGCTGCCGCACCTGTACGACATGCATTCGAGCTTGCCGCAGCAGTTGACGAATTTCGCGTTCAGCCGGTCTCGTCTTCTGACGGGATTGTTCGTGGCGCTGGAGCGTTTCGTCGTGCGCCACTCGCGTGTCGTGGTCGTGATCTGTCCGCACCTGCAGTCGCTCGTGCGCACGATCGATCCGGACGTTCGATCGGTGCTGATCGAAAACGCGCCGGGATCGAGCGACCAGGAGACGCAGGGGGTGCCGGAGGCGCTCCGCGCGGGGCTCGGCCTCGCGCCGAGCCAACCGGTGATTCTGTATACCGGGACGTTCGAGGCGTATCAGGGACTGGACCTGTTAATCGCCGCGCTCGTGCGGGTGCGGCAGCAGCGGCCCGACGCTCGGCTCGTGATGGCCGGGGGACACCCCAAGCAGATTGCGGCGGTGCGCGAGGAAGTGGCGCGGCGCGGTGTCGCAGACGCCGTGGTCTTTGCCGGGCAGCGGCCGGCGTCAGAGATCCCCCTCTACCTGCGCATGGCCGACATTCTGGTGTCGCCGCGCAGCACCGGGACCAACACGCCGCTGAAAATCTATCAGTACCTTCGCAGCGGCACGCCCATCGTTGCCACGCGCCTGCTGACGCACACGCAGGTGCTCTCCGACGATATCGCTGTGCTGACCCCCCCGACGCCGGAGGGCTTTGCGGAGGGCATCCTCCACGTGATCGCCGATCCCGGCGCCGCCTCGGCGATGGCGGCGCGGGCGCGGCAGCTGGCTGAGACCAAATACAGCTACGAGGCGTACCTGGCGCGCACTAAAGAAGCGTGCGCGCACCTGTTCGGTGCGCCGCCGGTTCCGGCTTCCGAAGGCGTCGCATGAGCGTTGCGCCCGGCGACGGGCCCGATCCCGCGCACTACAGCTACGAGCACTATGCCAGCGCGGAGGTTGCCGAGGGTTTTGACGCGCTGCGGTTCAGTGGTCCCATCGGGGGCATGCTGGCCGAGGCGCAAGAGGGGCTGCTCGTGCGCTTCCTCGGACCGCTGGCGGACCGGACGATCCTTGACGTCGGCACCGGTACCGGCCGCGCCGCCATCCTGCTCGCGCGACGGAGCGCACGCGTGACCGCGGTGGACGCGTCCGGCGAAATGCTGGCGGTGGCGCGGCGGCGGGCGGCGGCTGCCGGCGTCCACGTGACGTTCGACCGTGGCGACGCCCACGCGCTGTCGTTTCCGGATGGCGCCTTCGACGCGGCCGTCGCCCTGCGGGTCCTGATGCACACCCCGGACTGGCGGCGCTGTCTGGCCGAGTTGTGCCGCGTCAGCCGGTCGCAGGTCGTGTTCGACTATCCATCTGCGACAAGCCTCGCCGCCCTGCAAGCTGCCGCCCGGCGAAGTGCGGCGGCGCTGGGAGCGCGCGTGGAGGCGTACCGGGTGTTTCGGCCGCAGACCATCCACGCCGCACTCGCTGCGGAGGGATATCGCGTCACGGGCATCCATCGACAGTTCGTCCTTCCGATCGCGGTCCACAAGGCCATTGGCTCACGGGGCTTTACCGAACGGGTCGAGGCGGCGCTGGCGGCCGTCAGGCTCGACCGGCCGTTCGGGTCCCCGGTGACGACGGTGGCGGAACGGTGCGCGTTCTAGTCACGGGGGCGACGGGGTTCACTGGCGGGCACCTCGTCCGTTCGCTCGCCGCGCGCGGCACCCCGGTCCGAGTCCTCGTCCGGGACAAGGCCCGCGCCGCGGCGCTGGCGGCCACCGGCCTCCAGGTGGCGGCCGGAGATCTTCGTGATGCCCGCGCGGTCGAGGCCGCGCTCGAGGGGATCGATCTCGTCTACAACATCGCGGCGCTTTACCGCGAGGCTGGTCTTCCGGAGCAGGCATACCATGACGTCAACACCAGGGCCGTCGGCGCGCTGATTGCCGCCGCCGCCCGGGCGGGAGTGGGGCGCGTCGTCCACTGCAGCACCGTCGGTGTTCACGGCGACGTGCGCCGACCTCCGGCCGACGAAGAGGCACCGCTCGCACCCGGCGATCTTTACCAGCGCACGAAGACCGCCGGCGAGGCGTCGGCGCGCGAGGCCTCCCTCCGGTACGGCGTCGAGCTGGTTATCGCACGGCCGACGGGCATCTATGGCCCCGGCGATCGCCGGCTCCTGAAGCTCTTTCGGGGCGTGGCCCGGCGGCGCTTTGTGGTTTTGGGCGACGGCCGCATCTCGTATCATCTGACCTATGTCGACGACCTGGTCGAAGGCCTGCGTCTCTGCGGAGAATCGCCCCGGGCGGCCGGACGTACCTATATTCTCGGCGGGCCGGAGACGCCGACGCTCAACGAGATCGTGACGATGATTGCCGAGGAGGCCGGGGTCGCGCCTCCTCGGTGGCATCTGCCGGTGTGGCCGGTCTGGCTGCTCGGGGCGGCGTGCGAGACGGCGTGTCGGCCATTCGCGATCGAGCCGCCGCTACACCGGCGCCGCGTGGACTTCTTCACGAAGAACCGCGCGTTCGACATCGCCCGCGCGCGCCATGAGCTGGGGTTTGCTCCGGCGATCGGCCTCCGCGAAGGCGTCCGGCGGACGCTCGCCTGGTACCGGGAGCACGGATGGCTGTAGGGCGCGAGGTCCCGGGCGCGCAAACCGAGCTGTTCGATGCCCGCAGCTCGGCGAGCGCGAAGTACGCCCGGCTCGTGGTCGGGCGGCCCGGTCTCGGCGCGCTGATAAAGCACGAGTGTGTGGTGCTCTTCGCCCAGTGGATTCCCGGGGCGCTGGGACTGGTGCTCCGTAGAGCGCTCTATCGGCTCGTGCTCGGCGCCTGCGGCCGAAACGTCGTCTTCGGCCAGAATGTCGTGCTGCGGCATCCCCACAAGATCCGGATTGCCGACAATGTCGTGATCGACGACAACTGCCTGCTCGACGCGAAAGGCGAGAGCAACTACGCGTACATCGTTGGGGGTGACCACGACCTCAGCGATCCGACGATCCCGATTCTGGAGCAGCGGCGGGTGTCGGCTGGAGTGCAGGTGGGCAGCGGCGCATGGATTGGCGCTGGCGTCCGCGTGCTCGACGGCGTCGCCATCGGCGACGGTGCGGTGATTGGGGCAAATGCGGTCGTCCGGGAACCGGTCCCGGCCGGCGCGATTGCCGCCGGTGTCCCGGCGCGGGTGATTTCCATGCGCGACGGACGAGCGCCCCGATGAGCCGAATCGCCGTAGTCACCTCGAGTCCGCCGCTGGCCGAGGGGGGGCACATGGTCATAGCCCGGGCGCTGACGCGCGCGTTGCGCGACTGCGGCCATGACGCGAGCATCCTCGTGACGCCGCAGAATCGGTTTGGCAGACAGGCGTCCGCCTATCTCGCGACGTGGCTCACCGATGTGACCGTCAGTGAAGGACGGCCGATCGACCAGGTCGTCACCCTTCGCTATCCGAGCTACGCCGTCCGCCACCCGCGGCATGTGTGCTGGCTGAATCACACCATGCGGGAGTACTACGACCTGTGGCACAGCTTCAGCGCGACGCTGACTCCTCGGGGACGGCTGAAGGAGCAGGTCCGCAAGACGTTCATTCACGCGGCGGATCGCTATCTGCTCACGCGCGTGACCAAGCTCTACGTCCAGTCGCGGACCGTCCAGCAGCGGATCGCCATCTGGCAATCCGTGAACGCGAAGGTGCTCTATCCTCCCGCGCCGCAGCGCGATTACCGCTGCGACGAGTATGGCTCGGCGTTTCTGTTCGTGTCCCGTCTGACGCGGCTGAAGCGGGCAGATCTGCTGGTTCGCGCGCTCGCGACGCTGCCCGCGAACGCCATCCGGCTCGTGATTGCCGGGGACGGCGAAGAGCGGCCCGCGCTCGAGCGATTGGCCGCCGAGGTCGGCGTGCTCGATCGCGTCACATTCGCCGGCCGGCTCAGCGACGAGCAACTCCTCGCCGCGCTCGCGACGTGTCGCGCGGTCTGCTTTCCGCCGTTCCAGGAGGACTACGGGTTTGTCACCGTCGAGGCGTTTGCCTCTCGAAAGGCGGTCATTACCTGCCGCGACTCCGGCGGGCCGGCGGAGCTCGTCCGCGACGGGGTCAATGGCCTCGTGTGCGATCCCACGCCGGAGGCGCTCGGGCGCGCGATGCAGCTCCTGGCCGACGATCCGGCGCTGGCGGAGCGCATGGGGGCGGCGGCCTTCGAGGCCGGCGCGAAGCTCACGTGGCCTGAGACGGTGCGGCAGCTGGTACTGTGATTTGGCGATTTGGTGATTTAGTGATTTGGTGAAGTTGCTTGCGCGGGCGACCGCCCGCGCTTTGATATTCTGAAATCACCAGATCAGCAGATCACGAAATCACCCGATCCGAGAAAGCTATGTCTTACACGTCCGACCTCGAAACGCGCATCGCCAGGAAGGTCACCAAGGCGATCACCGAGCACCGCCTGGTCGAAGACGGCGATCGCGTGATGGTCGGGTTGTCGGGCGGCAAGGACAGCTGGGCGCTGATCCAGATTCTGGAGGTCCTCCGCCGCCGTGCGCCGATCGACTTTTCGCTGGTCGCCGTGAACGTCGACTCGGGCTATGAGGGCTACGAGCATCAGAAGCTGACCGAGACGTGCGCGGCACGCGGCTGGGAGCTGCACGTCGAGCACACGAACATCGGGGAGACGATTGAAGACGTCCTGGATCATCGAGACGCTGCTGCTGAACGTCTTCTTTCAGGGCGCGCTCAAGGCGATGCCGGCGCGGCTGGTCTCGGACAACGGTGAGCACGTCGTCATCCGTCCGCTGGTGTACGTGCTGGAGTCGGAGGCCCGCGCGTACGCGAAGGCGTCCGAGCTGCCGATCATCGGTTGCTGCTGTCCGGCGTGCGGCGACCTGAGCCTGCAGCGGCAGCGGGTCAAGCGTCTGATCGCCCAGCTCGAAGTGGAGCACCCCGAGATCAAGAACTCGATGCTGCGCGCCCTCGGCAACGTCAACCCGCGGCACCTGCTGGACCGCCGGATCCTGGGGTCAGGTCTGGAAGTGCGTCCAACCGAGGTGCCAGGTCTCGAGTTTCCCCTGCACCTGACGCCGAAATAGCGAGACCTGGCACCGCCCTGGTCACGATTGGAGACCTGACCCCCCAAGGGAGTCCAAATGAGGACAGTGAGACTGGGATGGGCGGCGCTGGCTGTGGCCCTGGCGATCGCCAGCCCCGCCAGCGCGCAGCAGCGGCCGCTCGTGACGGAGGACCCGGAAGTCATCGGCGCCGGGCTGATCCTGCTCGAGGGGGGATTCGATTACGGGCGGGACGTGCTCTTTCCGCTCTCCGGTCTTCAGGGCAACCTCCTGCGGGCGCCCCTGCTCGGCGTGAGCGTCGGCATCAGCTCGATCGCAGAACTGCAGATTGACGGCGGCCTCTACAACCGGCTCACGGTGACCCATCGCGGCGTCGGTCCAGCGCCCCTGGCCAGCATGCTCAATTTCACCGGCAACACCACCCACGACATCGAGGACATCGTCGTCGCCACCAAGATTCGCATCCTCCCGGAGACGCCGCAGCGTCCGGCCTTCGGCGTGCGTTTTGCGACCAGGCTGCCGAACGCGAGTAACGAGAGCGGGCTCGGGCTCGACACGACCGACTTCCATGCCCAGCTGCTCGTCGGCAAGACCGTTCGCTCGGTCCGCATGGTCGGGAACGTCGGGTTGGGCATTCTCGGCGATCCGACGCGCGGCGACAACCAGAACGATGTGCTCGATTACGGCGTATCGGTGGCGCGCGCGATCCGCGAAGGCCTCGAGGTCGTCGGCGAGCTCAACGGCCGCGCGAGCACACGCAGCGGCGTACCGCCGGTCGGCACCGAAAGCCGCGCGATGATGCGGGTCGGGGGCCGCCTGACGCGCGGGACCGTGCGGATCGACGCCGGCATCCTTCTTGGCCTCACCTCACGCGACCCCGGATTCGGCTTCACCGCCGGTGCGACCTACGTATTCAAGGCATTCACCGTGCAATAGACGCGAGACGCGTGCGGCATGACGCAAGTGTGCCGTTTGCTATAGTTAGGCGCCATGCAGGTGTTTTCATGGCGCAACCATTTCTCCGTCGCATTTCTTTGCGTTGGCGCAATCGCACTCTCGGTCGTCGTCTCCGCCCGCCAGGACGGAGAGGCGCAGCGTCCTCAGCAGGCCACCAGTCCTGAGCCCCTCCGGTTCCGCTATATGGGACCAGCGGCAGGGGGGCGCATCGCCACCGTCGCCGGCGTACCGGGGGACCCGAACACGTACTACCTTGGCTCCGCGTCCGGGGGCGTGTGGAAGTCGACGGATGGCGGCGCCTCGTTCGCCCCCATCTTCGACGCTCAGCCCGTCGCCGCGATCGGCGCGATTGCCGTCGCCGACAGCGATCCCAATATCGTCTGGGTCGGCACCGGCGAGTCGTGGGTGATTCGTTACAGCGACGTCATGGGTGACGGCGTGTATGTGTCGAAAGACGCCGGCGCGACCTGGAAGAACATGGGCCTCAAGGAGACGGGCCGCATCGCGCGCGTCCTCATCCATCCCACCAATCCCAACACCGTCTACGTCTGCGCGGCCGGGCGGCTCACGGGTCCGCAGGAAGAGCGGGGCGTGTTCAAGACGACCGACGGGGGAGCGAGCTGGCAGCGCGTGCTGTTCGTCGACCCGAACACCGGCTGCTCCGGCCTGTCGATAGACGCGAAGGATCCCGACACGCTGCTCGCGGGTACCTGGCAGGTCGAGCAGCACACGTGGGCCGAGAAGAGCGGCGGTCCTGGCAGCGGCGTGTATCGCACCAGGGACGGCGGCGGCCACTGGACAAAGGTGACGAGCGGCATGCCGAAACCGCCCTTCGGCAAAGTGGACGTTCAGATTGCGCCGTCGGACAGCAGGCGCATGTATGCGCTCATCCAGACCGCGAACCAGGGATCGGTCTGGCGCTCGGACGACGCCGGCGCCACGTGGAACGTGGTCAGCTGGGATCGTTCGCTCATCGGCCGCGCGGGCTACTACATCCGCATGGTGGTGAATCCGCAGAATGCGGATGACATCTTCATCATGTCGAGCAGCATGCATCGCTCGCAGGACGGCGGCAAGACCTTCAGCGGAAACGGCGGGACGTTCGCGTTCACGCAGGGACAGGCGACCTGCGGCGACTGCCACGACGTCTGGATCGATCCGAAGGATCCCGTGCGCTACGCCCTCGTCGATGACGGCGGCGGTTCGATCAACACGCACAACGGCAGCGTCCCCATCACCCTGCCCAACGGCCAGATGTACCACGTCCACGTCGACAACCGGGTGCCGTACTGGCTTTACAGCAACCGGCAGGACGATGGCACGATGCGGGGTCCGTCGACGAACTCCGAAGACACGGGAAAAGGCACGCTGCCCGAGGGCAGCACGATGCCGGCCACGGCGGCCGTCGGCGGGCGCGGCCGGGGCGGCGGCGCCGGCGGCGGGCGCGGACGTGGACGCGCGGCGCCGACATCGTGTACGCGAGCTGCTATGGCAACAAGGTGACGCGGTGGGACGCGCGCACGGGAACCGCGCGTTCGATTGAGCCGTGGATGGTGGCGCTGGATTCCCCACCGAACGAGGTGAAGTACCGCTGCCACTGGACGTCGCCGATGGCGATCGATCCCTTCGATACGAACAACGTGCTCTACGGCTGCCAGTTGATCCTCAAAACGTCGAATGGCGGACAGTCGTGGACGGAGGTCAGTCCCGAGCTCTCGACGAAGGATCCATCGCGCGTCGCGTCTAACGGCGGCCTGGTCGGGGACAATCTCGGCCAGTACAACGGCGAAGTCGTCTGGAGCATCGAGTATTCGAAGATTCAGCGCGGGCTGATCTGGGCCGGCACGAACGACGGCAAGCTGTGGTACACGAAGGACAACGGGGCGCAGTGGAATGACGTCACCAAGAACCTCAAGGACCTGCCGGTCTGGGGCGCGTTCAACCAGATCTGGCCGTCGACGTTCGATCCCGCGACCGCATACGTCGCCATCTCGTTCCACCTGATGGACGACCGGAGGCCCTACATCTATAAGACGACGGACTTCGGCGCGACGTGGTCGAAGATCACCGGCAACATCCCGACCGGCCATCCGCTGGACTACGTGCTGTCGCTGTCCGGCGATCCGAACCGGAAGGGGATGCTGTTCGCCGGCACCGGGCACGGCTTCTACTACACGCTGGACGACGGCGGGACGTGGACGCAGTTCAAGACCGGGCTGCCGCCGGCGCCGGTCAGCTGGGTCACCGTCGAGCCGCGCTTCCACGACGTCGTCATCTCGACCTACGGCCGCGGGCTCTACATCCTGCCCAACATCACGCTGCTCGAGCAGACGGGGCAGACGACGCCGCCCGCACCGGCCACCACGACGCTGTATGAGCCGGCGCCGATGGTGCGCCAGGCCCGCAGCGCGTTCCAGCAGCCGAATCGTCCGCACTTCCAACTCGCGCTCGCGAAGGCGCCGGCCGGGCCGGTGAAAATGGAAGTCCTCGAATCGGGCGGCAGTGTGATCAGAACGCAGCTGGTGTCGGCCCACGCCGGGCTGAACGGCATCAACTGGGACCTGACTCTGGATGGGCCGAAGCTTGTCGAGCTGCTCACGACGCCGCCCGACAACCCGCACATCTGGGAAGAGGAGCGGTTCAAGGACGTCCAGATCCGCCACATTACGCACTGGGGCATCACGCCGCAGACCGGCATACCGATGGCGGCGCCGGGCAAGTACCAGGTGCGGCTCACGGTCGACGGCACACGGTACACGCAGGCCTTCGAAGTCATCAAGGACCCGGCGGTGGCGGCGTCCGTCGAGGATCTGCGACTGTCGACGAAGACGCAGAAGCGCATCCGCGACGACATTACGCAGACCGCCGAAATGGTCAACAGGATGGAGGTCTGGCGACGCCAGCTCCAGGAGCAGATCGGGAAGAAGAACGCCGCCACGCCGGCGATCGTGAAGGCGCTGCAGGATCTCGACAAGGCAATCTGGGACGTCGAAGGGCGGCTCGTGTCGCGCTCCGAGATTCACAGCGACGACAAGTACTTCCCGGAGGCCTACAAGGTTTACATGAACCTGATCTGGTTGAGCGGCGGCGTCGGCCAGGGGGCGAGCGATGAAGCGGGGAGCATCGACTACAAGCCCACCGACACGCAGATGCAGGTGCTCGAGGTCATCGAGAAGGATCTGGCATCGGCGAGGGCCGGCTACGACAAGCTGATGGCGACGGCCCTGCCGGCGTTCAACAAGGCGATGGCCGGCAAGGTGCCGCTGATCGGGGACAAATAGATCTGGTGATTTTTGATTTGGTGATTTGGGTCCTGAAATCACCAGATCACCAACTCACCAAATCACCAAATTCGATAGAACTCGTCAACCGCCGCGATCTCGCGTTCGCGCCGGCTCGTATCCCACCCGAGTTCTTCGCTCGCGATCCGGGCGATGGCATCGATCACGTCGCCGCCCGGATGCCCCGCCGCGCCGAGCTCGGTCCGGCGGATGGCGATGTCGGCGACGGTGCAGGCCATTTCCTCACGAATCGCATGGATCACTTCGGCGCCGACGTTCGGCCGTCCCGGTACGAGCGGCATGCGCCAGTCGCTATGCATCGCCATCAGGCGGACGATTGCGGCGGAGCGATCCCCGTAGATGGCGTTCAGATGACGGACGATCGGCGGCGCCAGCTCCAGGCCGACGGCGCGGGCGGTTGTGATCGTCAGCGCTTCGTGGTCCGAGATACCGGCTCCCGAAAGGACGGTGCTGCTGGTGTCGGTCGGTCGTGTGGAGCCGCCCAGCCGCTTCGCCGCGGCGGCGGCCGCGCGCGCGCCGACGGCGCGCGCCGTCGTGTATTTCACGCCGATGACGCTGATCGCGCCAGGGACGCCGTCCGATGCGTGATCGCGTACTTCCGGCGAAGCCAGGAGGTCCGGACGTGCGTGCTTGCCAAGCCGAGCCGGAACGAGCCCCCGCTGGACGAGAGTGATGTCGCCGCGGGTCAGATGCAGCGCGGGAAACGCGACGTTGGCGTCAGCGATGAAGGCGTCGATGTCGGCCGGCGTCACGCCAAGATCGCCGGGTTGCCTGCAGTCGGCGGACTGCGCGGTGCCGATGAGCGCCCGGCCGTGCCACGGTACCAGGGTCAGCACTCTGCCTTCGCGCGCCGGTGCCGCCAGGGCCATGTCGCTGGCCGGCTTCGATGTCACAAGGTTCATCGCCTTGACGAGCGGAACGTCCCGCGTCAGGCCGAACATCTTCATGACGTCGCCGGCCCGGGCGCCGGCCGCGTTCACGGTCACGCGCGCGCGAACATCGATTTCCGCTCCGGTCAGGACGTCGCGCACGCGCATCCCGGCGACGGCGGGGCCGGTGCGGAGCGCCGAGACGGACTCGGCGTAATTCACGAGACGGGCGCCGCGGGCGTCCGCGCTCTCGGCGAACGCGATCGCCAGCCGATTGGTGTGGACGATCTGGTAGTCGTACCAGTTCGCGCCACCGGTGAGGGCGGCCGGGCGCACACCCGGAAACAACTTGACCGTGGCCGCGCGCGAGATGAGGCGCGGCGGCGGCAGGTGCAGCTCGGGCTCGACGCCGTCGTTGCGGCGGCGTCCGAGCCAGCGATCGAGCCGGAACGCGGCGCGCATCGCCAGTCGGCTCTTGATCCACGATCGGTAAGTGCCGATGATAAAGGGGAGGGGTCGCAGCAGCCGCGGCGCGATCCGCGCCAGCGCGCGACGCTCGCGGATCGACTCGCGCGCGCGGCCGAGCCGGCCGGACTGCAGCGACCGCAGGCCGCCGTGCGCGGTGCGCTGGTGATTGAAAGAAGTGGCGGCCGCGAAGTCGCCCGCCTCGACCAGGGCGACCTTCAAGCCACGCGCCGACGCGTCGAGTGCGGTGGCGAGGCCATGAATGCCGCCGCCGACGACGAGGACGTCGAAGGTGGTCCCATCGAGAGCGGCGAAGTCCCGGGCGCGCATCCGGAAGGTATCTTATAGTAGGCGCTTGTCCATGGACGATCTCACGCAGAGGCGGCAGAGGAGCAGAGCCCGCGGAGAGACGAATCCGAAGATAGAAGATAGCTGTCCGCGTCCAACGAGCTCAATGACCGATAACGCCGCCGTTCGATCCTACTGGAACGATCACATTCACGATCTGGAGATCAGCAGCCACCGGCCGGGCTCGCGCGAGTTTTTCGCGGACCTCGATCAGTACCACTTCGAGAAACTTCATCACCTTCCGCGCCTGATCGACTTCAACGCCTACCGCGGCAAGCGGGTGCTCGACGTCGGCTGCGGCGCGGGCACGGACCTGGTACGGTTCGCGAAGGGAGGAGCCCTCGTCAGCGGCGTGGACCTCTCCTCGTCTGCGGTCGCGCTCGCGAAGCAGAACTTTGCGCAGCAGGGGCTGGCGGCGGACCTGCGCGAAGCGGACGGCGAGCAGCTGCCGTTCGATGACAACGCGTTCGACCTGGTCTTCGCGCATGGCGTTGTGCAGTACACCGGGCGCGACAAGTCGCTGGTGGACGAGTGCCGGCGGGTGCTGAGGCCGGGCGGCACCGCCGTGTTCCAGGTGTACAACCGCGTGTCGTGGCTGAACGGCCTGTCGAAGGTCATGAAGGTGCCGCTCGAGCACGAGGATGCGCCGGTCCTGAAGCGCTACAGCGCCGGAGAATTCCGCGGGTTGCTCACCGGCTTTCGCGACGTGCGCATCGTCGAAGAACGGTTTCCCGTCAAGTCGCGTCTGCACGGCGGGTGGAAGGGCACGCTGTTCAACGCGTTCTTCGTCGGGACGTTCAACGCGCTTCCGCGCGCGTGGGTGCGCCGCTTTGGCTGGCACCTGCTCGCCTTCTGCACAAAATGAGCAGCCGACGGCGCGGCACAGGCATCGCATGAATCTCGTCAAGGCGCACGCGTTCGGCAACGACTTTCTGCTCGTCCGCGACGAGGACGTGCCGCAGGGAACCGACCGCGGCGCGCTCGCGCGAACGCTGTGCGAACGGCACCGCGGTATCGGCGCGGACGGGCTGATCACATTCCGAGAGAATCCGGGCGGCGCGGGCATGGACCTGCGCAACGCCGACGGCAGCTTCTCCGAAGTGTCCGGCAACGGCGTCCGTTGCCTTGCCGCATGGCTCGCGAGCAGGCGCGGCATGCGGCCGGGGGACTTCGTGGAGATCGAGACCGCCGCCGGCGGTAAGAGGCTGGAACTGCAGCCGCCCGGCGCGAACGCCGGCCGGCGGCTGACCTTCCGCGCGGCGATGGGGCAGCCGGATCAGTTGCAGCGCCGGCCGATCGACGTTGACGGCACGTCGATCGACGCCGTTACGCTCCGCGTCGGGAACCCGCAGTGCGTTGTCCTCGGCGACGTCACCGCGGAGCGGCTGCATTCGCTGGCGGCCAGGCTCGCGGTGCACCCGGTGTTTCCCGAAGGCACGAACGTCGAGCTTGCGCGCATCGAGGCGCCCGATCGTGTCCGCATCCTGATCTGGGAGCGCGGCGTCGGACCGACGGAAGCCTCGGGCACCGGCGCCTGCGCGGCGGCGGTCGCCGCCATCGCCTACGGCGGCGCGGCGCGCGACGTGCAGGTCATCTCCCCCGGCGGCGGGCAGCGCGTCGAATGGAACGACACCGGGCTGTTCCTTACCGGCTGGGCGGAAGTGCTCTTCGAAGCGCGGTGGATGACTTAGCCCGTCCGCCTCGCGCACCACGTGTCGGAATGTTCCCGACGTCATGGATGGCGGCGTCGAGCTTTTTGCGTACCGCCGTGAGGATTTCGCCCGCTTTCTGATAATTCCCCGCGCCAATCTCCGCGCGCGCTTCTTGCAGGCCCTGCTGCGCCTCCGCCATCGCGGCCCGTGAAGCGCGCAATTCCTTCGCGGGCACCCGTGCGGCCTCGGCGCCTTTGAGACGCGCCCGCAGCTGGTTGGCCCGCGCGGTGACGTCGTTGACCAGGGAGTCGGTCTCGCGCTGGGCCTTCGCCTTGGCGTCGGCGGCCTGGCGGATGGCGTCCTGCGCGCGCTGGCGTGCGTCGATCGCGTAGCTCAGGGCCTGACGGTAGTCGCGCTGCTCGACGGCGTCGCGCGCTTTCTGCAGGCCGGCATTGGCCGCGGCGTATTCCTCCGCCGCGAACTTGTCGGCGCCGGCGGTCTTGGCGAGCTCGACGGCTGTCTGCGCCTGGTCGATCTCCTTCCGGGGAGGCTCGGAGCATCCCGCCGCCGGGATGAGGATGAGGAGAAGGAGCACCGTGACCATCAGCGCGAACGGCATGGTCTGCGGCAGAAGGCGGCGCACGGCGGGCAAAGTATAGCAGCAGGATGATGTACGATGAAGACCGTTGCGCCGCACGATCGGCCGCGTGAAAAGCTCCAGCGCGTCGGCCACGGATGACTTGCGCCGGGTGCCAGGTATCGGCGGCGCGCGCGCGGCGCAGCTGGTCGCGGCGGTGGAGGCGGGCCGGCGAACGCTCGTGCGGGTGCGCCGCGATCGCCAGCAGTTTGTCACGCCGCGGGACGCCGCAGAGTTTCTGGTGCCGCAGTTCGGCACCCGCCCGGTCGAACAGTTCGGGGTGGTGCTGCTCGACACGAAGCACCGCCTGCTGCGGACCACCGTGTTGTCGGTGGGCACGCTCGACGCGAGCATCGTGCACCCGCGGGAGGTCTTTCGCGCGGCCGCGACCGCCGGCGCCGCGGCGCTGGTGCTGTTCCACAACCATCCGTCAGGCGATCCGACGCCGAGCGACGACGATATCGCGCTCACGCGGCGTCTCGTGCGGGCGGGGGACTTGATGGGTATTGCCGTGCTCGATCACGTGATCGTCGCGGAGAGCCGGTTCTGCAGCCTGAGGGAGAGGGGGGAGCTGAGAGATTGAAGACTGAAGATTGAAGATTGGAGATTGAGAATTGGAGATTGAGAATTGGAGATTGAGAATTGGAGACTGACGATTGGAGCTGAAGATTGAAGATTGGAGACTGGTAGCTGGTCACGATGCTGTATCTAGACTGTTTCTCCGGCGCTTCTGGGGACATGATCCTCGGCGCACTGCTCGATCTCGGGTTGCCGCTTGACGCGCTGAAGGGAGCGCTCGGCAGCCTGGCCGTCGAGTACGGCGACGTTAGCGCCGAGCGTGTGAGCCGCGCGGGTGTGAGCGCGACCAAGTTCCGGCTGCACGAGCATCCGGCTTCGCCGGCTGACGCAAGCGGGGCGTCGGCCGGACCGGTCCACAAGCATTACCACCTCAAGGGCATTGTCAACCGGATTCGCCGATCCGCACTCAAACCCGAGAGCCAGGAGCGCGCCGTGCATCTGTTCGAGCGGCTCGCCGACGCCGAGGCGGCGATTCACGACACACCGATCGAGAAGGTGCACCTCCACGAGGTTGGCGCCCTCGATTCGATCATCGACATCGTCGGCGCGGTGTATGGCTTCGACTGGTTCGGCATCGACGACATCGTGGCCTCCCCGTTGAACGTCGGCGGCGGCACGGTGCACTGCGCGCACGGCGATTTCCCGGTGCCGGCGCCGGCGACGGCGCGGTTGCTGGCAGGCGTGCCGGTGTACGGCAACGGAACGTCCGAGCTCGTGACGCCGACCGGCGCACTGCTGGTCACCGGCTATGCGCGCTCGTTCGGGCCGCTGCCGGCGATGCGGATCGAGGCGATCGGCTACGGCGCGGGAGATCGCGATCCGCAAGGGAAGCCCAACGTGCTTCGCGTTCTGAAGGGGGAGCGCGCGGCCGAAGCGGGTGAGCCCGGGCGCCGAAGCCCCGGCGACCGCGGGGACGAGCGGATCGTCAAGATCGAGTGCGAGATCGACGACATGAATCCGCAACTGTTCGGACCGCTGATGGACGGGTTGCTCGCGGCAGGCGCACTGGACGTGTTCTACACGCCAGTACAGATGAAGAAGAGCCGGCCGGGGACCCTGATCACCGTCATCGCGCCCACCAACCGCCGCCATGAGCTGACCGACCTGCTGTTCAAGGAGTCGACCACGATCGGCGTCCGCTACGAAGAGATGTCGAGGACCTGCCTGGACCGCGCCGTCGAGACCGTCCCGACGCCATACGGCGACGTCCGCTTCAAGATCGCGCGGCGGAACGGGGAGGAGCTGAACGCGTCGCCCGAGTTCGACGACTGCGCGCGCCTGGCCGCGGCGCACGGCGTGTCGGTGAAGGCCGTGCAGGCCGCAGCAGTCAAGGCTCGAGGCCGGTAAAAGAGGGAGAACGATCTCACGCGGAGCTCGCAGCGCTGCAGAGGACGCAGAGACAAGAGATCGATCACCCTCTAGGTGTTCCGGTTTCCTGACGGGCTCGGCGTGAGATCACCGCGGCAGGCGCTTAGCGAGTACAATTGATCGGATGGGCGGGCGCTTTTATCTGACGACGGCGATCGACTACGTGAACAGCCGTCCGCACCTGGGCACCGCCTACGAGAAGATCACGGCGGACGCGATCGCGCGCTACAAGCGGCTGGCGGGCTTCGAGACCCTCTTCGTCATGGGGAATGACGAGCACTCCCAGAACGTCTATCGCAAGGCCCGCGAAGAAGGCCTCGACCCGCTGACCTACTGCGACCAGATGGAGCACGAGTTCCGCGAGGCCTGGGATTTCCTCGACGTCTCCTACGACGACTTCATCCGGACGACCCAGCCGCGCCACAAGGCGGCGGTCCAGGAGCTGGTGCGCCGCATTGCCGCGAAGGGTGACGTCTACGAGGGGTTCTACGAGGGATGGTACTGCGTCGGCTGCGAGGCGTTCAAGCAGGACAAGGACCTGGTGGACGGGAAGTGCCCGCTGCACAGCACCGTCGAGTGGATCAAGGAGAAGAACCACTTCTTCCGCCTCTCGAAGTACCGCGACGCGCTCGTCGCGCACTTCGCGGCGCATCCTGAATTCGTGGAGCCGGACGCCCGCCGCAACGAGATTCTCAAGCTGCTCGAAGCCGGCCTCGACGACATCTCGATCAGCCGCGCCGGACAGTCGTGGGGCATCCCGGTGCCGCACGATCCGTCGAGCGTGGTCTATGTCTGGTTCGACGCGCTGATCAATTACGCCGCCGCCGCCGGCTTCGGGACCGACGAGGCGATGTTCGCAACGTGGTGGCCGGCCGACCTGCACGTCATCGGCAAAGACATTACGCGGTTCCACACGGTCATCTGGCCGGCGATGCTGATGAGCGCGGGGCTGCCGCTGCCGCGGCAGGTGTTCGGCCACGGCTTCATGTCAGTTGACGGCCAACGGATGAGCAAGACGCTCGGCAACGTCGTCGATCCGGTCGAAGCCGGGCGGAAGTTTGGCGTCGACCCGCTCCGGCTGTACCTGATAAAGGAAGTCACGTTCGGCGGCGACGGCGATTTCTCGTGGACGCGGTTCCAGGAGCGCTACAACGTCGACCTGGCGAACAACCTCGGGAACCTGGTGAGCCGGATCGCGGCGATGGCGGAGAAGTACCGCGGCGGACGGCTGACCCCCTCGGGGGCCCCGGGACGCCTGGCGGACGTCGCATCACGCGCGTTGACGGATTACCGGCAGGCGATGGATCGCTACGCCCTCGAGGGTGGCGCCGCGGCCGCCTTCCGCATCGTCGACGCGGCGAACGAGTACATCGCGGAGACGGAGCCCTGGGCGCTGGCCCGAGACGAGAAGAACGCCGCGCGCCTCAGTCAGGTGCTCTTCGACGTGGCGGAGGCCGTGCGTGTCGCGGCCATTCTGCTGTTACCCATCATCCCGAAATCCGCCGCGGAGATCCTGCGGCGCGTCGGCGACACCACGCCCATCGATCGCCTCCGCCTCGATTCCGCCGTGTGGCGGAACGAGGGGGGCCGGACCATCGGCAAGGGCGCAAATCTGTGGCCCCGCCTTGAGAGGACGACTGTGACCGATCAACCAGCCAATCCGACACCCACGCCGGCCCCGGCGGCATCGCCAGCCGCCGCGAGCCCGGACACTCGCATTTCGATTGACGACTTCATGAAGGTCGACCTGCGCGTCGCGAAGGTCCTGGCGGCGGAGAAGGTACCGAACTCGCGGAAACTGATGAAGCTGTCGATTGACGTCGGCACGGAGCAGCGAACGCTGGTCGCCGGGATTGCGGAGGCGTACGAACCCGAGCAGCTGGTCGGCAAGACCGTGGGGATCGTCTTCAACCTGAAACCCGCGAAGCTGATGGGGATCGAGTCCAACGGGATGATCCTCGCCGCCAGCCCCGACGGGGGCAAGCCCGTGCTGGTCGCCTTCGACGGCGAGATCCCACCCGGCTCGCGGATAAGGTAGGCGATTGAAGATTGACGATTGAAGATTGCAGATTGAAGATTAACGGATTGGCGAGTGCCGATTGATGATTTACGGATTGGCGATTGGCGATTGCGGCGTGAGCGTCAAGCCAACGGCGGGGTTCCCACGTCGGACTTCCAATCGACAATGACCAATCCCAATCCGTCAGTCTTCAATTTGCCACTCGCCAATCCGTTAATCTTCAATCTGCAATCGCCAATCTTCAATGATCGACTCTCACTGCCACCTCGCTGATGAAGCGTTCCTCGCGGACCTCGACGAGGCGATCGCGCGCGCCCAGGCGGCGGGGGTTACGCGCGCGCTGTGCATCCTGTCGGCGGGAGACGAAGCGGAAGCCGTCCGCGCTCGGGGCGTGTGGTCGCGCTGGAGCGCCGTCCTCTTTGCGACCGGCGTCCATCCTCACAGCGCCGGGCACTTCGCCGGGGACGCAGCTGCGCCGGCCGAGGTCGCTCGGAGGCATGCCGCAGCGTTCGCGGCATGCGCAATCGGGGAGATCGGACTCGATTATCACTACGATTTCGCGCCGCGTGACGTGCAGCGGGCGGTGTTCGCGGCCCAGTTGGCGCTGGCCCGTCAGCTGCGCCTGCCGGTCATCATTCATACCCGGGAGGCCACCGACGACACGTTTGCGATCCTCGAAGAGGCGGGCGGAATCGAAGGGGTGTTCCACTGCTTCACCGGCGACGTCGCGATGGCGCGGCGCGCGCTGGACATCGGGTTTTACCTGTCGTTCGCCGGGATCGTCACCTTTCCCAAGGCCGCGGATGTACGCGACGCCGCCAGGATTGTCCCTTCGGATCGGCTGCTGATCGAGACCGACAGCCCATATCTGGCGCCCGTGCCGCACCGCGGAAAACGCAACGAGCCAGCCTACGTTGGGCGCGTGCTCGAGTCGATCGCGGCCGTGCGCGGCGAGCAGGCCATGGACCTCGAGGCGCAGGTCACTGACAATTTCGTGCGCCTGTTCCGCCCAACTCGCGGCGGGGCAATGGCTTAGCGCGTTGACACTCTAGTGCTGAGTCCGATATTGTGAAGCGCAACCTGGCGAAGTCCATTTGACCGACACCGCGCAAAAACTTCCCGTGACAGCGGATCTGGCGCAGATCTTCGAGCCGGTCCGAGACGATCTCGAACGCGTCGAGCAGGAATTCGCGCGGCACATCGAATCGCGCGTGGCGCTCATTCCCGAGATGGGGAAGTACATCCAGAAGAGCGGCGGTAAACGCGTGCGGCCGGCCGTTCTGCTCATGGCCGCCCGCCTCGGCGGCTACTCCGGGGATCGCGCGGTGCTGAACGCGTCGGTCGTCGAGTTCATTCACACCGCGACGCTCGTCCACGACGACATCATCGACGGGGCCGACGTCCGCCGCGGCCGGCTCGCCGTGCACTCCCGCTGGGGCAACGACATCACCGTCCTCCTCGGCGATTACCTCTATATCAAGTCGATGGCCATGGCGTTGACGCAGGACTCGCTGGAGATCGTCCGGCTCCTGTGCGACGTCACGCTGCGGATGATCGAAGGCGAGCTGTACCAGCTCACCAAGACCGGCGACGTCGATATCACCGAGGAAGAACACTTCGAGATCATCCGCCGCAAGACGCTGGACTACACCGCGGACGAGAGTGCGCTCGGGAAGCCCGTCGGGGGAGATCTCCGCGAAGGCAAGGTGACCCTGCCGATCATCTATCTGCTCCGCGGCGGCGGCGAAGAGGCGGATCGCATCATCCGCAGCGTCGTCGCCGACCGCGCGGTGACGAAAGAGCAGTGGCGCGACATCATCCGCATGCTGCGCGAGCAGAACGCGCCGGGCCTGGCCTACGCCAAGGCCACCGAGTACGCGACGCGCGCGAAGTCGTCGCTCGACGTGTTCCCGCCCAGCCGCGAACGTGAGGCCCTGGTGGCGCTCGCCGACTACGTGCTGTCTCGCGACCGATGATGTGCAGGCCAGGCCTGCCGATGGATCCCCTCGCTCGCATCAACGAGCTTCGTTCCCTGATTCGCCATCACGAGGAGCGCTATTACGTCGACAGCGCGCCCGAGATTGCGGATGACGAATTCGACCGGCTGCTGCACGAGCTCGAAGGGCTGGAGGCGGAGAACCCCGATCTCGTCACCCCGGATTCGCCGACCCAGCGCGTCGCCGGTCAACCCACCGATGGCTTCGCCACTGTCGAGCACCTCGTCCCGATGCTCAGCCTCGACAACGCTTACGACGACGAGGAGCTGCGGGCCTTCGACGAGCGCGTCCGCAAGGCGGCCGGCCTCGGCCAGGCACCCGTCCCCTACGTCGCGGAGTTGAAGATCGACGGTCTCAGCATCGCGCTGACGTATGAAGACGGCCGCCTCGTGCGCGGCGCCACGCGCGGCGACGGCGGGCGCGGCGAGGACGTAACCGCCAACGTCCGCACCATCCGCGCCATCCCGCTGTCCCTCAGGACGCCGGTGCCTGGCCGGATCGAGATCCGGGGTGAGGTCTTCCTGCCGCGCACCTCTTTCGAGCGCATGAACCGCGAGCGTGAGAAGGAAGGGGAGCCGCTCTTTCAGAATCCGCGAAACGCCGCCGCCGGTACTATGAGGAACCTCGATCCGTCGCTCGTGGCCAAGCGCCGCCTCTCGGCGTTTACGTATCAGGTTGTTCTTGCCGCCGATGCTGCGGCTTCCGCCTTGAGCCGGAAGAACACCCACGGCGAGACGCTCGAGGAGCTCCAGGCATTGGGCCTGCCCGTCGAATCCCACTGGCAGCGCTGCGAGAACATCGACGCAGTGATCGCCTTCTGCCGGCGCTGGGCGGAGGCACGTCGCGACCTCGAGTTCGACACCGACGGGGTCGTCGTCAAGGCCGACGAGCTCGCGCTGCGCGAGCAGCTGGGGGCGACGGCGAAGTTTCCGCGGTGGGCGACCGCGTTCAAGTTTCCGGCGCAGCAGGCCCATACCCGACTGCTGAAGATCGAGGTGAACGTCGGCCGTACCGGAGCGAACACGCCGTACGCGGTCCTCGAGCCCGTGTTCGTCGCCGGCTCGACGATCTCGATGGCGACGCTGCACAACGCGGAAGATCTGGCGCGCAAGGACCTACGCGAGGGGGACACGGTCGTCATCGAGAAGGCGGGCGACGTCATCCCCAGGGTCATCGCTCCGATCCTCAGCCTGCGGCCCGCCGGGTCCCAACCATGGGTGATGCCGACGACCTGCCGCGCGTGCGGCAGCGGCCTCGTGCGCGACGAGGACGAAGTCGTCTGGCGGTGCGAGAACACCTCGTGCCCGGCGCGCCTCCGCCGGAGCCTCGAGCACTTTGCGTCGCGGACGGCGATGAACATCGAGGGACTGGGAGAGTCGCTGGTCGACCAGCTGATCGAGCAGGGGCTGGTGCACGACTTCGGCGACCTGTATCGCTTGACCGCCGAACAGCTCGAATGCCTCGTCGTCACGCCAAAGGAGCCCCGGTCTGAGCGGGCAGTGCCGCGACGGCTCGGCAAGGTCGGGCGCAACGTCACCGAACAGATTGAGCGCTCGAAGGAGAACGACCTGTCGCGGCTCGTTTACGCGCTCGGCATCCGCCACGTCGGGGAGAAGGCGGCGGCGACGCTCGCCCGCTACCTGCGGACGATGAACGCCATCCTGGATGCGCCGATCGAGGCGCTGAACACGATCCCGGAGATCGGTCCGGTCCTGGCCGCGTCGGTACGGGGAAGACGTTCGTCCTTACCGGCACGCTGCCGACGATGACGCGCGAGGAAGCCACAAAGGCCATTGAAGAGCTTGGTGGCAAAGTGGCCGGCTCCGTCAGCAAGAAGACCAGCTACGTCGTCGCCGGCGAGGAAGCTGGCACGAAGCTCGAAAAGGCGCGGCAGCTAGCCATCCCGGTTCTCGCGGAACCGGACTTCCGCGAGATAATCAAGAAACGGTGAACCGTAAACTGTGAACTGTGAACTGTGAACTGTGAATTGAGATGACCCGCTTCACGGTCCTGACGATCGCGCTGTGCTCGGCAGTGTCATTTCTGCTCGGCGCCGTCCTGTCGGGGCGCACCGTGCCGGCGCCGCCGCCGGCTGTCGTTGCCGCCGCGTCCGGGCGCGATGCGGCCGTGCGAACGCGCTCGGAGGCGGTCCCCGGCG
>WNFI01426863.1_pt1 | contig 28356 bp, 27 predicted proteins | sample 5400471 | NCBI WGS metagenome assembly WNFI01 (sample SAMN13153348, study PRJNA577476) | soil metagenome | isolation source: 100 cm saprolite on Douglas fir-dominated hillslope | place: USA:California | collected 2013-09-17
GGTGTTCGTCGGCGGTATCGCGTACACGGTCGTCGGCATTTACAGCTCCGCGCTGCGGGTGGTGACCGACGAGAGCGCGATGCTCATCCCGGAAAACACGGCCCTGGCCGACTTCGGCAACCCCCAGCCCGGCATCGGCAACCAGAACGAGGCCCAGATGGTCGTCGCGACCAGAACCGGCGCCGCGCAGTTCCTCGCCGAGTCCACCGCGCTGGGCACCCTCGGCGGGCTGATCGGCACCTGCGTCGGCGTCGCCACAGTAGTGATCTTCGCCGCCGCCAAGAACTGGACCGCCGTGCTGAACCCGGCCTACACGCTGCCCGCGCCGCTGATCGGCAGCGTCGTCGGCCTGCTCGCGGGCGCCTACCCCGCGCTTCGCGCGGCGCGTACCAGCCCGCTGGCGGCGCTGCGGCACGGCTGAAAGGACCGATGATGCGCATCCGCACCGGCCTGTGCCTGCTTGTCTGCGGCGCGGGCCTGGCCGCCTGCACCGCCGGCGCGCCCCAGGGACCGAACACGACCGTGAGCACCCCCAGCGTCGGCAGGCCCCAGCCACCCACCTCAGTCCAGGCGGCGCTGTCCCGCGACGCGTTCACCCCCTACGCCGCGCTCGGCCAGTCCAACGACGACGGGCTGGCGCCGGGCGAGTCGAGCAGCACGCTCACCAGCGCGTGCATGAGCGCCGCAGGCTACGCGAACAACGGCAACGTCCCGTTCGGCGTCCGTCTCGGACCCGCAAACCTGGCGTTCTCGCAGCCCTGGGGGCCATGGGGCTACCTGGGGGTTGCCGAGGCGCAGCAGTACGGCTTCCTGATGCCCCCCGGGTCGGCGCTGAGCGCCCTGGGCATCGGCGTCCATTCGCCGAGCGCGACCCCGCCCAGCTACCCCGCGGCGGAGCAGACCGCGATCAGCAAGTGCGCCACGATCGTGCAGGACTTCACCAACGCCGCCGCTAATGGGCCGCTGGCGGGCATCGGGACGCTGGCCAACGACATCTACAACGACGTGCAGCGCGACGCGGCGGTGAAGGACGCCACGCAGGCCTGGTCCGCCTGCATGGCGAAGAACGGGTACAGCCCCAAGCAGCCGCAGGCCATGTTCTTCCAGGAACTGCGGAACATCTACGGCTATAAGGGGGCGATAACACTCGGAGACCCGGTAAGTGCCACCGCCAGGCAGGCGCAGCTCGCGGCGGCTGTCACGGATGCCGACTGCACCCAGTCCACGGACCTGGCCGGGATCTACCTCGCTGTCCAGGCCAGCTACGAGCAGCAGCTGGTCAACGCGAACCAGCAGGCGCTCACCGCCGCGGTCCAGCAGTACCGCGCGATGTACGCCAAGGAACTGAGCAAGCTCCCGGCGCTGCTGAAGACGGCGAAGGCCACGCCCTTTGGCAAGCCGAGGCGCGTCACGCCACGACCGCCGAGGAGCAGCTAATGCGCATCCGCACGGGCCTCCTGATCTGCTGCTGCGCGGCCCTCACCGCGCTCACCGCCTGCACCGCCGCTGCGCCGAAGGGCCCGGACGTGTCCGTGACGACGCCGAGCGTCGGCAGGCCGCCCGCCCCCGTCTCCGCCCAGGCTGCACTGTCGAGCGAGGCGCTCACGCCGTACTTCGGGCTCGGCGCCGCCACCGACGACGGGCTGGCGCCCGGCGAGACGTATGCCGCCCTGCACACCGCGTGCATGAACGACGCGGGCTACGGCCAGTACTCCGGCAGCACGCCGTACCCGGTGCGCGCGAACCGGGGCATGGCGTTCGCGCAGGCGTACGGCCCGTGGGGCTACATTGGGACCGCCGATGCCGTGCAGTACGGCTTCACGGTCGCCACCGCATCCGATTCCCTCGGCTCGCCTGCTAATCCGGTGGGCAGCCTGCCCGCGGCCGCGCAGGCCGCCGCGGGCAAGTGCGCCAACATCGTGGCGGAGTTCAACGACGCCCAGTTCGCCACCTCGATGGCCGGCATCGAGACGATGAACAACGTCATCAGCACCGATGTGATCCAGGACCCGGAGTTCAAGAACGCGATGAAGGCCTGGTCGGCCTGCATGGCCAGGAACGGCTACACCTCCTCCGATGCGGACGCGCTGGCGATGCAGGAACTGACCGGGATTGGCCTGCGGGCAGCCCCGGGATCGGGCCCGGGCACGACCGTCCCGGGGTCAGGACCGACCGCAGTGCAGAACAAGGCGCAGATCGCGACGGCCGTGACCGACGCGGACTGCACGCAGGCGAGCGACCTCGCGGGCATCTACTTCGCCGTCCAGGCCAGCTACGAGCAGCAGGTCGTCGACGCCAACCAGCAGGCCCTGAACGCCGCGGTCCGGCAGTACAAGGCCGCCTACGCCAAGGAGCTGAGCAAGCTCCCGGCGCTGCTGCGGACGACATCGGCCACGCCAGAACTGCCCCGGGGGCATGACCGCCCCGGCGGACCCAGCCACGCTAACGGACCCAGCGGGCCCAGCCCCGCCCGCTCTTGAATGATGGTTCTCTTAGCAGATTATCTAGTAGCTGACCTAGTTGGTAGAATCCGCCCATGAGCACCAGCGCGCCCAGCCGGACCGTGGCGGACCTGTCCTACCTGCTGACCCACGCGGGCCACGTACTGGCGACGCAGATGTCCGCCGCGTTCGCCCAGATCGGGATCACGCCGCGCGAGTACTGCGTGCTGTACCACGCCCTGGAGGCGGAACGGACCCAGGTGGAGCTGGCCCAGATCTCCGACCTGGATAAGACCACGATGGTGGTCACGGTGGACGAGCTGGAGAAGGCGGGCCTCGCGGAGCGCCGGGCGTCGAGCGCCGATCGCCGGGCCCGGATCATCGCGGTGACCGAGGCCGGCCAGCAGGCCGTCGCCGAGGGCGCCAGGATCGCCGACCGGGTGCACCGGGGCGTTATCGACGCGCTGCCGGCGGACCAGGGCGAGGTGCTCGTTGACGCGCTCACGCGGCTGGCCGAGGGGTACCTGGCCGCGCCGGCGGAGTCGGGGCCGCAGGTCAGGCGGGCGCGCCAGCGGCGCGGGGCGTGACCGCTGGGTCTTGACGCTGATGTGGAGGGTGCGGGCGATCTGCTGGTTCGTGCGGCCCTCGTGGATCAGCCGGGCCAGGGCTCGCTCTCGCTCGGTCAGCGCGTCCGGGTCCGCGGCCGGAACGCGGCCGGCCCGGAATTGCGGCACCGGAGCGGGGAGCCCGGCGTCGCGCATCGCCGCGGCCACCGCGCGGGCCTTGCCTGGGGCGCCGATCCGGCTCCAGGCGGCATACGCGGCCGGCAGCGTCGTGGCCGGCGCATCCCCGATCTGCCCGCGCACCGTGAGCGCCTCGGCGGCCAGCATTCCCGCGCCCTCGGCCTCGGCGATCTGCAGGGCTCGCATGGCAGGCTCGGGGTCGCGGGTCGCGAGCGCCTGCGCGAGCCCGGTGAGAATCTCGTTCAGCGGTGCGGCCTGGTCGAGGCCGGCCAGGGCCCGTGCGGCGAACGAGGTCACGTCCTGGTCGCCCTGGGAGAAGGCGATCTCCGCCATCCGGTGCAGGACGAGCGGCAGAGCCATGCGGTAGACGCTGCGCGCGCCCACGTCGCAGACATCCGCGAGGCGGCGCAGGGCATCCGCGGGCCGGCCGTCGTCGGCGTCGAGGCCGGCCAGCGCCCACGCGCTCATCTCGGCCGGCTGCCCCGTCGTCAGCCGCTCGGCGAGCGGCCGGCACTCGCGCGCCAGGCCGAGCCCGCGCAGCAGCTCTACGCGCAGCGCGGCAACTGTCCCGGCGAGGGCCGTCGGGAACGGGCTCACCCGGTCCTCATCGATCTTGGTCGCGCCCGCGTGCGCGGCGAGCCAGTTTCCCTCCAGCCAGTGGCACGCGGTCTCGGCGAATCGCCAGAACGGCTCGGCCAGCAGCGGAGGCGCGTAGTTGCACACCTTCTTGACCTGAGTCAGGTCGGCGCGAGCGCGGCCTAACTGGCCAAAGGCGGAGCGGCAGGCGGACGACGAGGTCAGCGCCCAGATCAGCGCCGGCTGGTCGTCTCCGGCCGCCTCCCGCTGCTGGTCCAGCGTGGCGAAGCAGTCGCTCGCCCGGCCGAGCCGAAATGCCGTCTGCGCGCTCCGGCTGAGGGCGGCCACGCGCGCTACCGGCCGCTGCGATCCCTCGACCAGCGCGGACAGATGGCCTGCTTCCAGGTCCGGAACGTCACCCGCCGGAGGGTCCAGACGAGCCCGCCTGACCAGCTCGGCGATCGAGCCCGCACTGCGGGATGCCGGGCCGAAGGGTTCGTCTGTGCCAGGGTGCGGAGGCGCCACGCGAACAGTTTACTTACCGGTGGGACCAAGTGAGGGTTATCCCTACTGGGATTGCATGTGAGATTCCGGCAGACTCCCTACACATGGCCAGGAACGCCAGCCGGGTGGGGGTTGGTCCTGTCTGCCGAGCCGGTGCCGTTTGACACCGTCTCGCTCTGCGGGCTGGCCAGGCCCGGACGAGGGGGGGAGCCGGCGCCTGGCCGTCCGCCGAGATCAGGCGGGCCGAATCGACGGCTAGCCTCTGCGAGGGCTCTATCCGGTATTCGGCCGTGAATGGCGGCGGCGCCGCGTACAGTAGTGCGCCTGCGACCGAGCCACCTGCGGGTAAGCCGTTTCGGGTGACCTCCCGCGTATGAGCCGCCCCCGGTCAGGCCGTCTCCGACTAGACCCCCCCAAGGGTTTGTCGTCCCTCGAGAGATATTCGTCCTTGTCCGTGACTTTGCCAAATGGCCTAGTCTGCGACGCGGGGAGGAGTTAACTCGATCCTCTTCAGGCCCGAGACCACCGCCTGGCTCGGGCTTCCCTTACTCAGTTGGAGGCCCTGTGGTCCCCATCGCCGACGGCAAGCACCGGAGGTCTGAGGCCGAGCCACCGCAGGCACCCGCTCGGATGCCGTTGAGTACAGCGGAGTACTTCCCAGCGCCCGCCGGATACGCAGGCCCAGATCCGGACTGGTCGACGGACTCCAGCGGAGTCTCCTGGCCACGATTCAACGCGCCGCCGCCCGTGCTGCACCCCGATCACCCATCCGCGCCGGTGCCGCGGGTGCGGGAGCCACGGGCGCCAGGTCCTCAAGGCCCGGCCGGGCCGAGGCGTGTCGCGGCCGACAACCCCGGGCGCACAGCCCGGCCGGCTCCCGGCCCGCCTCGCCTACCCCAGCGGCAGCCCGGGAGCCAGCCCAACCCGGGGAGTGGCCGGCCGCGCGCCAACGCACAGGCGCGGGCCAATCCTCCGGCACGGGGCTACGACCCAGGCCAGGGCTACAACTCAGGCCAGTACGCCCCGAGCCAGGCCAATCCCCCTGGCCCCGGCTACAGCCCCGCGCAGGGCTACAACCCCGGCCAGGGCCCTAACCCGGCTCAAGGTTACGGTCCGGGCCCTGGCCACAACCCCGGTCCTGGCTACAGCCCCGCTCAAGGTTACGGTCCGGGCCCTGGCTACAACCCGGCTCAAGGTTACGGTCCGGGCCCTGGTTACAGCCCCGGCCCGGCCCACAACCCCGGCCCCGGCTACAGCCCCGCACAGGGCCGTGACCCGAGCCCTGGTTACGACCCGGGCTACGCCGCAGGCCAGGGCTATAACGCGGGTCAGGGCTACGCTTCCGCCCGAGGCTACGCCCTGGTCCGCGACTACGAGCCGGCCCCTGGCTACCCCCCGGCCCGGGGCGATCAGGCCGGACGCGACAACCGGCGGCTCTACGCGGTGCCCGACGATCCGCGGGCCGCCGGGCCGGCGGGCCCGAATCCGGGTCGCGGGCAGACGGCGGCGTTCGGCGACCAGGCAGGGCGGTTCGGCCCGGCACCGAGGGCCGACATCCGGGATAGCGGCCCGCTGTGGCCGGCCGAGCAGGCCCCGGCCGGCCAGGTACTCACCGTGGCCGAGGAGCAGGCCGCCGGGATCACGCACGAGGCGTGGGATCAGGCCGCCGCGATCCGCCAGGCCGCCGAGCAGGAGGCCGCCGCGATCCGGCAGCAGGCCGCCAGCCAGGCCGCCGTGATCCGGCAGCAGGCGACCGACCATGCCGCGGCGATCCGCGAGGCCGCCGAGCGGGAGGCCGCCGAGCTGAAGGCGGCCCTGCTGGCCCTGTCGGGCGAGATGTCCAGCGTGGCGACGTACGTCGCAGAAAACCTGGCGAGCCCCGTGCTGCCGGGCACCAAGCCGGCTGCCCTGCCAGCGTCCCGGCCGGGCATCGAGCCGGAAGCCTCGCCGTTTGCCGAGCCACTGGCCCCGCCGGCCCGGCCGCGGACACGGCCGACGACCGCGCCGCAGACCCCGCCCGCCCGGCCGCGGACGCGGCCAGCGCCCGGGCCTGATGTCCGCCCAGCGAAGAAGCCTACGCGGCAGCTTAAGGCCTTCCGGCTGGCCACGATCACCGCGGCCGGCGCGCTCACCTTGACGGCCCTCTCCGGAGGGTACGAGATCTCGCAGCACGGGCTGCGGTTCTTCATCTTCCGGCAGGGCGGCACCGGAGCGTCAGGAAACAACACAACCGATCAGCAGTTCCTGGATGCGCAGGCCAAGGCACACCAGCAGCCGACGAAGGGACGTCACGCGATCGGGGACCAGGCACATGGCACGGCAAAAACGCGAGGCACGGCAAAGACGAGCCAGAAGAAATAGCCCACGCGGCAAGGGCCTGGGCGGGCATTCGCTACGAGCCGAAGGCAGATGGCACGCGGGGAGCGGTGCCGCATCCTGAGGAAGGAGACAGAGAGCAATGGCAAGAATTGCCACAAGGGATCCAATCCCGGCCGCTCCCCAGTCCGGCAGGGCGAAGGGTACCAGGGTTGACGCCTGGATGGCTGAGGAAGTCAGGATCTTCGGAAGGTACATCAAAAGACAGACAATCGCGCTATGGATTCTCGGCGCTCCCGCCCTCCTCCCGATAATCTTCGCGATACCGGCCATCGCCACGCGGAACGGCAAGGTCCTGGATGCCACTGAGGCTGACGTCCTGGGGAGCGGCGCGGCGATACTGCTGTTCTGCACCCTGCTCGTCAGCCCACTGATGACCGTGACCAGGCAGCGGTGGTTCTTCCCGCTGCGCCGATGGTACGGCCTGGCGATGGCGGCCACCGCGTTCACCGACGCCGGCGCCGCGGCCGTTACCACGAGCTTCGCCGGGGGAGTGCTCGGTCGGCTGACCGGGCACTCGTTCGTTCTCGTCGGGTTCACCATGGTGCTGATCCTCGCTGTGCTCTTCGTCACGGGAAACCACCCGGCGCAGCGCAAGCTGGGACGATTCTGGAAGCCGCTGCACAGGCTGACGTATGTGGTCTGGGGGCTGCTGATCGTTCACCTGGCGCTGCTCATCGGATTCGGAAGCCAGAGCGGGACGAACGGGCCGGATAACAACAATGTCGACGGCTTGCCCGTCTACCATCAGCGCCTCTACGAGGTCCTGGCGTGCAGCCTCTTCCCGTTCGTGTTCCGGCTGCCGCCGGTAAAGCGCTGGGTCGCCGAGAAGCAGCAGGAAGGCCGCGGAGCAGTCGTTTTCTGGGCCGTGGTCCCGATGATGCTCCTGTTCCTGCTCGCGTTCAGCTTCATCGTGAACGAGGAGTTCTTCAAGGGAATGAAGCTCGTTACCCTGAACACCAACGGCGGTGGGTGACCCAGGGTTGCCCGCTCTGCCTCGGCTTCGCCTTCATCCTGCACGAGGAGAGCAGTTCTTCAAGGGAGGGGCGATGTTCAGCCTGCATCCCAGCAGTGAGTGACACAACGTAGCGGCAAGCAAGGTGAGCCCTCGCCTCGATCCGGGATCACGGCGAGGGCCCGGCCGCGCGTAGCGACTTGGTCGCCGGTTGGTTGAACGGTGCGGCGGGCTGGTCCGTGATCAGGGGCAAGAGCGGATCAGCTGAGCGGGGGGCCACGCGCTCGGCACCTCACAGAGTCAAGGAGGTCGCCGATGCCTGGACTACGTCCACAGACACCGGTTCCTACTGTCCTTCGCGGCTGGATCCTGGCCGTGCCGCTGCTTGCCGCCGCCCTGGGGGCGGCCGCATGCAGCAGCAGCACCAGCGCCGCGCCGCCGGCCACTAGCGCGCCGCCGGCCACTAGCGCGGCGCCGCCGGCCGCGAGCCCCGCGGCGTCCAACGGCGGCACGTCAGCGGCCGGTGGAGTCACGATCCAGACGGCTCACACGTCGCTGGGAACGGTGCTGACCGACGCCAAGGGCATCACCGTCTACCTGTTCGAGGCAGACACCACGACCAAGCCGACGTGCTACAGCGCGTGCGTGTCCGCGTGGCCCCCGGTGCTGACCACGGGCGCGCCTGCCGCGGGGTCCGGCGCCAAGGCCTCGCTGCTGGGAACGGTCAAGCGGACGGACGGCAAGAGCCAGGTGACCTACGCCGGGCATCCGCTGTACTACTTCATCGAGAGCACCAAGCCCGGGAACGTCAGCGGTCAGGGCGTGAACGGGTTCGGTGCCCACTGGGACGCGGTCAGGCCCAGCGGAGCCCAGGCCGGCTGACCAGTGGGCCGACGGCAGGAGGGAATGCGAGAGCGGCCCGGCGGAACTCCCGCCGGGCCGCCCTGGTGAGATGTGTTAGCTGACGTGGTTGATGGAGCCGACGAGGCCGTCCTTCTCGTCGTTGATGCCGCCAGCTGGCCCGGCCACCAGGGCGTCGGCCAGCCTGGGCGGGAAAGCCTTCGGCTGGACGGCGGCCGTTACCCGGTAACAGCCGCCAGGGCGGTGTAGACGCCAAGACCGAGCATGATCGTCGCGGTGATCCGGCGGACCCAGGCCACCGGGATCAGGTCCAGGCTCTTGGCGCCCATGCTGACCGTCGCGGCCGCGACCGCCCACAGGCCCAGCGTCGCCCCGGCGAACACCACCAGCGGGTCATACCTCGCGGCCAGGTTTGCCGTGGTGAGTTGCGTGATGTCGCCCCACTCGGCGAGGAACACTATGCCGAAGCTCATCGCCGCCACGCGCCAGAACGACGCCGGGCGGCCGCCCTGACGGGCCGCGTCACGCCCCTCCGGGCGCCCGGGCCGGAAACTCGCCGCCCATAGGTAAGCCGACCCGGCCAGGAACAGCCCGGCGACCACAGCGTCTACCACGCGGTGCGGAAGCAAGGTCAGCAGCCGCCCGGCGGTAACGGCTATGCCCATGTGAACCGCGAACGCCCCGGCCGCCCCGGCCCACACCCACGACGGCCGGTACCGGGTGCCCAGCACCAGCGACGCGAACATCGACTTATCCGGTAGCTCGGCCAGGAACGTCAGGGCGAACACGGTGCCGAACACCGCGAGGTAAGACATATGTACGTCCTTCGGTCGGTCTCACCGGCCCGAAGATCGGAAGGAAGCTCCGGCCGGATGTGCTCAACAGCCGAAGGTCTCGTCCACCAGCAATGGCCCGGCGGCCGGGCGCTCTTGCGCCGGTATGTCGGCCAGCCGACGAGGGACTACTCCCCTTCACCAGAAGTCTACCGGGTCGGCGGCGCCTTCGGCGCCCCCGCCGAAGCAGCATCGGGAAGCGCTCGCCGCCGGAACCCGGCGACTGCCATTTCAACGACGCGGTCATGACCCCAGCGCAGCAACGGGTACGCAACCCGGGCAGCAACCCGCAGCGGCACGCTGCGCATCTCCAGCGACCAGGCCACCGCGACCCGCGTGCCGTCGCCGGCATCCTGCAGCCGCAGTACCGCCCTCCCGCTGAGGTCACCATCAACCGTCGCATCGACCAGCAGCGGCCGGTGACAGCGCTCCAGCCGGACGTCCAGCCGCAACCGGTACGGCACTGGCGGGATGATCGTGCCGTGCAGCACGTTGCCGGCCACCAGCCCGTCCCGCTCCGTACGGAAGTCGCGCAGCCAGCCCCACCACGACTCAAACTGGTCGAACCGCCCGGCCATCACCCACAGCTGGTCCGGCGTGACCGGGAACCAGAACTCCTCCTGATACTCGACCCGGTTCACGCGGCGAGGTCCTTCAAGACGCGCCCGCATCGCTCAAGGTTTCCATGACTATCCCAAACGTTCAGCCAGTACCTGACGGTTCATCTCTCCGAGAGGATCGGTGAACGAAGGCGCCAGCGGTTACGTGACATGAGCAGGCGGGAAAGTCCGTCCGGGCGGAGAAAGGCGTATCCCGGCCGGCACACCCCGACGGCGGGAACTCGGATTCGTCATGAAATCGGCCAGCTCCGCAGGTCAGCAAACCCAGGCAACCCAGCGTGGCCATGGAGGCATGTCGGCACACCAGCGCGGCGGCCGCACCGAGTGGCGGCAGCTGCGGGACCGGATCGTAAGGATACTGGTGAACCTGCTCGGCGCCGCCGGCGCGGCGCTGTTCGCCCAGGCCAGCCTGGAGTACTACATGCACACCCATCGCCTCATCGGCGGGGTGTTCTTCATCGAGCAGGCCTGGTTCGTGCTGGCCTTCCTGATCCGCCGCCCGCCGCGCGCGGTGAGCTGGCATCTGGGCAGCTGGCTGCTCGCCGCCGGCGGAACGTTCGGGGGGGTGCTGCTGCGGCCGGATGGCGCCCACCCCGCGTGGGGCGTCGAGACCGGGCTCGGCCTGCAGCTAACCGGCCTGGCCATCGCGATCATGTCGCTGCTGGCCCTGGGCCGGTCGTTCGGGTTCGTCGCGGCCGACCGCGGCCTGGTGACCCGGGGTCCTTACGCTGTCGTCCGCCATCCGGTGTACGCGGCCTACGTGCTGATTCAGTCCGGGTACCTGGTGCAGAGCCTTTCGCTGTGGAACGTCGCTGTCCTGCTCTTCGCGACCGGCTGCAACATCGGGCGTTCCCTGGCAGAGGAGCGGGTGCTCGCCGCATCGTCGGCCTACACCGCTTATCGGCGGCAGGTCCGGTGGAGGCTGCTGCCGGGTGTTTGGTAGCCCACGGCGAGGACCGGGCTGGGACCATAACCGGCCGGAATTTCGCCACGTGCCTGGCCGGCATGCGCCGGGGAAGGGCGGCTGGCGCGCCAGGCCGGGTGTCAGCTGAGGGCCCGCTGGGTAACGAGGTAGCCGCCGAGCAGGATCAGCGCGACGCCGGCCAGCTGCTGGGCGCGCTCGCGGAGATGCCCGCTGATCAGCGCGCCGAGGGTAAGCCCGAGTTGGCTGGCGATCAGGGCCAGCACGCCGATGGCGATGATCACGGGCACGGCCGGCAGGCGGGCCAGGCCGAGGCTGAAGCCGATGGCCAGCTCATCCAGGCTGATGCTCACTCCCAGCGCGATCACGCCCAGACCGCGCGTTGCGGCCAGCCGGCCTGTCGCTTGCTCGTCATCGTCGCGGCCGACCAGCATCCAGATCCCGATCCCGATTACCGCCGCGGCGGCCACATAGTCGGCCGTGCCGCCGACCAGCCGCGCCAGGCCGCCGCCGGCGGCAAGCCCGATCAGCGGCATTCCTGCCTCGAAGGTGACGAAGATCAGCGAGATGCGCAGCCGGGCGGCGAGGCCCGCGGGGCGGGCAGCGCCGAGCGCGGCGGCCACGGCGAACGAGTCCAGGCCCAGCGGGAGGACGAAAGCCAGCAGCCGCAGCAGCACGCTGCCAACCCTCTCATGTCCGGCGGCCCGGCGAACCCTGACCGCGGAACCGCGGGACCACCGGCCGCGAGGCCTGTATTCTCTGACCTGCGCTATTGCGCTATTGCGCCATTGCGGAATAGCGGAATAGCGCAACAGCGGAATAAGAGCGATAGCGCTGTCCTGGCCTGGCCCGGGCACGCCGAGAGTGGTCTAAGTCCTGGGCACGGGGGGGGCATGAGCGAGGACCGGCCGGGCCGCGGGCATGTCGAGGCACCTCCGCGACCCCGGATCCCGCCGCCCCGCTCGGCAGGGTCCCGCCGGACCCTGCCGCCCCATTCGCACAGCAAGAAGCCGCCTCGTCGGTCACTTCCGGTCGTTCGGCAGCCTGCCCGGTCACGGCGTGCCCGCTGGCGGGAGCTCAGCACGCTGGCGAAGATCGGATACACCAGCGCGACCATGCTGACCGCGCTGGCGGTAGCAATCAGCCTGGTCGCCTACGGGCTCTACCTGAAGCTGGACCGCAACCTCAACGTGGCCAACGTCGGAGGGCTGACACACCGCTCCGAGTACGGCGTCCAGAACATTCTCATCCTCGGCTCGCAGACCCGTGACGGGCAGGGCAGGGGATTTGGCTACGACCCCCACACGAACCTGTCGGACAACCTCCTGCTGGTCCACCTGGACGCGACGCACACGCACGCGACCGTCGTGTCCATCCCCCGGGACACGATGGTCTACGAGCCCGCCTGCAAGTCCAGGCTCGGCAACGCCGCCGTGCCCGCCCAGCAGCAGGCGATCATCGACGGCGCGATGAACCTGGGCGGCCCGACCTGCGCGGTGGCCACCGTGGAGCACCTGACCCAGATCAGGATGGATCACTTCGTCGAGTTCAACTTCAACTCGTTCCGCGCGGTGGTCGACACGCTCGGCGGCGTCCAGGTCTGCCTGCCGGAGGCCGTCAACGATCCCTTCAGTAACCTGCACCTGAGCGCGGGCAAGCACGTGATCACCGGCGATCAGGCGCTCGCATTCGTCCGGACCCGCCACGGCGTCGGCAACGGAGGCGATCTCGGCCGGATCGAGCTGCAGCAGGAGTTCTTCTCCTCACTCATCCAGAAGGTCGAGAGCCAGGGCACGCTGAGCGACCCGCTCAAGCTGTACGACATCGCGAACACGGCCACGCAGGCGGTCACCGTGGACCCGGGCCTCGGATCGATCTCCAAGCTGCTCTCGCTGGCCGCGACCCTGCGCCGCCTGCACACAAAAAACGTCACGTTCATCACGATGCCCACGATCCCGGACCCCGCCAATACCAACCGGCTGCTCCCGGAGGAGCCGGAAGACGACCTGATCTGGCGGATGCTGCAGACCGGCACGCTATGGCACGGCAAGCTCCCGGCCCCCCCGGCCAGCACTCTTGACGTGAGGGTGCTCAACGGCACCGGCATCGCCGGGCTCGCCGCCCGGACCGCGGCCACGCTGAAGAAGCTCGGCTTCCGCGGGGTGATGGGCGCTCTCCAGCATTCTCCGGCCGTACAGTACGGCGTCCGCGGGCCGGTTACGCTGACGCTGGGCGCGGATTTCACCGGGGTGCAGTTCCCGCTGCTGGCCAGCAAGCATCACAGCCATCGCGCGACCACGGGCACCGCCTCCTCCAGTGGTGCGCCCGCGGGCACCGCATCCGCCGGCCGGCAGCCCGCCGGGCAACAGGCCGCAGTTCCGGGCCAGCAGGCAGGCATCCAGACGCGCAACGCCGCTCAGAACATCTGCTCCGCCATGCCGACCGCCAACCCGAACGTCGGCGCGCCCTGACGGCACCCTGCCCAGGTCAGCCAGCGCTTCGCGCGGGCGTAGTACATGCAAGGGATGTTGGCCGCCGGGTCAGGCGGCCTGGCTCGGGGGGCCGTGGCTGTGCAAGGTGCGGCTGCGGTCGGGGCTGGTGGCGGTAACCGTCCCGTCGGGGAGCAAGACGATGCCCCACCCCCAGCGGTGCACCGCGATCAGATGATGGAAGGTGCACAAAAGGAGCATATTGGTCAGGCGAGTCCGCCCGCCCTCGGACCGGGGCAGGATGTGGTGCGGCTGGCATGCGGCCGGGGGCTGGGTGCAGCCCGGGAAGCGGCAATGCCGGTCACGGGCGATCACCAGCCGCCGCAGGTGCGCGGGGATGGTCTCGGTCGCGGCGCCGGTGTCCAGGGGCAGGCTGACCGACGCGGCCGGGCCGCCGAGCAGCCCGGTGCGCAGGTAGGCGGCCAGCCCGGCCGGGCCGGACATCAGGTCGCCGGCGCGGGCGATGAGGATCTGGCGCATGGCCCGCTCGGCGAGCTCGCGCCGGGCCGCGTCGGCCTCGCCGTCCCGCCCGTCCTGGCCGGTCTTGGCGCCTTGTCCGCGCTGCAGGTCGGCGGCGAGCCGGTCGAGCACGTCCGGGTCGAAGTGGCCGGTGACGACCGGGACGATGGTCGCGTCGCAGTCGCCGCCGGGCCCGGCCGCCGCCCCGGCCCACGCCGCCTCCGCGTCTGTGGCGCCGGGCAGGCCGCGCAGCTGGTCCAAGGTCAGGTGGAGCTGGATCTGGGTGGGCTGCCCGGCCCGCTCGGGCAGGCAGCCAGAAGCGATCAGCCGACGGCATGCCTCCTCCACCGCGTCGTGGTCGCGCTGCCACTTCGACCGCAGGTCCTCCGGGCCGGCCCGCTTGCCCAGCGCTTCCAGCACCGCAGCCAGCGCCGCGGCGCACTGCGGGGTCAGGTCCCCGCGCAGCGTCCCGGCACCGCCGAAGGTCTTGCTCAGGTGCAGGCTCCGGTCGTCGAACCCGTCATCGTCGCCGTCGTCCGGCTTAGCGGTGTGCTTGCGGATCTCCTCCGCCAGGTCGGCCAGGTCCCGCAGCTCCGCGCCGCCCGCGGCCGCGCCCAGCAAGATCACGTCCGCGTCGCCGCGGGCGTCCTGGGGCAGCAGGTCGCTCCACTCACATATCTGGCGAGCCCACGACTCCGAAATCTTCGCCGCGGCCAGCGCGTCGCCGACGGCGGGGTGCGCCCACAGGCGGCGCATCCATCCGATCGCGCCGGCCGCGGCGCCGCCGGTGATCCGGGTCTGCCACTTCAGCCAGGTCCGGGTCGACCCGTGGCCGTCGTCAGCGCATCCGTCCTGGGCGTGGAACGCGCTCAGAACCCGGGCCCGGGCCACGGTGTGCATCGACTCTGCCTGCTCCAGCGCACGCAGGCAGTCCGCCTGCTCGGCGGTGGTCAGCGACGCCGCGTCGGCTCTGGTTAGGTAGCTAAGCCCGGCGCTGATCGCCGACAGCGCCTCGCCCGCGGTGCGGGGCGGGACGGGCGGCTGGCCGGGCAGGCACATGGTCGGGGGAGCCTCCCTGGAGAATGGTGGGCGGGTCCGTGATACCTCGATTGTTAGTTCGATCGTACTGGGAGGGTCCGACATTTCAGGAGTGCTTAACGAACTCGCGAATGAATTTTCTCTCTGATCATCGGATCCGTATGTTGACTGGCAGCTGGCAAACGCCACGAGCGCACCTGCGCGTCCGGCAGGCCGCCCCGGCCCGAGTACCGTCGCACCGGGGCCGGCCTGGCCGGCGGATTCTGGCTCACCGGCAGGTGAGGCACAGACCGAGCACGTCAAGGCGGTGGCTGTGCGCCTCGAAGCCCTCGGCATCGGCGAGCCGGCCGATGGCGCCGGTGACCTGCTGCTCGAAGCCGACCGGGAGGGTGACGTCGGTGACCTTGCCGCAGCTGACGCATAGCAGGTGATGGTGGTGCTCGGTGAGGTCCTCGGCCAGCTCGAAACGGGTGAACTCGTCACTGGCCGTAACCCTGCGGACCAGCCCGGCGGCGTGCAGGACGGTCAGGTGCCGGTAGGCGGAGCTGCGCGGCAGGTCGGGCAGGCGCTCGGCGATGTCGCCGATGCTCACGGGGTGGCCGACGCTGACGAGCAGCTCGATGACGGCCCGCCGTCCGGACGTGTAGCGCTGGTCGATCCGGCGCAGGCGGCTCTCGACCAGGCTGTGCATGTCGCCGGCCGTTTCCTGGGCTGACATGAGGCTCCCCTACCTAGCAACGTTACATAACGTAACGTGACTCCGCTGGCTCGTATTGCTAGTGCTCGTCGTAGTGGTCGCCATCGGCGGCATGGCGGTGTCCGTCGTGCTCGAAGTCGACATGGCCGCCGTGGGCGATGGCCTCGTGCCCGCAGCCTGGCCCGTGAGCGTGCTTGTGGCTGGCGTGGGCCAGGTGGGGCAGCGGATGCTCGTCGTAGTGACCTGCGTGCTCAGTGTGCGCATGGCCTTCGTGAACGTAGTCGACATGACCCTCGCGCTGTACGCTGGCGTGCCCGCAGCCAGGCCCATGGTCGTGGTCGTGTTCGGCATGAACTTCATGCTCGGCGGCTGTCACGGTTCCTCCTTGCTGTGATGAACGGCGTCGGCGACGATGTGGGCGACGTGCTGGTCGGCCAGGGAGTACACAGCCTGCCGGCCGCGGCGTTCGACCCCGACCAGGCGGGCGCCGCGCAGCACCCGCAGGTGCTGGGAGACCAGCGGCTGGCTCATCCCGAGCCGGTCAACCAGCTCATGCACGAACCGAGGCTGCTCCGCCAGCTCGGCCACGATCGCCAGGCGGGCCGGGGCGGCCAGGACCTTCAGCAGCTCCCCGGCTGCCTCGTACGCCTTCGTCTGCGCCGACACCTCCTTATATAAACACATGCCAATGTGTTTATGCAAATCCGCTCGTGGCCTCCGTCCCCGCGATGGCCGTGGGGGCCACCCGCCGCTCGCGCCACAACCGCGGTTCCAGTTGCAATGAGACTCAGTCTCAGACTATGTTTTGTCCATGGGCATCACGACACAGAGCTCGCGTGCGCGCAGGTGCTGGGCCAGATCGGCGGCCGCTACGTGCACGTCTCCTCGATCCTGAACAACCCGAACACCGACCCGCACACGTTCGAGGCCAGCCCCCAGGTCGCCCAGGAGGTCGGCGCGGCCGATCTGATCGTGCAGAACGGCGTCGGCTACGACAGCTGGATCGCCAGGATCGAGTCAGCGGCGCCGAACGCGAAGCGCAAGGTGATCGTCGTGCAGAATCTGCTCGGCCTGCCCGGCAGCACGCCCAACCCGCACCTGTGGTACAGCCCGACGACGATGCCCGCCGTCGCCAGGGCCATGGCCGCCGACCTCGGCGCCCTCCAGCCGGCGCACAAGGCTTACTTCCAGGCGAACCTCAAGACGTTCGACAGCTCGCTGACCCCGTGGCTGAACGCCATCGCGCAGTTCAGGGCCAGCCACCCGGGCACCCTGGCCGCCACGACCGAGCCGGTCGCCGACTACCTGCTGACGGCCATGGGGATCAAGAACCTCACCCCGTTCACGTTCCAGGCCGACATCATGAACGGCCACGAGCCCGCGCCGCAGGACATCGCGCTGGAGAACGGCTTGTTCTCCAGGCACATGGTCAGGGTGTTCGCCTACAACCAGCAGGTGGTCAGCACGCTCACCACCTCGATCCGGCAGAACGCGCTCGCCGGCGGCGTGCCCGTGGTCGGCGTGTACGAGACCATGCCCACGCCCGGCTACGACTACCAGTCCTGGATGCTCGCCGAGGTGAACGCCCTCGAGAAGGCGGTCACCACCAGGACCTCTACCGAGAAGCTCTGATGAGCGAGCAGTCCGAGGGCGCGGCCATCCTCGGTGTTGACCAGGTCAGCGTCGCGCTGTCCGGGCGGCAGATTCTCGACGATGTCAGCTTCACCATCGGGGCCGGCGAGTTCACCGGCCTGATCGGCCCGAACGGAGCGGGCAAGACCACGCTGCTCCGGGTGATCCTCGGCCTGCAGCGGCCCGCCCGCGGGACGGTGACCGTCATGGGCCGGCCCCGGTCGCTGCGGCACCAGGTCGTCGGCTACGTACCGCAGAAGGTGCTGCTCGACCCCGACATGCCCATACGGGCCAGGGACCTCGTCGCGCTGGGAGCCGATGGCAACCGGTACGGCATCCGGCTGCCGTCGCGGGAACGGCACGAGCGGGTCCGCGAGATGCTGCACGCGGTCGACGCTGAAAGGTTCGCCGACGCCAGGGTCGGCAACCTGTCCGGCGGCGAGCAGCAGCGGGTGCTGATCGCACACGCCCTGATCAGCCGTCCCCGGCTGCTGCTGCTGGACGAGCCGCTGGCCAACCTGGACCTGCGCAGCGGACAGGAGATCATCGGCCTGCTGGCCAGGATCGCCCGCGAGCAGCAGATCGCCGTGCTGCTGTCGGCGCACGAGATGAACCCGCTGCTCCCGGTGATGGACCGCGTCGTGTACCTGGCCGCCGGGCGCGCGGCCAGCGGGTCCACCGCCGAGGTCATCACCTCTGACGTCCTCAGCCGGCTGTACGGGTACCACGTCGAGGTGCTGCACGTGCACGGCCGCGTCCTGGTCGTCGCGGGCGACCAGGACGCGGCGGCGGCGGTCGCGCTCCCGGCGGCCCGGGCGGTCTGACCCGCCATGCACCAGCTCTACACGGCCGTGTTCGAGCCAGGATTCTTCGGCAGCCCCCAGGTCCATATCGCGGTCACGGTCGGCGCGGTGGTCGCGATCGTGTCGGCCGTCACCGGCGTGTACACCGTGCTGCGCGGCCAGTCTTTCGGCGGGCACTCCCTCGGCGACGTCTCCGCGGCCGGGGGCTCGGCAGCGCTGCTGATCGGATTCAGCCCGCTCGCCGGGTTCGTCGGCCTGGGCCTCGTCGGGGCCGCCGTGATGGACATGATCGGCGTCAGGCGTCCGCGGGGACGGGACCTGGCCACCGGGATCGTGCTCGGCACCGCCATCGGCCTGTCCGCCCTGTTCCTGTACCTCACCACCACCTCCGGCGCCACGACCGGCGCCCCCCAGCAGATCCTGTTCGGCTCGGTCTTCACCACCACGAGCGGCACCATCCCGGCCGTGGCCATCCTCGGCGCGATCGCGCTCGCCAGCATCGCGACGATCGGTCGCCCGCTGCTGCTGAGCACCGTCAGCCCCGACATCGCCGCCGCGCGCGGCGTGCCGGTCCGCCTCGTCGGCCTGCTCTACATGCTGGCGCTGGCCGTATCGGTCGGGCTGTCGTCGCTGGCCATCGGCGCGGTCCTGTCGACGGCCCTGCTGATCGGCCCGGCCGCCGCGGCCCTGCGCCTGACCAGCAGGGTCGCCTGGGCGCTGGGCATCGCGTGCCTGATCGGCGTGCTCGCCGTCGGGCTCGGCGTCCTGCTGGCTTACGACAGCTATTACTGGGGATCCAGCCACCTCGGCCTGCCGGTCAGCTTCTTCATCGTGGCCATCATCTTCGTCACCTACCTGGCCTCCGGCCTGCCTGCCGCCTGGGCCAGAGCCAGGAACAGGGAGGCGGCTCCGCCGTTCACCGCCGAGCGCGACAAGATCGCCGCGGGGGATACGGCGTGAGCGAGCGGGGGACACCGCGTGAGCCACCCCCGGAACAAGTGAGGAGGGAGAGAGCATGTTCGCCCCGGGCTTCATGATGAACGCCTGGACCACGGCCACGATCGTGGCCGTCGTGGCCGGCGTGGTCGGGTACTTCGTCGTGCTGCGCGGCTCGGCGTTCCCGGCCCACGCCATCCCCAAGGGGGCGTTCGCCGGCGCGGCCGGCGCCAGCCTGCTCGGCATCAACACGCTCATCGGCCTGGCCGTGTTCTCCGTGCTCGGCGCGCTCGGGATCGGCTCCCTGGGACGCCGCGGCCGACATGACGTCGTGACCGCGCTCGCGCTGGTCATGATGCTCGCCCTCGGCGCGGCGTTCCTCAGCAGGACCACCGAGTACGAGCCGCAGATCTACTCCCTGCTGTTCGGCGAGGTCCTCGGGGTGAGCACCACCGAGATCCTGCCGGTCGCCCTCCTGGGCGCCCTCTGCATCGCGGCGGTCGCGGTCATCTACCGGCCGCTCATGCTGTCCTCGATCGCCGCGGAGGTGGCGGAGGCCAGGGGCGTCCGCAGCCACCGGATCGAGATCTGCTTCCTGCTTGTGGTCGCTCTGGCCACGGCCATGACCGTGCCCGTCGTCGGCGCCCTGCTGATCTTCAGCCTGATGATCGGCCCGCCGGCCGCCGCCCGGTCCCTGACCAGCAGGCCCGTCCTAGCCATGGTTGGATCTATTGTGATCGCCCTGATAACCGTGTGGGCCGCGATCGCGGCGTCCTACTTGTACAACTGGCCGGTCGGCTTCTTCGTCGGGGTGCTGGGGGCCCTGTCCTACGGCATAGGGCGCGGGTGGGCCGCGTGGCGCCGCACCCGCCGCGTGTCCCACGCTCCGGCGGTGTGAAACAGCCGGCGCTCCTGAGCGGAGCACCCTACGCGCCGGCCGCCCCGCGCCGGACCGGCTGCACGGCGGCCTGGTCGGCGAGCGCGATCGCGAGCTGGCCCGCCGCTGTGGGGTGAAACGGCGCCGCCGCGCCCGGGCCCTGCACGTAAGGCTGCGATGTGCACAGCTGGTGCCCCGCGAAGTCGGGCTGCGGCGAGGAGAACCCGAACTGGGACGCGCCCTGCGCGAGCACCTGGTTCAGCGTGGCCAGCCGTGACGTCAGCGTCTGCAGGTTGGTGGCGCTGAGCCCGTACTGGCTGAGGCAGCCGGGCTGGGGGCCAAACGGGTCGTAGTAGCGGTTGATGATCACTTGCGGATGCGAGGGCAGCGCCGCGAGCCCGCTCAGCAGGTCGAGGTAGTTCTTGCTGAACGTGGCGAGCTGCTGCTGGAAGTAGGCGGCGGTGGCGCGGTCGTTGCAGCGCGGCGCGGTCGCGCAGTACTGCACCTCGGCGCCCCAGTTCAGGTCGTCCGCGCCCACGCTGACGATGACGACCGACGCGTGCCCGGCCTGTTCCGCCACCGCGAGCTGGGGCGGCAGCCGGTGCCCGTTGTGATCCTGCGGGCCGAGCAGCCCGTTGCCGATCGTGGCGCTGTTGCAGGCGAGGTTGAGAACCCGCCAGCCGTCGGCCGCGGACAGGGCAGCCGCGTAGGAGTCGGCACTGCGGCCGCAGTCCCGGTCGGTGCTCGACGCGCCGGAGAGGGGCGCGAGCCCGGCTCCCGCCGCGGTGGAGTCCCCGATGACCACCACCTGAACCCCGGGCAGCGACGGGCCGGCCGGGCGGATCCGGGGCAGGTGGGTAACCGTGCCGACGAGCTGGCTGAGCGAGTGCGCGTTGCGCAGCAGGCCAGGCGCCGAGTAGGCGGTGATCATGATGGCGCCCAGGTTGATGGCCTCGGCCACGAGCAGCCCGGCGACGAGCAGCTTCACGGTTGTGCCGTGCTTGGTGCGGCGCCAGCCCGCGACCGCTCCCACCAGGATCAGGGCGCCGCCCCCGGCGATCACCGTCTCCCAGACGAAGTAGCGCTTCCACCCGTCGGCGAGCCGGGCTCCGAGGATGCGTTCCGCGCCGGTCGGGCGGCCGCCCTGGACGAACGAGGTCAGCTCGCTGTTGATGGAGATCTGCGAGAGTTCCAGCTTGGGGCGCACCGGGCCCTCGAACTGCATGCTGGTCGGCAGGCTCTGGCCGAACAGGTCGATCTCCCCGGGTCCGGACAGGCTGAGGCTCGCCGTGCTCGCGCCAACCTCCATCACCTGGCCGGCAACGACTACGTTAACGACGGGTTGCCCATGCTCCGTAACGATCGGAGCCGCGGCCGCCGCCGCAGGGCAGAGCTCGCTCATGGCCCCGAATGGCGGGGAACATGTGGTCAAATGGCGTGACAGGCGAAAGTTACGATCGGCCGAAAGGCGGCCGCCATGGCTGCCTCGAGCAAGAGGGAACCCCCGCTATGCATCGTCGTCTCCCAGGCTGCTGTTCGTCTCATTAATGGCGTGCGTGCCGGCGCTAGGCCTGTTGATGGCCTTCGGCCCGACCGCAGGGGCCAGCACCGCAGGCGTCTCCCCGAGCGCCCGCGCGGCATCGGCCGCCCGCGCCGCGCTGGAGCACCTCGCGATCGGACAGCACGGCACCGATCACCGGGTACCCGGGCCCGTGCCCGACGTCAAGGGCCTGACCCAGGTGCAGAGTACCAACTGGGCTGGTTACGCCGATACCGGCAGCGGTTTCACGACGGTGACGGGCAACTGGACAGAACCCTCGGCCACCTGCACCTCGCAGACGTCGCTCGCGGCAGCCCGGAGACAACATCACGGCCTCGGTGGTACGCAGCGGGACCAGCTATAAGCTCGCGGTCACCGACTCGACCCGGTCGGGCGACAGCTTCTCCACCACCCAGAGCTGCTCGGGCTGCGCTAACTCAAGCGCCGAGTGGATCGCGGAGGCGCCCAGCAGCGCGACCAGCATCTACCCGCTCGCCGACTTCCACAGCTGGACCCAGTGGGGCGCCACGGTCAAGACCGGCTCGAAGTCGGGGGTCATCAGCTCGTTCCCGGACGACCAGATCACGATGGTCGATGGCTCCGGGAACGTCGAGGCCAGGGCCGCTGCGCTCAACCCCGTCGGCAAGGCGTTCTATGTCGGCTGGTGGCGCAGCACCTAACACTGGCCATACCCGGAGCGCGACGGGCCGGCCGCGCCTGCGTCTCGTCTCGCACCTGCCGCGCCCGGAACCCCCGATGTCGTCTGTTATCCGAGATATAAGGATAATCTGGCGCCTGCCATTCCGCTCCGGTTCACCGGCCATTCCCGGGCATTCCGGGGGCGCGCCATTAGCGGGGCGGAGCTTAGCAGGCCAGTGAGTGGTCTGTCCCATGGTGTCGGATTCACCTCGCGGGGCCGGGCAGCCGTCGCTAGGCTGCCTCACTGTCAGACGCTCCGAAGGCTGCCGGCCCCCCGCTGAGCCTTCGCGGTGAGCGTGTCCTGCCCGGAGAGGAGCCCGTTGGGCCGCCACAGTAAACCGTCCCCCATCCGACTACCGCATGCCGTCCCGGCTGCCGCCGCGCCCACGCTGGCCAGCGTGATCGCGGCCTTTTTCATGTCACAGCAGGTACCTGCCAGCGCAGAGGTCGCTCCGGCTGCTCCCAGCCACTCCGCTGCCCTGGACGCCGCGCTCCCGCCGGCCCTGTCGCCGGCCCAGCTGATGCTGGCGACGCGGCAGGCGCTGGCCCGGGTCACGGCGCAGCAGCCAACGGCGGCGCAGAAGCCAGCTGCCGGCCCCCCGCCCCAGTACACCGTCCGGCCTGGTGACTCCCTGTCCTCGATCGCCGGGCGCGTCTATCACAACGCGACCGCGTGGCCGGTGCTCTACTGGGGCAACCGTGGCCAGATCAAGTGGGCCAATCTCATCAAGGCCGGGCAGGTTCTGCGCGTTCCGGCGGAGCCAGCCCTGATACCGGCCCCGCCCGGGCAACTCGGGCCGCCCGCGCCGCCGGTCCCGGCCGCCTCGGCCCGCATGCCGCGGCACGCCAGGCCGGCGCCCGCTGCGGCGCAGCCGGCCAGCACCGCGCCGGCTCCTGCCGTGCCGACCACCACCACCTCCTCGGCCGGGGGCGGCTGGCCCGGCGGCGCGTTCGGCGCGTGCGTGGTCGAGCGCGAGTCCGGCGGCAACCCGAATGTCTGGAACGCCTCCGGCCACTGGGGCCTTTATCAGTTCTCCGCGTCGACGTGGGCCGAGTACGGCGGCAACCCCGCCGACTTCGGCAGCGCCGGCGTCGCCGAGCAGGAGCAGGTGTTCATGAACGCCCTCGCCCGGGGCGGCGAGTTCAACTGGGCGCCCTACGACGGCTGCTGACCGGCAGCGGCGGAGCCGCGGACCCTGCCCCGTCCCGGCACCGCCAGCATTCAGGGCAGGTTGCCGTCCAGCTCGATCCGGGGCACGGCCGTCAGCGGTCAGCCCGCCGCGGCCCGGCGCCCGGCCGCCACCGCCGCCGCGACTGGCGGCGGCTACGGGCGAGCGTCAGCACCCGTGGCGAAGACGGCCGGCAGCATCTTGAGCGACTCCTCATGCCAGGCGAGCTCCGCCTCCAGCCGCAGCAGGGTGTGCGTGAAGCCCATCGACTCGATGCCGGTCAGGTGCGGCGCGGCCGCCTCGCGCAAGTGCCTCCATGAGGCCAGCTCCGCTGCTATCGCCGCCCGGCGGTTCTCGAGGACCGCCCTGAGCTCCTCCTCGGACATGTCATGGGCGTTCTGCAGGGCCAGGTCCACCGGATCGGGGCGGAGCCCGGTCTGCCGCAGCGCCTGGTCCCGGATGGCCACCAGCTCCTCACGGCCGGTCCGTCCACAACTCGGTCCGGTCCAGCTGGGCGGCGCGGCGGATCTGGTGACCATACATGGCTCCGCCCCTGGCCAGGGCACCCAGGATGAAGAGCCTCGTACTATTCATGCGAGTAGTCCAACACGATCAGTCGCTCCCGTCGAGCGGGGCACGTCACCGCGGGCGCGACCCGCTGCCCTTCTTGCCCCGCTGCCAGTTGTGCCGCGTTTCCGCGGCCAACTGCAAGATCATCGGACTTTCCCCGTCGCTATGTGCGCGTCAGCGGCGAAGATGATCTCCGCGTAGGCGCCCGGCGCCCGGATCCCGATGACGAAAGTACCGTCAGGCTCGCTATAACGTGCCTGACGGTACTTTCATGCCGTACGAGACGCGCATAGAGCCTAGGCGACCCGGCACAGGCGCCACATAGATCTCACCGGCCCCGCCAGCACCCGAAGTCCAGGTCCGCCGCCCCGCCCGGAGAATGCGCAGCCGCCCTACCGCCCGGGAACCCACAGGCCATTCTGGAACAGCCCGATCACGACGGATACGATCTTGCGACTCGCCACACAAACCCGGCAAAACGGGCGGCAGAGGAGCGTAGCTGCGAAGCTAGCCACACCGGGCCACCACGATACGCCGCAAACTCACCTCATTGTGGAATGCTTACATCACGACGGGGAAAGTCCGATGATCTTGGCGCAGCACTCGAGCGGCTCACCGAGTTCGCGCTGGCGTCCGGCACGCTGCGGGCGCCGGTGCGGGCCCGGGTCCTGCTGCCGGCCGGCTGCGCCGACGGGCCGGAGCGGCCGGGTGACCGCCGGCCCCGGGGGGGCGGGCGGCCCCGGGTGATCAGCCGAAGCCCGTGGCGCCGCCGTCCAGGACCAGCGGATGGGCGTTGACGTAGCTGGCCTCGCTCGAGAGCAGCCACACGGTCGCGTAGGCGACCTCCCAGGCGGTGGCCTGGCGCCCGAACGGGAGGCGCCGGGCCGTACGTGCCGGGTTCAGGCGGGAGGCCTCCCGGCCCATCGGCGTGTCCACCAGGCTCGGCACCACCAGGTTGGCCCGGATCTGCCTGGCCATCCCCTCCCGGGCGACCTGGCGGCAGACGCCCAGCAGTGCGGCCTTGGACGAGTCGTAGGACGGCACGCCGGTCGCTGCCCGCAGGCTGGCGGCCGAGCTGATGAACACGATCGCCGAGCGCGGGGCGAGGACGTTCAGGGCGGCGGCCGACACCAGGAAGTGGGCCCTGGTGTTGACGGCAAAGGTTGGCCCCCTCGGACCGCGCGCGCTCCGCGGTGGTCTCGGCGGCGGCCAGGTCGCGGTCGGCGCATGCGACCGTCGCACCCTCCCTGGCCGCGAGGACCGCGATGGCCCGGCCGTTGCCGATCGGCGGGTCGGGCTCGGGCGAGGGCCGCGTCCCGGCCCCGACGACGAGCACGCGCCGGCCGGCGAGACGGGCCCGCCCCGGCGCGGAGCCCGTCGCCTCCGGCGGAAGGTAGGGGTCAGTCATCCGCTACCGGCCCTCCCGCGCCCTGCCCTCCCGCACCCCACTGCGGCCCGGCGCCCGGCGGGAGGGGCACGGCGAAGGCGTTAAGCAGGAACGATATGAGCGTGTAGTACCCGCACAGCGAGACGAGCTCGACGACGCCGGCGTCCCCGAGCAGCCGCTGTGCGGCGTCGTAGGCGTCCTGGCCGAGCTGCCCGGTCCAGGTGAGCTGGTGGGCCACCGCGTAGACGGCCCGCTCGTCGTCGGCCGCGAACGGCGGGTCCTCGCCCCAGCCGATCGCATCGACCACCGCGTCGGGCACGCCGTGGTTGCGGGCCATCCGGGCGTGCGCCCACCACTCGAACTCGGCTTTCCACCGGGCACCCACCGTGAGGATCGCGACCTCGGTCAGCCGCCGCTCGATGGAGGTGCCGAACCGCAGGGCCGCGCCCAGCGAGGTCAGGTGCTGGCCGACGTCCGGCGCGTGGACGAACGCGTTGAAGGGCCCGGTCAGGCCGCCGTCGGAGTTGACCAGCTGGCCGCCCCGCGTGCCGACGATGAGGTCCCACACGTTCTGGCCCTCGGCGCCGAGCTGGTCGCGGCTCAGGTAAGGAAGTCTGCCCACACCGTGACAATAGTGTTAACGGCCGTGCTGGACCCGCCGGACACCTCACCGCGGGCCGCCGCGCCCGAGCCGGGGAGCGGCCCGCTCCCAGCGCACGACCGGGCGCTCGACCAGCGTGTAGAGCAGCGTGCTCAGCGCCAGGGCGAGCGCCAGCGCCGCGATCAGGAACAACACGCCCTGCGGCGCGCTCCACCGACGGCCGCCGAGCGCGACGTGCAGGTAGTGCAGCACGAGCCAGTGAAGCAGGTAGAAAGCGTACGAGACCTCGCCGAGCCACACGAACCAGCGGCGCGCGAAGACCGTGCGCCGGCCGGTGATGTCGACCACCGCCCCGGCGCCGAGCACCAGCGCCAGCGGGAGGACGAACGGCGCGAGGAAGTCGAAGGGGACCGGCAGCGCGAGCGAGACCAGCCACGCCGCCGCGAACGCCATGATCGTCCAGCGGAGCCGGACCGGGCGCCAGCATCCGGTGATCACGATCCGGGCCAGCAGGATGCCCAGCACAAAGTCGAGCATGCGCATCGGCGGCAGGAAGATCGTGAACCAGAAGCGCCAGAACGGCAGCGGCAGGCCGAACAGCGTCGGGTGATACGGGAGAAGCAGCGAGACGAACGGGACCGCGATGATCCCCGCGCCGACGCCGCCCGCCCACCGCCAGAGCCGGTCGGCCGGGACCTGGTTGATGATCGGCAACGCCACCGGGAAGCTCAGGTAGAACAGCGCCTCGCAGGCCAGCGACCAGTTTGGCCCGTCGGTGCCCTGAATGACCGCGACGTCGGGGACCCAGCCGTGCACGAGGAAGAGGCTGGGGAGCATGGCCGCTGGATCAAACCCCGTGCTGCTCGCGATCAGCAGCAGCAGGCCCGCGGTCCAGGTGATGACGTGGTTGGGGAGTATCTTGGCCGCCCGCCGGCGCCAGAACGAGGCGCCGGTGTCGCCCGCCCGCGCCGACCAGGTCAGCACGAAGCCGCTCAGCATGAAGAAGAACCCCACCGCGGCCTCGGCCAGGCTGGCGGTGAGACCGACGAGCAGGAAGTTGACGGTGTGACTGCGGAAGACCGTCTCCAGCCCGGAGTGATCGATGAACACCGCCAGCGCCGCGACGAAGCGCAGCCCGGTGAGGCTGTGCAGCCGCGCGCGATTCGGGCCGCCGGCTCCTGCCGTGCTGAGCGGTCGGTCGGCCGCGATCTCGCTCCGGTCGCTCACCCAAGGAAGCTAACGTTCACCCGGTTGCGGGGACACGTCCCGTCGGCGCAGATCGGTACGGGACGCCTCGCCCGGCGGTGACAAACGCCAGCGCCACGTCAGGCGTCCCGTCGGCGGCCGGGGAGCCCCTGCTTTGTCACGCCGATGACAGGGGCCGCCGTGGCGAATGTGTGGTCGCTGAGGAGAACCGCGGGCCGGATCCAGGTAGCTTTACGCCCGGTCCGGCGCCTGCTCCGCCGGGCCGATCGGAGGTGGCATGGACGAGGTACCGGCTCAGGCCAGGCCCGCCGTCCCCACGTCGACGCTGGTCAGCCAGGCCCGTCGGCTCGCCGAGACGATCGGCGACCGGCCCAGCTACACGTTCATCGACTACCTGTCCGGCCCGCAGGGCCGCAGGGACAGCCTGACCTGGTGCGAGGTGGACGCCCGGGCGCGCGCGCTGGCGGCCGCGCTGCGCAGCCGCGTGATCGCCGGGGAGCGGGCCGCGGTGCTCGTCCCGCAGAGCCTCGACTTCGTGGTGGCGATGCTGGGCGCGTTCTACGCGCGGGTCGTCGCGATCCCGTTGTTCACCCCCGACCTGCCCGGCCACAGGGGCCGGCTGCTGCACATCCTGGCCGACGCAGACCCCGCGTGCGTGCTGACGACCGAGGCCGCCGCGGCTTCCGTTGAGGCCCTGCTGCACGAGAGCCCGGCGCGGCCGCGGCATACCCTGATCGTGGACACGGTCCCGGCCGCGCTCGCCGGCGGCTGGCGTGACGAGGAGATCGGGCCGGCCGATCTCGCCTACCTCCAGTACACCTCCGGGTCCACCCGGGCACCCGCCGGCGTGATGATCACTCATGGCTGCCTCGCGGCCAATGCCGCCCAGATATCCGCCGCGCTGGAGGTCGAGCCGTACCGGTCGACGGCGGTCGGCTGGCTGCCGCTGTTCCACGACATGGGGTTCGTGATGACGGTCGCGATGCCGATTACGACCGGGTGCCAGGCCGCGTTCATGGATCCCGTGGCGTTCCTCATGCAGCCGGTCCGGTGGCTGCGGCTCGCCTCCGAGTACCCCGGCGTCTTCACCGCGGGCCCGAACTTCGCCTACGAGTACTGCGTGAACCGGATCCGCGACCAGGACCGGGCGGGACTCGACCTGAGCGGCGTCCGGGCGTTCATCAGCGGAGGCGAGCCGGTCCGCCCGGCCACATTACGCAGGTTCACCGGCGCCTTCTCGGGCTGCGGCCTCGCCGCCGAGGCCCTGACGCCCGCCTACGGGCTGGCCGAGGCCACCCTGTACGTCGCCTCGGGGGGAACGGCCCGGCCCCCGCGGATCGTTGCGCTCGACCGGGCCGCGCTCCAGCGCGGGGAAGCCGTCCCGGTCCCGCCGGCCGAGGACCCGGACGGCGCCGCCGCGGT
>WNFI01034089.1_pt1 | contig 28310 bp, 25 predicted proteins | sample 5400471 | NCBI WGS metagenome assembly WNFI01 (sample SAMN13153348, study PRJNA577476) | soil metagenome | isolation source: 100 cm saprolite on Douglas fir-dominated hillslope | place: USA:California | collected 2013-09-17
CACGTGCGCATTGGTATCGACCGGGTGAATACCATCGCGCACGCGGTCTCGAAAGAGACTCCAACGACTCGCCTCCCGCGAGCGTCCGTCGCAGAGCCTCGGATAACCTCCGCCGCACTTCAACCAGACAAGGAGAGGCAACAGCTATGGGAGTACTCGACGGCAAGTCGGCGATCGTCACCGGGTCCGCACGAGGGATCGGCCGGGCCACGGCAGAGATCCTCGTTGCCCAGGGCGCTCAGGTCCTGATCAACGACCTGGACGGTGACGTGGCCGAGCAGGCCGCCGGCGAGATCCAGGGCGAAACGGCCGTCTACGCGGGCGACCTCACCAAGCCGAGCGCCCCGGAGGAGCTCGTGAAGAGCGCGATCGACGCCTTCGGCAAGATCGACATCATCGTCAACAACGCGGGCTACACGATCGACGAACCGGTTCACAAGATGACCGACGAGCACTTCCAGGCGATGCTCGAAATCCACACCGTGGTGCCCTTTCGCGTGATCCGCGCCGCGGCGCCCCATCTCCGTGAGCCCGCCAAGAAGGAGCGGGAGGAAGGCAAGGAGGTGTTCCGCAAGATCGTCAACGTGTCGTCTACGTCGGGCACCTTCGGCAATGCGGGCCAGGCGAACTACTCCGCGGGCAAGGCCGGCGTCGTCGGCCTCACCAAAACCGTCGCCAAGGAGTGGGGCCAGTTCAAAGTCAACGTCAACGCCGTCGCCTTCGGCTTCATCGACACCCGCCTCACGCAGGCCAAGGTCGACGAGAACGCGATGGAGATCGGCGGCGAGAAGGTCCAGCTCGGCATCCCCGAGCAGATGCGCCAGATGGCTTCGATGCTGATCCCGCTCGGCCGACCCGCGAGCCCCGAGGAGGCCGCCGGCGGCATCTTCTTCCTCTGCTCACCGTGGTCCAACTACGTCCACGGCCAGACGCTGCACGTGACCGGCGGCCTGTTCGGAGGGATGACCGGGTAGCGCTCCACCGGGGTCGTGCCGGTCTTCGTACGTGACAGGCCGAGGACACGACCCTGGCTTCGCTTGCCGCGATGGCAGGACCCGCTATCTGTGAGCGCCTGGCGCGCTGGGCCCGTCGCGCAGGTCCATCAGGCAGCCCGAGAAGTAAGCCCCTGCCGGGGAGAGCAGGTAGCAGGCGAGCGCGGCGAGCTCCTCCGTTGCGGTGTCCGCGCCCGGGGCGACGGCGACCGTCGTGATGCCGTATCGGGCCCACTCGATCGAGAGCGTCCGAGCGAGGTTCTCGAGGCCGGCGGCGGCCGCTGCGGCGTGCTCGGTGCCGGCCTGCGGCGCGATCAGGACGATCTGGCCGCCCGCGTCCCCGGGCAGGAACGCGAGCTGGGCGGCCGCGCGGGCCGCGTTCCAGGCCGAGGCGAGGGAGCCCACGAGGGCGTCCCGGCCGCCATCGCCCCCGAACAGGCTCGCGGCGTCAACAACCAGCGCCCGCAGCCCGCCGGCCCGCTCGAGCGCCGCGCCGAGCGCGGCAGCCGCGGCCTCCTCCTGTTGCTCCGCGCCCTCGCCCTCGCCCTCGGGCAACGCCACGATCTCGACCAGCGCGCCGAGGCCCGCGGCTGCCTCGCCCAGGGCATCGCCGAGCGAGCCTCGAGACGCGTCGGGTGCTGTCACGACGGCGACACAGAGGCCGTCCAGCAGCCCCGCTCGCAGCAGGGAACTCACGTCGAGCGGCATCGTGGCGCGGACCCTATTGGCCGGGGCGACGGGAGGAATCTCAGCTATTGGCGAATGGGTTCGGTGCGTCGGGCGCCGGCACCGGTGGGTCCGGCGTCGCCTGCCGGCTTTCGCCGCGCAGGGCCAGTAGTTCGAAGTACAGGACCGACTGCGCGAGCGCCGGCAGCGGCGCCGTGAGCACGCCGACCACGACAGCTATCACGATGCCCACGCCGGTGCTGAGCGAGTCGCCCGCCGCCTGCAGGGCAACGGAGACGACCAGCACGAGGAAGTACAGGACGAGGATCACCCCGAACACCTGCCAGCCGTTTCCTCGCACGAGCTCCCTGCTGCGCCCGAGCGCAGCGAGCCCGGGAGGCCGCTCGATCACGACCGCCGGCACCGCGACCGACCAGATCGTGAGCAGGATCAGCCCCGGCACGATGATCAGCACGAAGCCGATCACGATCAGGATCCCGGCCACGACCGCCACCAGGACGAGCGAGCCGAGCACCGGCGCGACAGACCGCAGCAACTGGCCCGGAGTCGCGTCCCGGCGGCCATCCTGGACGTCGGCGACGAGCTGCACGACCATCCCCGTGAACAGCCACGTCGCGATCAGCCCGATGAGCTCGGCGAGGAGCCCCAGCCCCGAGCCCGACTTCAGCAGCACCGTCGAGAGGATGCCGGTGAACACGAACACAACTGCCGCGGCCGGCATCAGAACCGGCGCCTGATCGACGTAGATCTTCCAGACCTTGCCGAGCACGCCGCCTACGTCGAGGCGTCCTGCCATCAGGCGACGGCGGCGCCCTTGGGTGCGCGGCGCCTGGCGCGGCGCTGCTCGCGGAGGTTGCGCAGGATGCCGCGGCGGCCGTGTTCCTCGAGGCCGGCATAGAGGCGGCGGATCTCAGTGAGGATCTCATCGGCGACGGCCTGCTGCTGCTCGCGGCTGGGGTTCTCGGTCGCCTCCCAGCGGATCGGCTCGCCGTACTGAATGGTGACCTTCGGGAACTGCAGCCGCTTCCAGTTGCGGACCTTCGAGGAGCCGTGGATCGCGATCGGCACGACCGGCGCGCCGGTCTCGAGAGCGAGGCGCCCGATCCCCGGCTTTGCCTTCTCGGAGAGTTTGCCCGTGCGCGACCGGCCGCCCTCGCAGTACATCGCGATCGCCCCTTGCCGCTCCATGATCTTGCGTGCGGTGATGAAGGTCTCCTCGTCGCGCGCCCCGCGGCGCACCGGGAACACCCCACCGTGTGTGTAGATGAACTGCATCGGCCGTTTGAACAGCTGCGACTTGGCCATGAAGCGCACCTTGCGGCGAATCCCGGCACCCATCAGGAAGTGGTCCATGAAGGAGAAGTGGTTGGGGGCGAGGATCACCGCGCCCCGTCCGGGCACGTTGCCGACCCCGATCGTCCGCGCACGCAGCAGGGTGAAGGCGTACAGGGAGGTGATCACCCGGACCATCTCGTAGACCCAGTCGGGTTCGCGCGTCCGGGCCCGCTCGTGGAAGCGGTCGAAGTACTCCTTCGGACGCGGGTCCGAATACACCTGCTCGCGCATCGAGGCCAAGTCAGTCATCTCTCTGCGCTCTACCTCCGAGCCGGCCGAAGGTTACGCCCGCATTTTGCGCGCCACGCACGTACATCTTAACGGCGGCGGACATAGGCGCGCGCGAAGTCGAGCAGCTGCCTGCCGCGGTGAGCGAAGCCGGCCGCCGAGCGGCCGGTGGCGCGGTGCGAGAGGTCGAGCTCGATCTCGATCACGCGGGCGCCGGCGCGCACCGCGTCGATCGTCATCCCGACCTCCATCCCGTACCCCGCCGCGAACGGCAGCGTCGCTTCGAGCGTCGCCCGCCGCAACGCCCGCTGGCCGGAGATCGGAGCCCGCGCGCGCAGCCCGCAGGCTCGGCGAATCGCCCACGCCGCGAACCCGAGGGCGATCCCGAAGCCGCCCCCGACGGAGCGCGAGAAGACCGCCACGGCAAGATCCGCGCCGCCTCCGGGGCCCGCCGCCTCCACGAGCGGCCCGAGACGGCCGGCCGACTCGCCGAGGTCGCCGTCGCACAGCAGGAACACGTCCGCTTCGCCAACCTCCTCGTCCGCGAGCGCGCCACGGGCGGCGGCGGTCATCGCCGCGCCCTTGCCGATCACGGGCTCGCTGCGCACCACCCGTGCCCCGGCTGCTTCGGCGATCGCGGCGGTTCCATCGGTCGAACCATCGTCGGCGACCCACAGCGCGACTCCGGGGAAAGCCGTCGAGAGGGCCGCGAGCGTGGCGCCGATTCGTTCCGACTCGTTGTATGCCGCGACGACCGCCGCGACGGGGAGTCGTGCGTGGCCGCCGTCGCCCTGTCTGTCTATTGTCCCGGCCAAGTTGCCTGCGATCGCCCGACGGAGGAGAGATGACTGACATAGAGGCTCATATCACCGGCACCGTATGGAAAATCGAGTGCGCAGTCGGCGATGAGATCGAGGAGGGCGACACGGTCGCGATCCTCGAGTCGATGAAGATGGAGATGCCGGTCGAAGCCGAGGACGCCGGGACCGTCACGGAGATCGTCTGCGAGGAGGGCCAGGCCGTCAACGAGGGCGACACGCTCGTCGTGCTCGACTAGGGCCGCGGCAGTAGCCTGTCGGGCCGATGTCCGGCGCACCTCCCAGCGAGCAGCTAGCCGACGGCAAGCTCCTGATGGACGAGCCCGCCGAGGGGGTCGTCCGCCTGACGATCTCGAACCCGGCAAAGCGCAACGCGCTCGACCACCCGATCCTCGATGCGATCAGCGAGACGCTCTCGCGGCTCGCGACAGACGACGGAGCGCGTTGCGTGATCGTGACCGGCGCCCACGGCATGTTCTCGGCCGGCTACGACATCGGGGAGATCCCGGAGCAGGAGTTCGAGGAGCGCGCGGAGCGGCTCGTGGCCCATCCCTTCACGGAAGCGATCGATGCGCTCGAGGCCTTCCCCTATCCGACCCTCGCGATGCTGCCCGGCCACACGATCGGCGGCGGCCTGGAGCTGGCCCTCGCCTGCGACCTGCGCGTATCGCTGGACGGGATCAAGCTCGGCATGCCCCCGGCCAAGCTGGGGCTCGTCTACTCCCACACCGGGCTGCGCCGCTTCATCGACGCGATCGGCGCCGCCCGCACCCGCGAGCTGTTCCTGCTCGGCCGCTACATCGACGCTGCCACCGCTCTGCAGTGGGGGCTCGTGACGCGCGTCGCCGAGGCCTCCGCACTCGAGCAGGAAGCCCTCGAGCTCGCCGCCGAGCTGGCAGGCAACGCGCCGCTCTCCCAGAAGGGCAACAAGCGCGTCATCGCCGCGCTGCTGGCCGCCGAGGGAGAGCTCCCCGCCGAGGTCGAGGAGGAGCTGATCGAGTTGCGCCGGGCCTCGTTTGCCTCCCAGGACATGCGCGAGGGCATGCGCGCCTTCGCCGAGCGCCGCCCGGCTCGCTGGACCGGCCGCTAGCCCCGCCGAGCGCCGCGTTCGTCTGTCCGTTCTGCCGTCCGCGGGGCTGCATAACCTCACGTCCATGCCACCCTTGATCACCCGCGAGGAGGCCCTGCGGCTCGGCGAGCTCGACGATCACCGGCAGATCGAAGACCTGATCGAACGCGCCTGGAAGGCTCGCGTCGAGCGCTTCGCCGACTCGACCGACATGTGCTCGCTCGTCAACGCCAAGTCCGGCGGCTGCGCCGAGGATTGCGGCTTCTGCGCCCAGTCCCGCTTCGCCGATGCGGAGACGCCCATGCACGCGATGATGGAGCCCGAGCAGATCCTCGAGCACGCCCGTGCCGCCGAGGCTGCGGGTGCGCACCGCTTCTGCATGGTCACCCAGGGGCAGGGGCTGTCCAAGCGGGACTTCCAGAAGTACCTGCAGGGCGTGCGGCTGGTATCGGAGAAGACGAACCTCAAGCGCTGCGCGTCGGTCGGCCACATCTCCGCGGAGCGCGCCCGAGCGCTCCGCGAGGCCGGCATCCAGCGGGTGCACCACAACGTGGAGACAGCCCAGAGCTACTACGACGAGGTCACGAGCACGGTCCGTTACGAGGGTCGCCTGCGCACGATCGACGCGGTGCGGGAGGCCGGGCTGGAGACCTGCGTCGGCGGCATCCTGAACCTCGGCGAGACGCGCGAGCAGCGCGTGGAGATGGCTTTCGAGCTCGCGGCGATCGACCCGACGAGCGTGCCGATCAACATGCTCAACCCGAGGCCCGGCACGAAGTTCGGCGACCGCGAGTACATGGACCCGTGGGAGGCCGTGAAGTGGATCGCGATCTTCCGCCTGATCCTGCCGGAGGCGCTTTTCAGGCTCTGCGGTGGGCGCGTCGAGAACCTCGGCGAGCTCCAGCAACTGGCCGTCCAGGCCGGCATCAACGGGGTGATGATGGGCAACTTCCTGACGACCCTCGGCAACGAGCCGGCGACCGACCGTTCGATGTTCGAGGAGCTAGGCCTGAACGTTGCCCGGCAGCCCGACAATGCCTCCAATCCGCGACCTGACAACCGCTCCGGCTGGATGGAGGGCGAGACGCCCGACCTCCTCGAGGATCTGATCGGAGGCGTTCAGCCCGGCGTAGAGCTGAAGGTGCGGCTGTGGGATCCATCCCTGCAGCTTCGTTTCCGCGCCAAGCGAGCCGTCCCGCCGCGTCCCGACGGCGCGGCCAACACCGTACGGATCGCCTGAGGAGCAGAGCGATGAGCGAGATCGCCGAGCGCCTGGAGGAACTGGAGCGTCTCGGCCTCGCCCGTCGTCTGCGCATGATCAGCGGACCGCAGGGGCCGACGGTGCTGCTCGACGGCAAGCCGGTGTTGCTGCTGTGCTCGAACAACTACCTCGGCCTCGCCGACCACCCGCGGGTGCGCGAGGCGGCGGCCGACGCGGCGATGCGATGGGGGGTCGGGGCCGGGGCCTCGCGCCTGGTGTCGGGATCGATGACGATCCATCGCCGCCTGGAGGAGCGCCTCGCCGCCTTCGAGGGGACGGAGTCGTGCCTGCTGTTCGGCTCCGGCTACCTCGCGAACATCGGCGTGATCGGCGCTCTCGCGGGCAGCGAGGACGTGATCTTCTCCGACGAGCTGAACCACGCTTCGATCGTCGACGGCTGCCGCCTGTCGCGGGCCGAGGTCGTGATCTACCGCCACCGGGACATCGAGCACCTCGACTGGTCGATGCGTCGCCACGGCGAGCGCCGCGCGGGTCGCCTGATCGTGACGGACTCGGTGTTCTCGATGGACGGCGACATCGCTCCGCTGGCGCACATCGCGGAGCTGGCGCAGATCTACGGGGCACGGGTGGTCGTCGACGAGGCTCATGCCACCGGCAACGTCGGGCCGGATGGGCGCGGCGCCGTTGCCGCAGCGGGCCTCGAGGGCGAGATCGACGTCGTGATCGGCACGCTCGGCAAGGCGCTTGGCTCTTACGGCGCGTACGCCTGCGCGAGCGCCGAGATGATCCAGTACCTGATCAACGCAGCGCGCTCGGTGATCTTCTCCACGGCCCTCGGACCACCGGCTGTCGCCGGGGCGCTGGCCGCCCTGAAGGTTCTGCAGGAACGCCCTCACCGCGTGCAGCGGCTGCGCTCGAACGCTCGCGCGCTGCGGCGTGGCCTCGCCGAGGAGGGCTTCCCGGTAGCCGACGGCGAGATGCACATCGTTCCCCTGATCCTGGGCGAGGAGCGCACGGCGATGGCGCTCTGCCAGCAGGCGATCGAGCGGGGCGTCTTCGCGCAGGCGATCCGCCCTCCCACGGTCCCCGCGGGGACATCGCGACTGCGCCTCACCGTGATGGCCTCGCACACGGCGGGGGAGCTGCGCCAGGCGGCCAGGACGCTCGCGGAGGCCGCGCGCGGGGCGGGGATCGAGCCCCGGGACGTGGTGGCGCCCACGCCGGAGCCGATGCAGGAAATCCAGGAGATCGAGACGGCGCTCGCCCGCGCCGAGCGCCTTGCCGAGAGCGCGGCTGCCGAAGGCGGCGGGCAGGCGCCATTCGACTTCGAGCGCGAAGCCGGGGTGGCAGCGCGCCCAGTCGCCCCCGCGTTCCGTCCACTCGAGCTCGAAGCGGATCGCGCGAAGCCACCGGCCCGCGACCCCGACGCGCCCACCGAACTGTTCGACTTCGAGCGCGACACAGTCCGCGCGGCCTGACGTCGACGCCGCGCAGCGCGTGCGAGGGCTGTTCGTCACCGCCACCGACACGGGCGTCGGCAAGTCGGTCCTGTCGGCCGCGCTCGTCGCGGGGATGCGCGCAGAGGGGCTGGCGGCCGTCCCCTACAAGCCCGTCCTCACCGGAGTGGACACGCCTTCTGCCGAGGGGTCCTGGCCGCCCGACGACGAGCTGCTCGCGCTGGCGGCGGGGATCGAGCAGACGAGCGTCGCACCACTGCGTTTCGGCCCGGCCGTCTCGCCTCACCTCGCGGCCGACTTGGCCGGCTCCGCGATCGATCCCGAGGGGCTGCTCGCAGCAGCCCGGCATCTCACCCCTGCAGGCGAGACGCTCATCGTCGAGGGCGTGGGCGGCCTGCTCGTGCCACTGTCGGGCTCCTATCTCGTGCGAGACCTCGCCGCCGCGCTGGCTCTGCCCGTCCTGATCGCAGCGCGGCCCGGACTCGGCACCATCAACCACACGCTTCTGACCCTCCAGGCCGTGCGCGAGGCGGGGCTCGACGTGCGAGCGGTGGTGCTCACACCGTGGCCTGCGGACCCCGACGAGATGCAGTGCTCCAACCGGCACACGATCGCCGAGCTGGGCGCGGTCGAGGTCGCGACGCTGCCGGTAATCGAGTCGCCCGGCCTACCGCAGCTCGCCGCGGCGGGCGCGATGCTGCCCTGGCGGCGCTGGCTCGCGCCTCCCGACTGACGCCGGCGCCCGCGCCGCCGCGACCATCGCCTCGCACACCTCCGCAAGATCCTGCTCGCTCATCACGTAGGGCGGCATCGCATAGACGAGGTTCCCGAAGGGGCGCAACCAGACGCCGCGCTCGACTGCGGCACGGGTCGCGGCAGCGAGATCGAGGGGGCGCTCCAGCTCGATCACGCCGATCGCGCCGAGCACCCGCACGTCGGCGACCCCCGGCAGCTCGCGGGCCGGCTCGAGCCCTGACCGCAGCCCCGCCTCGAGCCCGGCCACGCGCCCACGCCAGTCCTCTGCGGCGAGCAGATCGAGCGAGGCCAGCGCGACCGCGCAGGCGAGGGGGTTGGCCATAAACGTGGGCCCGTGCATCAACCCGCCGCCCTCTCCCTCGGAGACGGCGCTCGCGACGGCCGCTGTGCAGAGCGTCGCTGCGAGCGTCATGTAGCCCCCCGTCAACGCCTTGCCGACGCACATCACGTCGGCGCTGACACCGGCGTGCTCGCTCGCGAACATCGTGCCGGTACGCCCGAAGCCGGTCGCGATCTCATCGAGGATCAGCAGCAGTCCGTGCTGATCGCAGACCTCTCGCAGCAGCCGCACGCAGGACGGCGAGTAAAACCGCATTCCCCCCGCACCCTGCACGACCGGCTCGGCGATCACCGCCGCGAGCTCCCCGGCATGGCGTGCGGCCAGCTCACTCACCGACGCCGCCCAGCACTCGTCCAGCGGCGCTTCGAAGCCATCGGGGGGGCGCTCGGCGAAGAGCTGCTCGGGCAGCAGGCCGGGGAACAGCGAGTGCATCCCGCCGACGGGATCACAGACCGACATCGCGCCCGTCGTGTCGCCGTGATAACCACCGCGGACGGTCAAGAGGCGCGTTCGGCCCGGGCGTCCGATCGCGCGCTGATACTGCACCGCCAGCTTGATCGCGACCTCGACCGACACCGAGCCGGAGTCGGCGAAGAAGACACGTTCGAGGCCCGCCGGCGCCAGCTCGGTGAGCCGCTCGGCGAGGCGCAGCGCGGGCTCATGGGTGAGGCCGCCGAACATCACGTGCGCCATCCGCCCGAGCTGCTCGCGGGCCGCGGCGTCGAGCGCCGGCTGGCGGTAGCCGTGGATCGCGCACCACCAGGAAGCCATCCCATCGATCAGCTCGCGTCCGTCGGCGAGCTGCAGCCTCACACCCTCGGCCGACACCACGGGCAGCGACGGCAGCTCGGGCGGCAGCGCGCCGTAGGGATGCCAGACGCGCTCGGCGTCGAGCGCGAGCAGCTCGTCCCAATCGGTCAGCGGGGACTAGTCCTCGTAGAGGGTGAAGTCGCGCTTACGCGCCCCGCACACGGGGCAGAACCACGTGTCCGGGATCTCCTCGAATGGGGTCCCGGGCGGGATGCCGCCGTCGGGGTCGCCCTCCTCGGGGTCATAGATGAAACCGCACGACTCGCAGATCCAGCGCTGCAGGGTCTCGGTTGCGCTCATCGCCGCGACCTCTCTGTGGTGTTCCTCATGCGACCAAGACTACCGACAGGTAGGGTCCCGAGATGCTCTCACCGGGGGAGAACGAGCGGCCCGGACCGGGCGAGGAGCTGAACACGGGAGCGCCGGTCCGGCCGCGCCAGGCCGCCAGCGTGATCCTGCTGAGGGGAGGCCCGGACACGCTCGAGGTGCTGCTCGTCAAGCGCACTCCCGAGGCCCGCTTCATGGGCGGCGTTTGGGTCTTCCCGGGCGGCGCGGTCGATGCCGAGGAGGGCGACGGCGACGATGCGCACCGGCTGGCGGCGGTTCGGGAGCTGCAGGAGGAGGCGGCGGTGGACCTCCCCGGCCCCGAGAATCTCGTCAAGTTCTCGCGCTGGATCCCCCCCGCCGCGGTGTCGATCCGCTTCGACACCCACTTCTTCCTCGCCACCCTGCCCGACGGACAGGAGCCGGCCGTCGACGGCCAGGAGTGCGTCGACCTCGGCTGGTTCGCTCCGCGGGCCGCACTCGACGCCCACACCCAGGGCGACATCCTGCTGGTGTTCCCGACGATCAAGCACCTCGAGCAGCTCGGCGAGTTCTCGACGGTCGAGGAGCTACTGGACTACGCGCGCGGGCGCGAGGTCGTGCCGGTCGAGCCCCGGGTCGTGATAGAGGGCGAGGTCGCGCGCATTCTGCTGCCGGGCGAGGCCGGCTACTAGAGCGCTTCGGACGTGACGTTCGGGTCGCCGTGTACCAGGGCGACCCGAACGTCACGACCTCCGCTTGCCGAAGGGCCGGCACAGCCACTGCCGCGGTGAGAACGGCGGCAGCTGCTCAGGTCCGACGCTCAGCCCCGACCCGACCAGGGATCGTCGCTCGCCCCCGGCGGCTGCTCGGAGTCGGCCTGCGTGCGTTCGCGCCGTTCGCGCTCGCGCTGCCAGGCATCGGCGTCCGGCGGCGCTTCATCGAGGACCTCGGGTTTGGTCGCCGGGTGTGCGCGGGCTTCCAGGGTCGACAGTGCGGCCGGTCCGGAACGCCCGAACGGAGCGCCGCCGAGAGCAAACAGCGCCAGCACGATGACGGCAACAAAGCCGACGATCTGCTCGCTCGCCGAGCCGATCAGCGCCACGATCACCGCGGCGACGAACAGAACCAGCAGCACCACGCCGAGAGGGGTGAGCCTCGGTCGTGCTCCCATGACGGTTCATCATCTCGGAATCACACGACGGCAGCAGATTCCGGCGAGAAGGACCCGACCCCGACAGCGGGGTCCAATGATTGTTCGGCTGCGCAGGTCGTGACCGTTTGATCTCCCGTCGCCAGACCGGAGATCAAACGGTTACGACCGGAGCTCCTGCTGCGCTGCGATCACATGGGTGACGGCGTTGATCAGCGCGAGGTGGGTGAAGGCTTGGGGGTAGTTGCCGAGCTGCCGGCCTGAGGAGGCCTCGAGCTCCTCACCGTAAAGGCCGAGCATCGAGGAGTAGGAGAGCAGTCGCTCGCAAAGGTGCTCGGCCTCTCGGTGCTCCCCGATCTCCGACAGGGCCGAGACGAGCCAGAACGAGCAGATCAGGAACGTTCCCTCCTTGCCCTTCAGGCCATCGTCGGTCGCCTCGGTGCGATACCGCAGAACGAGGCCGCCCTCTGTCAGCTCCTCGCGGATCGCGAGCACGGTCGCGCGCACACGTTCGTCCGCGGCAGGCAGGAACCGCACCAGCGGCACCAGCAGCGTCGACGCATCGAGCGCGTCCGTGTCGTAGTGCTGGCGGAAAACACCGCGCTCGTCGACGCCCTTTTCGAGGATGTCCTCGCGGATCTCTGCGGCGCGCTCCTGCCACACGCGGGCTTTGTCCGGGTCGCCGCGACGTTCGGCCAGCCGCGCGCCACGGTCCAGCGCGACCCAGCACATCAGCTTCGAGGAGACGTAGTGCCGCGGCTCGCCCCGCGCCTCCCAGATGCCCTGGTCGGGTTCCCGCCACACACGCCAGGCGCACTCGACCTGTTCCTCGAGCACGGGCCACAGCCGCTCCGGGATGTGGTCGCGCTTCTTGGAGTGCAGGTAGACGGAGTCCAGCACAGCCCCGTAGACATCGTTCTGGCGCTGCTTGTAGGCACCGTTGCCGACCCGCACGGGCCGCGCGTTCTCGTAGCCCTTGAGATGGTCCAGCGTCGACTCCTCGAGATCCTTCTGGCCCCTGATGCCGTACATGATCTGCAGCGATCCGTCCTCGTTGCGGTCCATGTCGGCGAGGTACTCGATGAAGTCGTCGGCCTCCCAGTTGAGCCCCAGCGCGTGCAGCCCCCAGAGCGTGAACGTCGCATCCCTCATCCAGCAGTAGCGGTAGTCCCAGTTGCGTTCGCCGCCCGGCGTCTCGGGCAACGAGGTGGTCGGCGCCGCCACCAGCGCTCCGGTCGGCATGAAGGTGAGCCCCTTCAGCACCAGCGCGGAGCGCTGCAGGTGAAAGCGCCACGGGTGGTCGGGGTAGGTGCCGTCGGCCATCCAGTTCCGCCAGAAATGCGCCGTGCGCTCGAGGCACGCCTCGGCCTGCTCGACCGTGTTCGGCCCGCCCAGGCTCTCCGTCCAGGACAACGCACAGAAGCGCTTCTCCCCCTCCTGCATCGTGTGACGGCCGTGAGCCCGGTTGCCCTCGAGGCCCAGGCGGATGTCGCTGTAGACACGGAACGCCGTGACGTCGTCGGTCGCGTCGAACGCGCAGGTCCCCTCTTCACCGCTCTTTACGATCTCCCACTTCGCGGGCGTGGCGCCGTAGTCGAGCATCGGCTCGCAGACGATCTCCACCTGCACCTGGCCCTGGATGCATTCGATCATCCGCACCACCAGGTGGTCGGCGTCGTAGTCGGTCGGCGGCCGGGTGTGGCTGGAGCCGTGCTCGTTGTCGTGCCAGTCGCCGATCGTCAGCGCATCCACCACCCGCAGCCAGCCCTGCGGCGTCATCCACGTCGTCTCGATGATGTTCGTGCCGGGGATGTAACGCCGCCCGGCGGGGACGAACAGGCCGTAGGGGCCCACACGCCAGCTGCCGGCGCCGCGGTCGAGCATCGCGCCGAACACCGACGGCGAGTCGAAGTACGGCAGGCAGAACCACTCGATCGAGCCGTCGGAGGCCACGAGCGCGCCGGTGTGGCAGTCCGACAGGAACCCGTAGTCGGCGATCGGTGGGAAGGGAGAGTCGAGCGAGGTCGCGGAGGTCCCCGCCGCGACGGTCTCGGCCGGTTCGGCGCGGCTCACCATTCGACCCTCTCGAAGCGCGGCCGCTCGACATCGGGCGGCAGCACCTCCTCTTCCTCGAGCTTGTCGAGATGCGCTGCGAGCGTCGCGGCGGCAACTCCTCGCAGCTGTTCGGGCACATCCGACCAGACCTCATCGAGCAGTTCATCGATCGTGCGCCGCCCTTCGGAGAGCGCCACGATCAGGTGGTTCTCGCGGTCGACGCGATGGGCTGCGTACTGTTCGAGCCGGCCCTGCGCATCCCAGACGGGCGGCCCGTGGCCGGGGCACAACACGTTGAAGTCCTCGCGGAGGCGAAGCCGGGTGAGCGCCAGCAGGTAGCCCGCCATCGCCCCCGGATAGGGGCTGATGAAGACGCTGCCGCTGCCCAGCACCGCGTCGCCGGTGAAGCACGCGCCTTCGGCGATCACCGCATAGTGGTCGGCGGCGTGCCCCGGCGTGAAGACCGCCGCGAAGGGACCTACCCTCGCTCCTTCGCGAAGCTTGATGTCGACCGCGCCCCGCCCAGCCGCGACCGGCGCCCCGTAATGATCAGCCACGGCGCGAGCCGCTTCGGAGTGATCGTGGTGGTCGTGGGTCAGGGCGACCCCGCCGAGTCCCCCGCGAGCGTCGATCGCCGCGTACAGCGCTGCCAGATGCTGCTCGAGCAGCGGCCCCGGGTCCACGACCCAGGCCGGCGAGCGCCCCACCACCCAGGAGTTCGTCCCGGTCAGCGTCAACGGCCCGGGATTCGGCGCCCGCACGAGCTCTACGTCGTAGTGCGCGCGCAGATCGGCCAGCGAGTCCTGCTCATCGGGCTCCCGGGGTTCGATCACCCCGCCTCCGCGCATGTCCATGGCGGCGACGTTAGCTAACCGTCCAGCGGCTGGCACGCCGGGGGCTTGGTGCAGAGAACGGTTCACGGGCATCGCGGTAGCGGCAACGCCCGCCGGCCGGGGCCTTCAGGTGATGTTCGCCATCACATGCTTGATAATCGTGTAGTCCTCGACGCCATAGATGCTCAGGTCCTTGCCATAGCCGGACTCCTTGAAGCCACCATGGGGCATCTCGGAGACGAGCGGGATGTGGTCGTTGATCCACACGCAGCCGAAGCGCAGCGCCTTCGAGACGCGCAGCGCCCGGCCGACGTCCCGCGTCCAGACCGAGGACGCGAGCCCGTAGCGGGTCGCGTTTGCCCACGCGATCGCCTGCTCCTCGTCGCTGAAGCGCTGCACGGTGATGACGGGACCGAAGATCTCGTTCTGGATCATCTCGTCGTCCTGCTCGAGGCCGGCGACGACGGTGGGCTCGACGAAGAAGCCGGGCCGGTCGGCGGCGTGCCCGCCGGTGACGACCTCCGCGCGAGCCGGCCGTCGATCGAGGAAGCCCGTGACGCGTTCGCGCTGTTTGGCCGAGTTGACGGGTCCGAGGGTCGTGTCGGGCGACAGCGTGTCCCCGATCACGAGCCCTTTCGCCTGCTCCGCAAGCCCGATCACGACGTCGTCGTAGACGCCTGGGGCCGCCATCACCCGCGTGGCGGCAGTGCAGTCCTGGCCGGCGTTGTAGTAGCCGGTCCCAGCGATCGTTTCCATCGCCGACTCCATCGAGACATCGTCGAAGACGATCACCGGCGCCTTGCCGCCGAGCTCGAGGTGGACCCGCTTGAGCGTCTCGGCGGCCGCGCGTGCGATGTGCTTTCCCGTCGCCACCGAGCCGGTCAGCGCGAGCATGTCCACCTCGGGGTGGTTGATCAGCGCCTCGCCGGTCGGGTTGCCGGGTCCGGTGACGATGTTGAGCACGCCCTTGGGCAGGATCTCGGCGACCAGTTCGGCCAACCGGACAGTCGTGATCGGCGTCGTCTCGGCGGGCTTCAGCACGACCGTGTTGCCCGCGGCGATCGCCGGGCCGAATTTCCAGATCGCCATCATCAGCGGGTAGTTCCAGGGCGTCACCTGGCCGATCACGCCCACAGCTTCGCGGCGCGTGTAGGAGGTGTAGCCCTCCATGTACTCGCCTGCCGCGCGGCCCTCGAGAGTGCGTGCGGCGCCGGCGAAGAAACGCAGGTTGTCGGCCATCACGGGGATCTCGTCAGCGGTCACGGCCTCGATCGGCTTGCCGGCGTTCAGCGCCTCGAGCCGAGCGATTTCCTCGCCGTGCTCCTCGACCACGTCGGCGATCGCCAACAGTGCCTGGGCACGCGTCGCGGGGGTCGTGTTCGACCATCCCTCGAAGGCCGCCCGGGCGGCCCGCACCGCGCTGTCGACCTCCTCGGCGCTCGACACCGGCGCCCGCGCGAGCTCCTCGCCCGTGGCGGGGTTCAGCACAGGTTCGGTGTCTCCGCCACCCGCCACCGGCTCGCCGCCGATGAAGTTCTTCAGTGTCTCAGCGGTGCTGGCCATCAGCTCTGCGCTCCTCTTCTCGGGTCGGTTGAAATCATTGTCCTGCTCTCGCGCGCGGCCGGGGTCACGCGGGCGCCGGGAGCCCGAGGGCCTCGGCGACGGCCGGGTGGGTGATCTCGCCGTCCTCGACGTTCAGCCCCATGCCCAGACCGGGGTTGGCCTGCAACGCCTCCTCGATGCCCCGGTCGGCGAGTTCGATCGCGTAGGGCAGCGTCGCGTTCGTGAGCGCGTACGTCGAGGTGATCGGCACGGCCCCCGGCATGTTGGCCACGCAGTAGTGAAGGATGCCGTCGACCACGTAGGTCGGATCGGAGTGCGTCGTCGGCCGGGAGGTCTCGAAGCATCCCCCCTGGTCGATCGATACGTCTACCAACACCGCGTGGGGCTTCATCAGTTTGAGCTGCTCGCGCGTGATCACATGGGGAGCACGACCGCCGTGCACGAGCACCGCGCCGATCACGAGGTCGGCCGCCGCGAGCATCTCCTCGATCGCGAGCGTCGAGGAGTAGACCGTCGAGGCACGCCCGCCGAAGGCGATTTCCAGTTCGCGCAAGCGATCGATCGAACGGTCGAAGACGAACACGTCGGCCTCCATCCCGATCGCGATGAAGGCCGCGTTCATGCCGACAACGCCGCCGCCGATCACGAGCACCGTCGCCGCAGCCACCCCCGGCACCCCACCGAGCAGGATGCCCCGGCCGCCGAGGGGCTTCTCGAGCATGAACGCCCCGGCCTGCGTGGCGATCTTGCCGGCGACCTCGCTCATCGGCGCCAGCAGCGGCAGCCGGCCCTGGGCGTCCTCGACCGTCTCGTAGGCGATACACCTCGCACCGGAGGCGATCAGCCCGTGCGCCAGCTCGGGCTCGGCGGCGAGGTGCAGGTAGGTGAACAGGGTGTGCTCGGGGCGCAGCCGCGCGACCTCCTCGGGCTGGGGCTCCTTGACCTTGAGGATCAGCTCCGACTCGGCGAACACCGCATCGGCGTCGGCGACGATGCTCGCGCCCTGAGCGGCAAATTGGGCGTCGCTCATCGCGCTGCCCTCGCCGGCGCCGCCCTGCACGCGCACCTCGTGGCCGCGCTCGGCCAGCTCGCGAACACCGGCCGGCGTGATCGCGATCCTGTACTCGTCGGTCTTGATCTCCGTCGGGACACCGATCCTCATCTGCGTGGCGCTCCTTTCGATCGCGAAGGACAGCGCCCGATGCGCGGGCGCTCCGGATAGATCTTCACCGTGCCAGCTCCCGGCCGCGCAGCGCGAGCCAGAACTCGATGCGGTCCCGTGCATTGGAGAAGTCGCGTCCGGTGAGCTGCTCGATGCGGCGGATCCGGTAGCGCAGAGTGTGGCGGTGGCAGAACAGCGCGCCCGCGGCCTTCTCCCAGTGGCCGTTGTGCTCGATGAACATGTCGAGTGATCGCACCAGCTCGTCGCCGTACTCGCCCTCTCCCTGTTCGATCGGTCCCAGCACGCTCCGGCAGTATGAGCTGAGCGCCTCCTCGTCCTGGAGCGAGAGCAGCAGCTGGAAGGCGCCGAGGTCCTCGTAGGTGGCGACCTCGGGGGCGTTGCCGTTGCGCAGCCGGACCGCCTCCAGTGAGCAGCGCGCCTCGTGGAAGCTCATGCGCAGAGAGTGCGTCGCGGCCGGGCGGCTCGCAGCCGCGCGCACCTCGCCGAAGCGGGGCAGCAGCTCGCTGCGGATGCGCGCTGCCAGGGCGACCGGATCGCGTGACTCCGAGCCGGCGCCGTCGCCGGCGTCGAGGACCGCGCAAACCAGCCCGCCGCGGATCGCCACGAGGTTGCCGACGCGCTCGGCCGAGAGCATCCGCTCGACCGCAGCGGCCGCCGCGCTCGCGTCCTCGACGCTGAAGGCGAGCACGGCAAGCCGCTCGCCGATGCCGAAGGGACGCAGGCGCGCCTGCAGGTCCTCCGGGTAGAGGTGCCCGCTCAGGGCCTCGGCGAGCACGTCGCCCACCATGTTGCGCTGCAGGAGTTCGTAGCGTTCGTCGAGCAGGTGCGCGAAGGCGCGCTCGGTGATCGCGATGAAGGGCAGCTCGTAGGGCACCTCGAACAGCGGGAAGCCCCGCTTGGAGGCAGCGGTCACGAGCGCCGCGGGCAGGCGCCGGTGGCCGAAGCCGGTGCCGAACCCGAGTGCGGCGATCTCGTGGCCCGCGATCCGCTCGAGGAACTCGCGCTGGGCCTTCGGTCCGTCGAGCTGCAGCCCCGTGGTCAACAGCACCTCGCCGCCTTTCAGCCAGGGCGTGGGGTCGGACAGCTCCGTGCTGTGGACCCAGCGGACGTGTCTGTTCGCCGCCTCGTGGCCGGTCGCAAGCTCCAGGCCGAGCTCGCCGATCAGGCTCTCGACAGTGAGCTCCATGATTCCATTCGCTCGGACGCCTCGCTCAGCACCGGCCGCAGTATCGAGATGATCTCCTCGAACTGCTCGCGGCCCGCGATCAGCGGCGGCGAGAGCTGCACGATCGGGTCGCCGCGGTCGTCGGTGCGGCAGATCAGGCCGCGGCTGTACAGCTCGCCGGAGAGGAAGCCGCGGAGCAGGTACTCCGACTCCTCGTCGTCGAAGGTCTCCTTGGTCTCCTTGTCCTTGACCAGCTCGATCGCGTGGAAGTAGCCCGCGCCCCTCACGTCGCCGACGATCGGGAGGTCGCGCAGGCCGTCGAGCATCTCCCGGAACAGCGCCTCGTTGGCGCGGACGTTGCCCGGCAGGTCCTCGCGCTCCATCAGGTCGATGTTGGCGAGGCCGACGGCGCAGGCGACCGGGTGTCCTCCGAACGTGAAGCCGTGGACGAACGAGGCCTTGCCGTGCAGGAACGGCTCCGCGATGTGATCCCCCGCGATCATCGCGCCGAGCGGCACGTACGCGGAGCTGATGCCCTTGGCGGTGGTGATGATGTCGGGCTGGTAGCCGTAGCGTTCACAGCCGAACCAGTAGCCGAGCCGGCCCCAGGAGCAGATCACCTCGTCGGAGATCAGCAGCACGCCGTGGCGGTCGCAGATCTCACGCACTCGTTGGAAGTAGCCCTCCTGCGGTGTGAAGCAGCCGCCGCCGTTCTGGACGGGCTCGAGGATCACCGCGGCGACCGTGCTCGGGCCCTCGAACTCGATCGCCTCCTCGATCGCGTCGGCTGCCCACAGCGGGTCTCGGTCCTCTTTCCAGCGGTACGAGTTCGTGTTCGGCACGTGCACGCCGCCGGGCGTCAGCGGTTCGAAGGGCTCGCGCAGCGGCGGTAGGCCGGTCGCGGTCAGGGCGCCCATCGAGACGCCGTGGTAGGCGAGGTTGCGCGAGACGAGCTTGTGGCGGTTCATGTCGCCACGGGGTGGGTGGGCATAGCTCCAGTTCGTGTAGAAGCCGAGCTTCGCTGCCTGCGCCGCCGCTGCCTCGCCGAGCTCGGCCCGGCCGTGGCCGGCGTTGACGCAGTACAGCGCCGAGAGGCCGTCGAGGTAGCGCTTGCCGTGCTCGTCGTAGACGTAACAGCCCTCGCCACGGACGATCACCGGCACGGAGTGGTGCTCGTCGTAGGAGCCCATCCGCGTGAAATGCAGCCAGAGGTTCTCCCGGGCCAGCCGCTGCAGGCGGTCCGGATCCTCTGCTAGCGCGGGGCCCGAGGGGCCGATCGCCCAGGTATCGGCAGTCGAAGGCGTGCCGGAGTCCGCCGCGGTGCTCGCCTCGTTCAGCTCGCTGCCAGCCATCGCAACTCTCCTTTCGGGGTTTCGCCCTGTGCCGGCGCGCAAAGCGCGCGCCTAGACACTGAGGACAACCATATCCTCGTCCTCTTTGCCACTCAAGGGGCGTCGTGGGCAAACAGCCGGGCCGGCCGTTGTACGAGACGTACATAAGACCTCGCCTCTTTTGGGAGACTTGCCACTTGAACGTCCGCCGCCCGATCGCGTAGCTTCCAGCACAAAGGGCGCGCCCACGCGCCGCACATACTGTTGGGGAGAGGAGCGTCGATGGCAACCGAGGTCGCCGCCGTAGCAGTAGCAGGAGCACCCGCGACGGGCCAGGTCGAGAGCAAGGGCCTCAAGAAAAACGCGATCGGCTACATCTCGAACGTCGTCATCTCGACGGCGTCGGTCGCCCCGGCCTATTCGATCGCCGCGACGCTCGGCTTCATCGTCGCCGACCCCGGGATCGGCACCCATGCACCCGGCGTCCTGCTCGCCGCCTTCGTGCCGATGCTGCTGGTCTCGCTCGCCTACCGCTACCTGAACAAGGCCGACCCGGACGCGGGGACCTCGTTCGCCTGGACGACGCGCGCCTTCGGACCGTCCACAGGATGGATCACCGGCTGGGCGGTCTTCCTCGCCGACGTGCTGGTGATGGCCTCACTCGGCTTTATCGCAGCGACCTACACCTTCAAGCTCTTCGATTGGCATTGGGCCGAAGTCCACAAGGGCGCCGGGCTGATCGGCTGCGTCCTCTGGATCGTGCTGATGACGTGGATCTGCTTCCGCGGCATCGAGCTTTCGGCACGCATTCAGCAACTGCTGCTGACGTTCGAGGTCGTGGTTCTCGCGATCTTCTCGGTCGTCGCGATCGTGGATGTCTACAGCGGCAACGCCGCCGCCCATGCGATCGAACCCAGTGCTTCGTGGTTCAACCCCTTCGCGATGCCGTTCCACGATCTGGTCGTTGCCCTGCTGCTGGGGATCTTCATCTATTGGGGCTGGGATTCCGGCGTCTCGGTGAACGAGGAGTCCGAAGACTCCAACGAGGGGCCGGGGCGAGCCGCGGTCGTCTCGACGGTCCTGCTCCTGGTGATCTACATGCTCGTCTCTTCCGGCGCGCAGGCATACCACGGGACCGCCTTCATCGCGAATGAAGAAAACGCCGGCGACGTGTTGAACGCGCTCGGCCACGGCGTGCTCGGCTCGGTGGGAGTGAAGTTCCTGATCATCGCGGTGCTCACCTCGGCGGCAGCCTCGACGCAGACCACGATCCTGCCGACCGCACGCACCACGCTGTCGATGGCCCACTGGGGCGCGCTGCCGAAGGTGATCGGCAACATCCACCCGAGATTCCTGACGCCGACCGTCTCGACGTGGGGCTTCGGCTTCGTGTCGATCGCCGTAGCCGTTCCCCTGATCCTGATCTCGGAAACCGTGCTCGAACTCGCGGTCGTCGCGCTCGGGATCCCGGTCTGCTTCTACTACGGGACGACTGCCTTCGCCTCACTCGCCTACTACAGGCGCGAGGTCTTCGACAACGCCCGCAAGTTCGTCTTCGTCGGCCTGCTGCCGTTCATCGGCGGCCTGATCATGTACGGCATCGGCGGCTACGCGATCTACTACTACGGCAAATCCGCCAACTCCGAAGGCAAAATCTATGCGGGGCTGACGCTCCCGCTCTGGTTCGGCCTGATCGGGATGGTGCTCGGCGGCGTGATCATGTTGCTGTTGCGGCCGAGCTTCAAAGCGTTCTTCGCGCGCAAGCCCGAAACGGCGACGCCGGGCGTCCTCGACGCGCCGGTCGAGCGCGCGCCCGCTCACCTGATGGGCCGCGAACACGTCACCACCGGGACGCACCTGCTCACTCCCGAGGCCGAGGGGAAGGAGCCCCCAGCACCGCCCGGCGGCTGAACGGTCGCGCTGTCGAAGCGGTCCGCGAGCGCGCCGCGAGCCGCGGGCTAGGTCGGCTTCTCTTCGATGCCGTGCGGCGCGCCGTACTCGGCGAGCAGCGCCAGGAAGGGGCCGGGCGGGAACGCCTCGGGGCCGAGCACGCCCGAGCCTCTCCAGTCGCCGCGGTCGAGTAGCTCGAGCGCCGCAGCCGGGTTGACGGCCGTCTGCCAGACGACCACTTGGCTTCCGTAGTCGCGCATCGTCGTCTCGTTGTCGACGACCTGGTAGAGGTAGCTCGAGCGTGGCGCGCCGTCCTTGCCGGTGCCGGTCACCCAGGTGCCGGCGCAGGTCCGCCCGCTCATGCGCTCGCCGAGCGTCGCCGGGTCGGGGAGGGTGGCGGCGACCACGTCGCGCGGCGCCACCGAGACGCCCCGCACGCTCACCGGTTCGGTGCTGTCCAGGCCCAGTTTGTGAAGCGTCGAGAGGACGTCGATGAAGTCCTTGCCGAGGCCGTACTTGAAGGTGACCCGCTCGCAGTTGACCCAGCGCGGGATCAGCACGACCTCCTCGTGCTCGACGTTGACGCATTCGACCGCTCCGATGCCCTCGGGGAACACGAACGTCTCGGGCTCGGAGAACGGCGCCGTCGTGTAGAAGCCCCGCTCGCGCTCCCAGATCAGCGGCGGGTTCAGGCACTCCTCGATCGTCGTCCAGATCGAGAACGTCGGAGCGAAGTCGTAGCCCTCGACGACCAGGTCGGCCCCGTCGCGCACGCCCACTTCGTCGATGCTCTCGAACAGCTCGTCGGCGGCGTAGCGGGCGAGGACATCAGAGAGCCCGGGCTCGACGCCGATGCCGACGAGGGCCAGCAGGCCTGCCACAGCCCAATCCTCGTTGCGGGCGAGCTGGATGTCGCCGAGCATCTCGCCGGGCAGTTCGTAGGGTCGCTCGGGGTGGGGATGGGAGAGGGTCATCGCCATGTCCAGGTAGGTGACCTTGGCTTCGAAGCAGGCAGCGAAGATCGGCTCGTTGAAGCGCGGGTCACAGGCGTTCAGGACAGCGTCGGGACGAACGCGGCCGATCAGCCCGACGAGGGCTGCGCGATCGGATGCGTCGACCTGCTCAGCGCCGAAGCGCTCGGGTTCGCCGAGCCGCGCGATCGCGGCGTCGGCGCGCTCGGGCGCGATGTCGGCCAGCACGACTCCCTCGAACGCCGGGCGGCGCTGGGCGATAGCTGCGAAGGCGTCGCCCACACCTCCCGCTCCGACCACGAGGACCCTCATCGCCGCAAGTCTTGCGCAAAAGGTGCGATCGAAACGGCAGATTGCTCTCGGGCGCGTTCGCCGCAACGGCTCAGGTGCCTCCCGTATGCTGCGCCGATCCGCGTGGCCCCCGACACCCGCAGGCCGTGAGCGCCCGCCCGCCCGCCCCGATCAGCACCCAAGCCGACGCGCCCCCTGGCCCGGGCCCGGCGGACGCTGCGGGCGCCGATCGCCTCGGCGCGAGCCGCGCCGAGACGCCCCGATGGTCACCCTCGCCTTCGATCCCGGCCCGGGAAATCGCCTTGGTGGCGCTTGCCGGTGTGCTGCTCGCGGTGATCACGACGTGGCCGCTGATCCTGCATCTGCCCAGCCGCATCGCCCCCGATCTCGGCGATCCCGTTCGCACCGCCTGGGAGATCGCGTGGGTCGGTCACGCGATGCTCCACAGCCCCCTGCACCTGTTCGACGCGAACGCCTTCTACCCCCACCCTCTCAGCCTCGCCTTCTCGGACTCCCTGCTCGGCTACGGCCCTGCCGGGTTCTTCGGGTCGGGCACCGTCGCGGCCCTCGTCCGTTACAACCTACTGTTCCTCTTCGCCTACTCCTTGTCCTTCGTGGGCGCGTACCTGCTGGCTCGCGAGCTCGGCCTGAGCCGGCTCGGCGCCGCCGCCGCGGGCCTCGCCTTCGCCTATGCGCCGTACCGCGTGACGGAGGCTGGCCACCTGCACGTGATCTCCACCGGGGGGATCGCCCTGGCGCTGTTCCTGCTGGTGCGCGGATACCGCCGCGGCTCCCTCGGCCTGGTGCTCGCGGGATGGCTCGTGGCCGCCTGGCAGGTCAGCCTCGGATTCACGCTGGGCCTGCAGTTCGCCTACCTGCTGCTCGTGCTGGCGTTGCTCTTCGGCTGGTGGCTGTGGCGCAGCGGCGCGTGGCGCGTACGCCGCGCGGCGAATCCCGGTCCCGGCTCGGACCGGGATCCCGAGGACCGCTCTGAGGCGGGGCACGGCCTCGAGTGGGGCGCGCCCACCGGCATCGCCTCGCCGTCCCGGCGGTTGCTCGCGATCACCGCGGCCGGCCTGCTCGTGCTCGGCGCGACGACCGTCTACCAGGCCCGCCCCTACCTGCACGTCTCCCACCTATATCCGACCGCCAAGCGCACGATCAAGGAAGTCGAGAACTACTCCTCGGGCCCCGCCGCGCTGATCTCGGCCTCCTCCGAGAACAGGGTCTGGGGCAGCATCACCTCCGGCCCCCGGGAACACGTCCACTCCAAGAACGAGGACGTGTTCTTCCCCGGCGGGCTGATCCTGGCGCTCGCCCTCGTGGGGCTCGCGGGCGTGGGCGGCTCACCGCTCACGCGGCGATTGCGCCTCGGCCTGCTGACGGGGGTGGTCGTCTGCTCGGTGCTGGCGATGGGCCTCGGGCTGACCGGCGCGGGCTATCCGTACAGGCTGCTGTTCGATCATGCGCCCGGCTGGAACGGGGTGCGCGTACCTGGGCGGGTGTTCATGCTCGCCACGCTGTTCTATGCACTGCTGGCGGGCGCCGGAGCGCAGTGGGTGGCGGTGCGCTCGAGCCTGCTCGGGGGCCGTTCGCGGCTGTCGGCCGCGGGCGCGGTGCCGGCGCTGGTCGGCGGCCTGTTGCTCGTAGGCCTGCTCGGAGAAGGCGCGGGGCATCTCGGTCACCCGGTCGTGCCGCAGCCCACGCGGGCCGAAGTTGGGCTGCCCGGCCCGCGCCTGGACCTGCCGACCGATGGGGCCCACGACCGGATCTGGCAGTACTTCTCGACGGATGGCTTCCCCAAGATCCCGATCGGCAACAGCACCTTCGACATTCCGGCCGTAGATGACCTGAGGGGCGGCATGAGGGGGTTCCCCGACAAGGCGAGCATCGAGAAGCTCCGCTTCTACGGGATCAGGACCGTGGTGCTGCACCTGGGGCAGATCAAGGACCTGCCCCCCGAGCACGGCCTCGCGATCCCCGAGCCGCCCGATCCCGCGGCGGCGGCCGCGAAACCGGTGACCGGGCTCGGCGTCACGCGCCGGCAGGAGGGCTCGAGCGTGATCTACGAGATCGGGCCGGGCCCGAAGGCGCTGCACGGAAGCGACTGATGGACGCCGGCTCCGCCCCGCCCCGCGGCGACAGCGCGACGCCTCCCCCGCCGCGCGGCGACAGCGCAGCGCCTCCTCCGGCCCGCGGTGGCCGCCGGCCGTTGTTGCCGAGGCGCCCGGCGGCGCGGCTCGCGCTCGCAGCGGTCGTGCTGGCCGGCCTGACGTCGTTCCAGATGCTCCAGAACTGGTCGGACAACCAGAGTTCGCATTTCGACCTGATCCGCGCGCTCGACGCGGGACGCACGACGATCGATCCAGGCCCGTACCCGACCAAAGACAAGGCCTTCTACAAGGGTCACCACTACTCGGCGCGGGCGCCTGGCCTGGCGATCTTCTCGCTGCCCTTCTACGAGGGCCTGACGCTCGTCGAAGCTCCCCGTGTCGCCCGCTCCTCACCCGCGCTGCGGGGCGAAGACGAGATGATCGACTTCGTCGGCTGGTGGGCCACCGTGCTGCCGGCGCTCGTGCTGATGCTGCTCGTGTGGCGCGTCGCGGAGGGCTTCGAGCCCGGTTACGGAGCCGCGGCGGCCGTCACGGTCGGCCTCGGCACGCTCGTGCTGCCGTTCTCGACGATGCTGTTCTCCCATGTGTTCAGCGCGATGCTCGGCTTCGCCGCCTTCGCGATCTTGATCCGCGAGCGCGCCGGGCCGCCGCGCCCGCTGCTGCTCGCCGGCGCCGGGCTGCTGATGGGCTATGCGATCAGCTCCGAGTACCCGCTCGCCTTCGTGGCGGTGGTGCTGGGGCTGTACCTGCTCTCGCGGCCGGGGGCGTGGACGGCGCGGCTGCTGGCGATGCGAGTCGGTGCCTTCGTGCTCGGCGGGGTCGTCGGGATCGTTCCGTTGCTGATCTACAACCACGCCGCCTTCAACTCCTGGACGCACCTCGCCTACTCCAGCATCCCCCAGCAGCAGAAAGGCTTCTTCGGGATCTCCGCGCCCAGCCTGCCTGTGCTCGCGACGCTGCTGTTCGACTCGCGGGGCCTGCTGACCCTGTCGCCGGTCCTGATCCTCAGCGGCGTCGGCACCTGGCTGCTGTACCGGCGGGGGCATCGCGCCGAGGCGCTGACGATCGTCGGCGTGTGCCTGTGCTTCCTGATCTACAACTCCGGCTACTACCTCCCCTACGGCGGCGGCGCGCCCGGTCCGCGCTTCCTGATCACCGCATTGCCGTTCCTGGGCTGCACGCTGGGAATCGCCTTCAAGCGCTTCCCGGGCCCCACCGTGGCGCTCGCCGGTGCTTCGATCACGACGATGCTGATCGCGACCATCACCCACCCGCTCGTGGGTTACGAGAACGAGACCGTTGTCTGGACTCGCCTGCTCAGCAAGGGGGAATTCCAGCCGACGGTTGCGAACGCACTCGGGCTCGGGCAGCTGAGGGTCGGCGTCAGCGGCTGGGCCGGCATCCTCCCCGTGCTGCTCGTAGCCGGCGGGGCGGTCGTGCTCGCGGCGCTCGCGACGCCGCGGATCCGCGCGAGCGCTGCGACGGTCCTCGCAGGCGCCCTGGCACTGGCGGCGTGGGCGCTGTTCGCGTGGCTCGCACCGACGAAGCTGGGGATCGACCATCGTGGCCTGCTGGACATCAAAGGCGCCGGCGACAAGACAGCGCTCGACCTGACCCTCCACCACGGCGTCCGCTACCCGCTCGCGAGGCTCACGATCTACGCGTCGCTCGCGGGCGCGATCGCCCTCGCGGCGATGTGGCTGCTGCGCCGCCCGGCGGGCGGGCAGGCGGAGCCCGGCGAGAGCCGCGCGCCGGCGGCTACGGTCGGCGCGTAGCGACGCCGCCGGGCGAGGCCCAGCGACGCCGCCCTATCCTCGCCGCCTAGTTCGACGCCGTTTTCACGCCGCATTTGGTGGCGTGAAGCGCTTTGCAGACGACTACGTAGCCGGCCCTCGGCTGCTGGTGAGCGTTCATCAGCCCGGCGTCGAAGCGCGTGGAGGCGTTGCCGCCGGACCAGTCGTAGATGTAGAGCCGCTTGATGCGCGGTTGCGATGCGGCGACGGCGAACATGTACTTGAGAACCTTCGCCGCGCGCGTCAGGCCCGCGCCGTGCGAGTTCCTGAACGAGGGCTTGAACTGGACGATCCCACCGGTCTCGGTCAGCCACACCTGGCCGCCGAAGGCCTTCGAGAGTTCCTTCGTCCGCCAGCTTTCGAGCCGGTTGATGTCCGAGTAATTGTGGAGGCCCCAGATCGACGGCATCACGGTGTGGAGCCGGACCACCTGGCGCTTGAATTCCGAGATGTAGCGAAGCGTGGCGTGGATCGTGGCGGCATCCAGGACGTCGAGACCGATCACCGTGCAGCCCTTGCAGACGCGCTTCAGCGCCTGGTAGTACTGCGCGGCCGCCGCCGCGGAGGGGCTCGCGAGAACGTGCTTGATGTTGCCGCGGTTGGCCTCGTTCCAGGACTGGTACTGGCGGACGTGGGGGAAGGCCTGGACGAACTTGGCGACGTCGCGCTGGTAGGTCGAGAGGCTCGGCATCTTCGTCGGCGTGTGCTCGGAGTGGTAGAAGGCGATCAGCACCTGCTGATGTTCGGCTTCGGCGTGTTCGATCCAGACGTGGGCTCGGATCATGTCGTCGCCGTGAACAACGGCGTCGTAGGGGACGATGTAGCGGACGATCTTGGTGTGCAGCTGCTGCCACAGGGGGTTCGTGAACATCAGCGGCTTCTCGTCGCCGACGCCGGTCAGGAACGACGCCGAAGCGTGCGCGCGGGGACTGGCGGAGTGGCGGCCGATCGCGCTGGGGACGGCCAGCAGCAGCGCCAGGAGCGCCACGGCGAGGGCGATGGGGGCGGCGATGAGTCTCGTGCGGGGGGTTGCGTTCATGTCTTCACCCAACAGGCTCGAGGGTCACGGGTTGCGGGATGGTAGTGATCTTTACGGAGGGTCTCGCCGCTCCTGTCCGCATCCCGACAAACCTTTCAGTCCAGGTCCCCTTCGGCGGCCGTCCCCTGTACTCCTGCCGTCTTTAGGAGCTCTTGATCGGGAGGTCGCCGCTCGCTCGGATCGGCGACGATCCTGATGTCCACCCCGGGCAGGCCCTCGATCAGCCTGTTCAGCAGCGACTCCCCGCCCAGCAGCCGGCCGATCCCCCGCCGCTTGGCGGGAGTGCCGATCAGCACGTAGGTCGTCCTGAGGTTCCGTGCGACTTCGATCGCCGCCGCGGCCGCGTCTTCGCTCTCCGCGACCCGCAGCCGGGCGCCCAGCATCGAGGCCAGCCGGCGCAGCGCCTCGAGCCGTCGGCGGTCCTCGGCGCTCGGCTCGCGGCCGAGCGGGCGCACCACGAGCACGTCGAGCTCCCCGTCGAGCCGCTGAGCCGAGCGCCAGGCGCGCCGCACGACGTGCTCGGACTCGCGGCCGAGCGTGACGATCGCCAGGAGCCGCTCGCTGATCGCCTGGGGCGCCGGCTCGGCCGTGTCGCGGAGGCCGTCCTCATCGCGCCGCAGCGGGGCGGCCGGCTCGCGCACGAGGCGCTTGACCTCGACGTCCTCCGCGACCTGGCGCAGCGCCGTCTCCCGCAGCGCCGACAGGTTCTCGATCTTGAAGAAGTTGTTGAGCGCCGCCGGCACGCGCTCCGGCCGGTAGACCTTGCCGGCACGCAGGCGGGCGATCAGGGCCTCGGGGGTCAGATCGATCAGGACGACCTCGTCGGCATCCGAGAGGATCTCGTCGGGGATCGTCTCCCGGACGGTCGCGCCGGTCAGGCGCTCGACCTGGTCGTTGAGGCTCTCGAGATGC
>WNFI01697030.1_pt2 | contig 28310 bp, 30 predicted proteins | sample 5400471 | NCBI WGS metagenome assembly WNFI01 (sample SAMN13153348, study PRJNA577476) | soil metagenome | isolation source: 100 cm saprolite on Douglas fir-dominated hillslope | place: USA:California | collected 2013-09-17
GCACGTTCCTTGTGCAAGCGGGTGAATGGAATGAAGACGCGCTTGCGTTCCTGCTCCGACAATGTCTGCCCGTTATCCCGAACCCAGAAGCGCACATGCGCCCCGTCCGGCGTGCCGCCCAGTTCGATACGGGGCGGTGAACCGCCGTATTTGAGCGCGTTACTCAGCAGGTTCAGCCACACTTCTCCCACCCACGGCGCATAGCCCAGCGAAGGCGGCCAGGCCTTCGGTAACTTGAGACTGGCGTGCGTGCGCGCCTGCAGGTCCGCGAGCTGGCTCAAGACCTGCGCGACCAGGGCGCCCATTTCCAGCGGCTGCAGTTCCACACTTTGTTGCGCCACTGTGGACAGCAAAAGCAACGCATCGATGGCATCGCCCGTCATGGCCAGCGCGCCGAACGCCTGCTGCACCAGGTGCCGCTGCTCGGCGCCAAGATCGTCGGATTTGAATTTGTGCAGGATCTCAAGAAAGCGGCTGGCGGCGGCCAGAGGCGTCTTCAGGCTGTGCGCGATGGTGTGGGCATAGGCCTCCAGTTCCGCATTTTTCTGCGCCAGGTCCTCGCTCTTGGAAAGCAATTCCTTTTGCAGGCTGTGCAACTTCAGGTGATGTTGTATTCGCGCCAGCAGCTCCTCGCGCTGAATCGGCTTGGTGATGTAATCCACCGCGCCGAGCCTGAAGCCCTCGACTTTGTGGGCGGTATCGTCCAGCGCGGTCATGAAGATCACCGGCACGGCCGCGGTGCGCGCAGTGCTTTTGAGCCGGCGGCAGACTTCGAAGCCGTCCATGCCCGGCATGGTGACGTCGAGCAGGACCAGGTCCGGCATGGCCAGATCGATCTTCCCGAGTGCCTGCGCACCGCTGCGGGTGAGCATCAGATCGAAACCCTGCTCGGCAAGAAAGTCGGATATCAGCCGCAGGTTCTGCGGCTTGTCGTCGACAATCAACAACGTCGCGCCGCGGCGTTCAGCTGACAATGTCATCGCGCGTAGCTCCGATGCAATCCTCCAGCATGGCAACCAGGCGCTCCTCCTCGAAGCCGCGAGCCAACGCATACAGTCGCCGGCTGAACGGGCTGTAACTCGGACTAGCCTTATCGAGCTCCAGCGCAATCTGTTCGACGCGCACCAGTTTTCCCATCCGGGCCAACTCGAGCAGTTCCTCCAGCGCGGCACGAGGGGGGGCTATGACATGAGCCTGCGCGTGAGCGGTAGCGTTGTCTGCCGCCGCCTCCGCATCGGCGTAGCGCCAGATCAAATCAAGGGGACGCTGGATCGCGTCGAGCAGATCCCTGGTCTGAAACGGTTTGCGCAGACAGGTCACGAAGGTCCGCGGATCCGCTTCCGCACGCTCGAGGTCCGCGCTGCTGGCGGAAGCGGCGACAATGAAAATATTTTCCAGTCCGCGCGTGCCGAGAATGGCGTGTGCCGCCTCGATCCCGTCCATTCCCGGCATCCGCAGGTCCATCACGATCAGATCGGGACGGTCTGTGAGGGCGCTCGCCACCGCTTCCTTTCCGCTGCCAGCGAGCATCACATCGAACCCCAGCCGCTCCAGCAGTTGTTGAAGGAGCCGGCGATTCTCCTCCTGGTCGTCCACCACAAGAATGGACCGGCGCGGGCCCCAATAGCCGATGACGGGATCGCTCGCCGGGACCGCATCCTGCCATGCCTGAACCAGCGGCAGCTTCACCCTGAATCGGAACTGGCTCCCTCGCCCCGGCTGGCTGTCCACCCCGACTTCTCCCCCCATCAGGCGTGCGAGTTCCCGGGTGATGGCAAGCCCGAGCCCGACGCCCGATTCCTGCTTCTGTCCCTCCTCCGCCTGTTCGAATGGCGCAAAAATGCGGATCGTATCCTTTGCCGAGATCCCGACTCCGGTATCCTGCACCGACACGCGCAGTTCGACTTTGCCATCGTCCGCCGGCACGCACTGCACGCCCAGCGTAACGCCTCCCGAGTCGGTGAACTTGATCGCGTTGCCGAGCAGGTTGAGCAGAATCTGGCGCAGGCGTTTGCCGTCGGCCTCGACTATTTCCGGCAGACCGGCGGGCGCATCCAGGAAAAAATTCAGTCCCTTGCGGTACGCCTCGACCCGGACCATGGCCGCGATTTCCTCGAACAAGGGGGTGAGTCGAACGGGTGCGGGATTGAGTTCCAGATGGCCGGAGCGGATGCGCGACAGGTCGAGCAGGTCGTTGATCAGCGAGAGCAGGTGCCGACCGCTGCTGGCAATCGTGGCAAGCGCCTCCTGGCGGGATGGTTCCGGCATCGCACCGCCGCGCACCAGATCCGCATAACCGAGGATGGCGTGCAACGGCGTGCGCAACTCATGGCTCATGTTGGCAAGGAACTGATCCTTCGACCGGTTCGCGGCTTCCGCTTCGGCACGTGCGGCAAGCAGGGCTTTGCGCTGCACGCTGAGCTGACGGATGTGGAACACGCCGGCCAGCAGAATGGTCGAGAACACCGCCACGGCAGTCCAGATGGCCCGGTAGTCGACCTTGTCCTCATAGCGAACCGAGAGCCATTTCTGCGAAATCTCCCGCTGCTCTTCATGGCCGATGGTGAGCAGCACCTTGTCCAGGATGCCCACCAATTCCGGCCAGTCCTTGCGTACGCCGACGGAGAAGCCCTGCGGCTGCAACGCCTTTTCGACCGCGGTGGCAATTTTCAGATTGCTGATCTGCCGGTATCGGATCGTATATACGATCGGAAAAATATCGTCCACCAGCCCGTCGGTTTTGCCGGTCGATACCGCCATCAGGCCGTCCAGCAGGTCGGGATAGGCGGTCACGTTGAAGTTCGGGTACACCCGCGCCGTGAGCTGCTTGGACGAGTGTCCCTCGACGACCGCGACCCGGTTTTCCTGGAAATCCTTCAGGCCGGTTACGAAACTGTAGTCGTCGCGGGTGACGATGACGTTGACGTAGTGAAGGTAGGGTTTGGTGAAATTGAGGAACTCCTCCCGGTCCGACGAACTCGCCACCGCGAGGACGACGTCGAGTTCCTTTTTGCGCAGCTTGTTTTCCACGGTACCGAAATCCGGGAGCTGGTTCACCTGGAAACGGGTCCCGAGCTTGTAGCGGATGATGTCCAGGTAGTCGGCGACGACGCCTACGAAACGGCCGCGGCTATCCTGGAATTCGTAAGGCGCATAGTTGGTTTCGGCGCCGATCCGAATGACCGGATGTGCCGTGAGCCATTTTTTTTCCTCGGGCGTGAGATCGACAAACGCCGGTGCGCTGGTGGGCTCCGCCGCCGCATTGACGCAGACGACGATTCCTCCCGCCGCAAGGCAGGCCACAAAAATCGGGGCCATCAATTGACGCTTGCGCGGCCACAACGCTCTCACTGGCATCTCTCCATTGATCCCGCCGCGCCTGCACGCAAGGGAGGGTGGGCGGCGCTCGGCGACGACGGCTTCCAGCCTCACGCCACCAGTATGGTATGGCAAATCGAAACGCGGAACATTTTCCGCGCCGGCAGACTCTGCCCGGTAATCCCGGTACGGAATTGTCTGCCAGTTTCCCTCCCTCCGGAAGTCCGCGAACCGCTCAAGCGCAGCGGGACATTCTAGAATGCGTGACCGGCTTGCCCGCGGCCTGACCCGACGAAATGAAAATCCAGCTTCTCTCCGATCTGCACCTGGAACATTCTCACCGGCATCCGCCGTTCGTGCTGCCGGCCAGCGTGGCCGATGTGGTCGTCCTGGCGGGCGACATCGACAACGGGACGCGGGCCTTCGACTGGGCCGAGGAGACCTTTCCGGACCAGGCCGTGCTTTACGTGCCGGGCAATCACGAATACTACGACGCCGACCTTCACACAGCCGCCGCGGGATTGAAGGCGCGCGCGCGCCGCAGTACAAACGTGCGACTGCTGGACAATGACGAAGTGACCATCGATGGCGTGCGTTTCCTGGGCAGCACGCTCTGGACCGATTTTGCGTTGCTCGGCCGGCAGAAACTGGACCGGATCATCGCAGAATGCCTGCGATACGTAGTCGACTTCCGTAAAATACGCATGGGAGGCGGCTTCCTGACGCCACAGCAAACAATCGACCTGCATCGCGACGCGATAGCCTTCCTGCAGGCTGGACTGGATAGGCCCTTCGCCGGCAAGACCGTAGTCATCACGCACCACGCTCCGCATCCCGGCAGTGTGCATCCACGATGGGGTGACAGCCCCGTCAATGCGGCGTTCGTGTCCGACCTGACCCGGCTGATGGGAAAATCGGTCCTGTGGTTGCACAGGCATACGCACGACAGCTTCGATTTCACCGTCCACGGCACGCGCGTGCTCGCTAACCCGATGGGTTACCGGACGTCGAACTGGCGCGAACCGCGGTCCGCGGACACACCGCTGCGCGCAGTCACCGAAAACCGCTGCTTCGACCCCGCTCTGGTCGTCGAAATCTGAATTCGCGTCGATGGCGGCGAACTTGAGTAGAATACCCTGCCCTCTCGTCCGGACTGCCTTCCCCATTGATCATGCGCCGTTTCACCGCCCGACTGTGCCTTGTCGCGGTCCTCGTTACCTTCAGCTCCGCTGCGCTGGCACTGAGCGCGGCCGAAGTCTTCGCGAAGAACCGCAATGCAATCTACATGCTCATCGTCTCGGGCGACGAACCGGGCGTGCTGGATGTCGTCGCGCAGGGCTCTGCGGTCCTGATCGCTCCCGGCCGATTCGTTACCAACTGCCATGTCCTGGAACGCGGCAAGAATTTTGTCGTATCCCGGCGTGAGGACAGGATAATCGAGCGCGTGCTGCTGGTGAGTTTCGAAAAAGGAAAGGACTTGTGCGAACTCGACCTTGCCCAGATGAAGCCCGGTTTCGACAAGCCGGTGGAAATCGCCGCGACCGATACGCTGCACATCGGGGAAACGGTCTTCGCGATCGGCTCGCCGCGCGGCATGGAATTGACCATCAGCAATGGCATCGTCTCCGGCTTCAGGGAGGCAAGCGGCGGCGTAAAGCTGATACAGACCACGGCGCCCATCTCGGCGGGATCGAGCGGAGGCGGCCTGTTCGACGATCAGGGGCGGCTGGTCGGCATCACGACGCTGGTCGCAAAAGATTCGCAAAACCTGAATTTCGCGATATCGGCGCAATACATTCCGAGCGCCCGGATATCCGAGGCGGCCCTCCTCAAACAGCGTACCGGCGTCGCCCGGGCGGACGCGGCTGCCACGCCGGAAATCGCCTTCGAACGCCAGGAACGCATGCGCCGCCAGGAGCAGGACACGATCGCCGCGCGCAAAAAACAACTCGATGCGCCTGTCGTCATTCCGACGGACAGGCCGGATCCCTCTGTTCCGGCGTCCGGCCCCCGCCTGGCCACGGCGCGCAAACCCATCGCCACGCGCCTGACCCCTTACCAGGGCCTGGGCGACAGCAACCTGCCGGTGCGCCTGTACGAACAGATGGCGAGGAAAGGTGAGTTGACAGGGCTCGACGACAATGCAGCGATTCGCAAGGTTTATGAGGCGCTGATCCGGCAGCACGTTGCCCAGCAGCTCAGGTGGAGAGACGGCGGCAATTATGTATCGGAATTCCAGATTCAGTTGCGCCGCTCCGGTGAGGTCATGTTCGTCATACCCGCGAGGGTTTCCGGCGTCGAGCGTTTCGACCAGGAAGCGCGGCGCGCGATCGGCGCGGCTTCGCCGTTTCCCGTTCCACAGGATAACGAGGCCTTCGCGCAAATGAGCGAGCTCACCATCGCCGTGCAGACCCCGGAGCGCGCAATCCCATCAACGCAACCGGCGAAACCGGCGCCCAATAAAAAGGCGAAGTAACAAAGGCGCCTTTAGTCCGCACTTTCACCTTTTCGTTTTTATCCCGTCTTACTTCGCCTGCGGAAAATTCGTCAGTCTGAATACGCCTGCATTCGGCATGCGCGGAATGATGATCTGCACGAAGTGCGTGGTGTTGCGTCTGAGCCAGCGCCTGGCCTGGTCTCCTTCCAGGTGGATCGGCACTCGCTGCTCGGCGCCGATTTTCTCGCGCTCGAAATAGTTGATGTTCTTCCCCGGGGAAGCGGCAGAGATCGACATGTACAGCACCGGTTCCGTGCCGGCTGGCAGCATCTTGTAGTAATTCTCCACAAGGTCCGTCCGGTCGAAGTACAGGTTCCGCAGGTAGTCGAATTGGCTGTTCTTCTTGACGTCTTCGAGCACGCTCCTGTGCAGGTAGACGTTGGCGTCGTCATTGCGCTTGGTTTCACTGGAGAAAAACTCCAGGAAATAATCGTCGACCGGATACCCCTGGTCGTCGACGACGCAGGCGTTCATCTGCAGGTATTGATGAAAATAATCGGCATCGTCCGCCTGCGCATTCAGGTGCCGGGCAGCAGTCTGTTCACAGACCGCGTCCCACGCGGCCTGGATGGATCGATATTCATCGAAGTCCGCGCATCCGAGCGCCTGCAGAATCAACCGGCCCAACTGCTGCTTTTCGTCAGCGGTTTCCTGTATTTTCTCCTGGTTGTCCCTGTCCGTCCGATCCGGGTCGGTAATGGACCCGTGTGTCCTGGTGGGAAGCACCGCGAGGGGCACGTCCGCTTCCAGCCGCGAATCCCAGATCGTGACAAGTTTCTTCATGTCGGCCTCGCGGAAATCGAAGGTGACGCCGCGCGCATTGAGGTTGGCGGCGCAGACCCGGACCGTTCCATCGCTGCCATCCTCATTGACGATCTGCCGCAGCGCGCTGGCGTAGGGATGCGTACCGACGATCACGAATGGCCAGACCCGATCCTCGCCGTAGTACCTGTTCGCATCTGCACCCGGCATCTGCAGGACATCGCGCTGAACAAGCGCCCACTGGAACGGGCTGGACAGTTCCAGGTCGTTGAGCATCGCCTTGCCGCTCTGGAACCAGTTGTCGTACCCCTTGACGATCCTTCCGAGAAAACTCTTTCCGGTCGCCGCGAGTTTCGAACCGTAGTTTGCCGGTGCGAGCATCACCAGGCGTTTCATCGGGCACTGTTGCGCGCTGCCCTTGTACCAGGATGTCACCCATTCGCGCACCACCAGGCCGCCGGTGCTGTGAACGATGACATCGAAGGACTTATCCAGCTCGCCTGACTTCGACATGTCGGCAATCACTTCGCTCATGCGCTTGCCGACATCCTCGACGCGCACATCGTCGTCCCGGGAAATGTAGTCGCCCAGCCAGAGCAGCTTGGGCGCGTAGCCGTGGGCGGCCAGAAAAGACGCAAGCGCATGGAACGATCGCGATGTATCGCTCCAGCCGTGAATGATAAGGACTTGCCTTGCCATGGGCTTCTCCCACGTTGGGACGCGGCCATCCGCTAAAGCACGCGTACATTAACCCTGATTTTCAATCAGCCTGGAGCCCCGCGTCCTCGTTCGTTTCCGTCCCGTCAGTAATTTGCATCGCCGTCGGATCGCTGTCCGGCGACAGCATCAGTCAGGGCATGACTTTTTTGAGCGTATGCCGCCGCGCACGGATGTAAGGGCGAATTTCCTTCGGCCAGCGACCCCGGTCCACGGCTTCAGCCCAGTTGTCGCTCAGCAGGACGTCGGCGCTTTCCAGTTCGTAAATGGCGCTGTATTTGGGCTCGCCTTCGGCCACCAGTGCCTTGCGTTGTCCGTCTATCCTCATCGTGGCGCCCGGCTCGGACCTCACGCGGGTCACCGCCAGCACGCCCGGCACTTTGAGCAGGAAAGGCACGTGCTCGGTGTCGTAAAGTTCGTTGAACAAATCCTCCCTGGCAGGATCCACGTCGAGACTGGCGGTAAAAACGTACTTCGCTTTAGGATGCATGGCTTTTCTCCGCAATGGGGTCAGGCTCGCTCCGGTGCAGGCCCGGCCTGGCGATGTTAACAGTCCGGCCGGCGCCCGGCGAAAATCATTCGATGGCGCGACATGCCGTGAGTTGGCGATAATGTGGGAAACGCAATGGCCCGGCCGCCGGTCGACGCCCGGGTTCGACAACTTGGATATACGGAGGTGGTGATGAAACTTGTCCCGGTCGTGATGGGCTTTATTTTCGCTGCGCTTGCCGGCGGCCATGCGGCGGCGGCCGATCGTTACAGGATAGATCCCGACCATACGTTTGCGCATTTCGCCGTGGTACACACCGGCGTTTCCTCGGTACGCGGCCGGATGGGCATCAACAAGGGAAGCGCTACGCTGGATGCCGACCAGCAGACCGCGGAATTCACCGTGGACCTCGATCCGCGCTCGATCGATACCGGCGTGAAGAAGCTCGATGCCGTGCTCATCGACGAAATGTTCTTCAACGTGGCCCGCTACAAGACCGCCCGCTTCGCCGGGCACGCGGTGCAATTCAGGGATGGCGTGCCGTCGGAATTCGACGGTGACCTGATGATCCATGGCGTAACCAGGCCGGTTCATCTGATCGCCGATCATTTCGTCTGCAGGCAGGTCAAAATCCTGGTGCTGGATCGCTTCGTTTGCGGCGGCGATTTGCAGGCGACCCTGAAACGATCGGACTTCGGGCTGGATAAATATTTGTCAATGGTCAGCGACGAAGTGCGCCTTGTCATTTCGGTCGAGGCGATCCGCGAAGAGAAGTAATTCGGTCAATGCCGAACGGCGGATGGTCAACGGCCGCCCGCCCCCAATGACCCGGCCCGATCTGCCTATCTGAGTTTGGCGATTTCGCGCAGTTGCTGATCGTAGTGATCGGAGAGGGCCTTCAGGCATTGCTTCAGCGACGCCTTGGCCTGATCGTACTTTCTGTTTTCTCCGGCCATGGCACGCTCGCGGACGTCGGACGATGAACTGCCCCGGTCGCCGCCCGAAGGGGCCGAAAACCGGTTCACATCGAGCGAGGGGGCCTTGTCCAGCTTGCGCGCAATTTCACTCAAACGGCTGCGCGATTGATTGAACTCCCGGGTCAGCGCGGAGTAGCGCCTGTCGGTGGCGCGGATGCGGGCCTTGCGATACTCTTTTAGCTGACTGGTATTTGCCTCCAGGTGCGTGATCAGTGCGGCAACCTGGTTATTGATGATTGTCAATTCAGGATAGACCCGTGCCGGAACCGCGAGTTGCTTTGCCTGGGCAAGCAGATCCGCGGACATTGCATCCTGTGCGGCGAATTGCAGAACCAGCGCACAGACCCCGGCAATGAACGTCATTCCGGTCGTCAACAATTTCATTCTCAAGCGATTACCCCCGGCTAGCGCCTCAACTTTCGATCGGGATCGCAATAATAAACTTTAGCTTCCGATTGCGCTCTCGTGCCATGGAAAAACGGCGCGGGTTTTGCGCTTGCGCGGTTCCGGGTGCGTCGGTCCTGCGTCTCCCGCCTCATTCGAACCCGTACAGTGCCGCCGGATTCTCGACCAGCACCTTGCGCAAGGTACGTGCATCCGGCGCCCAGTCGGCCAACAGGTCGAACAGGACGGCGTCGTCGGGTTTGCTGGCGATATCCTTTACCGTCGGATGCGGCCAGTCGCTGCCCCAGATCATGCGTTCCGGAGCCGCCTTGACGAAGGCCCTGCCTACCGCGCTGGTATCCGAATAACCCGGCGGCCCGACCTTCGTATCGTGGTAGGCACCCGACACCTTCACCCACGCCCGCCCCTTGTCGACCAGCCCGAGAACGACGCGAAACGACGGATGTTCGATGCCCTCGGGTTGCGGAACGCGCCCGAGGTGGTCGAATACGATCGGGGTCGGCAGGCGCAGCAGCAGATCCTCGATCTGCACGATCTGGTCGCCCAGCATGTGGATCTGCACATGCCAGCCGAGATCGTGCACGCGCCTGGACAGTGGCTCCACCATTTCCAGCGAAGTCGCTCCCTTCTGCACGAGATTGAAACGGATGCCGCGTACGCCGAGACCAGCGAGGCGCTTGAGCTCGGCATCCGTCACCGTGTCGTCGACCACCGCCACTACGCGCGCGCTCGATCCGAGTTTTGCCGCGGCCTCGAGCGACGGCCGGTTGTCCGTGCCGTAAGTCGACGGCGTGACGATGACGGTACGCGACGTGCCGATGCGATGCTGCAACTTCCGGTAGTCGTCGACGGTCGAATTCGGCGGCCGCAGGGTCGCATTCGCTGCCGCGGGAAATCGATCATCGTAGAAGTGCATGTGACAATCGCAGGCGTTGGCCGGCGCTTTGAGATGCGGCGCCGCCGTGCCGGAGGAAAACGGCACGCGATGTTCTTCGGCACGGCCTTCGGCCAGGGTCATGCCGCCTGCCGCCGCCAGAGCCGCCCGCCCCGCCTGCCTGATGAAAGTACGGCGGCTGATCTTGTCGTCTGTCATGTTTTCCTCCTTCGCTGTCTGAACTCCATATCCCGGGACTCATTGTACGGCGGCGCGCCGTCGTCGCTGCGTGTAAAATCCGACGATACCAAGCCCCTCGAATTATAAAATTGAACGTCCCCGGCTCATTGCCTACGCTGGCCAGCTTCGTGTTCATCCGCATTACGGAGTTCGCGCGCCGGCCGGTGCCGGAGCAGGCACGATTGCGCGCACAGCTCGAATCCGCACTCGCGGTGGCGCTGATACGCATCCCTGAACGCATCCGCATCGTTCTCGACGCGCCGGACGGCATGGCGCTCGCCGTGCTGGACAACCCGGCTGCCGCGCTCGACATTGCCCAACGCTGCATGAGTGCGTCGGCCGCCGGCGTTTCGATGGCAGTGGCGATCAACCATGGCGCCATCCGCCTCGCCCCGGACGCGAGCGGACACCAGGGCTTGATAGGCGATGCCGTGGGCACCGCGTCGGCCATCGCGCATTTTGCCGGGCCTTCGCGCCTGTTCGTGTCGCGTTCGTTCCGTGAGGCCCTCGCCCAATCCGCCCCGGCGCGCGCGGTTTCCATCCGGCCGGCCGGCATCTTCACCGACGCGAATGTGCGCACCCATGAATTATTTTCCCCGGATCCGGCCTCCGCGCTTCGTCGCCGCAAAATCCTCGCGGCTGTGGGCGCAATAGTGTTGATCGGCATCCTGGCAACGGTGGTGTATTTCCGCGACAGCATCCGCCGCGAGTTGCGTGCCGGCCAGCCGGCCACGCTCGCCTTCGACGTCTATCCGGATGGCGACATTTTCGTGGACGGCATCGCGAGGGGAAAAAGCCCGCCGCTGGCTAGCCTGCGGGTCGAACCCGGCCTGCACACCATTGAACTCAGGAAGAAAGGCGAAATCCCCTTTCGCACCAGCGTCGACCTGCAGGCCGGCAGATCCGCGACCATAACGTACGCCTTCGCGCCGGGCGGCGAACGCAGCATGCCGCGCCGCCTGCGGGATTGGCTGCTGCGATGAGCGACATGACGCAGCTCGGCCGCTACAAGATTCTGGGGGAACTCGGACGCGGCGCGATGGGCGTCGTTTACCGGGCCGAAGACCCCGTGCTCGACCGTCAACTCGCCATCAAGACCGTATTCGTGCCGGCTGACGACTCGGACCGCAGGGAATACGAAGCACGCTTCACCCAGGAAGCCAGAGCAGCCGGCAAGCTCGGCCATCCCGGCATCGTAACCATCTACGACGTCGGCCGCGAAGGTGAAGTGGTCTACATGGCAATGGAGTTGCTCGAAGGCGTCGATCTCGGTGCCCAGGCGGCGACGCGCCGGTATTCGGTGACGGAAGCGCTCACAATCGTCGAACAGGTTGCGGACGCATTGGCATTCGCCCATGACCGCGGCGTGGTCCACCGCGACATCAAGCCGCCCAACATCATGCTCGTCGGCGGCGGGCGCGTGAAGATCATGGACTTCGGCATCGCACGCATGCGCTCATCGGACCTCAAGACGCAGACCGGGCTGATGATGGGCACGCCGCGCTATATGTCGCCGGAGCAAGTGGCCGGTCGGCCGGTGGACCAGCGCTCCGACATATTCTCCCTTGGCACCGTGCTGTACGAATTGCTTACCGACACGCGGCTTTTCGCGGGCAACGACGCGACGGAGATCATGTACAACGTCTCGCAGTTGCGCCCGGCGCCGCCAAGCCGCATCAATCGACAGGTTCCCGCAATGCTGGACCTTGTGGTTGCCAAGGCGCTCGAAAAGGATGCCGGCGAGCGCTATCAGGACGCGCACCAGTTCGCGGCCGACTTGCGCGCGTGCCTGAACGAACTTGGTGTTCAGCGCACAGATACCGCCCCGACGCAACGCAACGACCGGCGCTCCGGTGCGGCACGCACGGACGACAAGACGGAAAAATTACCCGCCGGGGACGGCACTTCGACCCTTCCGGCGGTCGATGCCGGCACACGAGCGGGCGCCGCCAAGGCGCAGATCATCATCGTCGATTCGAATACTCGACTGGCCGTATCGCGCCTACTCGATTCCTCGGCGGCGCTCAAGCGCCTGACCGAGCCGGAAAACAAAGATCACACCAGGCTGATCGCGTCACCTCAGCCTACCAACTTCATGGTGCGGATGTGGCGCGATCTGGAAATGCGGATTCTCGCCGGTATCATCCTTGCGGTGACGATAGTCGGCGTTCTCGTGGCAGCGTATTGAGTCTGCCGGCAGCGCCTGCTTTGTTGTCGCAAGCGCCGCGCTGTGCGCCGATGGACCGGTTAACAGTACCGTCACGTTTTCCACCTGGGCCGGTTCCTCAGTTACCCGTGAAAGTCCATGCCGTCGATCGCGGCCAAGCGCGGCAACCCTCGATAGGAAGCCCAACGACTGGGTCGCCGTTCCGGGCGCTTGGTATTTCCACGCGACCAGGTTATCCGGAGGGACGAAGCGGAAAATAAAAAAGCCCGGGAAATCCCGGGCTTTTTTCCCGGATCCGAGTCCTGAATCCCCGGTCCCGAGCCCTGCGTTCGCGTCCCGTTCAGGCGGGGCGGATATTCGACGCCTGATCTCCCTTGGGTCCGGTCGTCTTGTCGAAGGTCACCTTCTGGTTTTCCTTGAGCGACTTGAAGCCGTTACCCTGGATCGCGGAGAAATGGGCAAACAAATCCTTGCCGCCGTCATCCGGGGTAATGAAGCCAAAACCCTTTGCGTCGTTGAACCACTTAACGGTACCTGAGGCCATCTTTATTCGTCCTTGAAAAAATTAGTAATAGAGGCTTTCGCCAGAAGGCGGCAGACCAAGAGGAGAAATTAAGGAGATCTGAGGAGTACCGTCAGAACGGGGCTACGACCGACCAGCAATATCAGCGCTTGGAGATTCCTGCGGCTCCCTTATACCCTTTTGTCCGTAATCGGTCAAAGGCCTTAAAGGGGCCGCGAGGACTGTTTTGTATGACATATCCGGGAATTTATATGACCATGGCCTACGTGTTTCACGGCGCAAGCGACGCGGTATAGGCGGCAATCGCCACCATGTCTTCTTCGGTCAATCCCGCGACGACGCTCTTCATCAGTTCCGTCCATTGCCCGTTGCGCACACCGTGCCGGATATCATAGAGCTGGCGCACGATATAGCTCGGGGAACGGCCGGCCAGTGCTGGCACCGGACCGAGCCCCTTCAGTTCCGCGCCATGGCAGATCGCGCACGGCGTAGTTTTGCCCGCGCCGTTCGTGATCAACGCCTCGCCTTTGCGGATGCTTCCGACCGGGGCATAGGCGATAAAACCCGAAGCCGAGTCGCGCAGCTCGGTGCGTTCGAGATTTTCTGGCATTTCGATGATGCGCTGGCCGATCGGTTCCCTGCCGCCGCTGTCGTCCGCAATCAGCATCCAGCCGCCGACTTTGGTTTTCGGCACCGTTGCGGTTTCGACAACGCGGATCCACGGCGCCGGTTTCAGCGATGCGAAATATTCGGCGGCGACCTTCGTGTCTTCCTCGCTGACCAGTTTCGCGACGGAAATCATCAGATTGATCGGCAGGCTCGCGGGCTCCGAACTCTTTCTGGCACCGCTCCTGAAGTCCGCCACCTGCTGCGCGATGTACGCGGCGGGAAGCCCCGCGAGGCTGGAGTTCTCCGGGCGCCCAAGGCCGTTGGGCAGATGACAAAATCCGCACGCGAACTGACCCGGCTTGTTGCCGCGTCCGACGACATCGGGCATCGACGGATGATTGTCGGGATGCCAGTCTGGCGGACTGAACAGATCGCGAATCTGCGTCAGCGTGTATGCGGCTGCGCTGCCGGGTACGTGCTTCAACGAGCCGTCGTCGGCTGCGGGTTTGAGTCCGGGAGGATTAACCGGATAGGCCCACACCGGAAGCAAATCCGCCGCATCGGCGGGAACGACGGCAGCAACGGCCAGGAATATGCTTGTCAGGATGACTGCGAACGTGTTCATACGCCCCCAAATGTTTTTATATTGTGTCATGCGTTGGCATTATAGGCACGATGGGCACTGGCATGCGGAGGCGAGGGCTTGGGACGCCGGACTCCGTAAAGGAGAATAGCCAATCCGTCGAGTTGCAACGATGACAGACCGGGTGAAACAGCATCTGCCTGAGTCCTGAGCCCTCCGTGCCGAGTCCTGCCTTACTTTCCTTCGTCGTAGTTTGCTACGCTACGCAGTTAACCCGTTCAAAAATCTTCACGGAGGTCCCATGCGCTACCGCCTTCTCGGCCGTTCCGGCCTGCTCGTTTCGGAAATCTGCCTTGGTACCATGACTTATGGCGGCAAGGGGCGCTGGCAGCCGATCGGGCAGCTCGGCCTTGCGGAAGTCGAGGGCCAGATCAAGACGGTGGTCGAAGCGGGCGTCAATTTCATCGATACCGCAGACGTCTACTCGGAAGGAGACTCGGAGGGACTGGTCGGCCAGGCGCTGAAGAATCTCAAATTGCCGCGCGAGGAACTGGTCATCGCCACCAAGGTTCGCATCCGCATGGGTCCGGGACCGAACCAGGTCGGCCTGTCGCGCGGGCACATCATGGACGGAGTGAATGCCAGCCTGCGTCGCCTGCAACTGGATCACATCGATCTTTACCAGATCCACGGACAGGATCTGGCAACGCCGCTGGAGGAAACGCTGCGCGCACTCGAAGATCTGATCCGTTCCGGTAAAGTGCGTTATATAGGACTGAGCAACCATGCCGCATGGCAGATCATGAAGGCGGTTTCAATTTCGCAGTATCGAGGCTGGAACCGGTTCGAGAGCATTCAGTCGTACTACTCGCTGGCCGGACGGGACCTTGAACGCGAAATCGTACCGGTTGCGCTGGATCAGGGATTGGGCATCCTGGTGTGGAGTCCGCTGGCAGGCGGACTCCTGTCTGGAAAGTTCGCCGAGAATGACAAGGGGCCGGACGGCGCAAGGCGCACCAACTTCGATTTCCCGCCTGTCGATCGCCCGCGCGCCTTCCGCTGCGTTGAAGCGATGCGGCCGATTGCCGGCGCGCATGGCGTTTCCGTTGCACGGGTCGCATTGGCCTGGCTGCTGCGTCAGCCGGCGGTCGCCAGCATTATCGTCGGCGCGAAAACAAAGCAACAACTCGCCGACAACATTGCCGCCGTCGATCTGAAATTATCCGAAACCGAACTGAAATCCCTGGACGAAGCGAGCCGATTGCCGCCGGAATACCCGGGATGGATGTTCGATCGCCAGAACATGGATCGTTTTCCGGGCGGCGCGATCAAGTAATCGTGACGGCCGTGATGATCGTGATGATCGTGACGGCCGTGATGATCGTCACGACCGTCACGTTCGTCACAGCCCTTCGTTTCACTACGTTACATTGCAACGCAAACCCTCCCTGTAGACCTAGCGTTGAGGAATCAGCGGCAATCGGAAAAGAACTTCCCGGACCCTTCCGGCATTCCGACTGCGGCACCAACTCTATACAGGAGATCACAATGAGCAAGACGTTCACTCTGCGCAGCGGCGTTCTCGCAATGAGCCTGCTCGCCGCTTCGGGCTTCGCAATGGCGGCCGACGAAGCGCCGAACAGCCCGCCCCCGGGCAAGCATGCACAACACCGGCAATTCGATCCGGTGGCGCACACGCATCGCAACCTCGACACACTCGCGCAAAAACTCAACCTGAAAGACGAGCAGAAATCCGCCTGGCAGGTTTACGCGGACAGCGCGATTTCACTTGCGAAGGAAAAAGCGGTGAAGTTGGAAGAGCATCGCTCGCACAAGCGCGAAGCGCGCACCGAGGTCGATACGGCTACAAGGCTGGACAAGCTGTCGCAGGCCATGCGCGATCGCGCGGACCAGTTGCAGAAGGTCGCCCAGGACACGCGGGCTTTCGAAGGTGTTCTGTCTCCTGAACAGAAGACGATCTTCGACCTGTACTGGAAGGCACAGTTTCATCAACGCATGGGCCATCGTCCGCTGGCCTGAGCTTCAAGCATCCAGTGCAATGGCGGCCGCGCAGAGATGTGCGGCCGTTTTTTTACACGCCCCATGGCAGCCGTTTGCAATGCACTGTGCGGGCCCGCAAAACCGTCGAATCGTCCGGAGTTTCGGGATCGTCGGCCGGGGGCTCCCGCTCGTTTCAACCTGCCCCACGACCGTTGCGAGTACCATAAGAGTCTAAACACATATCCGATTGGAACCGTCATGGCAGCTCCGGCTATCGTACGGCCTGCAGATCCTGTGCGCGATCTTGCAGCGAAAATTTACATCGAACTGGTCTGCCGCAACGTCGTTACGACGGACGCCGCCGCGCAGATCAAATCCAATCCGGAGAACCTCGCCAGAATCAGCTTCAAGCTGGCCGAAACATTTCAGCGGGTAGAGGGAGAACTCAGGGCGCCGTCGATGCCGAAGAACCAGGAATTCGACATGAAAGCCGCGAGTCTGCCCGGGTGGGAAGCACAAAAATAAGCGGCCCGGACCGGTGGGCGCGCGGATTGCCGGCCGAACAGGTGCCGCACACAGGACGGGAAATGAATAAAGCCCGGTTGCCCGGGCTTTTTTTCGATCAGCGCTGATCCCCCCTGCTTACGCAGGTTGAATGTTGGATGCCTGATCGCCCTTGGGGCCAGTGGTCTTGTCGAACGTCACCTTCTGGTTTTCCTGCAGCGACTTGAAGCCGTTGCCCTGGATCGCGGAGAAGTGGGCAAACAAATCCTTGCCGCCGTCATCCGGGGTGATGAAACCGAAACCTTTTGCGTCGTTGAACCACTTAACGGTACCTGAAGCCATTTGAAATCTTCCTTAACTGTAGTGAATGGGCAATTCGCCCGAAAGCGAGAACATCAAGAGGTGAAATTAAGGAGATCTGAGGAGTACCGTTGCACGGGGCTACTGCGGACCAGCAAACTCAACGCTTGAGAATTCTGCTTCGCCGTTATACGCGCTCCGCCGCGCAAGGTCAAAGCTTATTTTTCGGTCAACGATTTGCGGAAGCCGGGGTTGTGAACCAGTTCATGTACCGCGCCAATCAGTGCATCGCTCAGCACTTCGTAGTAGTTAGCCGCCTTGTACGAAATGCCAAAGCGACTCGACGACCCGCTGGTCGCGACCACCCACAGAATCCTTCCATTCGCATCGGTGAACGTGACCTGCACCTCGACTTCAGCGTTATAGCGGCTGGCATCCTCGGCGAAGAATTTCCTGATCTCGCCCTTCAGGATCACATCCCCCCCGCTTTCCACCACCTTCAGCCCCAGACCGGACATGAGCGATTTGACCTGATACGTCACGAAGCGCGCGACATCCTCGTTCGTGGTGACCTTGCGAAATGGCACCTTGTTCGTATTGCGGCCGATAGAGGCGGGATCCTCGCGCCGGTCGGTAAAAGCATCGATCTGCAGCTTGATGCCTTCGAGTTCTTTAAGGTCGACCGGCGCCCTCTCGGACATCGGCGAAGTCGGCTTCCATTCCAGCGGGATACCTTCAAGTTTGTCGGCGGCATACGCGGCGGCGCCGGTGCCGAGAGAAATGCAGGCGGCAAGAATCGCGATCACGAAACGGAACCATCTTGTCATTCGAATTACTCCTTGGTTGACGAAAGGCATGTGGGGGGGTATCGATTGGTCGCGAATAATGAACTTAATTCACCTCCGCCTTGTTCAATCTGCCCGTGATAGCGTCGATCTCGACGGTCGCCTTGTGGTTGCTGGGAAGGAACATCTGGTATTTGTACATGGGCCCGCCGCTCAGGCCGACCGACAACTCCATGGTGGTGATCCTGACCGGTCCCGTGAAAATCTCCGGCGCCGATGCACGGGCCTTTGCCTCCGCGACGGTCGCCCGCTGATACATCGAGTAGCGAAACAGCCCGATCTTGTTCTTGAATTGGAAGTTCGCAGGATTGGCCGGGTCGCAGAATGCCTCGGCATTGGTGCCTTCCGGATTCAGGACGCTGATTACGTAAGGCGTCATCTCGCCGCCGCCGCTTTGCTGCCATCCCGTCACCACGCCCGGGCGCTCCTTGAGCATCGCATCGAGACAGGTCTCAAGCGTCCCGCCGCTTTCCCACGGATTGCCCGCGATGGCGGGCGGCAGCAGAACCAGGTTCAGTGTCACAACGAAAAGGAAAAAAATGGATTTCATGATTTTATCGCGCGATGTTAGAAAGGCCGTCACTGCCTTTACGACCGCCACCGGTGCGCTAGGTTCTCAGCGCCGGCACATTGTTAGGGCTGGAGCGGCGAAGGAACGCCTCGGTCTCAATGCAAAGTTCTGTCCGCCACCGTGATCCTGTGCAGCAGCCGGCGATGCCCTTCGTAACCGCCGGTGGCAGCATGAATCACGCTGCGGTTGTCCCACATGATCAGCATGCCCTGCGCCCACTTGTGGCGATAGACATATTCCGGCCTGGCCTGATGGGCATACAGCTCATTCAGAATGGGAATGGCTTCGTCGTCGGGAATGCCGTCGATGCCGATGGTGTAGCCAGGACTGACGTAGAGTGCGAGGCGCCCGGTTTCGGTATGCGGTCGCGCGAGCGGATGTAGCTGGGTCTTCAATGCCGAGTCGCCGTACTTGATCGCCATCGATCGTCCCTTGTCGCGCTCGCCGTACGTGCCCTGCTTCGCATAACCCTTGCGCGCCGAGTGGATCGCCATCTTGTTCTTCAGCAACGCCTTCATCGAACCCGGCAGTCCATCCCACGCGGCCTGCTGATTTGAAAACAGGGTGTCGCCGCCGATGGGCGGAATGATGTTGCCGTAGAGCACGGTCGCCGCGGGCGGGCGCTTCAGGAAGCTCCAGTCGGAGTGCCAGGTTTCTGCAAAGATCGGCGTCGTTTCATCGGGCTCGCGCTTGACCTGCACCACGCGCGGATGCCCGGCGATCGCCTCGATGTAAGGGTCTTCGCCGTTCGGTCCCATGTACGTGGCAAAGCGCTCGATGTCCGCAATCTTCATCGGCTGGTCCGGAAACGCGACCACCTGGTGTTTCAACCACGCGGCACGTAATTCCGCCACCTCGCCGGGGGTGAGGTCTCCGGCAAGGTCGAGCCCGCGGATGAGCGCACCACATGAGGCTTGCTGTCGCGTCACTTCGATGCCCATTTGTCGCTTTCCCGTCATCGGACAATTTCACGGTCGATTTTAAACCGCATGCCGCGATCATGCAGGGTCCCCTCGATGATTTTATGTCGCCAAATCACGACGACTCCCCGGGTCATGGTCCAGCCAGACCAGGCGGCCCTGGGCAAACAACGCCGGTGTCGGACGGCCTCGACCGCGGTCAGTTGGAGCCATACCCTGCGGTCGCTTTGCGTTCATGACACGATCCGGCCCCCGTACCCCGGCATAAACCCGCGGCACGGGTCAGTCGGATCCGCAACCCTGCTTCAAAGATCGGCCACCGATGTCGGCACCGCCTGGATCCCTTCTTCGATCCCTTCTTCGCAAAATATAGCCATCCGGGCGCAGGAATGAGGTCCATACTGGTCGTGCCGCGCGTCGCGTCCGGCCCCCTCCGGCGCGGCAAACTGCCCTGCCCAGGGCGCCACGGAGATCCGCATGACTGCCGGCCCGAAGGAAAATCCCGAAAATACCCTCTCACCCCTCCCGCGCAACGCAAACCCTGATCGGCCTGCACCGGAAGTCCGCAAGGACATCGAATCGCACGTTGTAGCATCGTCGAAAGACGGCAAACAGGAACGCAAGGTCGAGTTCGCGCAGGGAACCATCTACCGCCAGGGTATCCGCGTTCCCAACGGGCCGAATAAAAGCCCGGTGTCCCGCGGCAGAAACAAATAGGCCGGTCGAACCATTTTCCCCGGCGGATCGCAACACGTCCGCCAGGCCGCAGTTCTTCATGGATGTCTGTCGAGGTCGAAAATGAGCAATGAGAAATGGGCCATGCTTTTCAAGCAATTCAGGACTCGAACCGAAGTGCGCAGCACGCTGACCAGTACCCTCAGAACGCTGATGGAATCCGGCAGCAGCCAGACCGTATTTCCCGCGGAGATCAGCGCGCTGGCCACCGGCAACGATCGCGAAGTTATGGAATCTTATGGCCTCGTAAAATCCTTTTGCGACAGCAAGAAAGGAAATGACCGCCGCTCCGTCGCCGCCACGATCGGCGGCGAAGTGCGCGACCTCTTCGCCAGGGCCCTCGAGAGAATGAAGGAACTGCCTCCCGAGCCGATCAGGCGCGAACCGATCATCGCCGCCACGCGCCTGGTGCAACGTGCCTGAACCAGGCGACACCCCTGTCATCACGGCCACCTACGACTCGGTCGGTTATCAGACGGCACTGGTGCAGGCACAGGCAAGTATCAGGACCGTTATTCAGCGCCGGCAACTCGACCCTCTGCGCTACATTGTCGAGATCGACGCCGGGCTGCCTGTGTTCGCAACCCGCGAAACGCATCAGTTGCGCATCGCCTACAACCGCTTCCAGGTCCTCTCGATGGAGGTCACCATTCCGCATGCCTGGATGCTGGAGCAGACCGGCAAGGGCCACGAAGATTTCCTGATTGCCGTCGACGAGATGGTCCTGGCACTGAAGGGCAAGATTCAGGCGGCGGGGCGGCCAATCTAAGGGCGAGAGACAAGCTGGAAGAGAAAAGGCCCGTGGAAGGCCTATGTCCTGCAGTTCTTGCTTTTTCTTGTCTCTTTCCTCTTTCCTCTTTGATCTTTCCTCTTTTTCAGCTGATCGCGCCCCTCCGGAAAATCGCCGGACCCATACCGCCCGCATTTCTTCCTGCTGGCGAAGACAGTCACCCATCCACGTAGCGCACGATATCCGCGAGCTCGAATTTCGCAGCACCACCGGCCGCGGGGAGGGTCGGCACCCAGCGCGGGTGCTGCACGAGATAGGATTGGTTGTCATGCACAACCAGACCGATCAACACCTCCGCCACGATGCGCCCTCCGACTTCGCCCAGATGACTGCCGCCGAGCTTTTGCTTTTTCTTTTTCTTGTCTTCATCCTCGAACTCGGTTTCCCGCCGATTCGCCAGTTCCGCCTCGCGAAGTATGTAGAACCAGAGTGGCGCGTTTTCGTGCAGTTGTTCGCGGTTGTCGGCGAATAACTTCCGGCGCTTCTGAATCGCCGCATCATCGGTGAGGTTACCGGCATCGTGCCAGAGCTCTTTATCTGTCAGCGGCTCGATGCCCATGCGCCGCGCCACCTCCTGGCCGCTTGGCAACCCGAGGGCCACGCCGCGCATGAGGTTGAGTGCCGGCAGAGACTTGCGCCCGGGCTTGGTCTCGCCGCGATGGTCAGGCAGGTTTGCGAGCGGATCGACCAGTTGCGTGTCGATGCGATAAGCCGGCTGCGGCCGGACGAAGTCGCTGAACGGTTTCTTGTTGAACGGCGGATTTCTGTTCTGAATTCCGGGCAGGAAGAAGCTCCAGTCGATTCCCCAGGATTCGATCAGCGGCCGGAATCCATTAAGACTCTTCACATCGTTGCAACTGAATGGCATCGCGAAAATCGGCAGGCGCTTCAAATTGTCCGGCGGCGCAACGACCTGATGCGGGATCATCGCGCTGAGGGAATAGCTGGGCCGAACCATGGAATGCCCGAAGCGATAGGCCGCAACCGAAAATTCCACGGGCATGTACGGATAGCGCGCATCGTCGGGTCGATAGAACTGCAGGTCCGGCTTGCCCTTGTTGAAGACGGCGCCAAACATCCTGTCGCCGACGATCCGGCGCAGGAAATCGTGCAGGACCACCCACTGATAGTGCCACCGGACCTGGCGCTGAGCGGTATCAAATGCTTCCTTGCCCGTGATCTGTCCGCGCAAGTCCGTTGGCCTGGCAAGTTCCGCCATGACCTTATTGTGCACGCGCTGCCAAAGCGCGTGTATCTGGACAACAATGCTGTTTTCGTCATTGCGGGGATCGCCAATGATGGCGCGTGCGCATTCCGCTGCCCCGGTTTCGCCGCTGATGTCGGCCGGTGCGCGCTGGACGTCGAAACGCCTCGCGGGATTCAGATAGGCAGGGGTCCTGTCTGCACCGAGCTTGATTGTGAAGTCGGGATTGTAGAGATACGGCTGATCGATCGGTCCGCGCCCGTAAACACTGTCGAGATCCAGCCGGGCAGTCCTGAAATCTTCCACGGCGGCGGGATCGTTGTCGCGGTCCAGGCTCGACGCAGTATCGAACGTAATGTCGTGGTCGATGAACTGTCCGAAGTAGGTATAGCCGGCGGGAATGTCAGGATTCTCATCGACAGGCTCGGCTTCGTCGATCGGTGCACCGGCATCTTGCTTGATCATCGTCTCGGCGATGGCGCGCATGAGGGCTTCGTCTTCCTGAAGCGTATCGCCGTAGCGCGCGGGGGCCAGTTCCGGGAACATGCGCCCGAATCTGCCGAAGCCTTCCGCCACCCGGGCAACGGCGTCGAGCCCCCGTTCCCTGCGTCCGTGTCCCGGTGGCCGCACCGATTGAGTAGAACTGGTTTTTCTCGATCTGTCTGCGTTCATATTGCCCTCCGCATGTGAAGAAATGAACATTTCCTGACCGCAGAATCAATTGCAACGGCCAGCTCTATAGTCCATCGTCGAATCCGGCCAATCACGAGAATTTCCCCGAACGATCAGGCATGCGGTCGCGCGATGGGCCCTTCCGCGCCGTGCACCGCATTGGAATACATGAACTGAACCGGAATGCGCTTCCTTGCTACCGCGGCCTTGACCTCCTTGAACACCTGCTTCAGATCGGCGGCCGCAAATATCGGCTGGTCGCCCACTTCGTGGCCAGCGCGGGAACTCCACCCGAGGAAGTCGTTATTGTCTTTCTCGATCGCGTCGTTCACGTCCGCATCGGTGCGAAACTCGTTGATCTCGTGATAAAGCGTACCTACAACGTTCTTCCATGGTTTATTGAAAACAGCGATTCCGTTTTCCCTGCCACTGGCCTGGATCTCGGAGTAGACACTCGCCGAGTAATAAAGCGTGATTTTTTTACCGCCGCGCCTGATGTGCAGCGAGCCGTGAAATCCGCCGAGGCCATCGGTCGAAGACGAACCGCCCAGTTTCAGGACGCTGCCTGACGGCAGGATCAGATTGAAAATCGCCGTATCGAGGTCCATCCTCTTGATCAGCTTGCCGTCGTAAAGGCTGGCGACGATCGCCTGTATGCCGGGTTCGTCGAGCCGGCGGGGCCGGACGTCGTCGAGGACGAACGATACGCGCATGTCGCAGGAAAGTGCGGTACCGTGGAAATACTGCGCCATCACGTTATTGAGGCGCCGGTCGCACATGGCGAGATGGATTGCGTTGTCGATGGAGCTGACATCGCTCTGCTTCCAGGACGCGATGCCGCCCAGATAGACATTTTGAAATTCCATCCGGGGCACGATCTTTCCGCCATGGAATATCAGATCTTCGAGCGGGTCGGGGCTGATGCCGCGCGCGATTGCCTTCGGCATCGGCCAGGCATGGGGAAGCGCGCTCTGGCTGAAATACCTTTTTTCGGCGGCGGAACCCGGGCGCGCCTGAATGCGCATCGGCATGCGTGCCGGATAATAAGGTTCTGACATTTCAGCGCCCGTATGAGGTGAACCTGCGTGCTCCGGATTCAATTATCCGTTTTCGACCCCAATTCACGAAACATCTTTTTTTGCGGGCCCGGAATCGAAATTTCGCGAGGCCATTGCGGCAGGATCGCACCATGACGGTTACAAATGGCTTACGAATCGAAAGGCTCGGGCACCGCCAAGGTCCAGGGCGCCCGTCAGCGATGGTGTGGCGGCGACCGGATCACGCACAGATACATCGGGTGAGTGAACCCAACGAAGATCGAATTGCACTCGGCAACGCAAAGTCGCATGATTTGGCAATCGTCCTTCCGACGGCCATGAAGAAGACTCTTTATCAGATTCTCGGCGTCGAACCGAATGCTTCAGTCGCGGAGATTGAGGCGGCCTACACGCTGCGCCACGCGGAGCTCAGCGGCGCCACCATGCGCGATCCCAATAAACAGGTGCTGCTGCAGCAGGCGAAGGAAACCCTTTCCAACGCCAGCCAGCGTGCCGCCTACGATGCTTCGCTGGCGATTCGCGTGGCCGGCGCACCGGTCGAAGCGCATGACGAGCCGGAGCCGGCTTTTCTCGAGGTGTGGGGAAAGTGGATCGCTGTCGCCATCGTCGCGATCGGCCTTGGGGTGTGGTGGGCGAAGCACACTGCGTCGCCTCCCGCCAACAAGCCTCCTGCGCCGCAGGCCGTCCCGCAAGACCTTGAGCACGTCCCTCAATCCGTTCAACCCGCCCAGGCACCCGCCAGCGCAGGCGACGCAAAAGCCCCCGAGGCTGCGGCAGTCGCAATGCTACCGAGGGACGAGCCTGCCAGCCCGATCCTGGGCCAGTGGTCCTGCCGCGATGTCATTTCGGGACGCACCAGCCAGTACAACTTCCAGCCGGACGGAACGCTCGGCGTAGCCACGACGGATGGACAATCGCTCGCGCTCACCTTCAAGGTGTCCGGTTCAGCCCTGCAACTGGTCGGCTCCAAACAGGACAGCACGTATACGATCGAGGAACTGACCGCCAGGAAGATGATCCTGAATACGGGTACAGAGGGGCGACGCCTGGCATGTGCGCGCTAACCGGACCGTCAGAATCGCAATTAATTTTCTTCGGCCACCCGATCGTCCGCCGGGCCTCAGCCTGACCGTCATTTCTGGAACAGTGGCGCTTGTTTGGAAATCTGGTTCTGATACTCGGACCAGCTCACGCCCTCGGACGATTTGAATTTGTCGAGCGCAACGCGTTTTTGCGTATAGTCGACGACTTCGCCGATGGTCCGGAAGGTCTGCCAATGCTCGTCGGGGACTCGGAACCCAAATTTTCTTTCGATGGCGTCGACGATGCTGATCTTGACGGTATAGGGAAACCCGTTCGCCCAGGTAAATTCCGTGCTGCTGTTCAGCGTAGCCCCGGGCTTCTTCGCCTCGCGCGCGACGATGTTGACCACTTCCTGCTTTATTTCCCCGGCCTGGGCCTTTTCCAGCCGAATCGTTCCCTCGGGCAGTTTGAGTTCCGCCGCATCCGCGTACGCGATGCCTCCCAATAGCGAAGCCAGGCTGCGTCCCGTCCGGCCGGCGTCCGTGAATTCGCCCGCGACCACATTGACCGAGGGCGGATCGAATTTCACCTCGAATTCGAGTTCTCCGGGTCCGGTTATCCGCTTGAACGACAGGTCAACGTCATAGCGCCCGCCGGTGTCCTTGTGGATGAATCCGAGCCGCAATTCCTTCGGCAGTTTCGAGATCATCGGCACCGAGAAATAACCGCTTTCATTGATCACATATTTTTATAGTCGTGACCATTGGCCGCCACCACGATTTCACCCCCCCGATAGGGCAGTTTTCCGCCTTTTCCGTCCTTGAAATAGACGAAGCCGTTGACGAACTGCGGCACCAGCGCAAGATAGATCGATACGATCAGGACGAGAAAAAACGCCGCCACTCGCGCCGGTCGCGGCAGCGAATCAAGCAGTTTCATCAGAATGTTCATGCCCCACATAGGTCGCTCCTTTGCGTTGCGATGCCTTGGTATCCGCCGCCCGCTCGGAGGCATCAGACTGGCACAGGGCGGGTTACGGATTGCTTACGGAACAGACCTTTCCGCCGAATCACGAGGAATTTTGTCCACGGAAGCCGGCACGCCTGCGTTAAGCTTTAAGTTGTTCCTGTCGCAGAAGGAAGGAGGATGGCCGTGAGAAAGACCTTGATTGCCCTTGCGTTATTGAGCCTGGTGGCGACGAACGCGCAAGCCCATGGTGGCGGCTGGCACGGTCACGGCGGCGGGCGCTATTTCTGGTGGGGCGCTGCTCTCGGCGCGGCCCTGACACTTCCTTTCTACTATTCACGGTCCTGGGCGGATCCGGGACCCTACTATTACTACGGCCCCGGCCCCACCGTCTATGCGCAGAGCCCGCCGGACTATGTACGGAGTCCACCGAGCTACGCCATCGCGGCCGCACAATCTGGAAATGTCGTAGCCCAGACGCCGTCCAACGGCGTCATTGAACTCGGGCCGGTCAATGCCCTGCCGCCGATGAATTCCAATGCAGCCCCGGCGTCCGCGGCGCAGTCTTATGCCTATCCCGGCAAGGGTCAAAGTCCGCAACAGCAGGCGAACGATCAGTACGAGTGCAACAAGTGGGCCGTCCATGCGTCCGGCTATGATCCGGACCTGCGTACCCATCGCAATCCGGAGACAGGACCCGCGGCCTATGAACGCGCGCTGGACGCGTGTCTCGAGGGGCGCGGTTACGCCGTGAGGTGAAAGAGAGTGCACACCGCCTGGTCGGTCCGCCTTCCGCCCGCCACACCGTCACATTCCGACCGCTTCATCGCGGCCGTTCCATTGCACATCGCACAAGCGGCACCACATCCTTGGCATTGAAGACGACATCGGTTTTCCAGCCATAACCCGTACCTTCGATGTCGTGCCGCGCGCCCTGCTGGCCGGCCTTGACGAAGCTCATCACCAAAATCGGCGCAATAAGCTGATGATCCTCGGCCCGCATCCAGATCTCGCCGGTTGGTCCGCTCAAGTGCATCCCTTCGAGGGCGTACGCCACCTTTATCGGGTCGGTGGTCCCCGCCCTGCCGATCGCGTTGGCCAGCATCTCTACCGTGCGGTAGGCCGGCATGTAGGCGAGGTCGAGATTGGTCTTGTACTTCGCCTGCGCGTCCAGGATCCTGCGCTCCCACTCTCCGTCGGCCGCGTTCAGATGCCAGGAGTAGATCGTCTTCATCTTCTCCGCGCCCGCGGCACCGATCGCCGCCGGCGTCCCGAACCCGGCCGCAAGCAACGTGTAGAAATGGGCGTTGAATGCCGTCTCGTTGCTCGCTTTCATCAACAGCGAGAGATCGGCTCCCCAGTTGCCGGTCAGCACGCTGTCCGCGCCGGACGCGCGTATTTTCGAAATGTAGGGGGCGAAGTCCTTCACCTTGGCCAATGGGATCAGCTCATCCCCGACGAACTGGATGTCGGGCCGCCTGGCGGCGAGCAGTTCGCGTGAAGTTTTTGCGACGCCCTGCCCGAACGCATAGTCCTGGTTGATCAGATAGACCTTATGGATCGAACGCTGGGCTGACATGTACTCGACCATCGCGCCGAGCTGCATGTCCGAATGCGGCTCGAAGCGAAAATGCCAGAAGCTGCATTTCGCCTCCGTGAGGGCGGGATCGAGCGCGTTGAAATTCAGCAGCAGAACACGCTGGTCCGGATTGCGCGCGTTGTGCTTGGAGATCGCATCGGTCAGGGCATGAACGCGACTCGAGACCGTAGCGGCGATGAAGCGGATGTCATTGTCGATCGCGCGCTTGAATTGTATCAATGCATCCTGCGGATCGTTCTTGGCGTCCATCGCAACGATTTCCAGTTTCCGGCCGCCGAGGATGCCTCCGCGGGCGTTGATGATGTCGGCAGCCGCGTAAAACGAATTGACCTGGCCTTCTCCGTACAACGCGTTGGTACCACTCAATCCCGTCAGAATTGCAATTTTGATGGTCTCGTCCGCCGTAGCGGACGCGCAGCTCCAAGAGAGCAGAACAGCGAATGCGATACCGGCAATTCTCGGAAACATCGCTCCTCCTTCATGAGAAGGGCCGAGACGGCTCTCCCGGCACGTGCAACATAACCTTGGCCAACTCGTCCGCCTGCGCTTCCAGCGCCGCATCCAGTTGGGTGAGGCTTTCGCGCTGAGCGACCATGTCGATCGTATCCAGAGTATCGCTGCCCAGCACTCCGGCGATACCGGCCTGTGCCCTGTCCGCAAGCGCCCGCCGCTGCTGCGTGATTTCCCGCAGGCGGGCGCAGCGGGCGGATTCTTCGTCGACAAGTCTGGCGGATGCTTCGCTCCCGTGGCCGGCCGGAGGAGCAAAGGACTTGCCGCAAGTCTTGCACTTGAGTGCTGAAATTTCCGAGGCGGAATCGTCAGGCTGTGTGCTTGGAGAAAAGGCAGGCATCAATCATTGCCCCTCTTGTTACCCGCGCGTCATTGACGATACGCCGCCGGCCGATGCGCGTAAAGCGGCCGCGTATCGCAGAGAAAAGAGGCGAGAGGAAAGAGGAAAG
>WNFI01276002.1_pt1 | contig 28300 bp, 29 predicted proteins | sample 5400471 | NCBI WGS metagenome assembly WNFI01 (sample SAMN13153348, study PRJNA577476) | soil metagenome | isolation source: 100 cm saprolite on Douglas fir-dominated hillslope | place: USA:California | collected 2013-09-17
ATGGCGGCCATGCCGATGTAATGCATACTCGCAATACCCGCACCCATCAGGACACTTCCGGCGACCGCTCGGGACGCACCCATTTTCTGTCGGCTCACCTCGTACAGCGCAATGACCGAAGCGAGAATGGCCGCAAACAGTGACAGCAGAACAGTCGGCCAATGGTAGGCCACGGGAATCGGCAGGATGAACGCCAGCATCCCAATGTAGTGCATGGACCAAATGCCAGTCCCCATCGCACCCGCCCCGCCCAGCAGCCAAACCGCGCGAGTCCAACCGCCCGCGGCCGTTACGCGACCTGCGAGATCTAGAGCAGCATACGACGCAAACATGGCGATCAACACCGAGAGCGCCACCAGCGCGTAGTTGTACGAGCTAATCAAGTTCACGGCAGCCATTTGGTTACCACGCGGAACAGTCGCGCCGCGCTTCAATTAAAATTAACCGTCTCCCTGGCACCAGCGCCGATTCTTGCCGGGTTCGAACGAACGGTCGCGCACTTCCTCCGGGGTCTCAATATGGGGGTCGACTGGAGCAGTGACTCCGACGAAAATCCGCTGATCCGGTTTCAGTATTTGCATATGATTTTCAGGGCGTAGCGGAGGTCCCGCTCACCCGCCAGCGCGATGGAGAAATTGCCCGCCTTCGGCTCAAACAAGCTGGGCAGCAACTCTGCGTAATCGACAACAGCGCTGTGCGTCGAATCGAGATCATGCCCAACGGTGGCCACTATCTCGAACGGATCGCTTACCCGAAAAGAGAAAATCGGTGGCGCAAAGAGGTACGCCAAACACCCAACTGCGATGAAAGAGACAACCGCAGATGAAAGGAAGCTATCTTGGAGGGAAAGCAGTACGATGATAATCAGATATAGACACACAGTCGTGGCGAGATTCAGTCGGACGCGAAAGCAGAAAAAGCTCAGCAATCCGAGAGCAATGGTGCCGGGCATACATTGAGCGACTGCGCGACGGAATCGATGGCTTTGGTTATGCAGCATAAGACCCAGGTCCCTAGCAAACATTGTGCGCCCGACTGCCCATATGGCCAAATCTCTTAATAATCTCATGTTAATAGGCCTCGCTGCGCCGTAGCTTCTCGCTTCGGCCTGCTTGCGATCCTCGATATCGGGTCCGTAGGATCTGGAACGAAGCGGTGGCCACGAATCGCAAATCTGAATGTCTATCGTCCGCCGCCGCCCAAAACCGCCGCCAGCTTGCCCTTTCAACGATATGCAAATTTGTGCACAGAACGTAAAGTTTCCTGTCGAAACCGATTTTAACTTGACGATGCCATGTCAGCGGTGGCTTACTACTAGCCCTACCCAGTACTAGGGCTGAAAGTACAGCCCCAACTTCCACTAAGTCACCACGGAATTAAGGAGAACCGAGCATGAAGTTACCCAGGTTCACACGCTTTCTGGCCGGCGCTTTCGCCACAAGTCTGCTCGCTTCGTCGTTTGGATGGGCACAGATGTCCGTAGAGAAAGTTGTCGCCCTCGACAGAACCCTGCAACACGTTAAGGCCACCTACAACAAGCTAGACTCCAGACATCAAAAAATGCTGGACGGCTACGCCAATATCGTCCATTTTGCGGATGTCTGGCACACCAACGGGATGCGTTTCACCGACACGTCTTTTGTGGCCCGTGTCAAGATGGGAATTGTGTCGGCAAGCGCGACTCCTCCGGCCGGAGGTCTCATCCGTGTTTCGAATCCAGCTACGGATGTGGCCTATTCCTCTTTTGCCGGTTTCACGCAGAGCGAAACGTCCACGGCGCGTTGTGGCAATAGCGTGGTCGTGGGCTTCAATGACTCGGGCGGCGTGTTTGAAACTCCTTATTTCTATACCCTCACAGGCGGTCAGGCCTTCAGCGGTGCCGCCTACTCCACCAACGGCGGCGCTTCGTTCACCGATGGGGGACCAATCAATCCTGGTCCGGGCAACGGAAACTTCCTCGCCGGCGACCCCGGCGTGAACTGCTCTGACGCCAACACGTTCTACTACTCGCAGATTTTCCTCTACTCGGATAGCAGTTTCAATCCGTTCGCGGCGGTTTCCGTGAACAAATCCACAGACGGTGGCAAGACTTGGGGCGACCCAGTGCCAGCGATTTCCAAGGATGGCTTCAGCCATTTCCTCGACAAGTCTTGGTCCACCATCGATCCTTCAAACACAAAGCGTATGTTCGTCTCGTACACTGATTTCGACTTTTCGCAGACCAATAGCTGCGGGACCAACTATCCGGGGAGAACCGCCATCGAGTTCGTAGAATCCGACGACGGCGGAGCCACCTGGTCTTCAACTCCCAACGTGGCCATCGAGGTTTGCGGCAACGCTGGCGTTCAAGGATCACAGTTGGCCGTCGATTCTCATGGCACGCTGTACATCTCCTGGGTCAACCTGGGCAGCAACTTCCCGTTCGGCCCGAGGTCAATCCAAATCTCCAGCTTCAAATCTGGAACGGTGTCCGCCCCGGTGACGGTCGAAGCCAACATTCAGCCCGGCGGAGACTCCTACTTTTTGCAGGGCGAATTCCGTGACTTCCTTGATATGGCGATGGCTGTCGACCATTCCGGGACCGCTTCGGACGGCACACTCTACATTACCTGGGCCGATGGCCGCGACAAGACTGTTCCCGATCCGCTGGCCATTCAGGGTTTCTATGCTTACGACGACGTTCTGCTTCGGGAATCTACGGATGGCGGCAACACCTGGGGTTTCGCTCCCCGCAAGGTGAACAGCGACATCCAATCGAGGCTGGGAAGTGGTCATGACCACTATCAATCTGCAATCGCTGTGGACAACCGGGGCTTCGTCGGCGTCTGCTGGTACGACCGTCGCGACGACAACGAGAACTTTGCCATTAAGCGGCATTGCGGGGAATCCACAGATGGCGGATTTACTTTTACTGATGCCAACATTGGAATGAGTGCATTCGCTCCGACCCACGGTAACGATGTATTCATTAATTCCATTTACATGGGCGACTACGACCAGTTGACAAGCGACTTCACCAATGCCAACTCGGGCTTCGTCGGCGCCTTTGAGAACCAAACCAACCGTGGCAATCCGGACGTTTACGTTCACCCGATGAACTAGTCTTCTCGGGTCGCCACTTCCATCTACCTTCCGGGCGGCTGCGGCCGCCCCGTTTTTTCTGGTGAAATTGTTATTCCTGACGGGTGAGCCAGATCGAGTGTGGCTCGGCGTCGTTCTTCGTTGAGCCGGACTTCTCGCGCGGTGTGGCCGGCCGCGACCCGCGCTTTTGTTTCAGATTTCTTTTTATATCGTTTGGTTTCGTTTGTCCACCCGCAAAACCTCCTCCGGGATTAAACGCACGCACTCGCGAATGCCTGCTGAGGGCCAGCGTTTGCCGCGGGCCAGCAGAACGGTGAGGTCTGTAACTCGTGCTCTTACCAGCAGTTGGGAACCAAAAACACTCATAACCAACGCAATACCTGCCCTAAGGTCGATTGCCTTATCGACACGGTTCTGCCGTAATCTCAGAACAGCTATGAAACAGCGATTGGTTTCGATAAGTGCGAATGTTACGAAAACCGGAATAGGAGGACCAACGTGTCGGCAACGGTAGAAGAACAATTACTCGTTCGCTCCCGGGCAGTCGTTTCCCGGGTGGTGGGCGGCGAAACTCTGATCGTGCCCATACGCGGCAAGGTCGGAGACCTGGCGTCAATCTACAGCTTCAATGAAACCGGAACTCTGGTTTGGAGGTTGTTGGAGACGCCGAGGACCTTGGCGGAGCTGGTTGCCGACGTCGCACAGGAATACAACGTGGAGCGTCCGCGGGCGGAGCAGGATGTGAAGCAGTTTGTAAATGACGCGCTTTCGGTTGGTCTGGCCGAGGTCCAAAATTCTGTGACTGTGGCGGGGACTGAAGGGCCAGTGGGGCGGGAAGGACTGACGGCAGCGGGCGCGTGAGATCGCGTCCGCTGTTGGCAGAGAGAGACGAGCGGCCAAGAATCGAGACGCAATGGACCAGTTAACCTACGGAGCCTTCAGCGCAGATTTACATCAGCGCCAAGCCGGCCAGCGCACGCCGATGCAGGTTTCCATTGAAGTGACGCGGCGTTGTCCGCTGGAATGCCAGCACTGTTACAACAACCTGCCCATGGGAGATCAGGATGCTCGCAGCCGCGAAATGACTACGGAAGAGCACTTCCGCGTGCTGGATGAATTAGTCGAGATGGGCTGCTTCTGGCTTCTCTATACAGGTGGAGAGATTTTCGCCCGCAAGGATTTTCTGGAAATTTACACCTATGCCAAGAAGAAGGGATTTCTTATCACCCTCTTCACCAATGGCACGCTCATCACGGAAAAGATTGCGGACTATCTAGTGGAATGGCCGCCTTTTGCCATTGAGATTACCTTGTACGGCCGAACCAAGGAAACGTATGAAGCGCTGACTGCGATTCCGGGCTCTTATGACAGATGCTTGCGCGGGATCAAGTTGTTGAAGGAAAGACGGCTGCCGCTGAAGTTGAAGACCATGGCTACCAGCATCAATAAACACGAGGTGGGCGCGATGCGGCGGTTTGCCGAGGAAGAGCTTGGCATGGAATTTAAGACGGATGGGCAGATCAATCCGCGTATCGACTGCTCGCAGAGTCCGCTGGCGGTGCGCCTCACGCCGGAGGAGGTCGTGGCTCTCGATCTGCATGCTCCTAAGGGTGTGAGCGAGTATCGCAGGCTGGCGAAACACGATCTGGAGAATCCGCCCAGCCTGGCACAAAGCGATACGGTGTATTTCTGCGGCGGCGGGATCAACTCCTTTGCCATTAATGCTTACGGAGAGATGGGCATCTGCGTGATCTCGCAGCAGGAGACCTTCAGCGTTCGAGGTGTTAGCGTGAAGTCAGTTTGGGAGGAATCTCTCCTTCAGCTCCGAAGTCGGAAACGGACGCGGATAACGAAGTGCGTCCAGTGCCGGATTCAGTCGCTGTGCGGGATGTGTCCCGCCAATGGCGAAATGGAAAATGGCGACCGCGAGAGCCCCGTCGAGTTTCTTTGCAATGTGGCGCACCTGCGAGCGGCAGCGATCGGGGTTGAGGTTCCGGCGCACGGGGAATGCGAGTTTTGCGCCGGCGGCAGAGAGCACGAGGCGCTGCTGGAGTCGGCGCACCGGATCGCGAGCAAGGAGATCGATGTTGAAAGTTGGGTCGGACCGCAGCAGATTCTGCCAATTCTGAACAATTCGAATGTAGCAGCGGGCGGCTGTGGAAGTTGTGGGAGCCACTGACAGCATCGCAGGCGGAGGCTAAATGAATCACGAGATCAGTCAAGCCGACGGCAAGAAACCGTACGAGCCACCGCGATTGACGACGATCAATCTACGCCCAGAGGAGGCGGTCTTGTCACACTGCAAGACTGGCACAGGCGGGGGGAGCGCACTGGGGAACTGCCATGCAAGCTTCTGCATGTCAATTGGGTCTTAGCCGTGTTGTCGTTTCTGAGCTACTAGACCAAAATGATCAATGAAGTTGCCAGTAGGCCATTCGCGCACTTGCAAGAAGAAACTACTGTGCTCCGCAATCAGGTCAGAGTAGGCGGAGTGTCACTTCAGTTCGCCTCCGTGGACAGTGCTGCGATTGCACTGCTGCCTCCCTTGGACCAATTCCAGGTCGAAGCGGGCGTTCCCGACATTGCCATTCAAGTCGAGTGGCTCCCAGAGCTACCCGTGAGCCCTGCGCGTCAGTTGTTTGATTCTGGCTACACTTGGCGATTGTATGACGCCGAGTCGGGATTACGGTTCGACTTCTTTGCTCCAGCGTTTGGGAGAGGGCCCTACAAGAGGCTGCTGATAAACAGTCAATTTTCCCGGGCAAGGCTGCAGATGAACGAAAATTCCTTTGCGGGCATGACGCGTGTGCCGTCCCCTCTGGAGTATCCGCTGGATGAGTTGCTGATCATGCATAGGCTCACCCAAGAAAAAGCGATTGAGCTGCACGGGGTCGGGATCGTGGGGCCCGACGGCGCCAGCAACTTGTTCGTCGGCCATTCCGGAGCGGGCAAGAGCACGACGGCGCGCCTGTGGAGTTCGCTCCATGATGTAGAAATCCTGAGCGACGACCGCATCATTGTTCGTGAAGACAGGGTTCGTGAAGACAACGTACGCGAGGATGCGAACCGAATCTTCATGTACGGAACCCCTTGGCACGGGGAGGCGGCTTTCGCTTTGCCGGGACGCGCTCCCCTGCAGCGAATCTTCGTTCTTGAGCATGGGCATGGCAACGTGCTCACGCGGCTGACGAGGAGCGAGATGGTCGCCGAATCGTTTGCCCGCAGCTTTGTTCCGTTTCACCGCCACGAGTATGTGGACTCCGCGTTGACCTTTCTGGAGCGAGTCGCGGATTCGGTTCCTTGCTATCGCTACGCCTTCGAGCCGGACCAGCGTGCCGTCGCCGCGCATCCGCGACGGCGAGATTGTCCATGTTGCTCCCGTAATCGTGAGCAAATTACGAAAGGGCGATATTGTCTTGACTAAATCTAATCATGGCTTTCGGATACACAGGCTTCTGGTTGCCGACCATGAGAAGGATCTCTTTATCACCAGAGGCGACTGCGGACAGCAAGACGATCCTGCGGTTCGAGGAGGCGAGATTCTGGGTATCGCGGAAGCCAAAGAGGTGCAGGTGGGACGGATAATCGTGCGCGCGCAGCTGAGAGGAGCTGGTGGCCACATGGTGCAGTGCGCGGCACGGGGACAGGAAATCCTCAAGAGGTTCTGGAGCACCTGGCGTTAGCGGGCGATTTCGTCCAAGGCATCACGCGATGCGCTGCCAATTCTGGTTGGCATCGCTGGAGTGATTCTCTGGCCGTTGGCCGCAACCTAAGCCAGCGCAGATTGCCGTGGATGCTTCGACGTTGGGAACGGGGCTGATTACACGAGCCGTCACCTTCAAACACACCACCACCGCTCCGGCAGACCGCTTGCTGCTTGTGGGACGATTCGTATCCGTAAGAGTCTTCAACCATAGCTGAAATCCGGCTGAAATCAGTTCCGCGTTTTGACGCGCGCTCCTTATAGCTCCTAGACCCGGGCCGGAGTACGCGATGGGGCATCCAAGGTCAAAGTTTGACGCAGCGGTTCTTGCAAGGCACGCATGACCTTTTCAAATCCTGCGAAGTCCAAGGACTGAGGCCCGTCTGAAAGGGCGCGCTCGGGACAAGGATGAACCTCGATAACGAGTCCGTCCGCCCCCACCGCAACGGCAGCGCGGGAAACTGCTGCAATCAGGCTCTGCTTCCCCGTGCCATGCGAGGGATCGGCGATGACTGGCAGGTGCGAAAGGTCCCGGGCCAATGCCACCGCCGCCAGGTCGATGGTGTTGCGCATTTCGGTCTCGAAGGTCCTAATGCCCCTCTCGCAGAGCACAACTTGTTGATTGCCGCCCGACAGAAGATACTCCGCAGCCAGAAGCCATTCCTTGACGGTGGCCGAAGGCCCGCGCTTTAACATGATGGGTTTATTTACCGTTGCTAGGCGGCGAAGCAAGGCAAAGTTCTGCATGTTGCGGGCGCCGATCTGAAGCATGTCGACGTGCTCACAGATGATGTCCACGTCCTCGGTACTCATGACCTCGGTCACTACCGGCAGGCCAGTTTCTTCGTGTGCCTCACGCAGGATCTTGAGAGCTTCCAGGCCAAGGCCCTGAAAATCATACGGTGAGGTGCGAGGTTTGTAGGCTCCTCCCCGCAACATTGCTGCGCCGGCTCGCTTCACTGCATGCGCCGTGTCCATTAGCTGTTCACGCGACTCGACTGAGCAAGGGCCCGCAATGACCACAACTTTCGGGCCTCCAAATGCCACTCCGTTCACCTTTACGATGGTTCGCTCAGGCTTGACTTGGCGGCTCACTAGTTTGAACGGCTGAGCGATTGCAACTACGTTGTCGACTCCGGGCGCTACCTGCAGCGCCTCGATCTCGTGACGGCGCCCGCTCCCGACGGCTGCCACAATGGTGCGCTCGGTGCCCCGCGTGATATGAGGCTGATAGCCCGCTTCGCGGATGCGCTCAATCACGTGCTCGATTTCTTGTTGAGTTGCCTTCTCCGACATGTTGACTATCATGGGTAACGCTCCTTTGGATTTTCTCCCGCAAAAGCAAAAGCCGCGATTCTTCATCGCGGCTCCGGGCTGAAACTTGACTAAAACTAGGTGACCGTCTGATTCGATCTCCCCTCAAGCTTCACCGCAGCCGCCACTCCTGGAAACCAGTAGTAGGGAAAAGCCGCGGTTCGGGAAGTAAATCGAGTCATAAAGCTCAGTCCATCAATTCACAATGACGAAGTGCGCCTGAGGTAACATGCTGGCCGCGCGACTACTGAATCGAACTCGCCGTGCTAGAGAACACATTGTTCGCGTTCGATCCGATCAGTCGAATCGTTCCCACGACCAGAACCAGAATAACGGCAAGCATCACTGCGTATTCGGCAATGTCTTGCCCATCATCCCCCGACCAAAGTTCCCGCATTAACTTGGACATTTGCTCTCCTCCAGGCCGCAGTCGTTCCTGCGAGAGGAAGAACCGCTTTTAGTGCACCCATGATGCACGCGGTGCAAGCCCCTTGTCAAATGCGCGATTTGAGGATTTCCACAGGAACATCACGCCGTCTAAAACTTCTCCGGACTACGCAGCGCCCGCATCGGGCCAGATTGAGCCGGGGCTACAAGAGCCTCGGCGGACTGCTGCGCGTACTGCAGAACTCGATTGGGAAGGACGCCCAAATACAACGTTGTCACCACACTGATGACAAGCGCCAATCCCAACCCAAAAGGAATGGGTGTGACCGGAACCTCTCTTCGTGATTCACGCATGTACATCACAACAACGATGCGCAAATAGTAGTAAGCACCCACCGCACTGTTGATGACACCGATCAACGTCAGCCAGATCAAATTAGCTTTCAAGGCCGCACTGAAAACATAAAACTTGGCGAAGAAGCCGCCGGTCATCGGGATGCCGATCAGCGAGAGCAGAAAAATCGTTAGTGTCGCTGCCAGCAGCGGAGAACTTCGGCCCAAGCCTTCGTAGTCTTCGAGCGTGACGTAACGTTCGCCTGCATTGGCGAAATGGCCCACCACGGCGAATGCGCCTACGTTCATAGCCGCATAGGCAGCCGTGTAAAACATAGCGGCGGAGGTGCCGAGATCCGGAGCCGCTGCAAACGCTACCAGCAGATAACCGGCATGCGCGATCGAAGAGTACGCAAGCAGGCGCTTGATGTTGTTCTGAACCAGTGCGCCAAGGTTGCCCAGAGTCATGGACAATGCGGCCGCAATCCAAATGAGCCAGTAACGTCCGGGAGCATTGATGACGAAGACTACCCGCAACAACACGGCGAATGCGGCCGCCTTGGGCGCCGTGGACATGAAGCCTACGATGGGGGCCGGTGCTCCTTCATAAACGTCTGGCGTCCAGATGTGGAACGGTGCAGCAGCCACCTTGAATCCCAGGCCAACGAACATCAACGCCATCGCCACGTAAACCAGCAACTCGACCGGCCCGGCCAACAGGGTTCGGCTGATATCGTCAATATTGGTCGAACCCGTGGCGCCAAATATGAGTGCCACGCCATAGAGGAAAAACGCAGTCGCAAACGACCCCAAGAGAAAATACTTGAGCGACGATTCGGCACTGGAGGCATCGTGGCGCCGGAACCCCGCCAGAATATACGTGGATATGGAAGAGATTTCGAGAGCGATGAAGATCAGCACCAGTTCGACTGCTGACGACATCAATGCCATGCCCACCACGCCGAAGAGGATGAGTGCGTAGTATTCACCCGCGCGGATCCGCTGCACTGCCATGTATTCATACGAAGTGAGGATGACGACAGCAGCGATGGCAATCACCAGAAAGTGAAAGAACACGCTGAAGCCGTCAACCCGGATCATGTTCGAAAAAGCCAAGCCCGGAGATTGCGACATATACCAGGTCGCTGCAATTCCGAAGAGCGCACCGGCAAGAGCGATCAGGCCCAAGAATTTCTGGCTGGTTTTTTCATCCACGACGGGATCGATCAGCATAACAATAATCCCGAACGCAGACAGCACCAACTCTGGCAGGATGCGGATGTAGTCCACGCTCTGTGGAATTGTCTGCAGCAAAGCGGGTGTCCAACGTATAGCTTCGAAAATAATCATTGGCCAACCACCCTACTCGCTACTTGCGCGAAGGGAGTAAGTGCAGCCTGCACTGCAGGATCAATTGCGCCCAGCCACAAGATAGGCGCCACCCCCATAACCAGGGCGGCAAGAGCGCAAGGCCAGACCGCGGCTTTTTCAAAGCCGGAAAGATCGGGCAGGGAATTGTTCACCGGATGCGTGACTTTCCCAAAGAAGACTCGTTGATACATCCACAGCAAATAACCGGCACTCCAGATCACGCCGGTAGCTGCGAGAATTCCGTAGATCGGTTTGGCTTGAAATGCGCCAGTCAACACCAGAAACTCGCCGATGAATCCATTTAGCAACGGCAGACCAACCGACGCGAGCACGATGAATAGGTATGAAGCGGCGTAGATCGGCATGGGCGATGCCAGGCCTCCGAACTCGCTGATCTCATAGGTATGTCGCCGTTCATGCAGAATGCCCGCCAGCATGAACAGGGCGCCGGTGGAAACTCCGTGCGCGAGCATCACGAACATCGCGCCATTCAGTCCGGCCTGCGTGAAGCTGAAAATGCCCAACACCACGAAGCCCAGGTGACTGACCGAGGAATAGGCGATCAGTTTCTTCATGTTGGGCTGGACTAGCGCCACCAGCGCGCCGTAAATGACTCCGATCAGCGCCAGCGTCATAATCCAGGGCGCATTCCGACGCGACTGCTCGGGAAAGAGGCCCAAGTTGAAGCGCAGCATGCCGTAGGTCCCCATCTTAAGCAGCACTCCGGCCAGCAGGACCGATCCAGCCGTGGGTGCTTCAACGTGCGCATCAGGCAGCCAGGTATGAAATGGAAAGAGCGGGACCTTTACTGCAAATGCTAGAAAGAATCCGAGGAAAAGCCACTGAGCCGCCGCCGGAAAGCTCGGCAGCGCGCCACGCGCGATCTGATCGCGGATTACAACAAAATCAAAGCTGCCGGTTTGAGCGTAGAGCCAAAGGATTGCCGCCAACATGAACACCGAGGCGATCATGGTGTACATGAAAAACTTTACCGCAGCATAAACTTTTCGTTCGTGGCCAAAGATTCCGATCAGCAGCGCCATGGGGATCAGCGTCGCTTCCCAGAAAAAGTAGAAGAGGAACAAATCAAGCGAAGTAAATACCCCGATGAGCGCACTCTCCAGTATCAGCAGGATGATGAAAAATTCCTTTACGCGCTCATGGACCGACTTCCATGAAATGAGCACACAGAGCGGCGTTAGGAATGTGGTCAACACGACCAGCCAGACCGAGATACCGTCGATTCCCATGTGATAGTGGATGTTGGGGCTGGCAATCCACTGCTTGTCAACCTCGTACTGGAAGCCGGGGAGTGAGCGGTGGAAATAGACGGGGAGGTGCAACGACAGCACAAATGTCAGCAGCGACGAGACCAGTGCGAAAATTCGGATATCACGATCGCGGCGTGGAAGGAGCATCAGCAGCAGCCCGCCGGCCAGCGGCGCGAAGGTCACCAGAGTGAGAATGCAGGAACTGAGATTGTCAGTGCTCATCGCGCTCCCATCCACACCCAGATCATGTACGCAATCACCCCCGCCGACCCAGCCGCAATCCATCCTGCGTAAGAACGTAGATTGCCGGATTGCATATGGCGGATTTCATCGGAAAGGTGGCGCGCGCCCTCGGCGGCGTCATTGACAGTGTCGTCGATAACTCTGCGATCGACGCCCTGCCACAAAATACGAGTTGAGCCATCGATCAGCGGTTTGACGAAGACTGCGGCGTAGAGTTCATCGATCCAATACTTATTGACGATGGCCTGGTAGAAGGCACCGAGCGCATCCGCAATCTTCTGCGGAAGATCTTTGCGTTTGTGATAGAGAAGATAAGCCAGGTACCACCCCAAAAGCGCCACCGCGACCGACACGCCCATCAGCAGGTATTCGGTGCCGCGGCTTGCACCCTCGACTGCGCCTTCAGCAACTTCCGCAGTGCCGAAGACCGGGGCGAGAAAATGCTCGAAGCGGTCTCCAATTCCAACCAACCCGCCGACAAGCGAAAGAGCCGCGAGAAGCATGAGCGGGACCAGCATCACCATCGGACTTTCATGGGGCTCGCCGTGTCCTGGTTCAGCGTGTCCATGAGAGCCGTGTCCGTGCGCATCGACGTGGGCACCGTGGTAATCGCCAAAGAACGTCATGTACAGCAGGCGGAACATGTAAAACGACGTAATGAACGCCGTGATCACCCCGATCAGCCAGAAAATCCAGCTTCCATGGGGACTGGAGTACGTCTTCCAAAGGATTTCGTCTTTGCTCCAGAAGCCTGCCAATGGCGGAATCCCAGCGATCGCCAGCGTGGCGATGCCCATGGTCAAGGATGTCCACGGAATGTATGACTTGAGGCCGCCCATTTTCCGCATATCTTGCTCGCCGCCCACAGCATGGATCACGGATCCCGCTGCCAGGAACAGGAGGCCCTTGAAAAACGCATGCGTCATCAAGTGGAAAATTCCCGCCGAGAACGCCCCGACACCGCAGGCCATGAACATATATCCGAGTTGCGAGACGGTGGAGTAGGCAAGAACTTTCTTGATATCGGTCTGCGCGATGCCGATGGTCGCGGCGAAGAATGCAGTCAGGGTGCCGATGATGGCAACAAATGTCAGCGCGCTAGGTGCACGCTCAAAGATCATGTGCGAACGCGACACCATGTAAACGCCGGCAGTCACCATTGTGGCGGCGTGAATCAGCGCCGACACAGGTGTCGGACCCTCCATTGCGTCAGGCAGCCAGATATATAAGGGGATCTGCGCCGATTTGCCACAGGCGCCTACCATCAGCAGGATGCCAATCGCCGTGAGCAGCCCCGCGCCAGCCGTCTCCGCGGACAGCGGTCTTACTGCGTCGAATACCTGCGTGAAATTCAGCGATCCGATGTGCTTGATGAGAAGAAACAGGGCAATCAGAAACCCGAAGTCCCCGATGCGGTTGACGATGAAGGCCTTCTTGCCCGCGGACGCTGCCGAGTCCTTCGTGAACCAGAAACCGATCAACAGATAAGACGCCAGGCCCACGCCTTCCCATCCGATGAACATCAGCAGATAGTTGTCGGCCAGCACCAGCGTCAGCATGAAAAACATGAACAGATTCAGATAGGCAAAAAAACGGTAGTAGCTGGGATCGTCCCACATGTAGCCGACCGAATAGATGTGGATCAGAAAGCCGACTCCGGTAACCACGAGCAACATCACCAGCGAAAGCTGATCGAGATAGAAAGCAAAGTCCGCGCTGAAATTGCCGGAACGAATCCAGTGCGCGAAAAATTCATGGTAGGGAAGTGCCAAAGACGAGAACTGCACAGCGACCCACAAAGCCATAGCGAAGGCTGCTCCGCTGAACACGAGTCCTACCGTGCTGACTGCCTGCCGCGAGGACCTTCTTCCGAAAAAGCCGTTGATCGCGGCTCCTGCCAGAGGCAGAATCGGAATCAGCCAGAGATTGAGATGAGGCGTCATAGTTTGAGCAGGTTCACCTGGTCCACGTTCAGGGTTTCGCGCGTGCGGTAGACAGCGATGATGATCGCCAGTCCAACAGCCGCTTCCGCGGCCGCCACCACCATCACAAAGAAAACGAATACCTGTCCGGCCAATTCGTGCCAGTGCGCCGCGAAAGCGACGAAGGAAAGATTGACGCCGTTGAGCATCAGCTCAATCGACATGAAGATGGTGATGATATTGCGCTTGATGAGGAAGCCAGCCACACCGCAGGCAAACAGGATTCCACCGAGCACCAGGTAATACGATAGCGGTACCATCAGTGCTCCTTCCTTTTCTGCGCAGCTTCAGGCTTGCTGGCGAGTACCACGGCGCCCATGATCGCAATCAGAATGAGAACCGAGGTAATTTCAAAGGGCAACAGGAACTCATGGAAGAGCAATTGCCCGATTATCTTCGGATCTCCAGGCAAGGCGCCAATTGGTACAGCCTCGGTTCCGGAATGCCGCAACACCACCCAGGCCAGCAGGATGCTTCCAATCAGCATGCCAGGCACGCCGAATAAAACTGCCACACGACTTCCCTTGGTACGCTCTTCTTCCCCGGCGTTCAACAGCATGATGGTGAAGACGAACAACACCATAATGGCGCCGGCATAGACAATCACTTGCACGGCCGCAACGAATTCTGCGCCGAGAAGCAAGTATTCCCCGGCCAGCGCGGCCATCACTGCGATCAGTGAAAGAGCGCTGTTGATGGGATGGGTCTGCGCTAGCAGGTTGATTGCCCCTGCTACGCAAACGGCCCCGAAGGCCAGAAATAAGATCAGGTGAAGACTCATGAAATCAGTTCTCGGTTCTCAGTTCCCAGTAAACCCTGCCAGCGCGAGAGCAGTTTCTCAGAGCGCTCCAACGCGCCGTTAACTGAGAACTGAGAACCGGGAACTGAGAACTGTCTTTCCCCTACCACGCCACAGCGATTGCGGTGGCCACCAGATTTACCAGCGCCAGCGGCAGCAGGAATTTCCAGCCAAAGGCCATCAGTTGGTCGTAACGGAAACGCGGCAACGTCCCGCGTACCCAGATATAAATAAAGAGGAATACGAAAACCTTAGCCATAAACCAGAACACGGGTAGCAGCGCCTGCAAAATCGGTGGCCCGAAAACTGGTCCGTGCCATCCGCCAAAAAATAGGAGCGTCGCCAGGCACGCTACCGTGATCATGTTGGCGTACTCGGCCATAAAGAACATGGCAAACTTCATTGCGCTGTACTCGGTGTGGTAGCCGGCGACCAGTTCAGTTTCCGCTTCCGGTAAGTCAAACGGGATGCGGTTGGTCTCTGCATAGGCTGCCATCAGGTAAACGAAGAAACCGATGAACTGTCCGTGAAAAATATTCCAGCGCGGAATGAAGCCCCAGAAATGTCCGCCCTGCGAATTCACGATGTCGCGGAGACTGAAGCTCCCCGCCATGATCAGCACGCCAACCAACGAGAGTCCCAGCGAGATCTCGTAACTCACCATCTGCGCGCTGGCCCGCAGTCCACCCAGCAGCGAATACTTATTATTCGACGACCATCCCGCTAGCGCCACTCCGTACACGCCCATCGACGTGACACCGAGGACCAGCAAGAGCCCGATATTCACGTCGGTTACCTGCAGCGGAATACTATACCCAGCGATCGTGATCGAGTTACCGATGGGGATCACCGCGATCGAAGTCAGAGCAAAAATTACCGCAATCAATGGCGCCGCAATATACAGCGGCTTGTACACGTGCGGCGGGGTCAAATCCTCCTTGAAAAGAAACTTAATGCCATCGGCCGCAGGCTGCAGCAGGCCAAACGGCCCGACCCGCGTGGGTCCCCAGCGATTCTGCATGTGGCCTACGACCTTGCGTTCCAGCCAAACCGTGTAGGCGACTGCGGTCAGCAGCACAAACAGCGTGATTGCCGACTTAATCACCGACACGACAATGAAAGTGATAATGGGCAACCCTTGCTTTCCTCTCTACTGCACGTTTTATCTATCAGCCTGGTCTAATGAAACCTGGTGTAATGCAGCCTGGATCTCAGTATGCCGCCACTTCAACAGGTTTGACTTCGTGATTTTCGATCACCGATTTCAGGGTTCGTGAATAGCGGCCCAATGTGCCGGAAGTGAATAGGTTGTCATTGGATGGGATAATCGATTCCGGCTTACGGGCAGCCGCGGGACCACTCTTCGACAGCGACGTGTGCTGGCTATTTCCCGCCAAAAGGTTCATGCGGGATACTTCATAGCCTGGAACCAGGCGCTGAATCTCATCCAGAATCGCCATCGGATCGAGCGGGCTCAGCCTCGGCTCAAGTCCGTGCGCTTCGAGCCAGACTGCATGACGATCTGCCTCGCCCGATTGAGCTCCGCGGGATTGTCCCATGTCCGCTCGCTCGCTACCGCCGAACGGGACCAACTTGCGAACATCAAATCCCATGGCGTCGGCAATGCGGACAATCATTTCGAAATCCGCCTTGGTACCTGTGACTTCACCGGCCTTCTTAACGAGTTGCAGATCCCCGCAGGTGTTGGTGAACGTGCCGGCCTTCTCATAAGCGTTCGCGGCTGGCAATACTACATCCGCGATCACTGCGGTCTCGGTCAAGAACATGTCCTGCACAACCACGAAGCCGTTAGAAAATGCGAAGGGGTCAATGCCCAAGCGGCCCACGGGATTTGAACCGACAACGTACAGAGCTTTCAACTTGTCCACTTTGGCAGCCTCGACCATGCCGGGCACATCAAGGCCTGCAGCCTCCGGAATCGCTCCCCATTCTTTGTGAAACTCGCTGCTTCCCGATATTGGGTGATAGCCCGGCAGCAGATCGGGATTGAGACCCATATCGACTGCGCCTCGAGAGTTTGCATAGTCCGCCAGACAGACGAACTTGGCGCCCGAAATTCCTGAGCCGAACTTCACCAGACTGGCAATGTCTTGACCGCGCACTTCGGATCCAAAAATGACGACCAGGCTCTGTTCCCCACGCAGCTTGTCGCGCAGAGCAATCCACTGCTCGCGTGAAGATAGGCGCGCTGGCCCGCCCGGCGAGTTGTCCGCGCCCACACCAGCAATGATTGCATCCAGAGCCGAATCGTCACCCGCCAGAAATGCAGCTACTTTGCCCTCTGCTCCCGCCGGAATTTGCAGGAAACTGGCGGCTTGCCGGCGCAGCTTGATGGGCTTCGAGTTGATCACATAGAGCCGCGCGCGGTGCAGCCGCACGTTGTTGCGAATCTGCCAGGCCAGCAGCGGATGCTGCTCGGTGGGATCGTTGCCCACGCGGGCGAACTTGGAGAGCAGGTAAGCTTCTTCATTCGTGATGCGCGTCGATCCGACGACACCGATCGCCTGACCGCCTTCCTTGTCGCGAACTTCGGCGAACTTCTTTCCGATCAGCGCAAATGCATCTTCCCATGTCGACGGAGTGAGCTTGCCGTCTTTGCGGATGAGAGGCTGCGTCAGACGTTCTTCGTGATTCGCAAAATCGAATGCGTAACGGCCCTTGATGCAGAGAAAATCGCCATTCGTACCGCTCTTGTCGCGGTTGTCACCGCGGACGATTTCCATGCCGGTATCGGCCCGGCGCACGCCCAGCGTGGTCTTGCAACCGTCGCCACAGTGAGTGCAAATCGTGCCGACATGTTTCATTTCCCATGGTCGCGTCTTGTAGCGATACGCTCCGGAAGTCAGCGCACCGACGGGGCAGATGTCGATGCACATACCGCATTCTTCGCACTCGAGATGATCTTCTTTGTTAGGCGCGATGATCGAACTCACTCCGCGGTTCTGCACCCCGAGCGCCCACACGTCCATGCCTTCCCCGCAAACGCGCACGCAACGGTAGCAAAGAATGCAACGCGGCCGATCGAAGTAGACCACGGGAGACCATTGCTGTTCGTCCTTATGATTCTTCGCCTCCATGAACTTCGATTCAGCGGCGCCGTAAGAGAAGGTCATGTCCTGCAGTTCGCACTCGCCACCCGCATCGCATACTGGACAATCCAGCGGATGATTGCCGAGTAGCATTTCGATCATGGACTTGCGTGCTTGACGAACTTCTTCGCTATCGGAAATCACGACCATGCCTTCGCTTACCACCGTGGTGCAGGCGGTCTGCAGTTTAGGCATTTTCTCGACCTTCACCAGGCACATTCGGCAAGCGCCTTGCAAAGAGAGGTTGGGATAGTAGCAGAACGAAGGCACTTCGATGCCTACATTTTTGCAGGCCTCAATGAGCAGCGTCCCCGCGGGAGCCGTGAGCTTCTTGCCGTCAACTGTGAGTGTTACGTCAGCCATATTGATTGAAAGATTGACTCATTGAGTCATTTAATCAGTGACTCATCACTGGGAGTTCTTCGATTGCACCCTCTTTTTCGTAGGGGCACGGCCTGCCTTCCAGGTGATCTTCAAATTCTCGGCGGAACTTTTTCACGAACGCGATGGTCGGCATCGCCGCCGCATCGCCCAGCGGGCAAAACGTACGGCCCAACATGTTCTCCGCCAAGTACTGCATGTTGTCGATGTCTTTCTTCACCCCGCCGCCAGCATGGAAGCGCTTAAGCGTCTTCTCCAACCAATCCGTGCCCTCGCGACAGGGGATGCACCATCCGCAGCTTTCGTGCTTGTAAAACTTCATTGTGCGCAAGGCGAACTTCACTATGCACTGAGCATCGTCGACCACGACGACGCCTCCCGATCCGAGCATTGATCCTGCCTTCGCGACCGAATCGAAATCCATGCTGACATCGATCTCATCCGCGGTGAGGCAGGGACAAGAGGATCCGCCTGGCACAACCGCCTTCAGCTTGCGACCGTTGGGAATCCCGCCGCCCACTTCGTAAATCATCTTCTGCAGGTTGTAACCCATGGGCAGTTCATACACGCCCGGCTTGGCAATGTTGCCGCTAAGGCAGAACAATCTCGTGCCACCATTTTTTGGCGTGCCGAGCTTGGCATACCATTCCGCTCCACCAAGAATAATGTGAGGCACATTGGCCAGCGTCTCGGCATTATTTATGACCGTAGGCCCGCCCCAAAGGCCGACCACCGCGGGGAAGGGAGGCCTGATTCGCGGGATGCCGCGCTTGCCTTCGAGAGATTCCATGAGGGCGGACTCTTCTCCGACTTCGTAAGCCCCCGCACCGCCATGCCAGTAGACATCGAAGTCGCGTCCGCTGCCAAAAATGTTCTTGCCGAGGAAGCCCCTGGCATACGCATCGCGAAGCGCCTTCTGCATGATTACAGAGAGATATCGGTATTCGCCACGGATGTAGATGTATCCGCTACGTGCTCCGACGGCCAGTCCGCCGATCACGACGCCCTCGATCACTGAGTGCGGATCGTGCTCGAAGATCAGCCGGTCTTTACAAGTGCCAGGCTCGCTTTCGTCGCCATTGCAAAGTACGTACTTGGGCTTGGCTGATTGCTTAGGGACAAACGACCACTTCATCCCGGTAGAGAATCCTGCGCCACCTCGGCCGCGCAAGCCAGAATTCTTGACCTCGTTAACAATGGCGTCCGGCTCCATAGCAAGCGCCTTCTGAACGGCCTTGTAGCCGTCCAGTTCGAGATAACGGTCGAGATTGGTCGCGCCCTGGCCGAAGCGGCGGGAGACAACTCTTACCTCGTCGGGATGGGAGACTAAGTCAGCCATGGGGGCATTGGGAAACTTTGTAATTTTGTAATTGGGTAATTGAAAATCTTACAGTGTACGAGCCCTGTTGTCTTCCGACGCTGGCGCCTGTTTTAAATTACTCAACTGCTAAATTTCACAATTACTCAATATTTATCGCGTTCCCTTCTTCCTGTACTCGTCGAGAACCTCGTCCATCCTCTCCGGCGTAAGGTTTTCGTGAAAATCGTAGTTAACTTGCGCGGCCGGAGCCCAGCTGCAGGCGCCAATGCACTCCACTTCTTCGAGCGTAAACAGTCCGTCGGGAGTAGTGCCCTTGTGTCCGACGCCAAGCTTCTTGGCACAGTGTCGCAGAATCTCTTCGCCGCCCCGCACCATGCAACTGATATTGGTGCAGACCTGCACGTTGAATTTGCCCCGGGGCTTGGTGGTCAACATCGAGTAATAGCTGATCACGTTGCGCACTTCCAGTTCCGTCAACTCAAGCCGCCCCGCAATTTCTAAGATCACCTCGTCAGACAGGAAGCCGATTTCGTCCTGCGCATACAGCAAAGTTGGCACCAGCGCCGAGCGCTTGGTGGGATAGTGCGGAACCATCTCCGCGAACCGCGATTCGAATTCTTCGGAAAATCTCACCGGTCGATCTCTCCCAGCACGATGTCGATCGACCCGATAGCCGCTACAACATCCGCCAGCAAGCGCCCCTCGCACATCTTGGGCAGCGTCTGAAGATTCGCCAAACACGCGGCGCGCATGTGCACACGGTACGGTTTGGCGGTGCCGTCGCTCACGATGTAGTAGCCCATCTCACCGCGCGGAGATTCGACTGCCTGATATACCTCTCCAGCCGGTACCGCGAAACCTTCAGTGATGATTTTGAAGTGATAAATGAGCGCTTCCATCTGCGTTTTCATCCTCTCACGGTCAGGCAGCACCACCTTGGGAGCGTCGGCCTTGATCGGCCCTTCCGGCATGCCATCCAGGGCCTGCTTCACGATCTTGATCGACTCGCGCAGTTCCAGCACCCGGCACATGTAACGCGCGAAGACGTCGCCATCCTGCGAGACAGGTACTTTGAACTGAAAGTTTTCGTAGCCCGAGTAAGGCATATCGCGCCGCAGATCGATGTCTACACCGCTGCCGCGCAGGGTCGGCCCGCTCGCGCCCAGTGCGATTGCATCTTCGGCCGTCATCGTGGCCACGCCTTTGGTCCGCATCATCCAGATGGGATTTCCCGTGAGCAGGTTTTCGTACTCATCCACCTTCTCGGGGAAGTAGCTGGCAAAATCGCGCACACGGTCGAAGAATCCCAGCGGTGGCTCGAGTGCAATTCCCCCCACTCGGAAGTACGAGGTCATCATGCGCTGCCCGCTGACCATCTCGAAGATCTTTAAAATCTCTTCGCGCTCGCGGAAGCAGTAGAGAAAGACGGTCATGGCGCCGATATCGAGGGCGTGCGTGCCCAGCCAGACCAGGTGCGAGTTGATGCGCGTCAGTTCGTTGAGTAACACGCGTAGCCACTGCGCTTTCGGAGGAATCTCCAGCCCCAGCAACTTCTCAACCGCCAGCACATAGCAGAGGTTGTTGGTCATGGGACAGAGATAGTCGATGCGATCGGTGAGTGGCACGACCTGCTGATAGAACTTGGCCTCGCACGTTTTTTCGATCCCAGTGTGCAGGTAGCCGATGTCCGGCATGATGCGGACCACGTTCTCGCCGTCAATTTCGAGAATGACGCGCAGCACGCCGTGAGTCGAGGGATGCTGCGGCCCCATGTTCAGGATCATGGTGCGATCCTGGCCGGGCTCAAGCACAGGAGTGGGTGCGAGGTGCGCCATGCTAGCGGTAACCCTCCACCGGATAATCCTTGCGCAGAGGGTGACCTTCCCAATCTTCGGGCATGAGGAGGCGCCGCAAATAAGGATGCCCCGTGAATCGCACTCCAAAGAGGTCGAAAACTTCGCGCTCAAAGTAATTCGCCCCAGGCCAGACCGACGTAATCGATTCGACAGCCGGGCTGGAACTATCCAGGCGAACCTTCAGCCGGACGCGCTCCTTTTTGGAAATAGAAAGCAGGTGATAGACGACTTCAAACCGGGGCTCAGCCGGATACCAGTCCACGCACGTAACGTCGGAAAGGAAGTTGAAAGCGCACTCCGCATCGTCCCGCAACAGCGCGCAAGCCTCGCGGATGTTCTCCCGGTCGACGTAGATCGTCATCTCGTCGCGATCGAACTTTGCGTTTTGCACTGCGGAGGCGTTCCAAGCCAGCAGCCGTGCGATTGCTGGATGGCTCTTTAACTCTTGCAGATCGGTGACGGCTGCGGTCAACGCCATCATAGATCCCCTCTCTTAAAGGAGGCCGTGCCCCAGTCCAGAACGCCCTTTTTCCAGACATAGAAGAAGCCGACGAGAAAGATTCCGATATACACCAGCATCTCCCAAAGGCCAAAGCGTTTAAGATCGCGCAGAATGACGGCCCAGGGATAAATAAAGACTGCTTCTACGTCGAATAAGATAAACAGCATGGCGACGAGGTAGAACTTTACCGAAAAGCGCCCCCGGGAGTCCCCAATCGGCGTCATGCCGCATTCGTAGGGGGCAAGCTTGGCCCGGGTCGGTTTCCGCTCCCCGATGAGCCAGGAAAGCGTGACAATTGCAGTTGCAATTCCACCGGCCAGCAGAATATGGATCAAAAACGGCAGGTAGCGAACGAAGTAATTGTCTGGCATAGGATGAGATATATATAATTCGCGCCAAGCAAGGCTTAAACATTCTAGATTAGGTGCTCGCTGTCAGCAGTGTCAAGCGAGCGGCAGGGCATTTTTGTATTCGGGAAAGAAAAAATTTGTAATTGTGTAATCTGATAATCTCGCGATTGAACGTAGCACCATATGAGTACTGAAGAAGACGAGAGTTTCAGCGCACGGCGCTCTTCCATTGCACGACTACCAGATTGCACGATTACAGATCCTTCATGATCTTCGGCTTCAATACCGACGTAAAGCACGGCGACACGATCTACCACGTGCAGAGCGAGGCCCGCGAAAGCGAACTTTTGCTGCAAACGCAGGTGTTCGTACGCGGGCGTTGCATAGGCAAGAAGGCCACGTCCTACGCTCCATTGGCTAGCCAAACGCAGTCGGGAGACACTAATAAAGAGCAGCAACTGCGCGAACAGCATCGCCTGGTGCTGGATGCCATCCGGGAAGGGAAGATGGACAGCATCCTCGATCACCCTGAACCTGAGGCGCTTGCAGGCATCAAAGAGCTCGAGGTCCAGTGGGTAAACACTGAGTCGGTTCACGCACAGAGCAACTTGACCATGCAGTTGCGGGTTACCGAGGGAGGGTCGCCGGCCGCCGGTGCTCGCCTGATCTTTCGCTTTGCGCGTCCCGAGGCGGCGCCCTTTTACACCCAGGCCGTTACCGATTCTGGCGGTGACGCCCAGATCAAGATCGAGGTTGAGGAATCGGCCCTGCCAGACTCGTCTGTGCTGGTCCAGGCCAACTATCAGGGCCGCACCGCTACCCGGAAGTTCCTCCTGCGTAGAGCGGAGTGACAGGTTGCTGGAAAAGACGTCGGGTCCGTATCAGGGCATGACTTCAGTCATGCCGTAAAGACTCTGATTGCGTTCGGCTTCAGCCGCTGAAGATTTTTCACAACACGAAACGATGAAGCTGCAGATCAATGGAGAAGAGCGGTCGTTCGACGATTCTCCCACGCCTTTTACCCTCGCGTCACTCGTCGACATTCTAGGCATGAAGCCCGACCGGGTGGCCGTGGAACTGAATCGCGACATCGTGCCTCGAGACCGCTGGAGCGAGACAAAACTCACCGAAGGCGACCGCCTGGAGGTAGTCCACTTCGTCGGCGGTGGGTAGTCACGGATTCGCCCCGCCCATTGCTGCGAGATGAACTCTCTTAGTTAACCCTGCCTGCCACTATTCTTTGCTTGACTCTAGCCCACTCATGTCTAAAATGTTTCAAACATTTTGATGGTAGATTGTTTCAAACATGATTGAGGATTCATGCCAGATCGTTTTACATCTCGAGAGGTGATGGCACTGACGGGGATCACGGCCCGCCAGTTGCAATGGTGGGATGAGCGCGGAGTAGTAAAGCCTGCCCGGGAAGGGCATCGTCGCTTGTATTCGATGAATCATCTCACCGAGGTCGCGGTAATCTGCGAGCTGCGGCGCAAGGGCTTTTCGCTTCAGGGAGTTCGAAAAGTGATGCGCTTCCTCGATCGCGAGTTCGGCAAAGGCCTGGCGGAGATCGTGAGCCGGAACTCCGAGTATCACCTTCTCACCGACGGCACCCATCTTTATCTGGAAACATCGGCCCGGCAGATTGTCGACATCCTGAAGAACTCGAGTCAGCCGATCTTGGGCATTTGCCTTAGCGACGCGGCGCGCCAGGTTCGTGCCGGGGTCATCTCCAGAAAGTCGAATACTTCAGTAACATCGCCGGATCAACGGCGGCGTGCTAAAAAGGCTTCATAGGCAGGGAAGTTTGGTTCACAGAGACGGGGGAGGAAGACATGGTCGGCGAACTAGACGTCCTGAGTGAATGGATCCCGGAGCAGATGGCTCCCGGTACAGTTTTTGTGCTCGAAAACGCCGGTGAAATCGGCGAAAAGGAAGATCCTTACTGGGCCGTGCTCTCCTGCCCCTCCTGCGGCACACTGGGTCTTATCACGCGCCGGCAGATTAACGGCCTGGTGCCCGTAATTTGCGGCTCTGAGCAGTGCTCGGCGCAGTTCTTTATCCGTGACGCGGAAGTTGTGGTGCGCAAGCCGTTCTGACTCACCGATTTCCAAGCTTCAGCTCGCTCAGTTCCACCGGCACCTGCTCCACGATTTCGATCCCAAATCCCTCCAACGCCGCCACTCGCTTGGGACGGTTGGTCAGCAAGCGGATTCGCCTCAAGTCAAGGTCGGAAAGTATCTGAGCCCCGATGCCAATTTCGCGCTGAGTCTGTCTCTCATTTTCCAACAGGGAGGGTAGCTTGCGCCCACGGTGGAAGCTCAGCGCGGTACGCTCTCCCGCGCGCTCGATTGAGAAGCCCTTTGAGGTTTGATGGAGGTAGATCAGCGCGCCCCGGCCCTCCTGTGCGATTCGGCGCAGGGAGCCTTCCAGGGTGGCGTGGCACTCGCACGCAGTCGATCCGAAAACGTCACCCATCAGGCAATGGGCGTGCATCCGCACCAACACCGGAACTTCGCTGTTCTCGATGTTCCCTCGCACCAGAGCTACATGCGACTCGCCACCGTCGACTTCGCTCTCATAGGCAATCAGGCGGAATTCGCCGAAGCGCGTGTCCACCAGCGCCTCGCCCACGCGATGCACGTACCGTTCATGGGCCATGCGATAGCGAATGAGTTCGGCGACAGTAAGCATCTTCAGACTATGCTCGCGGCAGAATTCGATCAGGTCGGGAACGCGAGCCATGCTTCCGTCATCCTTCATGATCTCGCAGATGATCCCCGCGGGAACCATGCCCGCCAGGCGCGCCAGGTCGACGGAGGCCTCCGTCTGACCCGCCCGAACCAACACGCCGCCCTTCCGCGCGCGCAGAGGGAAGACATGCCCGGGACGCGCCAGGTCAGCAGGCTGCGTCGCGGGATCGATGGCGACCTGAATCGTACGCGCGCGATCATAGGCTGAGATACCAGTCGTAACGCCAGTTCGCGCGTCAATCGCCTCGCAGAAGGCAGTTCCGTATTGTGACGTGTTCTCCGTCGTCATTGGTCCGATGCGCAGATGGTCGAGCCGTTCTTCGGTCATGGCGAGACAGACCAGTCCGCGACCGAACTTGGCCATGAAGTTGATGGCTTCGGGGGTGACTTTTTCCGCCGCGATGGTGAGATCGCCTTCGTTTTCGCGGTCTTCGTCGTCGACCACCACGATCATGCGACCGGCGCGGATCTCCTCAATCGCGGCAGGGACGTCGGTGAATGGCGACTGGGGACTCATATTGAGGCGATTCTAGCAGAGGCGGTTGGGTCCGAGATGGTCTCCGGCGTGACGAACTTAACCACAGAGGCCCAGAGTTACACAGAGGAAATCATCGAAAAGGCCTATGAATTCGCGGCTGAAAATTCTCCCAACCTTTCCGTTTGGGCGCAACGGATCGTGGTTTTGCGGCGCGTTTCCATTTTTGGGAAAGTGAAGGGTACCCCCCTCCCCCCCTGATCTATTGGAATCATGGGGTTGGCGCGATTTTGCAAAGTAATCCTAGGGGCACAATAGGTTACGGGTAAAATCCTGTGTTTAAACGACTTACGCCCGATGCTTGGGTCGCTGCACATATCGCCTGTGCTTTGAATATGATTCGCGGATTTTGGATGGGAGGCAAGGTTAGATGTCACATGGGCGGGCGTGATCGAAAGTTTTTACCGCCACTCAATGCGAGTGGGCGCCGATAATGGGGTGGCCTGTAGCCAGCGATACCCGGAAAACATTGGGAGAATGACAGGTCTCTAGCTGACCACGATGGGAGACACGAGGTGACGAGGGACCGAATATGAAAAAGTTGCTTTCGCTCGGGATCGTGTCTTTGTTTATAGGTATGACCGCAATGACGCTGTCCGGCAGCCAGGATCGCGGTGGAAATGAGGGCATCCGGGACCGGTTTGTCGGAGCGTGGCGGCTGGCCTGGCTCGAAGAGGAGGGCGCAGACGGAAAAATTCACAGGGCCGACTGCACCGGGCTGCTTGTCTACACGCGCGACGGCCACATGTCGGTTCAGGTGATGTATCGGAACCCGCAGGCCAACTCGCAAACAGCGACCAACGCTGCGCCGGTGCAATACGCGCAGGGCGGCTACGAGGCCTCCTTTGGCACATATGAGATCGACGAACGCGCTCACAACTTCACCTATCACGTTGAGGGCGCACTGTTGCATACGCTTATCGGCAAAGACCTGACGCGCGTATACGACTTTTCGGGCAAACAGCTAATCGTGAAGTCGTCTAGCCGGGATGAACACTGGAGAGTTGCTTGGGAGCATTACTAGGCCGCCTCAAAGATCACGGTGCAAGGTGCTCGGTATCCCGAACACATTGAGCAGATGAGCGGTCGCTGAAAAGGAAGGCGTTCAATAAATGGAAATCAAAAGAGTTGGCTCGCAACCTTCCGTCAAGGGTCCATCAGAGTGGTTCACTGGCACAGTGCGGATCGATCCACTATTTCAGGCACCCGATCCGGCACTGGTTCAAGGTGCCAGCGTAACTTTCGAGCCGAGCGCGCGGAGGGCGTGGCATACGCATCCGCTCGGTCAGACCCTGATCGTAACCACCGGTTGCGGCTGGGCCCAGCGTTGGGGCGGAACGATCGAGGAGATCCGACCTGGTGACGTTGTCTGGTTCTCGCCCGGCGAGAAGCACTGGCATGGGGCCACGCCGACCACAGCCATGACGCACATCGCCATTCAGGAAAAGCTGGACGGTAAGGTTGTCGACTGGATGGAACAGGTCAGCGACGAACAATACCGCAAGTAAACGCGCAACGATCAGTTAAGAATCGAAGGAGTGCACATGCCAGCGCAAAACGATGCTTTAAAAGACCGCCTTTCCCGATATCGCGAAATTAACATCACAGTCACCGGCAGAAAGTCAGGACGCGCCATATCAATCCCGGTCTGGTTCGTATTCGAGGACGACAAGCTTTACCTCTTGCCCGTGCAGGGTTCGGATACACAGTGGTACAAGAACGTGCTCAAGAAACCGTCGATTCGGATCGATGCGCGCGGCGCAGAGGCTGAATTAAAGGTTGTTCCTGTCACCGACGCCACACAGGTCTCGTCCGTGGTCGAGAAATTCCGAGCCAAGTACGGGACCAACGACGTGAAGAAGTACTATTCAAAGTTCGACGTTGCTGTTCTCGCTCAGATGCATTGACGTTGCGGAGCTGTGCAGCGGGACTCGGAATCCCATGATAGAAGTGTCCGTGGAATCCCACCCTTCAAAGAACGAAGGGTGGGCCACCGCGACTTTCAGGATAGCCAGGAAATTTTGATGTTATGTGCACGGCAATGGTTGGCGATATGTGCGGTGAGCTGCGCCAACGTTTCCGCCGGAACCTCGGAGCCAAATGTGACTTCACTGATGTGCCCATCAAAAATCAGGTTCACATTCTGCCGATTGCCTATGAACCGAATCTCTTCTTCTTGTTCCCACTTCTTTGTCTTGGTCAACAGCATGTTTTGATAGGTTTGGAAAACCCTGTCAGGAAATATCGCCGATTCAAGAAACGTATCTATATGAAATACCTTCGCCGGCAGATAGCGGACCCGGTGGTAGGCGTGACCGACAACATGATCCGGGATATTGATTTCAACACAGGCCCCGTTTCCTTTTCCACCATACTCTTCCCATAGACGGTCATCCGCCTTTGTCATCGAAAAACTAGTGACGCCTACGCCCCTCCTGTATTTCTCGATGATGTCATCAATGATTGGCGACGTGATAATTCTCAGCCTATCGTTCTCCAAAACTAGAGATGTTGACAGATGAGGCGGAAGAAAGCTGGTGGTTCTGTATTGAGCGACAACTTGAGAGAGAAGCTGATGCGTGCGTAGCGAAGGTTCATAGTCCAGCGTGAACCGGAATTCGTCTTCATCGTTCAGGGAATCAGGGCTCGCACACCAGATCGAGTTCTGCAGAACTATCTGGAGAAAATGCGAGTGTGTCCGCTCGGCAGTTAAATCCTTGAACTTGTATATTTGCATCTGTTCCTTCTGCCTGGGGCCCCACATCTCGCGGTGTTCAAAATGTGGGGATTTGACCGCGGCACTCTTCCCATACCCCGATTTATTCCGCCTAAGTATCATAGGTCAAGGAGTAGCGACCCGTGACCACGCGTCAATCCAAGGTTCACACTCAACTCGGCAGAGCCGCAGTCCGGATCTTTGCCGCCAATGATCGCATGAACCAGATTCTTATCGAACATCTTGACCCTACCGCCTGGAGAGCCAAACCGCCCGGCAAGGCCCGCACCATTGC
>WNFI01301861.1_pt1 | contig 28279 bp, 25 predicted proteins | sample 5400471 | NCBI WGS metagenome assembly WNFI01 (sample SAMN13153348, study PRJNA577476) | soil metagenome | isolation source: 100 cm saprolite on Douglas fir-dominated hillslope | place: USA:California | collected 2013-09-17
GGTCGGTGATGCCGGTCCGCGACGTGACCATCCGGACCGGCCGCGAGCTGTTGATCGGGCCGGAGCGGGGCAGGGCCGCGGTGGAGCGCCTCCGGCAGTCGGTGACCATGAGCAAGCTGCGAGGCGACGTCCGGTCCGAGTGGGAGGACGACCTGACCCGGCTCGAGGCCGGCGCGGCGTTCGCGGGCGTCGAGTTCTACGCCGCCTACCTCGACCCGTCGCGCCCGTCGCTCCTCGACCACCTGCCGGAAGGAGCGGTCGTCATCGACTTCGAGCCGGGCCGCCAGCTGGCCGACGCGCGGACGCTGCTCGACGAGGCGGCGATGCTGGCCGCGGCCGAGGCGGGGGGCGGCGAGCTGCCGCCCGAGTTCACGCTGCCGACGGTGCACCGGCTCGAGGAGCTGGGGGACAGGCCGCGCCTGACTGTCACCGCTGGGGAAGGGGCGGGCGACGTCATCGACCTCGGTTGGTTCGCCGGCGAGCCGCTGGTTGGCCAGCCTCGCGCGCTCGCGGGTTTCGCGGCGAGGAGCGATGGCGCCACCATCGTCTTCGCGACTGAGCAGGACGAGCGGCTCCGAGCGCTGCTCGACGAGGCCGGCGTCAAGACCCCGCTGGCCGGGGTCGACCTCGACCTGGACCTCGACCTGAAGCCGGCACTCGAACATGCATCGGTCGACATCACGGCAGGCTGCTCACAGCCCCAGACCGGCTTCCACCTCGCCACGGACGCTGAGCTGTTCGGCCGGGTCAGACGACCTTCACGCCCCACGCGTGGCGCCCGGACGAAGGCCGAGGACCTGACTCGCGAGTTCACGCTCGACTTCGAGCCGGACGAGCTGGTCGTGCACGTCGACCACGGCATCGCGCGCTTCAAGGGCATGCGGCTCATCGAGTCGGACGGAGCGCACCGCGAGTACCTCGAGCTCGAGTACGCGGAGGGCGACCGCCTCTTTGTGCCGGTTTGCGCCGGACACCGCGTGGCAGCAGGAGCTCGAGTCCTCCTTTCCCTATGAAGAGACGCCCGACCAGGTCGCAGCCCTGGCGGAGATCAAGGCGGACATGGAGTCCGATCGCCCGATGGACAGGCTCCTGTGCGGCGACGTCGGCTTCGGCAAGACGGAGCTCGCGCTGCGCGCGGCGTTCAAGGCCGCCATGAGCGGCAAGCAGGTGGCGCTCCTCGCGCCGACGACGGTGCTCGCGCAGCAGCACTTCCACGTCTTCCGCGAGCGCCTGAAGAATTTCCCGGTCGTCGTGGAGATGCTGTCGCGATTCGTCGACGACGAGACGCAGGCGCGGACGGTGGAGGGCCTGAAGTCCGGCCACGTCGACATCGTGGTCGGCACTCACCGTCTGCTCCAGCGCGACGTGCGCTTCAAGCGATTGGGCCTGCTCGTCATCGACGAGGAGCACCGCTTCGGCGTGATGCAGAAGGAGCGGTTGAAGAAGCTGCGCACGCAGCTCGACGTGCTGTCCCTCTCGGCGACGCCGATCCCGCGCACCCTGCACATGGCGGTCGGTGGCATTCGGGACATGAGCGTCATCCAGACCCCGCCCGAGGAGCGCCAGCCGATCAAGACCTACGTCACTGCGGAAGACGACGAGCTGATCAAGGAGGCGATCAGCCGCGAGCTGCAGCGCAAGGGCCAGGTTTATTTCCTGCACAACCGAGTGCGCACGATCCAGAAGGCCGCCGAACGCATCCGCGGGTTGATTCCGGACGCGCGCGTGGCCATCGGCCACGGACAGATGGCCGAAGACGAGCTCGCTTCGGTGATGGTGGACTTCGAGTCCGGCAAGTACGACGTGCTGGTTTGCACGACGATCATCGAGTCGGGCCTCGACATCCCGAACGTCAATACGATCCTGGTCGAGCGCTCGGACCGCTTCGGGCTGGCGCAGCTCTATCAGCTGCGCGGTCGAGTGGGGCGATCAGGACGGCGTGCATACGCCTACTTTCTCTACGACCCGACGCGCTCGCTCACCGAGAATGCGGACAAGCGGCTGGACGTGATATCGGGGCTCCACGAGCTCGGCCAGGGCTTCAAGATCGCCCTCCGCGACCTCGAAATACGCGGCGCGGGCAACCTGCTGGGCACCGAGCAGCACGGGGCGATCACCTCCGTCGGTTTCGAGATGTATCTCCAGATGCTGCAGAGCGCCGTGGCGAAGCTCCGCGGTGGGGAGGACGAAACCGCGGTGGCCGACGTGCTGTCGACCGCGGAGATGAACCTCGACCTGCCGCTCGACCACTTCATCCCGCGCTCCTACATCCGCGACGAAAAGCTGCGCCTCGGCGCCTATCGGCAGCTGGCCGGGGCGGAGGACGAGGACGCTCTCGACTCGATGCTGCGCTCGCTGAGGGATCGCTACGGCAACCCGCCGGAGCAGCTGGACAACCTGGCTTACTCGCTGCGCGTGAAGCTGCGCGGCCAGCGCATGGGGCTGCGTGGCGTCATCGCCGAGGGCCGCGACATCGTCATCCGCGTCGACCCGGAGCGCCTGCTCGACGTGGAGGAGCTCTCGCGGCGCTTGCCTGGGCGCATCGCGGTGGGCCCGAACCGGATCAGGATGCGTCGCCAGGGCGAGGGCTGGCAGGCCGATCTCCTGCTCCTGCTGGACGAGATGTCGACGCTCTACGCCGTCGGCGGCGCGGCCGTAGGTTCGCGGTAATGTCTGCTGACACCCACATGAGCGAGAAGCCTTATTCGGATGGGATCGCGGCCATCTTCGAGGTCGTGCACCGGCTTCGCGAGCCCGACGGGTGTCCGTGGGACCGCGAGCAGACCCATGAGTCGCTGCGGCCGTACCTGCTCGAGGAGACATACGAGCTGCTCGAGGCGATCGACGCCAAAGACGACGCCAAGATGATGGAGGAGCTGGGCGACCTTCTGCTCCAGGTCGCGATGCACGCGGAGATCGCGGCCCAGGAAGGTCGCTTCGATGCGGCTCAGATGTCCGAGGCAGTGGCCGCGAAGATGGTCAAACGCCACCCGCATGTCTTCGGAGACGTTTCGGTCGCGAACGCCGACGAGGTGCTGCGCAACTGGGAGCACCAGAAGATCAGCGAGTCGCGCCAGGCCGGCGACGACCAGTCGGTGGTGGACCGCGTGCCGGCCTCGCTGCCTGCCCTGGCCTGGGCCCTCGGCCTGCAGAAGCGCGCGGCGCGGGTGGGTTTCGAATTCAGCACGCCGGCCGCTGCGGCGGAGTCGGTGGCGGAGGAGGCGAAGGAGCTGGCGGAGGTCGACGACCGCGAGCGCGCATTCGAGGAGCTGGGCGACATGCTGTTCGCCATTGTCTCGCTGGCGCGGACGATGAAGCTCAACCCCGAGGACGCGCTGCGCGTCGCGGGACAGAGGTTCCGCCGTCGCTTCGCGGCCGCCGAGGCGGGGCTGCGGAGCGAGGGCAAGAGCTTCGCCGACGTAGACCGCGACGAGCTGATTCGACGGTGGGAAGAAGCCCGCTAGAGCAAGCCCCTTCGTCGGCTGCGCCGACACCTCCCCATAGATGGGAAGGACCAGTTAGCCCCTCCGTCGGCTGCGCCGACACCTCCCCATAAATGGGGAGGACCAGTTAGCCCCTCCGTCGGCTGCGCCGACACCTCCCCATAAATGTTATAGTCGGCTCCCCGTTCGACAACCCAGAAAACGTCGCAGCATGAGACAGAACAGAGCATTCACCGTCGCGGGAAGTGTGCGCACCAGCTCGTTTGGCCTGCGCAACGTTGTCTTTCTGGGCGCGATCGGCGTCGTCCTCGCCTGGGCCGGAGTGGCGTTTGCCCAGGAGGCTTACGTCGGCCACAAGCTCAGCCAGCAGGTCTCGGACCTGCGCCGGCAGAACGCGGACATCGCCGCCCAGAACGCGGGCTACCGCAAAGACGTCCAGGCCTTGACCTCGGGCACCGCCGACGAGGAGGAGGCGCGGTTGAACGGCTACGCGAAGCCGAACGAGAAGCTATACCTTGTCACCACCCCCTCGCCAGTGCCGTCACCCGCGGCCAAGACAACTCCGCGCCCGTCCCCATAGCGATACGCGCGTTTTGCGCAAAACGGGTCTCTCGCGCGCGATGCATACACACGTTTTGCGCAAAACGGGTGGAAAAACCGCCCGGTAAGGCCGGTAAAGGCCGCGGGTATAATCGAACCGCGGAGTGGAGCAGCGGCAGCTCGTCGGGCTCATAACCCGAAGGTCCTTGGTTCGAATCCAAGCTCCGCAACCATTCTTATCTCAAGCCCCCCGCCCACCCGCGTCTGAGGCCATGAACAAGAGAAAGCGAGTCGCCATCGCCAAGCACCGGAGAAAGAAGAGCAAGCTGAAGGCGCGCGCCCAAGCCTCTCGCTAGCATCTCGCTCGGCGGTGCCGTAGCTCAGGTGGTAGAGCGCGCGACTCATAATCGCGTTGTCGGTGGTTCGAGTCCACCCGGCACCACCACAACTCGGCGGCCCTTCTATGACGCGATCCATCGATCGCCGTGACGATGCGTCCCGCAATCGGACCGCATTTGCGGGTTATAGCCGACGAGTTCACAAACCAGACGCTCGTGTCATGGCTGGACAAGCAGCGAGTGCACGTTGGTGGCCACGATCCAGTCGCGGTAGCGCTCGGGCGGCCAACCACGCTCGACAACGAGAAGGTCGTAGACGGCGTGTGAATTGACGGTCCACAGAATGTCTCGGGCTTTCTCGACCGACAGCCCGGGCCTCAGAGCGCCGAGGTCGTGCAGGCGCTGCGCGAGCCGCCTCATCCCCGTCAGGCGCTGGGCCTCGAGCTGGCGCCATACGTCGGCGAGGTCAGGATCCGCGGAGGCCGCCTCCCTCAGCACGCGGTCATAGGGGCCGGACCGGGCGTGGATCCCAGGCTGCGTCGCTGCGTGCAACTCGAGCAGGCGGCGCGGGTCCGGCTCCTCTGCCATCTTCCTGACCGCGGGGCGCTGTTCGGCAGGTATGGCGGCGCGCTCGGCTCCCCCGGCGATCGCCGCCTCCAATACTTCCCTGAACAGCGCCGCCTTGCTGCCGAACGACCGGTAGATTGTTTCCACGGCGACGCCTGCGGCGATTGCAATTTCGTTGATCGTTGTGCCTGCGTAACCGCGCTCTGGGAAGAGCTCGCGTGCGGCCGTAAGGACGTCGATGCGAGTCTGTGCCGCCTGCTCCAGCCGCCGGGTCGCGTCGTATCTGCGGCGTGGCCTCGACTTGACATCCCTGTTATTCGGTGGAATACTCATGTCTCCAATACAGCTAGGGTGGCACGAATTCTAGGCTGGAGGTGATTCTGGATGTTTGCCGTGATCGTTCAGGAGAGCGGAGACGCCCAATTGGTGCGGGGTAGCGGCGATCACGTGGCGGCCAACGTCATGCCCCAGGCGAGACACGCCCCAGGAATCGTGTCGGCAACCTGGACGGCGGACGAGACCGGGCGGACGCTGAATGTGCTCGTGTTCGAGGACGAGCCGGCCGCCCACGCTGCTGCCGACCGGATACGCAGCGCTCCGCGGCCACCCTTCATGCGTGTGGAAAGCATCGAGCTGCGGGAGGTGCTGGCTCACTTCTAGCAAACTGCGTGGGCCCACCGGTCACGGTTGGCCGCGCCGAGGCTGATCGGTCGAGCAACCATGATCGTCTGGTTCGCGTTACGGAAACCGCGGCCCACCAATCTCACGCAAGCTCACCTTGCCACGGCAACCCATACTCACCCGATGCAGGCACGAGACGAGGCCGAGCTGGCCCGAGGTGTTCGCCTTTTCCTGCGGCCTGGGGCGCTGCTTGCTCTGGGGCTGGCCTGCTATGCGATCGGCTTGGTTGCGAGCGCCCAGGCGCCCCTGATCAGCCACGACCTCTACATCGCCACTTCCGGTGCCGTCTGTGATGGAGACTCGGGTCTGGCGACTTGTTGGACGGTCGATCCGGCGGAGTTTCATCCCGCGCTTCCCGACCTCTCCAGCTACCGGTCGGGGGGATTCGGATTAATCCTGCCGGGCGCCGTGCCGGGCGGCCGTCTGTACGAAAGCGCGTGCCGCGTCGCCGCGATCGACCTTCGAGGCAGGGTCTACGTTCGCGCAGACTACCCGTGGCTGCTCGGCGCTGTCGCCCTGCGCTGGGCGCTGGGCCCTGGGCTGCTTCTGCTCGGAATCGCTGGCGTGATCGCGGCGATGCGAGTCTCCTCTTCGCGGCGCGCTGCTGGCGCCGTCTACGGCGCGCTGGCCGTCGATGCGGGAGCGGCGTCGGTACCCCTGGTGTTGCACACCGCCCTGACGCGGAGCATTCCGAGCGACGTGGCGGCATATCTGATTCTCGCCGCTGTCGGCATTCTTGCCTTGATCGCGGTCGTGGGGCTGATCGTCGCGGTCGTCCTGACTATCGGCCTCCGTGGCCGACCCGAGATAAAACTCGAAGCTGGGATCGCGCGCGTCCAAGTGGGGGCGGCGGCTGCTGTGGCCTGCGGCTTCGTCGGCGCCATTGCTTGGTTCGCATCGACGTTCAAGCTCTGCTTCTAGCTCGCGCCGGTGCCCACACGTGCCTTCAGGCCGAATCAGACACTGATCGGCGCCCCGGCAACTGTAAGGCGCTTCGCGTCATATGAGCTCCGGCCCACCAACTGCCTGAGCAACGATCACGCTATCCGGAATGCGACACTCGGGCACATCTGGTTGCCCGCACCGCAAGGAATCCAACCAGTTGGGACACCTAGCCCTGACCCATCGCGCTCACCTGGCGAGCCCCCAACCCGGCTGAAGGGGCGGCAGATCCGTCAGCCCGGGATCTGGCGGAAGCGGAGATTCCCCATCATCCTCATCCCAACGCCTGCCGTACTGATCCGGGGTGCTGCCCCAGCCGAAATACATAGCGGGCGCCGCGGGCGGCCCACCCGAGAACTCAGGGGGATTGACTACCGTGCACAGATGCGTCCAGTCGTCACAGAAGTCGAACACGTAGACGAACTGCTCGGCGATGTGCAGGCGCGAGATGTGCTCACGTCTTTCATCGAGGATGTCGTCGTCGGAGTCCGGATCCGGTCTGCCAATTTTCACGCCGCCTGAGAGCTCGAATTGGTGGAGGTGGGAGATGTCCCACCGGGCGAAGGCATTGTCAATCGCGGTCGCCAGCCGGGCAAAAGAGTGAGTCGATGCTGCTGCAAAGAAGCGACCCGGCCGTGGCCAGAATTGTTCGCCTCGGCCTCGGACCAGCTCGACTCGGATCGCGAGCCACTCCCGATGCGGTTGCTGGGCAACACCTGGTCGGTTTGGGCGACCTGCTCGACGCTTCACGCCCTCATGCCGTGCGGTACTCAGCGTCCGCTCAGGGACCCTTTCGCCATGGCTTTCAATGTAGCGCCCGTTCGACGAGAGCTTTGGGGTGAAAAGGGGCAAGATGACCTGACCATGCTGCAATCCTCGCTGTCGCCAAGCCTCGGTCGGGTGTTGGTGGCGGTCTCCGGAGGCCCCGACTCGACCGCGTTGCTCATCGCGCTCCACGAAACGGGCCGCGATGTCGTGGCGGCTCATTACGACCATGCACTGCGCGACGGATCCGACCAAGTCGCGCGGCAGGTCGAGGCTTTGTGCGCGCGTCTCGGTCTTCGGTTCATCACGGAACGCCGCACCTCTCCGCTGGCCAAAGGATCGCTCCAGGCAGCGGCGCGGACGGTTCGTTACGAATTTCTCGAGCGGGCTCGCGCCGAAGCGGGCGCTGATGTCGTCACGCTCGCCCACACGGCGGATGACGTCGTCGAGGGCGTGGCCCTTCACATGCTGCGCGGGTGCGGGCTCGCGGGCATGCGCGGCATGCCTGCGCGGCGCGGCCATTACGTGCGTCCGCTCCTGGGCGTCTGGAGGAGCGAATTGCGTGCGTTTCTCGAGCAGCGGGGCGTGGTTCCGCACGAAGACCCGGCCAACCTCGACCTGCGGTTTGCCCGGGTGAGAGTGCGATCGCAGATCCTCCCCGAGCTCGAGCGGGCCCGCCCCGGAATCGCCAGCCGCATCCACGCCGCCGCGGTGGCGGCCGCGAGATGGCAGGACGCCGCTGCCGAGGCAGCCATGGGCCCGGTCACGCCGAGCCGCCTGCTCGAACTGCCTGAGCCCGTCGCCGTCGAAGCGCTCAAGCGTATCTATCAAGGTGCAGGTGGTTTTGAGCCAGGACTCTCGCGGGCCCATGTCGAGGCGATGCTGAGACTGGCCCGCCCCGGCCGTGGCGGTCGCGGCGTGGACCTTCCCGGCGCCCTGCGTTTCCGTATCGTGGGGGACCACATGGAGGTCGTCTCGTCGCGGCGCCCCGCTCAGCTCGAGCCTCGGCTCGAGGTCACGACCTGCGTGGGCTGTGACGACGCCCGGGCGGTACACCTTCGTGGAGGGCTTCAGCTGCGGGTCGGCTACCGGCGCCCCGGGCTGCGCATCCGTCCCCTCGGCGGCCGGGGCACGCGCAAGCTCCAGGACATATTTGTAGACGCGCGCGTGCCGCGCGAAGAGCGCGATTCATGGCCGCTGGTTTTTGCGGGCGACAGACTCGCGTGGATCCCCGGCGTCGCCGTCGACGCCGACTTTGCAGCCGGCCACGAGAGCGAAAGCGTGCACGTGGCGGTGGCGCCTATGCCGGTTGCGCCGGCTGGGAAAGTTGTTAGGCTAGAAACGCCAAAAGTCCCTCGAGGAGATCTGAGTTGAGTCGCTTCCCCCGCTCCAGCCTTTTTTACTTTGCATTGGTGGTTGTCCTTGGCCTGATCTTCTGGTTCACCTGGAGCTCGATCCAGAACGGCCAGAAGTCGACCGATTGGACCTACTCCTACCTGATCTCCCAGGCCGACGAAGGCAAGGTGCAGTCGCTCGAGATCAACGGCACCGACGGCGTCGCGACTGAGCCTGGGGGCAAGACGCACAACGTCGTGCTGCCCGACTGCAGCAGCGGATGCAGCCAGCTCCTGACCCAGATGCAGACCGACAAGGTCGACGTCAAGTTCGACAAGAGCCAGACCGGCAGCTACCTGATCAGCGTGCTGCTGCCGAACATCATCCTGGTGATCCTGATCGCCGCCTTCATGTGGTGGGTGCTCCGCCAGACCCAGAGCGGCAACAACCAGGCGATCTCGTTCGGCCGGTCTCGGGCGCGGATGATCGCCGGCGACAAGCCCGCGATAACGTTCGCCGACGTGGCGGGAGTCGATGAGGCTAAACAGGAGCTGACCGAGATCGTCGAGTTCCTCAAGTACCCCGAAAAGTTCGTCGCGCTCGGCGCACGGATCCCTAAGGGTGTGCTGCTCGTCGGGCCTCCCGGAACCGGCAAGACGCTGCTGAGCAAGGCCGTCGCCGGCGAGGCGGGCGTGCCGTTCTTCTCGATCTCCGGCTCGGAGTTCGTCGAGATGTTCGTCGGTGTCGGCGCGAGCCGCGTACGCGACCTCTTCGACCAGGCCAAGAAGAACTCACCCTGCATCGTGTTCGTCGATGAGATCGACGCGGTCGGCCGCCAGCGCGGCGCGGGCCTCGGCGGTGGACACGACGAGCGCGAGCAGACCCTCAACCAGCTGCTTGTCGAGATGGACGGCTTCGACACCAACACGCACGTCATCGTCATCGCGGCGACCAACCGGCCCGACGTGCTCGACCCGGCCCTGCTCCGCCCCGGCCGCTTCGACCGGCACGTCACGCTCGACCGGCCCGACATCAAAGGCCGCCGCCAGATCCTCGACGTGCACGCGCGCAACAAGCCGCTCGACTCGACGGTCGACCTCGACGTGCTGGCGCGCCAGACCCCGGGCTTCAGCGGCGCCGACCTGGCCAACCTGATCAACGAAGCCGCGATCCTGGCCGCGCGTGCCAACAAGAAGGTGATCGGCATGGACGAGCTCGAGGAGGCGATCGCGCGCGTGATCGCCGGTCCCGAGCGCAAGAGCCGGCGGATCTCCGAGCACGAGAAAGAAGTCATCGCCTACCACGAGACCGGCCACGCCCTGGTGATGAAGGCCCTTCCGCACACCGACCCGGTGCACAAGGTCTCGATCATCTCCCGCGGCATGGCGCTCGGCTGGACGCTGAGCCTGCCCGAAGAGGACAAGTACCTCATCTCGCGCGACGAGCTGATGGACCAGATCGCGGGCATCATGGGCGGTCGGGTGGCGGAGGAGATCGTCTTCCAGGACATCACGTCCGGCGCCGAGAACGACATCCAGCGCGCGACTCAGCTGGCGCGCCGCATGGTGACGCAGTGGGGCATGTCGGACAAGCTCGGCACCGTGACGATGGGCCACAAAGAGGAGCTGGTCTTTCTCGGCCGCGACCTGGGTGAGCAGCGCAACTATTCAGAAGAGATCGCGGCCATCATCGACGAGGAGATCCGCTCGATCATCGGTCACGGCTATCAGACTGCGAAGACCATCCTGACCAAGCAGCGGGACAAGATGGACGCCGTGGTCGAGCGGCTGAAGCTCGTCGAGACGATCGACGGCAAGGAGCTGGACCAGATCCTTAGCGAGGAGCCTTTGGCGCCCGCCGCGGCCAGCTCGTCGAGCGCGGCGTCGTAGCACCAGCACGCCTGATCTGCTGACAGTCGCGGGCCGAGGCAATCTCGGCCGCAGCCTGGCACGGGCGTTCCGGGCTGCAGGTCATCGCACCCGACTCGTGCCGTCCCGCGAGGGGTTTCGGATGCCCCCCGAGGGCGCCGTGTTCCTTGCCGTGCCCGACGGATACGTGGCCGAGGCGGCGGCGCGCATGGCGCGCATGGACCCTGACCTCCGCCTGAGCTTCGTCCATCTGAGCGGAGCCCTCGGCCTCGACGCGCTGAGCTCTTTGCGCGGGCACGCCCTCGGCTCATTTCACCCGCTCCAGTCGTTCCCCTTCCCGCGCGAGCCCGGAGCGTTCCACGGCATCACCGTCGCCGTCGACGCCACGTCGGGGCCGCTGATGCGTCGCCTGCGCACGCTGGCGAGGGAGCTCGGTGCGAGGCCGCACCACGTCCGCGAGCAAGACCGTGCCGCATACCACGCCGCGGCGGTCTACGCGTCCAACTTCGTCGACGTGGTCGTCGCCGAGGCGATCCGCATGCTGGAGAAGATCGGATGGACGGAAGAGGCGAGCCTCGAGGCGCTGCTGCCCCTGGTCGAGGGGGCGGTGGCCAACATCCGGGACAAGGGGCCTGTGCGCGCCCTCACGGGACCGATCCGCCGAGGCGACGCCGACACAGTCAGACGGCACCTGGGGGTCGTGGAAGACCCCGACCTTTATCGTATGCTCGCCCTGGCCGCGCTCCAGATCGCGCAACAGGCGGGACTCGATCCTGCAGCGGCGGGGCGGACCAGGAGGGCGCTGACCCGTGATGTGGCAGCGACCCGAAGGAGAGGTCGCAGATGACCACGGTGCTGGACGTTCAGCGCTTCAAGGACGAGGGCCGGCGCTTTGCCATGCTGACCGCCTACGACTACCTCAGCGCCAAGATCCTGGACGAGGCGGGGATCCCGGTACTTTTGGTCGGCGACAGCCTCGGCATGGTGATGCTCGGCTACCCGACGACGCTGCCGGTGACGGTCGAGGACATGCTGGTCCACGCCAAGGCGGTGTCGCGGGGCTCGAGGCAGGCGCTCCTGGTCGGCGACATGCCGTTCATGTCGTACCAGGTGTCCACCGAGCAGGCGATCGCGAACGCCGGGCGCTTCATCCAGGAGGCGGGCATGCACGCCGTCAAGCTCGAGGGCGGCGGCCCGGTGATCGAGATCACGCGCCGGCTCGCCGAGATCGGAATCCCCGTCATGGGGCACCTCGGCCTCACGCCCCAGTCGGTCCACACGATGGGTGGGTTCAGGGTGCAGGGCAAGACCGACGCCCAGGCCGCCAAGATCCTGGCCGACGCGAAGGCGCTCGAGCAAGCGGGCGCGTTCAGCATCGTGCTGGAGGGCGTGCCCAGCAAGCTCGCGGCTGACGTGACAAAGGCCCTTCGCATCCCCACGATCGGCATCGGCGCAGGTCCCGGCACCGACGCGCAGGTGCTGGTGATGCACGACATGCTCGGGCTCACCACCGGCAAGGCGCCGAAGTTCGTGAAGCGGTACGCCAACCTGGCGGAGGAGATCGCACGGGCCGCGACGAGCTACGCCGACGAGGTTCGCACCGGCAAGTTCCCGGCGCCCGAGCACGAGTACTCGGCCAACGGCTCAGCTCCTGCGAAGGATCGCGAAGAGGCCAGATACGGAGGCTGACGCTCATCCGTCCGTAATCGAACAGGCGGGCGCGATGCACGTGGCCTCGCGCTCGTGGCGCCACGAGGGGAGGTCGATCGGCCTTGTGCCGACGATGGGCGCCCTGCACGCCGGGCACATGCGGCTGATCGACGCGGCCCGCGGCGAAAACAACGTCGTCGTCGTGAGCGTGTTCGTCAACCCGCTCCAGTTCGGGCCGAACGAGGACCTCAACCGCTACCCGCGGGATTGGCAGCGCGACTACTCGATGCTGCGGGACGCCGAAGTCGACGCCGTGTACCGGCCGTCGGTCGAAAGGATGTACCCGCCGGACGCGAGCACGCGCGTGCATGTGAGCGGGATCACGGACACTCTCGAAGGCGCCGCACGTCCCGGCCACTTCGAAGGCGTGGCCACCGTCGTCACCAAGCTGGTCGGGGCGGTCGAGCCCGACCGCGCTTACTTTGGCCAGAAGGACGCCCAGCAAGCCGCGGTGGTCAAGCGCCTCTTCCGCGACCTTGACCTCGGCGTCGACATCCGGGTCGTGCCGACCGTGCGCGAGCCCGATGGCCTGGCGCTCAGCTCGCGCAACGTCTACCTCGACCCCCAACAGCGCAAGGCGGCGGTAAGCCTCAGCACCGCCCTCCGCGAGGCGGCGCACGCGTACGCCTCAGGTCAACGCGACCCGGAGCGTCTGCGGGGGCTGCTGCTGGGCCGCCTTGGCCGCGAGCCGCTCGTCCGGGTCGAGTATGCGGAGGTCGTCGATCCGGCTACTTTTCGGAAGCCTGGCAGCCTCGCCGTGCTGGCCGTCCGGATCGGCCAAACCAGGCTGATCGACAACCACGACCTGGCCCTTCCGTTTGCCGGGTAGATCTGCTGAACTGCGTTACAATTGGCGTTCATTTTGGCGGAGGCCGTTCTGACGACCAAGACCACATCAATAACTTCCAGGGGGTTCGTAATTTGTCTACTGAGTCTGGTGCCGTCCTGACCGAGAACAAGGAGGGGACCGACCAGGATTCTTCGGCTGCGATGACCATGGAGGACTACCTCCACTTCGAGGAGGAGGCCTTCAAAACCCCCAACCACGGGGACATCGTGGATGGGATCGTCGTCCGCGTCGACCCTGACGAGGTCCTGGTCGACATCGGCGCCAAGGCAGAGGGCGTCATCTCGAGCAAGGAGCTCGGCCTGCGCGGGGACATGGACCCGGCCGGCCTCGAGCCAGGCGACCAGATCAAGGTCTACGTCCTTCAGCCGGAGAACGAGGAGGGCAACGTAGTCCTCAGCCTGCGCCGCGCGCGGGCCGAGACCACGTGGCTCGTCGCCGCCGAGAAGCAGACGGACGGCACCGTGATCGACGCCGACGTGCGGGAGCAGAACAAGGGCGGGCTGATCGTCAACATCCTCGGCCTGCGGGGCTTCCTGCCGTCCAGCCAGGTCGCTCGCGCCTACGCGGGTTCGCTCGAGTCGCTGGTCGGCAAGCGGATCCCGGTCAAGATCCTCGAGGTCAACCGCAAGCGCAACCGGCTGATCGTGAGCCAGAAGGCGGCGGAGGACGAGGACCGCGCGCGCAAGCGCGAGGAGCTGTTCAGCAGGCTGCAGACCGGGACCACGGTCAAGGGCACTGTCTCCGGGATCACGAGCTACGGCGCGTTCGTCGACATCGGCGGCGCGGACGGCTTGATCCACATCTCGGAGCTGTCCTGGGACCGCGTCTCGAAGGTCACGGACGTGCTCCAGCTCGGCGAGGAGGTCACCGTGAAGGTGATCAAGCTCGACCCCGAGCAGACCCGAATCTCGCTTTCGCTGCGCCAGCTGCAGCAGGACCCGTGGGAGCGCCTGGTCCAGTCGATGCCGGTTGGCTCGATCGTCGAGGGCCAGGTCACCAAGACCAAGAAGTACGGCGCGTTCCTCCAGATCATGCCGGGGATCGAGGGTTTGCTCCACATCTCCGAGCTGTCGTGGGACCACGTCGAGCGGACCGAGGACGTGCTGAAGGTCGGCGAGACGGTGCAGGTCAAGGTGATCGGCATCGACACGGCCAGGCGGCGGATCTCGCTCAGCCTCAAGCAGCTGTCGGCCCCGCCGGCAACGCTTGCCGGTGCGCGGACCGACCACCGGCACGACGAGTACCCCGAAGAAGAGGAGTAGCTCCGGCCCCTCCGACGGCGGGATTCCCGCACCTTTGGCGCCAAACGCGCCCCTGAAATCGTCGCGAAGGGCGCTTTAGGTGCCAAACGCTCGCAATTTCATTCCTTGTTTAGCCAAGCGCCGACAGGCGCTGGGAGGCTGGGGTGTAGAAGGGGTCGATCTCGAGAGAGCGCTCGTAGTCGCGCCGGGCCTGGGTCCGGTCGCCGAGTTGAAGCTCGCGGTCTCCCAGCTCGACGTAAAACGCGGGCTCCGTCTCGCCCAGGTCGGCCGCGCGTCTCATCTCGGCGACTCCTCCGCCCAGGTCGCCGCTCGCCAGCTGGCCCTCGCCCAGCGCCCAGTTGTATTGGGCCTGGAGGGGGTCGACCTTGACGGACAGGTCGGAGCGGCCGCGGAGGTACCAGGTGTCGGCGAGGATGGGGAAGACGGCGAACGCGACCGCGGCGGGGGACCAGTCGAAGTTGAAGAACACCCAGACCGAGTAGCCGGCCAGCGCCGCGGCTAGGGCGGCGACGTCCCGGTCCGCCCGCCGCCGCCACGCTCCCAGGCCGAGGACGACGAGCACCGAGCCGAGCGCGGCGAGCCCGAGGACGCCCTGCGTCGCCGCGATGTCGAGGGGCCCGGAGTGGACGCGGTCGAACGTCACGAGCGACGCGTAGTCCTGGCTCAGGAAGCGGCCGAAGCCAAGCCCGGTCGTGTCTTCACCCCATCCGGTCAGGGGGCGGGCCGCGACCATGCGCAGCCCATCCCCCCACAGATGGAGGCGCAGCTCGGGGGGATCGTTGTTCAGGATGCGCAGCGGGGAGGCCAGCATCACGACCAGCCCGATGCCCATGACCCCCGCGGAGGCGAGCGCGGCCCCGATCACAAAGCGCCTGGGCGTGGCGAACACGCCCAGGATCAGGAGCCCCGCCACGACGCCGAAGCCTCCGCTGCGCGAGGTTGTGACGAAAAGGCCCCCCGCTAGCACGACGAGGGCGGCGACCCAGGCGAGCACGAACACGCCACCGCGCAGCGCCCGGTCGACGGCCAGCGGGAACGCCAGCGCGATGAGCGCAGCGAGCAGGTTGGCGTTGCCCAGGTTGCCGTCGGGCCGGAAGGCGACCTGTGCCGCCCACTGCTGCACCCCCTCCAGCGCGGCCACGCACACGCCGAAGACGAACGCGATCACCACCCAGTCGCGCGACCTCCGGTCGCGCAGGAGCCATACCGCCGCGGCAAGCAGCCCGAGGTAGCTGAGCCTCATCGGAAGGGACTCGTATCGTGTGTACGACCCGGCGAGGCTCAGCGGCCACGAGATCGAGAATGCGAAGGCCAGGACCGCTGCGGCGGCGGCGGCGATGAGCGGCCACCGCGAGGCGCCGAGCCCGGGCCCGTCAGGAAGGAAAAATGCGATACCCACGCCAAGACACGCGCCGGCGATCACAATCGACGCACGCGGCAGGATGTAGGAATCGCTTGCGATGGGTATGAAGACGGTCGGTAGAGCGACAGCGACAGCGGCGACGAGGAAGCCACCGAGCCGCTGGAGAAGGTGCCTCACCGCGCCTCCTCATAACTAAATTAGGGTGGCTGAGTTGGACGCTATATTAGGTGCAGAGGTACCACCCGGTACCACTGTTGCGTTGAGGAGGTGCTGGCCCCACCTAGGCGTAGAAAGGAGTCCAGGAGGATAGGAACCTTGTATCCGTTTGAACGATTTACTGAGCGGGCCAAGAAAGTTCTGACGCTTGCTCAGGAAGAAGCAGAACGATCGCACCACAGCTATATCGGCACAGAGCACCTGCTCCTTGGACTGCTCCGCGAGGGTGAAGGCCTGGCCGCCAAGGTCCTGAACAACCTTGGCGTAGAGATCGGCAAAGTCCGCCAGACGATCGAGTCCGTCCTCGGCCGCAACGAACGGATCATCATCCAGCAGATCATTCCGACGTCGCGCGTGAAGAAGGTCATCGAGATCTCCTTCGAGGAAGCGCGGCGCATGGGCCACAACTACGTCGGCACCGAGCACCTGCTGCTTGGCCTGCTCATCGAGGGCGAGGGCATCGCGGCGCACGTGCTCGAGGACCTGGGCGCCAACCTCGAGAAGGTGCGCGGAGAGATCGAGCGCTTGCTGCACGACTCGAGCGCCGAGACCGAGGCCGAGCCCGCGCCGAAGAAGCCGTCGAAGACTCCGCTGCTCGACCAGTTCGGTCGCGACCTGACCGAGCTCGCGCGCCGCAACCAGCTCGACCCGGTGATCGGGCGCGAGACGGAGATCGAGCGCGTGATCCAGATCCTGAGCCGGCGCACCAAGAACAACCCGGCGCTCATCGGCGAGCCTGGCGTGGGCAAGACCGCCATCGCCGAAGGGCTCGCCCAGCAGATCAACCTCGGCAACGTGCCCGAGTCGCTGCAGCACAAGCGCGTGCTGACGCTCGACATGGGCGCCCTCGTCGCGGGCACCAAGTACAGAGGCGAGTTCGAGGAGAGGCTGAAGAAGATCCTCGACGAGATCCGCTCGAGCCGCGAGGTCGTTCTGTTCATCGACGAGCTGCACACGCTGGTCGGCGCCGGCGCCGCTGAAGGCGCGATCGACGCGGCCAACATCCTCAAGCCCGCGCTCGCGCGGGGCGAGATCCAGTGCATCGGCGCGACCACGCTCAACGAGTACCGCAAGTACATCGAGAAGGACGCAGCGCTCGAGCGCCGCTTCCAGCCCGTGTTCGTCGACCAGCCATCGCTGGCCGAGACGACGGACATCCTCAACGGCGTCAAGTCGCTGTACGAGAAGCACCACCGCGTGACGATCACCGATGCGGCTGTTCACGCCGCCGTCGTGCTGAGCGACCGCTACGTCAGCGACCGCGCGCTGCCCGACAAGGCGATCGACCTGATCGACGAGGCGTCGGCCCGCGTGCGCATGAAGCTGACCACGACTCCGGACGAGCTGAAGGATTTGCAGAAGGAGATCCGCAAGCAGCGGGCGGAGCAGGACGATTCCGTCAACAAGCAGGACTTCGAGGCGGCGGCTTCCGTGCGTGACAAGGTGAAGAAGCTGCAGGACAAACTGGCGCTGAAAGAGGCGGCGTGGCGCGACAAGCTGGGCGAGACGGTGCCCGAGGTCGGCGAGCGATCGTCACCGTGTCGCAATCGGTGCGGCGCGCCCGCGCCGGGCTCAAGGATCCGCGACGCCCGATCGGGTCGTTCATCTTCCTGGGCCCGACCGGTATCGGCAAGACCGAGCTGGCTCGCGCCCTCGCGGAGTATCTATTCGATTCCGAGGACGCGCTGATCAAGCTCGACATGTCGGAGTTCATGGAGAGGCACACGACCGCGCGGTTGGTCGGGTCACCTCCCGGCTACGTCGGCTACGACGAGGGCGGCCAGCTGACCGAGGCGGTTCGCCGGCGGCCTTACTCGGTGATCCTCTTCGACGAGATCGAGAAGGCGCACCCCGAGGTCTTCAACATGCTGCTGCAGATCCTCGAGGATGGGCGGCTCAGCGATGCGAAGGGCAAGATCGTGAACTTCGCGAACACCGTGATCATCATGACCTCGAACCTGGGCATCCGCGACGTCAACCAGGCGGGGACCGCGCTGGGTTTCCAGCCCGCGGTCGTGGACGAGTCCGAAGAGGTCGAGCGCAGGCACAAGAACACGAAAGAGAAGATCGACGATGAGCTCAAGCGCATGTTCCGGCCCGAGTTCCTGAACCGCGTCGACGCCATCGTCGTATTTAAGAGCCTGACCACGACGCAGATCCGCGAGATCGTCGACCTCCAGCTGGTCCGGCTTGGCAAGCACCTGGCGGAGCAGCAGATCACGATCGAGGTCACCGACGCGGCGAAGGATCTCCTCGCCAAGGAGGGCTACGACCGGACCTACGGGGCGCGGCCGCTGCGCCGGGTGATCACGAACCGGATCGAGGACCAGCTTTCCGAGCACCTGCTGCGCGGGAAGATCGCTCGCGGCGACGTCGTTCAGATCGACGTCGAGGGCGAGGACGGGCTCAAGTTCCCTCCGGTCAAGCCTCGACACAAGGAGCCGGCGGGGACCGCCCCTGCCAAGCCCTAGCCGCTCAACAGGTCCTTCAAGCGCTGTGACAGCCTGGCCGGGGTGGTCTGGCTCTTGATCATGTGGTCGAGCGCGCCCAGCGTGACGCCGCGCTCGACCAGCTCCTTCTCGTTCCAGTTGGACAGGATCACGACGGGGATGGATGCTGTGGAGGTGTCGGCGCGGAGCGCCTCCAGGACCGCGAGGCCGTCCATCTTCGGAAGCCTCAAGTCGAGGAAGATGATGTCGGGGTGCGAAGCCCTGGCTTTTTCCAGGGCGGCCAGCCCGTCCCCGGCGACTTCGACGGTGTATCCATCGAGCTCGAGCTTGAGCCGGTACATCTGCGCGACCGACGCATCGTCCTCGACGAAGAGGACGCTTACGTCATCCGGGTCCGGCGCCGCGCGCTGATCCATTGCCCCTTCCTTCGCTCCAGCAACGCGCAGCCGCTGGGCTCACGACACTCCGGGATGTGAGTCCATGAGCGTACCCGTCCCGCTGAGAATGCGCCCGCTCGAGGTGGGCGACGTGCTCGACGAGACATTCCGCATGTACCGGCGTCATTTCCTGCTTTTTGCAGGGATCTCGGTGATCCTGGCCATCCCGTCGGCGGCCATCTTCGGCGTGTTCTTCGCCTCCTTCGTGGCGGCATTTCAGCAGACCAGCAGCCCGAGCGACCTTAGCTTCGTCGCCCCGCTGCTGACCGGGCTTGGCGCGGGGCTCGCCGTCAACCTCCTGATCCTGCCGTTCACGATGGGCGCCGTCATGTACGCCGCGTGCGAGTCCGCGCTGGGCCGGCCGGTGACGGCGGGCGGGGTGTTCATGGGCGTCCTGCGCCGCTACTTCGGGCTTCTCGGCTACTGGGTCCTGTTCGCCGTCACGGGCTACCTCGCCCTGCTGCTGTGCGTGGCGCCCATCGCGCTGTGGATCTGGATCTTCGTCATGTGGATCGCCGTGACGCCGGCGATGTTCGTCGAGAACGTCGGGCTCGGCGAGGCGTTCGGACGCAGCCGGCGCCTGGTGGAGGGCCGCTGGTGGCGCACGTTCCTGATGCTGTTTTTGATCTCGATCATCTGGGATGTCGTCGGGATCGCGCTCGGCGCCTTCGTGCAGCTTGCGCAGTTCCTGCTCCAGCTCGTGGTTTCGCCGTTCCTCGCCACGGGGATCTCGCTGGCGACGAGCGAGCTCGTCAGCGCGCTGGTGAATCCCATCCTGCAGATCGCGATCGTCCTGATCTACTTCGACCTGCGCGTGCGGAAGGAAGCACTCGACCTGTTCCAGATGGCGCACCGGCTCGCCGCGCCGCAGCCGGCGACCTGAAGATCGCAATGGGCTGGCGAGTCCCCGTGGCCCTCCTTTCGGCTCTTGCCGGGGTGCTGGTGACCGCGGCTGTCGCCACGGCGGACCCTCTTCCGGCACCGGCCTACGCCGAGGCGGTGCAGAGGGCCTACGACCTGATCCAGGGCGCGTCGCCCCAAGACGCGGCGCCTGCGACGGCGGCGGTGAGGGTTCTCTCGTCGGGCGCGGGCGACACCCAGCCTGAGATCATCGCGGACCTGGAGGCCCGGCCACCCCAATACGACGACGCGAGCAAGCGGCTGGCGGCGCTCCTCGCGGCGCTGAGCCAACCCGCCACGACGTCGGACTCGGCGCTTGCGGAGCAGCGCCTTCACCAGGTCATGTCGATGAGCCGCTACGACGCGCTTCACCGTCCGCAGTCGCTGTTGGACCGCTTGTACCGGTGGGTGGCGGACCGGATTACCACGCTGCTGCGATTGTTGTTTGGAGGCGGAGCCGCGTCGCAGGCGACAGTCACCTGGCTCGAGGTCGTCGGCGTCCTGGTGGTGCTGGCGGTCATCATCGTCTTCGTCCGGGCGTCTGGCGGCCGCTACGGCGCGTCCGCAGGCGTCGGCCTCGGCGGGCCCCGACCCCCGGCCGACTACTTCGCCGACGCGGACCGCCTGGCCGCCAAGGGTGACCGTGTCTCGGCGATTCGCGCCCTGTGCGCAGGCGTCGCGTCGACGCTCGCCGGGGAAAGGTCGTGGGACGGAAGCCCGCTGACGGTGCGCGAGATCTTTCAGCGCGCGCCTGATTTCGCGGGCCTGCGTCCGCTGTTGCTGCCTTTCGAGGCCGCTGTCTACGGCGGGCGCGAAGTGGACGCCGCGACGTATGCAAAGGCGGAGCACGTCACCGCCCGGTACAGGCGCCCAGTGGAGGCCGCGGCGTGAGGGGCTCCCGAGGCTGGATCATCGCGGGCGCGATCGCGATCATCATCGCGGCGGTCGCCTACGCGTTCCGGTCGGGCCAGGACTCTCCCGAGCACAGCACGAACAGCGACGCGGCCAACGGCGCATCCGCGGTGCTGCTCTACGCCCAGGCGATGGGGCATCCCGCGGATCAGATCACGGGCACCTTCGACGTGCCGAGCCCGTTCTCGATGATGTTCGTCTTCACGCCCACGAGCTCATACACGACGGCGGAGGCCGAGGCCACGCTCGGATGGGTGCGCCGCGGCGGGGTGCTCGTCTACGCATCGGAGCAAGGTGACGCGGAGCTCGACAAGTCGCTCGGCGTGTCGAGGCTCCAGGGCACGGTGTCAGGTTGGCAGTACGCCGCGACCCCGGTCGTCGGCGGCGTGAACACGGTCGCCGGCGGTGGAGCCGTGAGGCCCCTCGATCCTGCGCCGGCGCAGGTGACGTTCCTGCGTACGTCGGAAGGCTATTCGGCGGGCTTCATCCAGCGGATCGGCATCGGCTCCGTGATCGTGCTCGCGGACCCGCTCGTTTTGTGCAACGGCTACCTCGAGAAGGCGAACAACGGGGCGCTGCTCGCCGACGTGCTCGGCGCTGTGGACGCCGGCGAGGGCGTCGCATTCGACGAGTACCACCACGGCCTGACCGCGAGCGACCTGGCCCCGCAGGCCTGGGTCACCACCCCTTGGGGCGCGGCGCTGCTGTGGCTGCTGGTCGCGGTGTTCTTCGGGCTGCTCCTGCGCGGACGGCGCTTCGGGCCGCTGGTCGAGCGGCCGGCCGAGGTCGCGCGCTCCGACGCCGAGTGGTCGAGGGCCGTCGGCCAGATGCTTCGGCGCTCGAGCGCGCGGGCGGTGACGCTTGGTCTGCTCGCGAGCGCCGCGGAGCGCGCCGTGGCATCCCGCACAGGCCTGGCGCTGCAGCCACGCGAGCGGTTCTGGAATGCTCTGTGGGTGCGGGCGCCCGAGGTGGCCGGCGAGCTGGCCGAGGTGGAGACGTCGCTCTATGCCGCTTCGGCCAGCGAGAGCGACCTGCTGAAGGCTGCGCGCCGATTGCATCGGATCGCTCACCCGGTGTCGGACCAGCCCCATCCCGGCGCTCCGCGCCGGACTTCCCCATAAATGGGGAAGACAATCGTCGTGTCGGACCAGCCCCATCCCGGCGCTCCGCGCCGGACTTCCCCATAAATGGGGAAGACAATCGTCGTGGCGCAACAGCCCCATCCCGGCGCTCCGCGCCGGACTTCCCCATAAATGGGGAAGACAATCGTCGTGGCGCAACAGCCCCATCCCGGCGCTCCGCGCCGGACTTCTCCATAGATGGGGAAGACAATCGTCGCCGCGACTGATTTTTTCGAGCGCTTTCGAGAGCAGCTCGCGAAGGCGATCGTGGGCCAGGACGATGCGATCCGCCTGTGCGCGATCGCGCTCGTGGCGCAGGGCCACGTCCTGCTCGAAGGCGTTCCCGGGACCGGCAAGACGCTGCTCGCCAAGTCCATCGCTCGCGCGCTGACGCTCGACTACGGCAGGGTCCAGTTCACGCCGGACCTCATGCCTGCCGACATCCTCGGCACGTCGGTCTTCGACCTGGCGACGCGCACGTTTTCGCTGCGCCAGGGCCCGATCTTCACCAACGTCCTGCTCGCCGACGAGATCAACCGCGCGCCAGCGAAGGTGCAGTCCGCGCTGCTCGAGGCGATGGAAGAGCACGGCGTGACGCTCGAGGGCAAGCAGCTCCCGCTGCCGGCTCCGTTCTTCGTCCTCGCGACGCAAAACCCGATCGAGTACGAGGGGACGTACCCTCTGCCCGAGGCGCAGCAGGACCGCTTCCTCTTCAAGGTCCGTCTCGACTATCCAGTCGCCGCGGACGAGATGGAGGTGCTGCGGCGCTGGGAGTCTGGCATCGAGCTGCGCGATCCTGTCAAGGCCGGGGTCGAGCCCGTGCTCGGAACCGCGGATATCGAGGCGTGCCGGGCGCAGGTCGCGCAGGTGGTGCTCGACGAGAAGATCCGGCGCTACGTCGTCGACCTGGCCGCGGCCACGCGATCGGCGCCGGAGATCGCGCTCGGGGCCAGCACGCGCGCCGAGGTGCTGCTGATGCTCGCCGCGCGCGCCTATGCGGCGTTCGACGGTCACGAGTTCGTCACGCCCGACCACGTCAAGGCGCTGCTCACGCCGGCGTTTCGCCACCGCCTGATCCTTCGCCCCGAGGCAGAGGTCGCCGGTCAGACGCCGGACAGCGTGCTGGACGCCGTAGCCGGCCGAGTCGTACCGCCGCGCTGAGCTGATATGCGCGTCGTCGACCCTCGATTTCGAATCGTGGCGCGCACGGTCATCGTGCTTTGGCTTGCGTTCCTTGCGGTCGCAGTGCTGTTTAGCGTTTTCCGCGCCCCAACGATCGTGGTCGAACTGGCATGGATCGTCGCGATAGGAAGCTGGTTCGTCCTGTTCCAGACTTACCTGCTGGCCGGGCTCCTGCTGGAGCAGGGCATCGCACCCAACAGCGCCTCGTGGCTGGCGGTGGCGTGGGCGCCGTGGATGCTCGTTTCGGGTTCGCTGCTGCTGGTTGTCGGGGTGCTCGACGTCGTCGGGCCGGTGAGAGAAGCGCCCGCTGGTGTCAGGATCGCCGGCGCCTTCGCGGCTGTCTGGGGAGCTCTGGCGCTGTCCACATCGGTGGTCGCGCTGCTGAAGAAGCGGAGGAATCGAGTCGGCACGCGCGCTTGACTTCATGAGGGGCCTGGCGCCGCAGCCGCGGCTCATCTGGGCGGTGGCGATCGGCGCCGGGCTCATCGCGCTCGCAGTCGCGTCGCCGGTCCTCGGCTTCGTCGCTTTCGTGTACAACGCCGGGCTCGCGATCATCGCGGCGCGAGACCTGGCGCTGCTCCCTGGCCGCTCGGGCTACGAGGTGCGGCGGGTGATGCCCGAGCCTTTTTCGCTGGGCGAGCCGGAAGAGGTCAGCGTCGTCATCCAGAACCGCGGCGCCGCAGGTCTCATGGCGAGGGTGTCGGACCACGCGCCGGGAGGCCTACGGCCCGAGCCACGTGAGGTTGCGGGACGGTTCGACCCCAACGGGCTGCTCAAGGTGAGCTACCGGACCTACTCGCCGCGTCGAGGCGCGTATCGCTTCGGACCGATCGATGTGCAGGTCTGGCGCAACGAGGGATGGTGGCGGCGCCAGGTCACGGTGCCCGAACCTCACGAGGTCGCCGTCTTTCCGAACATCATCGCCATCAAGCGAATCCAGCTGTCCTTGCGCCGCGGACTTCGCGCGATGGCCGGGATGCGCCGCGGGAAACCGCCTGGCGCGTCGACGGCGTTCGCGGGTCTACGCGACTACGTGCGCGGCGACGACGCGAGGCGCGTGAGCTGGACCGCAACCGCACGCCGGGACCGACCTGTTGTGATCGAGGTCGAGGCCGAACGCGGCCAGCAGGTGATCATCGCGATCGATTGCGGCCGGTTGATGACGGCTCCCGCAGGCGACCTGGACAAGCTCGACCACGCCGTCAACGCAGCGTTGATGCTGGCATGGGTGGCGCAGGCGTACGGCGATCGCGTCGGGCTGATGACGTTCGATGACCGAGTCACAAGCTTCATCAAGCCCGAACGCGGCGCCACCCAGCTGCGACGCATCACCGAGGCTCTCTACGCCGTCGAGCCGGAGTTCGTGGAGCCCGACTTCGGCCACGCCATGACGCACCTCGCGCTGCGCCTGGGCCGGCGTTCGATGGTCGTGCTGCTCACCGACGTGCAGGATCCCGAGGCGTCGCGCGAGCTGGTCGCGCACGCGCTTCGCCTCGCGGCGCGGCACCTGGTGCTCGTCGTCGCGATGTCGGACCCGGCGGTGCTGAGCGCACGCGACGACCCGATCGACACCACGGATAGGGCTTACGAGTGGGCGGCCGCCGAGGAGCTCGTCACGAGCCGCCGCGAGAGCTTCGAGCTGCTGCGGCGGGGAGGCGTGCTCGGCCTAGACGTGGTCGCCGGCCGGTTGTCCCCGTCTCTGGTCGAGCGCTATCTGGAGCTGAAAGAGCGGGCTCTGTTGTGATCTGCGGCCGGTGAAGATCAGGTAGGAATAGAAGAGCGCGCCGGCGGTCAGGCCGATGGCCAGCTTCAGCGCGAACGGCGCGTTCGACGGGGAGATGTTGCCCTCGATCGTCCCGGCGACGATCAAGAGTGGTGCCAGTCCGAGCAGCAGCGTGAAGGCGCGGCGTGCCGCCAGCACAAGCGCGTCGGACCGCGTGCGGTTGCCCGGCGACACCAGCGCCCAACCCATCATCAGCCCGCCTGCTCCCTGCGCGATGACGATCGACAGCTCCAGCACTCCGTGGGCGATGACGAAGTCGAACAGCCCGCCCGCGATGCCGTAGGCCTGCGTCAGCCCGAATAGACCCCCGAGCGAGATGCCGTTGTCGATCATCACCCACAGCACCGGCAGCCCAAAGGCGACGCCTAGGGCGAACGCGGCCATCGAAACGTAGATGTTGTTGACCATGATCAGTCCCGCGGCCTGCACGCGCACCTCCGGCGGGATGTGGGTCCAGAGCTGATGGTGATGGACCTGGTCGATGAGGCGCGGATCCGCGATCGCGTAAGCGGCTTCGGGATGCGCGAGCACGACGAAAAAGCTGATGAACGCGGGCACGAAGAGCAGCGCGCCCGCGGCAAGCAGGTAGGGCCACGCCTGGCGGTAGGTCCGCGGCAACGTCTCGACGTAAAACTCGAGGACGCGCTTGAACACGTTGCCGCCGCGGCGGTAGACGACTCCGTGGCCGCGCGCGACCAGTCCGTTGAGGTAGCGGCGCACGGGCTCGCCGGGCCAGTCCCGCTGGGCGCGTGCCAGGTCGGCGGTCGCCCGCCGGTAGAGCTGGGCCATGGTCAGGACCTGCGCGGGAGTGAGTGCGTTGAGGTGGGCCGCGCCGGCGCGAGCGAGCAGGTCTTCGAGCCTGTTCCAGTCGGCTCGGCGCAGGGCGACGAAATCCTCCGCTCTCATGGCGCTGAGACGTAAGTTAGCAACAGATGGACCAGCCGCTCCCCGATACCGACCTGGTCGTCGCCACCCCGGAGCGGGTTTCGTTTCAGTACCAGGTGGCCGGCCTCGGCACGCGGGCGATCGCCCAGATCCTCGACCTGCTCATCCTCGCCGGCGTGCTCCTCGGCATTGTCTTCGCCGCGATCGCCGTCGGCCAGGCCGGCAGCTCGACCGTCGCGTTCCTGATCGGGGTGATCGGCGGATTCGTCGTCGTGTTCGGCTACTTCTGGACGTGCGAGTCGTTCTGGTCAGGGCAGACGATCGGCAAGAAGGTGTTTCGGCTGCGGGCCGTCGGCGACCGCGGTGAGCCGATGACGTTTTTCCAGGCCGGGATCCGCAACGTCGTGCGGATCGTCGACTTCCTCCCTTACGCGTACGGGGTCGGCCTTGTGGTGTTGTTCATCAACGGCAAGGGCAAGCGCCTCGGCGACCTCGCCGCGGGGACGGTCGTGGTCAAGGACTCGGACTATGTGCAGCTGTGGCAGCTGCCGGGCGGGCGGCCCGAGCCGCCGCCTTCGCCGCCCGCATGGCCGCTCGCTTCGTCGCCCGCTCCACCGTCAGACATGCCTCCGCCCGCCATCGCCCCGGCCAGTCAGGCGGAGCTTGTGCTGCGGCGGATCGACCCGGAGCTGCGGCGTTTCGTGACCGCTTACGCGCGCCGCCGGCCGGAGCTGCCGCTGGAGGTCCGGGCGCAGCTGGCGGGCCAGGTCCAGGCCAACCTGCACGCGGCGGTTCCCGACGTTTTCACCGAGCAGGGTCCCCTCGCCGCGCTCGACCACCTCGCCGACCTGGAGCGCCAGTAAGCCACTCGGCGATCTGCTGCGCGGTGAGGTTGCCGCCCGTCAGGATCGCGGCGACTCTTTTGTTTTGAAACTCCTGCGCTCGCTTTCGGATCGCCGCGACGCCCGCAGCGCCCGCGGGTTCGACGACGAGGCCGGCGTCCTCGAGCAGGTCGGGCATCGACTGAAGCATCTCGTCGTCGGTGACGAGCATCACCTCATCGACCGTGTTCGCCATCGCATCGACCGCTTCGGGGACGGGCACGCGGACCGCGATGCCGTCGGCGATGGTGCGGCTCGGCGCGGTGATTGCTTTACCGGCTTCGAACGAAAGGGCCATCGACGGCGCCGTTTGCGCGCACACGGCGATGACTCTCGTCGTTGGGGCGTGATGCTTGATCCACGTGCCGACGCCGTTGACGAGCGCGCCGTTGCCGAGGGGGACGAAGATCGCGTCGAGGGGCTCTGTGTCGTGTGTCAGCTCGATGGCGATGGTGCCGGCGCCGTCCGCGATCGGTGCCAGCTTTCCATCTTCCACATAGAGCTCGCCGTTTTGTTCGGCGTGACTTTTAGCCGCGTCCTTGGCCTGGTCGAAGTCGTCACCTATCAGCTCGACATGGGCGCCGAGGGCTTTCATCCGCTCGACCTTGAGAGGGTTGGCGCTGCGCGCGGCGAAGACCGTGATCGGTTTTTCTCGTTTGCGGCACGCGTAGGCCATGCCCTGGCCGAAGTTGCCGGCCGACGCGCAGACGATTCGTCGGGCATCGCCGGCGAGGAGGTGAATCAGGTAGTCGGCGCCGCGGCCTTTGAAGGAACGGATCGGGTTGGCGGATTCGACCTTGAGGAGGGTGGTGACACCGAGGCGCTCGCTTAGCGGCTCGCACACGTATTGGGGGGTGTGCAGGAAGACGGGGTCGATGACATTCGCCGCTTCACGAATGCGGTCCGGTGAGATGGTTTGGTCCACGAGGGGAGGATAGGGCGGCGCGGATTGCGCGCGTTTGGCGCCAACGGCGCCTCTCGGGGTGGGTTCAAAGGCGCGTTTTGCGCAAAACGTGTGGAATCGGTTGAGCTCGGGACTTGCGCCCTTAACAGGCTGGCTTGAAACCGCTTTCGAAAAATTTCAAGATCGCTTGCGGTGTGCCGGTGGGGGCGGGATCGGCACAAGGTGGAGGAAGGGCGGGCCCGAGCTCTGGTCGGCCGGGATGGGGACGCCGCCCCGGGGTAGTCAGGGCGGCGTCTTGACGCTCGTAGATAAAACGCCCGGCCCGGTAAAAGGGTACGGGCGAGGTTGTAAAACCGCGATCATCGGTAGACAGTCTCCCCATGGCCAAATCGACCATCACCTATGTCTGCACCGAGTGCGGCGGGGAAACCCTCCGCTGGGCCGGCCAGTGCCCGCACTGCCAGGCCTGGAACACGCTCCAGGAGTTCCAGGTCAAAAGGGCCGCGAAAGACGGGAGGTCAAGGCCGCTTCAGCCGGCCCAGGCCATTCCCCTCAGCGAGATCGCGGCCGAGGACGCGCCCCGGTCGCGCCTGGCCTGGGGTGAGCTCAACCGCGTCCTCGGCGGCGGCATCGTCCCGGGAAGCCTGGCCCTGATCGCGGGCGAGCCGGGGGTTGGCAAGTCGACCCTCCTGATGCACGCCGCTGCGCAGGTCGCCGTCTCGGGCAAGGTTCTGTACGTGTCCGGAGAGGAATCCGGCCAGCAAGTCCGGATGCGCGCCCAGCGGCTGGGGGCCCTCGAGCCGGCGATCCTCCTCCTGGCGGAAAACGACCTCGACGTCATCTGTGAAGCGATCCGGAGCGAGCTGCCGCGGCTCGCCATCATCGACTCGATCCAGACCGTGACCGACCCCGGCCTGGAGGGCAGCGCCGGGAGCGTGACCCAG
>WNFI01362485.1_pt2 | contig 28264 bp, 23 predicted proteins | sample 5400471 | NCBI WGS metagenome assembly WNFI01 (sample SAMN13153348, study PRJNA577476) | soil metagenome | isolation source: 100 cm saprolite on Douglas fir-dominated hillslope | place: USA:California | collected 2013-09-17
AGCCGGGCTTCCTTCTATGATCTCAACCTCAATATCAGTCACGAGATCAATAAGAAGAACAGCCTGTATTTTACCGGCTATCTGAGCCAGGACCATTTCAATCTCAACAACGACACTACTTATGGTTATGGCAATCGCAACCTCTCCCTGAAATGGAAGCATATTTTCAATAACAAACTTTACAGTCTGCTGACCACCGGTTATGACCGGTATCAATATAGTATTTCCAGCGGCCAGAATCCCGTCAATGCCTACAAGCTGGGTTTCGATATCAACCAGGTTTATTTCAAGGCGCATTTTAACTATTTTCTAAGCGCCAGTCATACGCTCGACTTCGGTCTTAGCACCCTGCGCTACCGGCTGCATCCGGGATCTTACGATCCCATGGGGCATCAATCCCTGGTCGTCGGAGACACTCTTCAGACCGAACAAGCCCAGGAGAGCGCTTTATACCTGAGCGATCGCTACACCATCAGCAATTCGCTCTCGGTGGAGGGCGGCATTCGTTATTCCCTGTATAACTATCTTGGTTCCAGCCTGGTGAATAACTATGCGCCGGGTCAGCCCGTCTCAGGAGACAATCTGCTCGGCGCCACGAAGTATGGACCGGATAAAGTCATAAAGACCTATGGAGGACCCGAGTACCGGCTGTCAGCCAGGCTGGTGCTTACGGAAAACGTTTCGCTTAAGGCCGGTTATAATACCCAGCGCCAATATATTCATGCTTTGTCCAATACCACTGCCATGGCCCCGACGGATATCTGGAAGCTGAGCGACCCTAATATCCGGCCGCAGCATGGGGATCAGATCTCTCTGGGACTGTACAGGAATTTCAAAGCTAATACGATCGAAACCTCCCTGGAAGTGTATTACAAGCGTATCGGCGACTACCTGGATTATAAGAGCGGCGCGGTGCTGGTGATGAACCACCATATAGAAACGGATGTGCTTGAAACGAAGGGCAAGGCTTACGGCGTGGAGCTGCTGATAAAAAAGCTGACCGGGAAGTTCAACGGCTGGTTCAGCTATACCTATTCCAGGACCCTGCTCCGGCAGGATGATCCAAACGCTGGCGAATTGATCAATAAAGGCCGGTACTACCCGGCTAACTATGATAAGCCGCAGGATGTAACAGTAGTAAGTAACTACCGGGTCACGCACCGGTTCAGCGTTTCGCTCAATGCCACCTACAGCACGGGGCGTCCCATCACGCTGCCTATCGGGGTCTTCAATTATGCGGGTTCGCAGAGGACCCTGTATGCCGACCGGAACGCCTACCGTATCCCCGATTATTTCCGGACCGATCTCTCCATGAACATAGACGGGAATCATAAAGTGCACCAGAAAACCCATAACTCCTGGACGATCGGCGTGTACAATCTTACTGGCCGGAAGAACCCTTATTCCGTGTATTATGTATCGGAGAACGGCTTCGTCAATGGTTATAAGCTATCTATTTTCGGAAGCGCGATACCCTTTGTTAATTTTAATATCCGATTTTAAAGACAACGATATGCAAAGAACATTCAAAACAATACTGCCGCTAACCGTTCTCCTGGTAGTTGTTATCCCTTTGCTGCAGTGCAAGCAGGTGTATGTCAGTCCCTATACTTCCCCGGCAACGGGTTACCTGGTCGTAGAAGGATATATCAGCGGTAACAGCGAGACCAGCTTTACCCTTAGCCGCACTATTAAATTATCCGGAGATACTACCAATCCGCAAGAGGTGGGGGCCAGCGTGCAGGTGGAGGGAGATGACAATTCAGTGTACCCTCTTACAGAGGCGGGAGGCGGAATATATAACACGGGCAGTCTGCCGCTCAACGTATCCGCAAAATACCGTCTCCGGATCCATACCCAATCCAGCGGGGAGTACTTGTCCGATTACGTACCGTATAAGATCACGCCGGCCATCGACAGCATCAATTGGAAGCAGGACAACAGCGGGGTCACCATTTATGCCAATGCACATGACGATGCGGGGACCACGAGATATTATCAGTGGTCTTACGATGCCACCTGGGAATATCATTCCGCAGAGGGATCCGATTTCGAGTACGATGGCAATACGAACCCTGTAAGCGTCATCCCCCGGGCCCCGGCCCACCAGATATACCGGTGCTGGCGTTATTCGGGCTCTTCCAATGTGCTGGTCAGCAACTCTGTGAAATTAGCGAAGGATGAGATCTACGAATATCCCCTCAACAAAATTCCCGCTGACGATGAACAGCTTAGCGTGCTTTATAGCATGATGGTCCGTCAATACGCGCTGACGCGGGATGGCTACAATTTCTTAAACCTTATGAAAAAAAATACCGAATCCCTGGGCTCTATCTTCGACGCTCAGCCTTCTCAGCTTACGAGCAACATTCACTGCCTGAGCAATACGGCCGAGCAGGTGATCGGCTTCATCTCTGCGGGCACGGTACAGCAGCAGCGGATATATATCGACCGGGGCCAGGTATCTCCATGGTATTATTTTTTTTCCTGCCCGATGAAGGATACCGTTGCACCCAACAGTCCCGACGAATTTCAAAAGTTTTTCGGGTACGGGCTCTTTACGCCCACATTTGCGCATTATTCCCGGTCAGGAGGATTGGACGGCTATTCCTGCAATGATACTTATTGCATCGACTGCATATCCAGGGGAGGTTCCAACGTTAAACCCTCTTTCTGGCCCAATTAAAGGACCCTAAAAAAATAATTGAATGAAATATAGCAGCCAAACAACCGGCTTGCCTTTGGCCCTTCTCCTGTTCTTCCTGTCCCTGACCGGGAAGGCTCAAACGCAGCAAGCGGTTCCTGCAGAGGCGGACCCTGCGACCCTGACAAAGGCGCTGGATCAATACCGCTTGCAGCACTTGCAGGAGAAGCTGTTCGTGCATACGGATAAGGAGCTCTACCTGGCGGGGGAGATATGCTGGTTCAAATTGTATGATGTGGACGCCGGCTCCCACCGTCCCCTGGATATCAGTAAGGTGGCTTATCTGGAATGGCTGGATAAAAATAACAAACCTGTCCTGCAGGCGAAAGTGGGCTTGCGCCAGGGACATGGCGACGGATCCCTCTACCTGCCGCTGACCCTTCGTTCAGGGAATTACAAATTGAGGGCCTATACCAACTGGATGAAAAATTATGGAGCGGACTGGTTCTTTGAAAAGACGATCGAAGTGATCAATGCCCGCAAATCGGCTGAAGCGCCTGCTGTGGAACCGCTCCTGCAAGTTAACATCGTGTTCTTCCCGGAAGGAGGAAATCTCGTGGAAAATATTGCCTGTAAAGTCGCTTTCAGGGCTACGGACCAGTATGGACGCGGCATCGGATGCACGGGAGTAGTGACGGAAGACGATGCGGATACCCTTATCCGTTTTAAACCGCTGCGATTCGGGATCGGGAATTTTATATTGACTCCCCGGCCCGGACACCGGTATCGTTCGACAATCAGGCTGGCCGATGGAACGGCGATCAGCAAGCTGCTGCCTGCAGCTTATAAAGAGGGGACGGTCATGCGTGTATCCAAAGAGGGAAATGATGGGTTCCGGGTAGATCTGCAGTCCACTGTTGCTCCCGGATCAGCATCTGCCGGAGTGGATTCCAGGATCTATCTGGTCGCGCATACCCGGCAATCGGTCAAGATGGCCGAAGCGGCCGTTATGAAAGAGGGAAAAGCCAGCTTCCTGGTAGACAAAAACAAACTGGGGGAGGGCATTTCACATTTGACCGTTTTTAATGGAGCTAAACAGCCTGTTTGTGAAAGGCTGATCTTCAAAGTTCCTTCCCGTCGTTGGAAAGTGGCTATGAATGCCGATCAGAATAGTTATGCCACGCGGAAAAAAATAAACCTCCAGGTTAGTCTGACCGGTCCTGATAACAAACCTATGGGGGCGGACTGTTCCCTTTCCGTTTACCGGTTGGATTCTTTGCAGGGCATACCTGCAGGTCATCTGGAGAGCTATTTGTGGCTAAGTTCCGATCTGAAAGGGAGGATCGAATCCCCCGATTATTATTTTGACCATCCGGAAGATGAGGAAGCTATGGATAATCTTATGATCTCGCATGGCTGGAGAAGATTTCGCTGGGAAGAGGTATTGCATCCCGGCAGCCCTTCCTTTGAGTTCCCCCCCGAATATAACGGGGCCATCATCTCGGGCAGGATCGTAAATAGCCGGACGGGAGCGACGGCAAAGGGCGTGCAGGGATATTTCTCCGTACCCGGGACGAGGACGCAGTTCTCCTCGGCTATCAGCGATGACGAAGGCCGGGTGAAATTTGAAATGAAGGATTTTTATGGCTCCCGGGAGGTCATCGTACAGACCAATCCGCACACGGATAGCCTGTTCAGAGTAGATATCGCCAACCCTTTCCTGGAGACCTATACCGATGGCCCCTTGTCTCCTTTTATACCACTATTGGAAAATTCCCTGTCCTTAACGGACAAGAGTGTGGCCACGCAGGCGCTGAACCGATATGCCGGAGAAAAATTAAAACAATTCCATTTCCCCTCCGTGGATACAAGCGCCTTCTACTATAAGCCGGATTATACTTATGCGCTCGATGATTATACGAGGTTCACTACCATGGAAGAAGTGATGCGGGAATATGTCGTGCTGATGCTGGTTAAAAACAGCCATTCTCATTTCCACCTTCCTCTTTTCGATCTCCCTAATAACCAGTTCTTTGACGTGGATCCACTGATCCTTGTGGATGGCGTTCCTGTTTTCGATATTGATAAGCTGATGGTGATGGATCCGCTTAAGATCAGGAAGCTGGATATGTTACACCGGAAATATTTTTTGGGCGGGACTGACTATGACGGCATTATGAACTGGATCACTTACAAGGGCGATCTGGGCGGCTACATCCTCGATCCCAACGCTACCGTGATAGATTATGAGGGGTTGGAATTACAGCGTGAATTCTATTCCCCTTCTTATGCCACAGAGCAGGAAGCTGCCAGTCATCTGCCCGATTTCAGGAATGTGCTCTACTGGTCGCCGGTCCTTCCAACAGATCCTCAGGGCAGGGGCAGTCTCAGCTTCTATTCATCGGATATACCTGGCCACTACGTGGCCGTGCTGGAAGGATTGGCCCCTGATGGAACAGCCGTGAGCAACATGCTGCGCTTTGAGGTATCAGGCCCCTTTTAATTTTTTATGATAAAAAATATAAGAAGCGGCAATTAAAGCGAATCCGATCAATATAGGGAGCCATGCACTGGCAGGATCGCCTACTGCTATGCCGGAATACATCGCGCCGGCAAGATCAAACACGAAGCCCGCATAAGCCCATTCTTTGAGCCTCGGGAAACGGGGGACGAGTATCGCCACCACCCCTGCTAATTTAGCAACACCCAGAAAAGGACTCAGATAAATAGGATACCCTAAATGCTTAAATAGAGTGACGGATCCGGTACCGTCACCGCATTGGAAATGCCGGACATAAGCATTAATGCCGCAGTAGCCCCGTAAAGATCCAGTAGAGAATTTTTGTTCTTTTCATTGGTAAATAGTTTTACGTGTATAATAGCTTGTTGCAAATATATGTGCAACCTAACGGTTGCTCATATATATTTTCCCTGCACCCCTAATTTGAATGTTGATTTATTATAATACATTGCCTGCAACGTTTGGGGATTCCTGGTTGTCATGCACTATAGCTGCCCGTTTTTTGTCCTCCTAACTTTAATATGAAAAAAATGAAACTATCCAAATCACTGCTTAGCGCCCTTCTCATCGGAATTGCTATACAAACGCTGCCTGCCTGTAAGAAAGAAAAAGAAACACCGAAGACCAATAAGGAGAATAAAGGCAATGAAAATCCTCCTCCCTCCGGACCCTGCCTGGCCTGCGGAATGGGTTAAATTATGAAAGTCTTATCTTCTATCGCCTGTAACCTGGATGCCAACCTTTTATCAGCAGCTTTCCCTTTGCTGGAAGAGGAGAGGGTAGAAGCCATCGAATGGTCTTTTGATGCCCTCTTTCATGTCGACCAGGTCCCACCCTGGTTTTTGGAGCTATTGACTGCCTATAGTAAGGAGGGAAGGCTGATCGGCCATGGTATTTTCTTTTCCCTTTTTTCCGGAAAATGGTTGCAGAGCCAGGACGATTGGCTCCGGCAACTGGAGCAAACGGGCGCCAATCTTCCCTTCGATCACATTACGGAACATTTTGGATTCATGACGGGGAAGGACTTCCATCAGGGGGCTCCCCTGAATATTCCTTATTCCCAACGCACCCTGGAGATCGGGAGAGACCGGTTGAAAAGGATCTATCAAGCCTGCCGGTGCCCGGTAGGATTGGAGAACCTGGCTTTCTCCTATTCCCCTGAGGAAGTCAGAAAGCATGGCGAATTCCTGGAACGGCTGATAGAGCCGGTGAATGGCTTCATTATCTTAGACCTTCACAATCTCTACTGCCAGATCCGGAATTTCTCCATTGGTTTTGAGGAGCTCATAAGCTTGTATCCCCTGGACAGGGTCCGGGAGATCCACCTTTCAGGAGGCAGTTGGGAAGACTCCCGTATCGATCCGGGAAGAAAAATAAGAAGGGATACGCATGACGAGGCCGTTCCCCGGGAGGTATTTGACTACCTGGAGATCGCTTTGGAGAAATGCCCCAATCTTAAGTATGTGGTATTGGAGCAACTGGGAACTGCGCTGGCAACCAGCGAAAGCAGAAGATCTTTTTATGATGATTTTCTGACTATGTCAGGGATCGTGGAGGCGGCGAATGAGGCGGGGCGGGAGTCTCCGGCGAATGCTTTGTCGAATCCGGGCAATTCTTTTCTCCCCTTATTCCCTGTACCTCCCGGCGATATTATTGAAGACGAAATCCTCTATGAACAGCAATTGCAGCTTTCCGCCATCCTGGAAACGGCCACTTCCTATGAGGAGGCCCTCGGCTTGCTGCGCCAATCTTCTTTATCCCATTCGGATTGGGAAATAGAGAACTGGGAGCCCGCCCTATTAGAGACGGCTATGCGGATCGCACAGAAGTGGAAGGATGGGTGGGAATACCATCTGAATTCCGATACTTGCTGAAATTCACCCCGGAAACATTCTTGAAAAATTTACTGAAATAGATGAGGAATAATTCAAGGAGCCTTCTCATAATGTCGGCCCTCGGCAAGGCATAGGAAGACTCCTTCCTCAAGTGTGTATAATTGGCGGAATGTGCCATAAAATGATAGATTCCGCTAATTATGTACTTTTATATTTGGCGGAATATTAATATATTTGACCACATTCCGCCAAATATAAATAGTTATTTATGCATCTTGATTTTATTGGAAGAGCGAAAGAAAAGGGGTTGTTACAGAATGCGCTGAATTCCGGAAGATCTGAGTTGATTGCCGTTATAGGAAGACGCCGGGTGGGCAAAACGCATCTGATACGACAAGTATTTGGGGATCTTTTAGATTTTGAGATGACCGGTATGCAGCATACAGCAATGCCCGTTCAATTAACAAACTTTACTAATAAACTAACCGAATATTCGAAGCCTGAATTGCCTATAAAAGCACCCGCTAATTGGTTGGAAGCTTTTAACCTGCTGCAAACTTATTTATCACGTAAGAGAGCCAACCATAAGAAAGTGATTTTTTTCGATGAAGTGCCGTGGATAGCCACGACAAGGTCAGGTTTTTTAGAAGCGCTGGGACATTTTTGGAATGATTGGGCAGCATACAATCATGTAGTGATAGTTATTTGTGGTTCAGCAGCCAGTTGGATGATACAGCAGGTAGTACACCATAAAGGGAGTTTACATAATCGTATTACCCTGTTAATACATTTGCAGCCTTTTACATTGACTGAAACTGCTCTTTTTTTGCAAACCAACAAAGTGGTGCTGAACCAATATCAAATAGTACAACTCTATATGGTGACAGGCGGGATACCTCACTATTTAAAAGAAATAAACAAAGGCCAGAGTGTAGCACAAAATATAGACAGGCTTTGCTTCACTCCACATGGCCTGCTAAAAGATGAATTTGATAAATTATATGCTTCTCTGTATGATAAGCCTGATTATCATATTGCTGTTATAAGGGCTTTATCTACTAAATGGATGGGGCTTACCCGTTCTCAATTGCTGGAGATCACTGGCATGGCTGATGGAGGAAGCTTTACACGCATACTTGCCGAGCTGGAACAATCGGACTTTATAATTTCTACCCCACCTTTTCATAAGAAGAAAAAAGATATGTTGTACAGACTGGTTGACAATTATTCACTCTTTTATCTTAAGTTCATTGAGGGAAAAAGAAAAGGCGGAGAAGGTAGTTTTGTAAACCTGGAACGTATGCAAGCCTGGAAGACCTGGTGCGGGTATGCTTTTGAAAATATTTGCTTTACCCATTTACCGCAGATAAAAGCCGCATTGGGTATTGCTGCGGTATATACCGAAGAAAGCAGCTACCTGCTAAAAGGTGATGCCGGACAGAAAGGTATTCAGGTAGATATGCTGATAGACAGGGCTGATGGTATTGTTAATATATGTGAAATAAAATTCTATGATGCACCTTTTATTATTACCTCAAAATATGCGGAAGAGCTACGTGAAAAACGAAATATCATAAAGCAAGTGACCGCCGCAAAAAAGAGCATTTTTCTAACTTTGATCACCTGCTTTGGCCTGCGAGAAAACAGCTATGCTACTGAACTGGTGCAAAGCCAAATTACGATTGACAAACTATTTGTTTAGATAAAAACAACTCTTTTCATGATTAACGGCTGGCCCCTCCCGGTCTTCTGGCGCCATGGTATTTTTTAAGACAATCGTTGATATAGAACAGCATATCCTCATTGGACGCTTGGCGGCAGAATTTATAGGAGGGACGATAGCGGAACATAAATACCTGGAGGGAATCCCCTTGCAGGCCGGTGACCCTGGCGACATAAGGACGGGGAAACCTGGAATCGATATAGTAGTCGATCTCTTCCTGTTTGAGCCGCTTTCTAAACCTTCGTCTCCTTGCTTCCGGCCCATAAAAATAACTGAGCGGGCTGAAACTAATACCTACCCCATCGGAGAAGGTTTTGCCGAAGGCCAGTTTCACCTTGTGCAGAGAGTCCTCGAGCTGACGATAATCGTCTCTCCTTTTCAGGGAGTCCAATTGATAATTGCTTTGTTCTCCTACCCGGACAGAAGGAAGCTCCACCAGGTTAGGCTTCAGGTAAACCGTATAGCCATCGGCTTCTTCGAACATCCATGTATTGACGATCGTGGTATCCGGCAGGTACCCGGCGGAAGTAAAGACGACCGTATCCCCTTTCATCGCACCAATTTTGAAATTACCGCCCATATCCGATTGATTATATTTTCGTTGGGTCAGATTGTGAACGCTAACGGACATCAGGACTTCCGTACTTGATTTTTTGTGGATCCGGCCGCTGAGGAATTGCTGGGAGAAAACGGGGGACGCCGATAATAGCAGCAAGGAAAGGACTCCGCCATAAGCAGTGATGGATACACGCATAGAACAAAATAGGCTTTTTTGAACCGGGGCGTCTGCCCGGAAAGCTGAATTTTTTGTTAAAGTGATTAACCAGGAATTGATTACTTTCGTACTAACGATTGCATTTATAGTATAAATATTTGCCAGCATGTTTAGGAAAGGACATGACGTTATTAAAGATGACGAGTTCAAACAATTGTTTGATACTTATAAGAACAGGTTATACGGTTATGTTCTTGCCATCGCCCATTCGAAATATGTCGCCGAAGAGATCACCCAGGAGATCTTTATCAAACTCTGGCTTTGCCGGGACATCCTCCACCAGGTAGACAACCTGGAAGGTTATATCTTCACGATCGCCCGCAACAAGACCCTCAATCATCTCAGGAAAGCGGCCCATAATGTTAAACTTCTCCACGAATTGCAGGGGCTGGCGGCTCCGGAAAATAATAATGTCGAAGAGCGATCGCTGGTGGCCGAATATGATACCCTGATCCGGGACGCCCTGACCCAACTCTCTCCTCAACGCCGCCTGGTATTCCAGCTAAGCCGTTACCAGGGGCTTAACCATGAAGAAATAGCCCTGCAACTGAAGCTTTCCCGCCATACCGTAAAAAACCATATGGTGGAAGCCTTACGCTTCATCCGCCATTACCTGGGCCAGCATGGCACCGCCGCAGCGTGGATCCTGCTCGTTATTTTGTTAGGCTAAAAAAAAGTTTCCCTCTCATTGGTCCTTGTTTCCCTCCCGGGTGTCTTGCTTATAGGCACCTGTTTAAAGACCTTTTCCTATACCAATATTTTTATCATGGACCCCGATTATAAATTACAACAGCTTTTTGCAAAATACCTGCAACGCCGCTGCACCCCGGAGGAAGTAGCGGAGTTGATCTCTTTATTACAGCAAGGGGATGCCGAGGAATCCCTTAGCGAACCCATGCAAACTCTTTGGGGGCAGCTCAAAGAAGATAAGACGGAGCATCCGGTGGACTGGGATAAGATGTATGGGAATTTGCGCCGGACGGAAGAGGACCTTTTCTCCCTGCACCAGCGAAGGACCAGGCCGGCCTACAAGCTGCATTATCTTTTCCATCGTGCCTGGTTTAAGGTAGCAGCCATTCTTATCCTGTGTATGATGGTGTCGGCCGCTTACTGGGCCCTTACGGGAAATAACCGAAAGCTCCGGCCGGCTCCTGCCGCCGGTGAAAATGTCGGGGGGATCCTCTCCGCCCTGAATAAAAAACAGATCATCCATTTACCGGATGGCAGCACGGTCATCTTAAATGCGGACAGCAAGCTGGATTACCCGGCCTCTTTTGCCGGTAAATACCGGGAAGCATATCTGACGGGGGAAGGGTATTTCGATATCGTTCATCATGCCCGCATGCCCTTCCTCGTGCATACGGGGAAAATCACTACCCGGGTATTGGGAACCGCTTTTAATATAAAGGCTTATCCCGCCGATGAAGCTATCGAGGTCACCGTCACCCATGGTAAGGTACAGGTGGAAAGAGAGAATAAGAATATGGGGTTGCTGACGGCCGACCAGCAGATCAGCTTCAGTAAAAAGACGGAGGTCTATGTACAGAAGAAAGTGGACATCAAACAGGTGACTGCGTGGAAGCCGGAGGAGATCCGTCTGGACGATGTCACGATGGAGGAAGCGGCGACGAGGATCGGGCAGCGATTTAAGGTGATCATTGAATTTGCCAATCCTGCCATTAAAAACTGCCGGGTTACGGCGACTTTTTACGAGGACGATCTGCTGAATGAGATCATGACGGTGATCTGTGGGGTGTCCCAATCGAATTTTACGATCCATGACAATAAAATCATCATCGATGGAAAAGGATGTAAATAAATGGCCGAGCCTTAGCGTGCAATCGGGCGCCGCTTTTAAAAAAGGGACGAATGAATATTTCCCAATTCCTCAGCAGGAGATCATCCTGGATCCTAAACTGAAACAAAATGCCGGATATTAACCAGTTATGAAACAAAAAAGGTTGGTTCGAAAAAGTATTCTTTTGGGAATATTGTTGCTGAGTCATTGGCTGGTTGTTGCGGGCAGCATTTATTATATCGATGCGAAGGGTGACGATCGGCAGGACGGCAGCCGCGCCCATCCCTGGAGCACCCTTGCGCCTGTCAACCGGCTGCACCTGCAAGCGGGCGATTCCGTCTTTTTTCGGGGCGGCCAGTCCTTTACCGGCACCCTGAAGGTTGATAATGGCGGGGGACGCGCCCTGCACCCGGTGTGGATAGGATCTTACGGTCAGGGATCCGCGACGATTGTCGCCGGCGATTCTTCCGCGGTCATACTCTACCGGGCTGGCTGGATTTCACTGCAACATCTTCGACTGGTGGGTGCGGGAAGGAAGAGCGGGAATGTGAAGGATGGGCTCTGCCTGATCAACTGCCACCATATCATGGTGGACGGGATCGATATTACCGGTTTTCAAAAAGCCGGGCTGATGATCTATTCTTCTACGGATGTGTTGATCGAGCGGGTGTATGCACATGAGAACGGGGCGGCGGGGATTGCCGTGGAAGGTTCAGGAGGCAAGCGGGAATCCAACAATCTGCGGATACGCTATTGCCGGGCGGATGATAATCCGGGAGACCCGACCAATCTCACCAATCACAGCGGCAACGGGATCGTCGCCGGTCATTGCAGCAACCTGCTGATCGATCACTGCTCGGCCACGAACAATGGCTGGGATATGCCCCGGATCGGCAACGGCCCGGTGGGGATATGGTGTTATGAGGCCGATAGCGTGACCATCCAGTACTGTCTGGCCTATCGGAATAAAACTTCCGCAGGCGGCGCCGACGGAGGTGGTTTCGACCTGGATGGCGGCGTCACGAATTCCGTTATCCAGTATTGTCTTTCTTATGGTAACCAGGGTAGCGGGTATTGTATCTTTCAATATTGGGGAGCCAGTCCCTGGTATCATAATATCATCCGTTGGAATATCAGCGAGGACGATGGCGGGGTCTCGGATTCGCGTGCCGGGGTCTATGTCTGGAACAGTTCGGGGGATGCCGGCCAGTTCTATGACTGCGTGGTCTATAACAATACCATTTACAATACCAAAGAGGCCGCTATCAGCTACTCGGAGAAGAGTGCGCGGAAACAATTTGCTTTTTATAATAATATTTTCGTCGGTAGGGATAGCCTGATCCGGGGAGACAGGGGCGCGGATGTTTTCGGGGGGAATGATTGGTGGTTATTGAGGGGCGGCGCCAGTGACACGGTCGCCGGGTTATATCTGGACCCTGCATTTAGCAATCCGGGCCATACAGGGGTTACTGCCATTAATGACTTGCCAGCTTTCGACAAATACCGTATCCCTTTGCATTCCCCGCTCCGGGAACAAGGAGTGGACCTGCATAGCTCCTTCGGGATCGATGCGGGTGCAAGAGATTTTAATGGACAGAAAGCTCCTTTACGCGGTATCGGAGCGAGTTTTTGACAGAGATGGTTTAAACGATTTTTATGGAAAGAAGAGGTTTTATTAAGAACGCTGCTGGATTCGGACTGGCTACCCATTCTTTGGTTAAGGGGTTGAGCAACTGGACGCCGGATGGGCTGGCTGCTGCAACGGGTGCTGCCGACGAGGCGGGTCAGGATGTGCGGGGGCCTGCCGGCGCGGTGTCGGCTGATCGGATAAGGTAGTGCAGACGGAAGCCCTGGCGATGCAGGAACTGAACGAGATCCTCCGGCTGCGGAAGAGCGGCGTGCAGATCGATTATTATGTGATGGATGCTTTCTGGTTTGACAAAGCGGGCGGCTACCGGACCTGGCATCGGGAGCACTGGCCGAACGGACCCGACAAATGGCTGAAGGCCTGCAGGGATCATCAGATCCTTCCGGGTATGTGGTTCTCTTCCAACCTGATCGCCACCCATGATGGCCGTTTCCTGGAACCGGTGCCCGAATGGAGGGACTCGGTGGGCACCGACCCCAATATCCTTTGTTTGTTCGAGGGAGGGTATTTGTCCCATCTAGCCGATACGTTGCAACTTTGGTATAACAAGGGGGTGCGGTTGTTCAAATTCGACTTCGCCTATTTTGAGGCGGTGACGCCGGCAAGTAAGGATAAATTCACGCCGGAAGAGATCAAAGAGAAAAATAAAACGGCTTTTATGGCCATGCTGCAGGGCTTCCGCGCCCGGAACGGGGATGTGCTGATCACTGGTTACAATGGATTTGGCGGGGACATGGAAAATACGTTCACCCCTTTCCGGAAGACGATGGATCTCCGCTGGCTGGACGTATTCGACACCCTGTACTGCGGCGACCCGCGTTTCTCCGACGTGCCGATGATAAATAGCTGGCGTTCGCAGGATACTTATTCCGATCATATGGTGAGACAGTTCGAATTCAACGGGCTTCCCTTACGGCGCATCGACAACTGTGCTTTCATGATCGGTACAACAGGCACCTGTTACTATCGGGGTATTCATGCCTGGAAGGGGATGCTCCTGCTGGAACTGGCGAGGGGAGGATGGATGAATGTATATCATGGCAACCTGGAACTGCTGGATGAGAAGGGGGCAAAATGGTTTGCAAGGGCGCAGGGCTTGTATCACGGATTGCAAAAACTGGATAGAATGAGTACGTTCGGAGCCGTACCGGGGGAGGGGAGGGCTTATGGATTTAAGGCGGAGGGGGCTCACGGGATCGTATACACGGTTGTGAACCCTTCACAAGACCGCGCGACCATCGACCTTCCCGGATGGCAAAGAGGAGACGGGGCCGGTGTCTCCACGGCGCGTATCCTTTATGCGGATGGCGGATTTACTCCCTTGTTAAAAGATAGCTGGATCGGGCTGGGCCCGGAGCAGCTGGTGGTGGTGGCGACGGGTGAATATGCCGATCCGGCCTATGACCTGGGAAGGGATGAGACGATCCGGATACCGGCGGATCAGGGAAAGATAACGTTGAAATTTGCTCAGAAGGCAAAAAATACGATCCTGAGCGAAACACTGGATATGCGGGCGCTGCCCGGAAAAGATCTGCGCATTTTTTTGCAGCAATTTGGGGCAGACGGCTTGCCGGTTCGCAGCTGGGGCGGCGCTCCTCCCAACGGGCAGAAGATGGATGCCCTGCTGTCAATCCGGGTGCTGCAGGCGGGAAAAGAGCTTCTCCTGTATAAGGAATATGACAAGATGATCTGGAGCGGGCTGTCCTGGGCGGCAGCGGAACTGCGCCATGGGAGCTTCGATCCGGCCGTTCCCGTAGAGATCGAATGCCACTCTGCGGAGAAAGGAACAATGCGGCTGGAAGGGCAGGTATATGCGGCCGGGAGGCCGGGCGATCATTTCCTCACCCCCTGCCCATATTCGTAATACAGCGTGTGGAATATCTCCGATACATAGGGTGCGCCTTTTCCAAGGCGAACGTAGGCTTTGCGGATCTCCTCGATGGATTCATATTTATGAACGTAAGCGTCGATACCGGTCTCTGCCATTTTCTCGATGATTACCGGGTCATAGGCGCTGGAATAGACCATGACCAGGGGATTGCCGAACTTCTTTTTCAGTTCCGTTACGGCCTGTTGTAAATGTTCTGAATAATTATCCTGGAGCGAGCCGGTGATGACCAGGTCAAAAACGGCGTTGGCATAGGTCCGGGCCGATAAAGCGGAAAAAATATTCTCCGAATATTCTACAATGGCCGATTTGTTGACGGCGCGAAAGACCTCCTGGAAGGCCAGGGGAATAAGAGGAAGGTCATCAATGACCAGTATCTTATCAAGAGGCGAGGGCTTCTGATTTACTGCAGAGGTCATGGCACGAGGTATAAGGTTAACAGATTAATGGTTGTTTAAGGGCCCCGCGACTGTGTACAAATATATTAAAGTTTCATATATAGTTGCTAATTCTTCTTACTAATAATCATAGTAAATTCCCTAGCCTGACCTGGTGAATCTACGTATAGCCAGCCTGGGAAATTCACGTATAATCAACCTGAAATGATTGGCAGGGGAATTAGTTTTCCGGCTGATCTTTGGGAGGGGGGATTTGGTCCAGGCGGAGACTATATTCGTAATACAGGGTATGAAAGATGGAGGAAATATAGCCTTCACCGGCCGACAGGCAGGAATAAGCTTTCCCGATCTCCCTGATGGGTTCGTATTTATGCATATAAGCGTCTATGCCAACTTCTTCCATTTTTTCAATGAGGACATGATCATAATTGGGGGTATAGAGCATGACCCTGCTATGGCCGAACCTGCTCTTAAGCTCAGTTACTGAGCGGGATAAATTCTCTGAAGGACGATCTGTTTGTTCGCCTATGACAATGAGATCAAAATTTTTCCCTTCATAAGACCGGGAAGACAGGGCTGTGAAAATATTTTCTATCTGTTCCAGCCTGATCGAATTATGGAGGGAGCGGAAGATTTCCTGTAAGCCTAATGCAATAGTAGGCACTTCATCAATGACCAGGATATTATTCAAGGGATTGGATTGCATAGTACAAAGATATGGGTTTATGCGAAAAGAAGGAAGGCCGGGGCCAGATTGTAGTTCGTCGGATGTAAAATAATCTGTCGATCTTTGCCTCTTATTAATATTTGTACTATGCGTATTGCTGTCAATGGAATGGGGCGTATCGGCCGGCTTTTAAGCAGGCGATTGCTTGACCAGGAAGGAATGGAGCTGGTGGCTGTCAATGATATTATGGATACGGATAACCTGGCTTATTTGCTCCGTTATGATTCCGTATACGGGACTTTGCCGGCTCCGGTGGCTCACCGCGATGGGGTGTTGACAGTAGGAGATCAAAAAATCGCCGTTTTCCGGCAGGAAGACCCCGCACGTCTTCCGTGGAAGGAGCTGCAGGTAGATATTGTGATCGAATGTACCGGTAAATTTTCCAGCCTGGAGGGGGCGGGCATCCATCTTACCGCAGGAGCGAAAAAAGTATTGTTGTCCACTACAGGCTCGCCGGATATTCCGCTGCTGATCTATGGATTCAACCAGCATGTACTGACCCAGGCCAGCACCATCATTTCGCCGGGCGGATGTATGACCAATTGTGCCACGCATATCTTATACCTGCTGAACTCGATCGGCATAGAATCGGCGCACCTGAATATCCTGCACTCTTACACGTCCCGGCAGGAATTGGTGGACGCCCCGCACAAGCAATTCCGGAGAGGCAGGGCGGCGGCGGAATCCATCATTCCCGTTGAGATCGATCTGGCAGTTTCCCTGGAACGCCTGATGCCTCCCTTGCAGCAGCGGATTGCAGCCGTATCGATCCGGGTGCCGGTCGCCAACGGCGCAATGGCCGATTTTACGGTGCAGCTGAAGACCCGGACCAGCGCCCGGGAAATCAACTCCCTGTTCAGGACAGCTGCGTTGCAGGAATACAAAGGGATCCTGGAATACAACGAAGAGGCGCTGGTGTCTTTGGATATCAAAGGCAATACGCATTCCTGTGTGATAGATGGCACGCTTACTTCCGTAGTAGGCAATCAACTCAAGCTGATCGCCTGGTTTGACAATGAATATGGTTATACCAGCCGGATGATCGATTGGCTGTTCTACTGGAAAAAATTTTTATAAGGCAGTGATCATTGTTGGCTGCCGTTTGTTAGTTGTCCCAGAAACCAATAAAATCAACGAAACTATATGAATAATTCACTGATAGGCAAGGTGGCCCTTGTTACGGGAGGCAGTAAGGGCATCGGAGCTGCAGCTGCATTAGCTTTATCGGAAGCGCGGGCGAAGGTCGCGATCTGTTCCCGGAATGCGGAGGAACTGAAGGAGATGGCGGCAGCTATCGAAGCGAAGACGGGTCACCGGGTATTAGCGGTCCCGGCGGATGTTTCTTCCCAGGCCGAGGTGGATCGGCTGGAGCAGGAGATCGTCTCCTCCCTGGGCGGCATCGATATCCTGGTCAACAATGCAGGGGGTATCGGAGAGATGGGGCCTTTTGAAGAGATACCCACAGAGATCTATTCCTCCCTGTATGAGCTCAATGTCGTCTCGATGGTGAGGCTGGTGAAGGCTGTTTTACCGGGAATGAAGGCTAAGAAATGGGGGCGGATCATTAATCTTTCCTCAGAGAACGGCTTGCAACCGGATCCGGATATGACGCCTTATAATCTCACTAAGGCTGCCATCATTAATTTCAGCAAGAGTTTGTCAAAATCCCTGGGAGCTTACAATATCCTGGTCAATACGGTATCCCCGGCCTTCATTTATACTCCTCTTGTCGAGGATATGCTGAAGGGGATCGCTGCCCGGGAAAATAGCTCGCCGCAAGAAGCCTTACAAAAATTCCTGCTCAGTAAAAGACCGAATATCGAACTCAGGCGTGCGGGCCGGGTCGAAGAAGTGGGGGCCGCCATTGCCTTCCTCGCGTCGGAACAGGCCTCCTTCATCACGGGGACGAATCTGCGGGTAGACGGGGGATCTGTAGGGTCTATATAGGGCACCACGGGTGCCCTGGCCGATGTAGGGTGGGTAGCGTTACAAAATAAAAGAAAAAGGCACTACCTTACCGGGCAACCTTTTTTCTTTATTGAACAACCCCTTCTCATGACCAAGGCTTCCAGCCGGCTGGCTTCCGTTGACGCATTCAGGGCCCTTACTATGTTCCTGATGATCTTTGTAAATGATCTGTGGTCCCTGAGCGATGTACCCGAGTGGTTGGACCATGCCGGCCGAATGGAAGACCGCATGGGACTGGCCGATACGGTCTTCCCTGCTTTTCTGTTCATCGTGGGCCTTTCCATTCCTTTTGCCATAAGGGCCCGGGCATCCAAAGGGTATTCGCAGAAGAGTACGCTCCTACACCTACTCACCCGGTCTTTCGCTTTGCTGGTCATGGGCGTTTTTCATGTAAATCTTGAAAGTTATAATAAAGTAGATGCCTTTTTACCCAAGCCCTGGTGGCAGATAGGCATTACGATTGGCTTTTTCCTGGTATGGCTGGATTATTCCCCCACGATGGCTAAAAACAAAAAAATGCTCTTACGGGGCAGCGGGATCCTGCTGTTGATCGTAATGGCCCTGCTGTACAAGGGAGGCGCTCCGGGACATCCCGTCTGGATGAGGACCTCCTGGTATGGGATCCTCGGGCTGATCGGCTGGTGTTACCTGCTCTGCGCCGTTCTCTATTTATTTGCCAGGGACAGGTGGTCTGTGCTGGTCGGGGCGCTGGTCTTCTTTTTAGGGCTGTCTATGGCCGACAAGGGAGGCTGGCTGAATTTTCTCGGCCCGGTCAGGCGTTATGCCTGGATCGTAAGCAGCGGGGCCCTGCCGGCCTTAACGATGGCGGGTGTGATAACCGCCATGATCTTCCGGCAGGCAATGGAAAAGGGGAAAGGCTTGCAAAGCTTGTTGATACTGGGCATCCTGGCATTGGCGTCACTGGGGGCGGGATTTGCCCTGCGACCCTTCTGGGGTATTTCCAAGATCGGGGCCACCCCTTCCTGGGTGTTGATCTGTACGGCGATCAGCATGGGCTGTTTTATACTGCTGGCTTTCTTTATGGATATAAAAGGTAACAAAAACTGGTTCGCCCTCATCCGGCCTGCCGGCACCAGTACCCTTACCTGCTATCTCTTACCTTATATTCACTATGCGATCTTCAATTTTCCCGGCGTCAGCAACCGTCTGCCCCTGGTCTTGAGGACAGGAGGCATCGGGATTGGCAAGTCCCTCCTCTATTCCTTACTGATCATCCTGGTCACCGGGGTGCTGGAGAAAAGGAAACTCAGGCTTTCGGTCTGATGTGACGGATGGCCGGGAGCGTCAACCGTTTGCAGGGGCAGTGGGAGGCCGGGTCATCTGATCACGAAGCCGGCGCTGAGCTTTTCATCTCTTGAATGGCTGCCCAGCACTATTTTATACGTTCCCTTGTATAATTCCCATTGCTTTTTTCCCAGGTCCCATTTTTGCAGTTCGCTCACCGGAATGGAAAAGCGTAATTCTTTCCTGTCCCCGCGGGTCACCGAAACCCTTTTAAAAGCTTTCAATTCTTTCACCGGCATTCTTTCGACAGGGGGATATTGAATATAGGCCTGCACCACTTCGTCGCCATCCATTGCTCCTGTATTCTCTACCGAAAGAGAGAAGGAGAGGGTGTCCTTTGCTGAATACCGGTTCCGGGGCTGCTGTTGCCAGGTATAACCAAAAGAAGTATAACTCAGCCCATAACCGAAGGGGTATAATACGGACCCGTTATAATAGCGGTAGGTGCGCCCCTGCATACCATAGTCTTTATAGGAAGGCAGGTCGTTCAGGGAGCGGTAGAAGGTAAGAGGCAGATGCCCGGAAGGGGACCTGTATCCAAAGAGGATATCGGCCAGGGCATTGCCACCCTGTTCGCCGGGATACCAGGCCAGGATAATGGCATCTGCATAAGGTTCGATGGCGGAAATGTCCACCGCGCTGCCGGCCGTGACCACTACGATCAGGGGTTTCTTGCCGATGTTCTTGCGCAAAGCACGCAGATAGGCGATATGGCTGGCGGGTAGGTTGAGATCTACCCGATCCCCTCCGTGGGGAGCGAGGAAGGCATCTCCTTCTTCTCCTTCCATGACCGGAGTGAGGCCGACGACGGCAATGGTCAGGTCTGCATTGGAAGCAGCCCAGGTGCCTCCGAAATGGACGGTGTCTGTATAATCACAACCCTGATCATATTCTATGCGGGTGCCGGTACCTGCTGCAGCGGTGATGCCTTCGACGAAGGTCACCATCCCGGAAGACACTCCGTGATAATTACCCGATAAGGCGTCGAAGGAGAAGGCATTGGGACCGACGATCATCAGGGAGCTGAATTTATCTTTGGAGAGCGGCAAGGTCTCGCGGTCGTTCTTCAGCAGGACCATGCTCTGCCCGGCCATTGTTCTGGCCAGGGCGGTATGCGTTGAATTATGGATGCTGTCGGCGCCATAGGAGCTGAAAGGCACCCGGGCCTTGTCATCAAAAAATCCCAGTTTGATCTGGGTCCGGAGCAGGGGAGCCAGGGCGGAGTCCAGCTCCTGCTGGCTGATCAATCCCTGGTGGAGGGCTTCGAGAACATCATCCTGCAGAATGCTGGAACAGTCCAGGTTGACGCCGGCTTTAATAGCTGCGACGGCAGTTGCCAGGGGGCTGCTCAGGACCTTATGCCTTTCCCAGATATCGTCCAGCGCCCCGCAATCCGTTACTACATGCCCTTTGAACTGCCATTCGTCTCTGAGAATATGATGCAGGAGGGTAGGACCTGTGCAGCAAGGCTCCCCGTTCACCCGGTTGTAGGCGCACATGATCGATTCTACATGGGCGTTCACTAATTTTTTAAAAGCATAGAGATAGGTTTCCCGAAGGTCTTTTTCATCGACTAGGGCGTCGAAGGTATGCCTGTTCGCTTCGGGACCGCTATGTACTGCAAAATGTTTGGCACAGGCCGAGGCCTTTAAATAACGGCTGTCATTGCCCTGGATCCCTTTTATAAAGGCCACCCCCATAGCGGCTGTCAGGAACGGGTCTTCTCCATAAGTCTCCTGGCCGCGTCCCCATCTCGGATCACGGAAGATGTTGATATTGGGCGACCAGAAGGTCAGCCCCATATATTGCTGGGGTTTGCCAAGGCCTGCGGAGAGATTGTATTTAGCCCGGGCTTCCGTTGAAATATAAGTCGCTGCCTGTTGCAGGAGTTCATCATTGAAAGTAGCGGCCAACCCGATGGCCTGCGGAAATACGGTGGCTTCCCCTGCCCGGGCAACCCCATGCAGAGCTTCGTTCCACCAGTTGTACGCCGGTATGGACAGCCTTTCCACCGGACGGCTGCGATACCCCAGCAGAGAGACTTTCTCCGCAGGGGTCAGTTGGGTAAGCAGGTCCCGGACCCTTAGGGCCACGGGGCTGGAAGGGTCGCGGAATCCGGATGATTGTTGTGCGCTCAGCGGGAGCCTTAAAAACAAACAACAACCTGCAGCCAGTAACAGGATGCAGATCTGTTGGCGCGTCCTTAAAAAGATCATGTGCGGCAAATTTTTTGAATTTGAACGGCCAAGTTCGTTCAAATTCGCGACACTATTGAGCGCAACGGGGCTTTATGAAAAAAAATGGCCCCAGGTCAGCGCTGGTATAATTTGGGGACTTTGATATGCCATTTCCAGAAGAAAGGCATTTCGAAAAGCCCTACAGCTATTACGGCGCCCGTAAGCGGGGCTATCCAGTACAGCCAATAAGCGGTCCAGACCCCGCTGACTACCGCCGGCCCGAAACTTCTGGCCGGATTGGTGCTGGTGCCGGAGAGGGGCCCTTCTGCATAGACCATGATACAATAGAGGACGGGCATTAAATAGGGCGTATAGCGTCTCAGCATACGGTGGCCTGTGAAAAAAAAGATCCCTGCGATCAGCAGGAAACTGGTGATCACTTCTCCTGCAAAAGCGGCCGCTGTTCCGCCGGTTATCGGAACAGTGGCGCCGAAGTTAACACTGGCCCCCTGCCTTCCCCATAACAGCAAAGGCAACGCTCCTATGACGGAGCCGGCCATCTGCGCCAGGATAAAGCCCAGGGTATGGGAGTAAGACAATTTTTTCTTCATCCAAAAAGCCAGACTGACGATCGGGTTGATATGCGCTCCGCTGATCTTTCCCACCGGAGATAAGGTGATGAGGCAGCCGGTCGTGCCGAACAGGAAGCCCGTAATGGCCCTTCTGACCCCTTCAGCCGGTATCCAGGCCAGGATGGGAGAGCCTGTCCCATTAACAAATATTACTATAGACAATCCCGCCAGGACCAGGAGCCCGGTTCCTATACATTCGGACAAGTATATTTTAAATAGCTTTCCTTTCATGATCAATAAACTAATATGAATGATTGAAAAACAGCATATGATTGGATTCGGTTCTGACAGGAATATAACCATTATTTGCTGAATTTAATTGGGGCATAAGCTTGCGATAACCGATGCTGTGAATTAAATTTGCAATGATTCAGGGACCATTCCCTGAATCCCCCAATCCGTTCCATTGAAAAAACGTTCCAATGAAAAAACTTACTTCAAGGGTATGCTTACCCGGTAAAATGCTTGTGTTTTTGGCGGGATTCCTTCTTTCCCAGTTGTCGTCAGGTCCGGGACGGCCTATAATTGTTCCTATGCAGATATCATCCCCACGGGCACGAGTTATATTGCCGGCACGCTCAGGGTACTGACCAATGAAGGGCTGATATACCAGCAATGGACGGATGCCGCCGGAGATGATCCGGGAACGCTTTCGGGCAGCAATGTCACGATCAATTTAGGGACAGGCGCCAGCGCCGCCACAGGAGGCACTATTAATAACGGAAACCGGCCGAACTTCGGTGGTAACTGTATCATGGTAGCCTCTTTCCGCGTACAGATCAATCCTTCTTTAATCTTTGGAAATTCTGTAGATCTGGGAGGGGGGAGTTTTAATTATTCTAATCACGCCCACACCGGATTTAATACAAACACCTTTTCTTCAGATAAGATTTTTATATATAAGAACTATGGTATCTGCAGCAATACCGTGGGGGGCAACGTCATCCTTTCCGAATCCGGTGGTACTTTCGGATCGGGTACGGCCAAAGACAGGGCCGCTTCTGCCAATGTGCCGGCTAACTATATATATACGCTTTTTTCGTCGTCGAACCCGAATGACTACCATTATGGGGTCTCCAATAATACCAGTGCCGGCGGTGCTAATTTTACGATCCTCAGTAACTGGCCCATCCCGGATAATCACCGGGTATTCGGGACCTGGGATGTGATGGGGGACCATACGAATGCCGTCAATCCTTTATTGGGCAATCCTCCCACCGATGTTAACCAAACGGGAGGATATATGCTGGTGATCAACGCTTCTTACCGTACCGATACGGCCTTTAAGGATGTGCTCATCAATCTCTGTCCGAATACCTACTACCAGTATACGGCCTGGTTCAGGAATATCGGCTCGAAGGGAGGATCCGATTCGACTGGGACGAGCGCTGTATCGGGGGGGGCCGCCTATGTTCCCACCGGGCCGGGTGATTCCTCCGGGGTGCATCCCAACCTGACCTTTAATGTGAATGGCTATGATTATTATACCACCGGCGATATCGCCTATACCGGGCAATGGGTACAAAAGGGGTTTACTTTTTTAACCAGCACTGTCCAAACCCAGGCCACGATCTACATCCGCAATAATGCGCCCGGCGGCGGGGGTAATGACTGGGCTATGGATGACATCAGCGTGGCTTCCTGTTCTCCCAATCTGCAGTTAACGCCTGCCAAGCCCGATACCCTTTGCCAGGGATCGGTTGATACGGTGGGATTCATGGTGTCTTCTTATTTCAACAATTATGGATATTGGCAGATAGAGCAGAGCGTTGACGGGGGAAGCACCTGGGCTTTGTCAGGCACGGATATCTACGGTGGGCAACCTTCCGGGTACAACGCTCCCACATATAATGCTGTGACCGGCCAGTATGAGTATTCGATTAAACGTAATTACCTGTTGGGCAGCGCCAATACGCTGATCCTTTATCGAATCAAAGTGGCGAGCTCTGGCGCCAATATAAGCAGTAGTAATTGTTCTTTTGTCTCTATGACATCGAAGACCGTTCACGCCATCAACTGTAATATCGTGCTGCCCGTCGTCCTCTCTTCTTTTAGCGGCCAGCTGCAGAATGGTTTTGCCAACCTGCAATGGACCGGTAGCAATGAGTCGGCCGACACCAAATATGTCGTTGAGCGCAGTAATAACCAATCCGATTTCACGGCAGTGGGCACCGTAGACGGTCAGTCGGCTGCAGGGGCGGGCGCTGTCTATCATTTCATAGATCCGAAGATGGTGGCAGGTCCTACTTATTACCGGATCCGGACTACCAGCGGGGGCCTTTTCAAATATAGCAACATCGTGCTGTTGAGTAATTCCCTGTTGGATTTCAGTTTCAATTCCCTGGTAAATCCCTTCACCGATAAAATTTCTTTTGACATAGTATCGCCCGATAACGACCGGGCTTCCATTCTTTTGGTAGATGCTTACGGACGGGTGGTGAAAAAACAAGACCTCTTTATAACAAAGGGTTTGAACAGCGTCGTGCTGCCGGACCTGAATGGCTTATCGAGCGGCATGTACGCCTTACGGGTACAATGCGCAGGCAGGCTGATCTGTAAGCCTGTTATAAAGACCAGCGCCCGGTAAAATCAGGGGATCAGGGATGTGCTTCCAGTACAATGACCTGGTCCGGCTCCTCTTCATTCCAGGCGGCGGGCGTAAGCGTCAGCTGGCTGGAGTGAAGAATGGTGGCGATTTTGGTTCCGTCTTTCAGGAGCCAGGCTTTGCTGATCTTTTTATAAGGGAAGTTCTCCAGGGTGATCGTACCTGATGGCTTCTTCAGGATATGTACGAATATTTTGTTGTCCTTTTGGGTCAGGCATCCCCAGTCCCGGGGACGGATATATCCTCCCTTAGTGTCATAGATACTTTCTCCGTAAGTCTGGAGCCATTTCCCTGTATAGGCCAGTCTTTCCTTAAATTCAGGTTGGATGTCCCCATCAGGCATCGGTCCTATGTTCAGCAGGAGATTGGCGCCGTAACCGCTGGCCCTTACCAGGGTATGGATCAATTGTTCCGGTGTTTTATAAGTTGTATCGGTGATGTTGAATCCCCAGGAGGTATTGATGGTTTCGCAGGTCTCCAGGGGCATTTGCTGAGAAGGAGACTGATAACTCAACCCGGATTTATTCTCCCCTGGGAGATCACGTTCGAACATTTGAAAGTCTTCTCCCGGCAGGGGTGTAAGATGGTGATTGTCGCCGATGAGGCATTGTGGTTGCAGGCGATGGATCAGGGCATAGATCTCACCCAGGTGCCAGTCGATCCGGGGGGATCTGTCGGCTGCTCCTTCCGGGGCCGTCTGGTCCCAATAGCCGTCAAACCAGATGCCTCCGATCTCCCCATAGTTGGTAAGCAATTCCGTCAACTGGTTCTTCATGAATTGAATGTAGTCTTCCCATTTACCATGCACGGTCCTTCCCGTGCCTTGGCCCGTACGGCCCGTCCACCAGGAATAGTCATCCCTTCTCCAGTCCAGGAGAGAATAATACAGGAATAGTTTAATTCCCTGCCGGTGACATTCGTCGGCCATCATTTTCACGATATCTTTTTTATACGGCGAGTGCGCGATACTAAAATCCGAGTACCGGGTATTCCACATGCTGAAGCCATCGTGGTGACGGGTGATGAGGGTGATGTATTGCATCCCGGCATCCTTTGCCATTTTAACCCAGGCGGCGGCGTCAAAGTCGATGGGGTTGAAAAAGTCCATCAGCCTTGTATAGTTCTTAATGGTAATGTTGCGTTCGTTCATGACCCATTCCCCGCTGCCGGGAATGCTGAACGGTCCCCAGTGAATGAACAGGCCGTACTTCGCATCGGAGAACCATTGCCTGGCTTCCAGATTTTCCGGGGAAGGCGTGTAGGCGCTGTCCGCAGCCTTGCCGGAATCGTTTTGCGAAAAGGAGACCATAGACGATAGCAGGGCGAAGGACAGCAGGAGCGAGCCTTTTATTTTTCCGGGCATTCGATGGGATTTTTCTTTAAAAGTAAAGCTAAACACCAAGAAAATGGCCGGCCAGGGTTTTAATTCTCTGGCCGGCCATTTTTGTCATTATTTTGCATCAGAGATTGACTGTCACGCGGCCGAATAAATATCTTCCGTTGTATCCGAATTGGGATACGGTCCTTGCGTAGGTGAACCTTCCTGAAGAAGTATTGCCGTAATGTGTTTGCTTATCCGGGTAGACGTCAAATAAGTTGTTGCCGCCGATATTGAGGGTGACGACCTTATTGATGGTATAGCTAAAGCTGAGATCGGTCAGCAATTTGCCGCTGAAAGTCTGATCGAGGGACTCCTTATTGCCATTGTCGAAAGCATTGGCTGAAATATTACCGCCGCCTGTGCTGTCGGCGAGATAGCTCACTTTACCAAAATAAGACAGGCGCAGCAGGACGCCATACTTACCCACCTTATACTGAGCCGTGAAGATGTCTTTCTGATTCGGGCTTTCCACTTCGATACGTGCCTGATCCTGCCGGGTGAAATATTTGTTGAGCTGACCTGAATTGATCAGTACGTCGGATCCGTGGATAATGATCTTTCCGTCTGAGCCCCTTCTTACTCTGTTCTGAATAGAGGAATGGGCCAGGCTTAGATTGAGGCTTTGATTGCCTCTCCAGGCTATCGTATAGCTTAATACCCCTTCAAGCCCTTTCGAGCGGGTGTTGATCCCATTGGCGAATACAGAGGCCGTCTGCGCTCCGGCATTAAATAAGGCCGTACTGAGCGCGGCATTATTGCCTCCGCTGAAGGTATTGGAAAGGATGATACGATTATTGATATCGATCTGGTAAGCATCTACCGTTAAATCAAGCCCCTTTGCGAGCTTTGCGGTAGCGCCTAATGAATAGGAGATGGACGTCTCCTGTTTGAGAGTGGGGATCCCCAGGATCTGTGCGATCTTCGAATCGTTGGTGAAAGTGCCGGCTTGTGTGGGAGTAGATACTCCATTCGAGACTACGAACAGGGTCGTGACTTTGGAAAAATGTTCCTGTTGCAAAGACGGCGCCCGGAATCCTGTAGAAGTAGCGCCGCGCAGACTAAGCCAGTCGGTCAGTTTATAGCGGGTGGCTACTTTATAGTTGAGAGTAGAGCCGAAATCGGAAAAATGCTCGAAGCGAAGGGCTCCGGCCACCAGCCATTTTTTAGTAATGTCCAGTTCATTATCCGAATAAAGAGAAAAGCTGGTCCGATGCCAGTTCCCGGCATTGGCGGGGATAAAGCCTGCGAATACCTGTGCGCCGGCGGCTACTGCCAGGTTGTTATCCGTGGTCAGGTTGGCGTAAGAATTGTATTCGCCTGCGTCGATGCTATAACCGTCAACCCGGAATTCCGCGCCGAAAGCTGTATTGAGGCCATCCAGCACTTTATGATTTTTTGAAAAATCCAGGTTGGTGACTGCTTGCGTGAGCCTGGTCTTACCGCTGTTAAAGCTGGTCTGCAGTTGAGCCGAAGTGATGCCGGGAATAAAGGCCTGGGTATAGTTCACCGAATTATTGACCAGGTAATTATAGGAATTCGAACCAAAAGTTTCACTGGCATCCAGCCTCCAGGAACCCACCTTACCTCTTACGCCGGCGCTGGCATGATAATCTCTCACCTTCGAGTTTTCGCCCGGCAAAAAGCCATTGGGGTAGAGTCCCCGCACCGTGCTTACGGCGGTGGCGGCAGCGTTGTTGCTGGAAGGAAAGTTAGAGCCGGCGCCCCCTACGCTGATAGTATAGGGATAGCGATACAATCCTGCCGTATAGCCATTCTTAAGGTTGGCAATCCCGGTAGCATACAATTCCAGGTTTTTTGTAAGGGGATATCCGAAATTAACAACGAAGCTGCCTCCTTTGATCTCTGAATTTCCCACACGCATATCAAAATTATTCCGATTAAGTCCTTTGGTCGCATTGATACTGTCGGACCGGTCAGCCCCATTGACCTTAGGCCAGATCTGCCCGGTATATAATCCCACCCGGTTGGAGGAGCCGCGATGCAGGTATTCCGCGCTCAGTTCCAGGTAACCTTTTTTCATCGGGACACCGTAGTTGACGGAGGCTTCCACATTCCGTCCATCCGTCAAATTGTAATGACCAGGCAGTGGATTCGAAGGATTTAATTTGTTCCAGGAATAGTTTTTATCGTAGCTGGTCACATTGGCGCCGTAAGAAGCGTTGAGGGTTAATCCCGTTCTCCTTTTTAGTACGATATTGATAACGCCTGCTATGGCGTC
>WNFI01119947.1_pt1 | contig 28245 bp, 28 predicted proteins | sample 5400471 | NCBI WGS metagenome assembly WNFI01 (sample SAMN13153348, study PRJNA577476) | soil metagenome | isolation source: 100 cm saprolite on Douglas fir-dominated hillslope | place: USA:California | collected 2013-09-17
AATCCCGGCAGCCATATTCGTGACGCACGAAATCGCCAGCACTTTGATTCCCATGTGCCGGGCGGCAATCACCTCGGCCACCGTCGACATCCCCACCAGATCGGCGCCGATCCTGCGCAGGTATTCGATCTCGGCCGGTGTTTCGTAACTGGGCCCGGCCAGCGCGGCGTAAATGCCCTCATGCAGCGTGATTCCCAGCTTGCGTCCTTCGTCGCGCGCAACCTCGCGATATTCTTTCGCATAAGCATGGGTCATGTCGGGGAAGCGAACGCCGAAGCGGTCGTCATTTCCTCCACTCAGAGGATTCTGCCCCTGAAGGTTGATGTGATCGCGAATCAGCACCAGCGCTCCCTGCGAATAAGTTCGATCAATACCGCCCGCTGCGTTGGTAAGAATCACAGCGTGAATTCCCATGCGCCCGAAGACACGAATCGGAAACGCAATCTCTTGAGCGGAATATCCTTCGTACAGATGCACGCGTCCCTGCATCGCGGCCACGGGCACGCCAGCAGCATTACCGATGACCATCTGACCCGCGTGCCCAATCGCAGTCGAGCGCGGAAACGCCGGAATCTCATCGTAAGGAACATGTGTAGAGGCGCTCAGCGAATCGGCAAATCCACCCAGCCCGGAGCCGAGAACCAACCCAATACGTGGTCGCAAAGATGTTCTGCACAGCACAACCTGCGCTGCCGCGTCGGCAAGTGAGAACTGATCATTCATGTTCGTCACCGCGTTGAACCGTCAGCGGCAATGATCTTCTCAAATTTCCCGAACTCCGCTTCCAGCTTCCACTGCTCGCGTGCCCGCTCGTTCGCCGCCAAGAATTTTCCACATGTCGCCGAAGGTTTCTCCACGCCCGCCGCATCACTCGCGCATGGTGACACAGCGCGGAACTCGTGCCTTGCATCCCGCCACAAGCTTTCTCCCGGCAGAAAGCTGTGCTCCAGACTTTGCCGAGTCATGCGTTTCAGCTCCGCATACGGCAGCCTGTATCCCTCGACCGCGCGCAAATATTCATGCGTCATATCTGATCTAGCCACTCCTTCATCGTCGGTCGAAATCGTCACCGGCACGCCATATTTCATATAAACCGGCAGCGGATGTTCGTCTCCACTCACGCCCAAAATCTGATCATTCGACGTCAGGTTGATCTCGACCAACACATTGCGTGCGGCCATCTGCTTAAGCAATCCGATCGCATCTTTCTCATTCATGACGTCGACGCCATGCCCAATGCGCTCGGCGTGGCCTTTCTCTACCGACGCCCGGATGTGAAAGGTCAGATCCTCCGGTTTCACCAGACCTAGTGCCAGCTCACCAGCATGCAGATCAATATGCACCTTGGGATAAACGCCATGTAGGTAATCGAGCATCGCCATGTGCTCATTGAAATCATGAATCGGTACATACCAGTCTTCCGGCATGACCAGGTTCAGCCCCACAAACCGAGGATCGTTCGACGCCAACTCGAATCCCAGCAGAATCTGCGCAAACACTGCCTCATGCGGAAGACCACGCAGTACTTGATAGATGTAACGCACGGTGACGTTGCACCCTGGCTCGGCATCAGGCGTTCCGCAGTGAAGTTCGTTTCGCGCGCGGGAGTCGTCTTCCGCCAGAGTCTTGCTAGTAGCGGCGGCGATTTCCTTCAATCCGCCGGACAACAGCTTCTCGCGCATCTTGGCGAAGTCACTTTCCCAGCCGAGTTTCAGGCCGAGTTCCGATGCCGCTCCGCCGTCGGCGGTGTGCATGAACTCGATGTACTGTACGTGCTCTCGCCCGGCTCGATTGATCACCGTTGCCACAGACTCCGCGACATGATTGTGCGCAGTCAGTCCGAATTTGTCGAATGTTGCAAAGAAGTGGTCGTGCCCAGACTCATCCCCGGGACGCCAGTTGCGCATCGACCATGCGTCAATAATCTGGTTATAGAGAATGTGATCATCGTAAGCGCAGCGCACTGCAGGCTTGGCCGTGTACTTCTCGCACGAGTCGCAGGGAGCACCCATCAACCGCGAGGTCGTGCGATCGACGCAGAAATTATCCGAGGCGGCAAAATCCAGCAGATCTTCGGCATAGATGGCGCCACTAAGATGGTTGTGCAAGTCGCCACCTTTTGGCATTTCATGCAGGAAGGCTAGCAACAACGACGGCTGCTTGCGGACCGAATCGAGATAGCGCGCGGTTTTCTGCTCGCCTGTCTGCGCCCAGGCCATCGAGCAGAGAAGGCCAATTATTAGGCAGCGCCGGAGCATGATGGGCATAGTCAGGGTCACGAAACATCCCTCCAGAAATCGAGGAGGGAATTGTAACGTGCGCAGCCTCAGCTGGAAAATAATCAGTCACTCAAACCAACGCGTCGCTCACCCCGGCGATAGCCATGCGTCTAAACTTCACATTCTTGCGAAGGTCATTGGCGGTTCTATCGTCCGTTCAGCTTCGTGACTTACTTGCCCCCTATCCGGGAGCGAAAAAGGAGATTTTCTATGCATAGAGTTTCTCTGCTCGTCCTGTTTTCAGGCATCTTGTCGATGGCAAGTGTTGCGCATGCCCAAACCGCCACCGGCGAGACCGTGATGCTGGATTTGCCGCGTCAAAGTCAGCATGCTCTCGTGAGCCAGCGCATCGGCATCACCGACATCACCATCAACTATCACCGTCCGATGGCCAACAGCCGTCAAATTTGGGGGAAGGTCGTGCCTTATGGACAAGTTTGGCGCGCCGGGGCCAACGAAAACACCAACATCACCTTTAGTGACCCAGTCACGGTCGAAGGGCATTCCCTCGACAAAGGAACGTATGGTTTGCATATGATTCCCGGTGAGACTCAGTGGACCGTGATCTTCTCGAAAAACTCCGCAGCTTGGGGAAGCTTTACCTACAAGCAGGAAGAAGATGCGTTGCGAGTCACCGTGAAGCCGCAAACCACTGAGCTGCATGATGCTCTAGCCTACGATTTTGACGAGATAAAGCCCGATTCCACCGTCGTGACGATGCGTTGGGAGAAGGTCGCGGTGCCGTTCAAAGTCGAAGTCAAGGTGAACGATCTGGTCATCGCGAGCATCCACCGGCAGATGCATGGACTGAATCAATACTACTGGGAAGGCTGGGATGACGCGGCTGGCTACTTTCTGGCCAATAAGATCAATCTGGATGAAGCGCTGAAAGACGAAGACCAATCCATCCAGGTTGAAGAACGCTACGACAACCTGCTCAGCAAGTCGCGCATTCTCGATGCTCTTGGCCGTAAAGAGGACGCCACGGTCTTCCGCAACCACGCGCTGGAGAAGGCCAACGCGCTGCAACTCTATGTGTACGCCCGCCAGTTGCAAGGGGAAAAGAAGCAAGATGAGGCTCTCGGGATCTTTCGCTCGAACTCGAAGAAGTTTCCCGACCACTGGACTTCGCACTTGGGCATGGCTCGCGTCTATAGCGCCCAGGGCGACTTTGACAATGCAGTCAAAGAAGTGAAGCTCTCTCTAACGGGAGCGCCCGATGCCAACAAGTCGAGTCTGGAGAACTACGTGAAGCGGTTGCAGTCGAAGGATGACATCAACCGCTAAACTCATGCGAAGCTCCATAAAAAGGGGCCAGTCGTTAGGCTGGCCCCTCAATATTGTTTAAGACAAGCTCTCCAAAAATTAAAGCGGAAGTCGCTACTGTGGCGTCAGCAGAAAACCATGCATTTTGCCGCTGATGGTGCCCTCACCTACGATCTGCCCGGCATTGTTCACGCCGTTGGCCGAGATGAGCACCCAGCCTGATCCGGTGGGTATCAGCTTGTTCAGATCCTTAATTTTGCCGCCGCTGTAGACGAAGGCGTGATAAGTCCCGGCGAAGGTTGATTGACCTACGACGACACCAGAGTCGTTGATGCCGAATCCCCAGACGGTGCTGGTTGTGCCGGCAAAGGTGCCCAGATCCCGCAGCGTGGCGCGTGGGCCATTGGCGATGAAGGCGTGCGCGCTGCCGTTTTTGGTGTAAGCCACGCCAGTAATTTGTCCCTTGTTGTTGATGGCGTAGCCTTGACTCCAGAAACCGCCCAGGGTTCCAACCTTCTGCAGTTTTCCGTTGCTCCAAACGAAGCCGAAAAAATTTCCGGTCGCGTCGTAGGAGGTGCCCACAATGGCGCCGGAATTGTTGATGCCCTGAGCGCTATTCCACCAATCGTTGCCGCTCGATCCCAGAGTGCCGAGGTCGAGCATCTGGCCGTTGCTATACAGGAAAGGATGATTCTCGCCCTTTGACGTGACCGCGGAACCGACGACCTGACCGAGATCGTTAATAGCGTAAGCGACGGCCGAACCTCCGCCGAGATCGCCGATGTTGGTCAGTTTGCCGCTGCTCGAGACGAAGGCACGATAGGTGCCGTTAGAGTCAGTGGAATATCCTGCGACCGCGCCGGAAGAGTTGATGCCGTTGCCGATGCCGGTGGTACCTCCGAGGGTGCCGAGGCTGGTGAGGGTTCCGCTGCTGTATAGGAAGACGTTGGCGAGCGTGTTCGAGCTATATGCGTAGCCAGTAATTTGCGCGGTTGCATTGATGGCGCGAGCTCCGCTGATGGTGCCGCCGGGGAGCGTGCCCAAGTCGGTGATGGTGTAGGAGGTTTGGGCAGCGCAGAAGGAAAAGGCTGCGATCAGAATTGCGATGCACAGCAGAGTAGCACGTGTTTTCATTGCGAACTCCTTGTCGGGAAGACTTAGACGAGAAATCTTTCCATGGCGGTGCAGGTTAGTTGTCAAAGGAATGTCAAAGGTTTGTTGCGCACCCATAGCTCCGCTCGGCACGGACCCTTCGGTTGCGCTCAGGGCGAGCTCGCTGAGGGCGCCAGTCCCATGGGTATTGGTGATTTCGCCGCGATTACTCGACCGGTTCGTCCCAGCGCACAACACGTTTTTCGCGGCTACTTTTGTGGGCGAGTAGCACTCCGCGCATCGTGCGGAGCGCTTGCTCGGGAGTTACATCGAGCGATGTGCGCTTCTCGATGGCGTCTCGAACATTGACGTAGAAGCCGCGATAGTCGCCGCGTTCGGTCTTCACTTTGCGGGTCTCGCCGTTCACCAGGCTTAGAGTTCCCCAACGTTCTTGCGGTTCTTCCCCCCAATTAGCTCCCCAGTCGGGGCCGTCGGGACAGTTCTCGCTACGCAGAATTTCTTCTTGGGGATCCATGCCGTACTTGACGAACGATCCAGCCGTGCCGTGCAGCAGAACGTGCGGACCCGGAGTGTACGCGAGAATACGGGCGCGCAGGATCGCTCGCGTCCTGGGATATTCCATGTAAACGTCGAAAGCATCGTCTACCTGAGAGGACTCACGCTGACAAAATGCCGACGCCCACAGCGCCTTAGGCTCGCCGAACAAAACCAGTGCCTGATCGATCAAATGTGGTCCGAGGTCCCAGAGAACGCCGGATGCGGCTTGATCCGGCTGCTCGCGCCAGGCGTTGGGCTTGACCTCGAGACGGAAGCGGTCGAAGCGAACCTCAAATTCGGCAATCCTTCCCAGTTCGCCCGATGCAATGAGCTTCCTAACAGTATGGGCTCCCCCGTCCCAGCGGCGGTCTTGATAGACCGTGACCAGGCGGCCCCTTTCGGCCGCAAGACGGACCAGTTGCTCTGCCTCGGCGAGTGTGGGAGTGAACGGCTTGTCGACCACAACATCGCGGCCAGCCTCAAGGCAATCCTTGGTGTAAGAGAAGTGCGAGTCGTTGGGAGTAGCGACAACAATCAGTCCGATGGTCTTGTCGGAGAGCAATTCGTCGAGCGTGCGAGCGACGCGTACCTCAGGATACTTCTGCTGCGCTTTTGATCCGTGCCGATCGAGAATACAGGCCAGTTCCATTCCTTCGACGCCGCGAATGACAGGAGCATGAAAGGCTTGCCCTGCCAAGCCAAAACCTATAAGTCCAATTCGCACCATAGCTTCCTCTTTTCAGTTTCTGCGTTTCTATCGCCCTAAAAATCCCGGCTTTGCGATCACACTCTACTTCACCACCGCATTACTTTTACAGTGTTTCGCCGATATGGCAGGCCTTCACGATGCCCTATAAACGTAGAGTGCTCGCGGAGTGCAAAAGCGTTCTTCCTTCAGGAGGCCCAACAATGTATTTGGTGATTGCCTTAATCCCGCTGCTCCTCTGGGGCGGCGGTTTTCTCATGTTTCACGTGGCTGGCGGCTTGATTCACATCTTGCTTCTTTTTGCCGTCATTTCCTTCGTGGTGCATTTTATTACAGGGGCGCGAACCGCGTAAGTTTGGTGGTCGCGGCTGCTAGTTGTGGGACGAACCTGTCTCAGAAAATGCAGATGCGCTACCTGTTCTGCACAGAGCCACCTGCGACATTTTGACGGCTAACTGGCTGATCTGGATGTTCGCGGGTGGCAGGTCGTTTAGAGAGTCTTCGAATTCCAGTGCGGCTGGAGTCACCTATCCTTTAAGCGCCGCACGAACTTTAGTCCCGACCAAATTTCCGTTACAGCACAAACTTTCACGTCGACCAAGCCTGCCGCGAGCCCAATTTCGCGCACTACGTTTTCGTTCAGATCAGCAACTAAGCCCGAACTTTTCTTAGGCCAACTCACCCATAACATTCCAGCCGGAGCAAGCAGCTTGCTTGACTGTCTGAATTTCGCCTTCAACTCAGCTTTCGACCGAGTGAAGATCATGGCAAAGTCGAGGGGACCTGTCGCTTCAGGTACGATTTCACACGCGGCGAGGGTTGAGCGCAATTCAGCTTCGACGTCAGACGGCAGGTTGACGAAGAAGGTACGGAATCTCTCTTTGATGCCAAGTTTTTTCGGAAGTGGTGTGCTGGAGTATCCAGGCATGGGAACTATTGTGCGGGGGCGTAGTATCCACGGCGGGCGCGCACACGGAAGTTCTTGCGGTCGTTAGCCACGATCTCGATCGTGCGGTAATGACCATCGGATTTGAAATCCGCGGGCTTGTAGGAAACGGCGTACTGGCTACGAAGTTCGTTTTGAATTTCGGCGAATGCATTGGCTACGTCGCGAATCTGGAAAGGAAAGAAAGCGCGTCCGCCGGTGGCTTCGGCGATCCGTTCCAGAATTTTGTCCCCAGATCCCTTGGTTCCGCTGACGTTGGTGCTGATGGTGTAGATGATGGTCTCGGCGCGTTGTGCCATCTCGATGGCTTCTTCGCGAGTGACGTGGCTCAAGTTGTCGTCGCCGTCGCTCAGAACAATTAGCGCGCGACGGGTTGGCGTGGCTTTGGAAGCTTTCATCAACTTATCGCGAGAGGCAAAGTAAATTGCATCAAAGAGCGCCGTGCCGCCACCGGGACGTAATTCGTGCACGCCGTGGGCCAGCAATTCACTGTCGTCCGTGAAATCCTGCGTAACCTCGGGCGTCGCGTCGAAGCCGACTACAAACGCGTGATCATAGCGCTGGCGTACCGTCTGGTTCAGGAATTCGATGGCGGATTCCTGCTCAAACTTGAATCGGTCGCGGACCGAGTTACTGGCATCGATCAACAGCCCCACTTGTAAAGGAAGGTTTGTCTCGGAGTGGAAGCTCCGGACTTCTTCGGCGGGTTTGTTATCGTCGACTACGCGGAAATCACTTTGCTTGAGATCGGTGATGTGCCGCCCGTGCTTGTCGGTCACTGTGAATACTACGTTCACTTCGTTAATGACCGAGCGCAAGGTAGTGAGGTTTTCATCGTTGGGCGCGGGCGCATCGGTAGATTTGGCCACTTGGCCGTGCGCAGGAGAGCTTTGAGGCTGAGCCTGATGCGACGGAGGGGTAGTTGAGCCTGTTGCGGAATCAGCGGATTGCGCCCCGGCAGTTACCGCAACGAGTACAAGAAGCAGCAGGGGACTTCTCTTAAGCAACGTGTTTACGGGAACGTTGTGCATCTAGTCTGACATTATAGACCGCGAGTCAGGGCGTGCCTAACCGCCTGCGGCTTGTCGGGCCGCATCGCGACTCCCCATCCTCAGGCTCCGGCATTGCTATCGAGTTTTGCCATGAATTCGTTGAGTTCTCTTGGCAGAGGACTTCGAAGGGCAACTTTCTCTCCGGTACGCGGATGCATGAATTCCAGTTCCGCGGCATGGAGAAAATTGCGAAGCAGAGAAATTTTACTCACATTGCCGGATCCCGCGCTCGCCTTAGTGTTGCGTTGGCCTCGGCGTCCGCTTCCCAGTATTAGCTCCCGAGGCGCGCCGTAAAGCCAATCTCCGACTATTGAATGTCCCAGGGAAGACATATGAACCCGAATCTGATGCGTTCTACCGGTATCGATTTTGACTTCGACGAGGGTAAACTTGCCGAAGCAGGTTTCCAGACGCCGGACTACCCGATAGTGCGAGACGGCCGTTCGCCCGCCCGAAAGCCGCGTTGTCATACGCGTGCGCCGAACACGGTCCCGGCTGATGCTTTGCGAGATCGTCCCGCCTTCCTGCTTCACCGAGCCGTGAACCAGAGCTAGATAGGTTTTCTTGACCTCGCGTCGAGCGAATTGCGCGGCCAGCTTGCGGTGTGCTTCATCGTTTTTCGCCACAACGATCAAACCGCTAGTCTCCTTATCCAGGCGATGGACGATGCCGGGACGCATCTCACCACCCACCCCGGATAGATCCGAGAAATGGTGGAGCAGAGCATTGACCAGCGTCCCACGATTGCGCGCGGCGTCCGTCGCGCCGGCTCCGGCATGCACCATCATTCCAGCGGGCTTGTTGATGATGGCGAGGTCGCTGTCTTCATAGAGAATATCGAGCGGAATATCTTCGGGTATGCCGCGAATGGCAGGTCGCTGAGCATCCTCCGCGATGTTGAGGCGCTCCCCGCCGCGCAGCTTGAGGGAAACCTTCGCCGGAGCGTCGTCGAGCTGAACTTTATTTTCGCGAATGAGCTCTTGCACTCGTGCCCGGCTAACCTCGAGTTGCGCCGTGAGAAAGCGGTCGAGACGCTCTCCCGCAGCCTCAGCAGGAACTATGATGATGCTGGGAAAGCGTTCGTGCATTCGCGGGGAAGAATACTAGAACATCCTTACGAAATGCCTTTCATAAGGCGGTAGATTTAACCTCTGCCGGACCAAAGCGGCGGAGGTTGCGCTGACACCGAAAGACTTCTCCGCGTTGTCTACTGAACCGTGGGATTCTCTTCCTCTGGGGCGCCATGCCGCCGCAATAGTTGCGGCAGGTTCTGCGAAAATGCGGAGCGCGGCAGGACCATGTCACACCCCACCTCATGCGCCTTTTGTTTTAAGTCTCCCTGAACGTGCGACAAGAAGCCGATGATCGACGTGCCCTTCTTGAGCTTGTTCTTCAATTTGGGAATGAGAGTGAGCGGCTTCACACTGTTGTTGTTGAGATCAAAGATAATCAGCGACGGCTTTTCTTCGCCGTTCTGGTGCATGCGCTCCATCAGTTCCTTATCGCTTTTGACAAACTCGACTTTGACGTTGAGCTTGCGCGCGGTCTCCTGGATCTTGGCCATGAAGAATAAGTCGTCAATGAAGGCAAAGATTCTAGAGTGTGCATCTTCGGGCTGAACGGGCAATGGGTCCGGCTCCGGCTGGGGATATTGCGCCGAGAAGCCCGGGCGCGCTCGTCCTCCCTTATGGCCGTTGTTGCCGCTGCCCATAGCGGCGCGGTAGCTGTGATCCATAGGGGCGGTGTAAATTCCGTCCTGGTTTTGGCGGTTCTGGCTCGGGCCCTGGCCCGGCCGTTGGCCGCGTTGATTCGAAGGCCGCCGGCTGCGCCGCCTTCGGTTTCTTCCTCCGCCACCGGCGGGTCTTCCTGGTCCTGGTCCTGCGTTCATATTCCTCTCAAGCTGGTTCGTACCGATTTCAGAATCTTACAAACTTTAATAACGGCGCGCGACGCATGCGGTCTGGGCCAAGTGTCGCGGAGTCGGGCTTGGAGACAAGCCCTCAAATCTTCGCAGTTACGGGTTGGGGCTGGACACACTCTGGAACAAACTCCAACTCTTGCAACAAACTCAATTCGCAAATGGCAATGCTACTTTAGTATCGGGTTTCCGTTATCGGATCCGTAAGCGCCGCCTCGGAACGGCTGGCGCGGAAGGCCCACGCGGGAACGAGGCCTAATGAGAACAAGATGATGGTACTCGTCCCCGCGCGTGTGCGCAAGGCCCAAACCAACGATCTTTTGCACAGGGGGCCATAACCCTCTGGTCTGGTTTCGTGGCAAAACTGCGAGGAAGCCACCCGCTTACTTTCCGGCGGAAACTTCACGCGCCCACTGTTGCGCCTGCCAGTAGATGCTGGCAACCGCTTCAGAATCCAGGTGCATTGCGCTCGACAAGTCTCTTGCGGAGTCCCACTCGCCGTTCTCGTGTGCCAGCATCAGCTGGAATACCGGACCCAAAATGCTGGGCTGACCCAGCAAGACTGATTTGGTCTCACGATCAAGTGGCAGCTTGTCCAGCAACTCCGGCATGGGCATATCGAGCATAGCGTCAATCAGCGAGAGCAGCCCCAGAAGAAACAGGTCGGACTCGCCGTGAGGCACGCGAGTCTCCAGCAGTTCCCCGAAACGTGCCCGGACCAAAGCAGACAACACAAGATCGCTGGGTTTGTTCTGTCCTGCGCTCACGGCCGCGACCAGACGCACCCAGCGGCGTACCTCGCGCTCCCCAAGAATCGAAAGCGCATGGCGAATGGAGTGAATCTCACTCTTGAAGCCGAAGCTGGCCGAATTCAAGTAGCGCAGCAGACGATAGCAGATGGAAGCCTCGCCCTTGATAAGGCGCTCCAGCTCCGGGACATCCAGATCGGGTTGGGATACTGCCTGAAGCATGCGTAGAAAGTTCAGACGGTTCGCCGGAACATCGCGAGTGCTTACTGTCTCTGGCTTGCGAAAGAAATATCCTTGAAAGTAAACAAATCCTTGATCGCGAGCTTCGATGAATTCCTTCTGTGTTTCTACTTTTTCCGCCAGCATCCGGCATCGCCACGGACCATGGCGCTTAATGAGTGCGGCGCGCTGTTGTGACGTCGTCAGGCGAAGGTCTACCTTGATGATGTCGGCCATATCCGCCAGAGACTCGCGGGGATCGCCGGGCATGTAGTCATCCAGGGCGATCATGTATCCGGCCTCCTTCAGTTGACGGCAGGCAGAGGTCACGTCAGGATCTGGAGGAACGCTTTCGAGGACTTCGACCACAGTCGACTGCGAAGGCAGCAGAGTGACGAGGCCCTTGATTAGCGTGTCTCTGGTGCAGTTTACAAATGCGCGGCGGCCGTCGCAGAGTACGCCTAGACCCATGAGCAAAGAGCTGTCGAGGGTAGACCGCGATGCCTCGTCGGGGTCGTTGGAATTAAACGCGCTCTCCATCCCATCGCGGAACAGGAGTTCATAGCCGAAGACCTTCTCCTCCCGATCAAAAATTGGTTGCCGTGCCACGTAGCGCAGTGGGTTGGTTTGGTTGAGTGCTGGGGATTGTCCTACGCCGTCTTTCACATAACGTATATCGGCAAAAAGAGAGGAATTCTATAGTGGCCGGAAGGGATTATCTGCGGTGCGGTTCGAAGTTGTCAGCGTATGACGTAAATGCGAACTCCAAGCTTCAAATTCTTCCACGAGCGGTCTGCCGTGTAGACGGGAGCCTTCAGCGACAAAGCGAGGGCCAGGCACGCACGGTCGCCGAATGAGAGGCCTAGGGGGCGGGTCTGAGCAATCAGGCTTCCTGCCGTCTTGGCCTGCTCATCGTCGAAGGGGACCGAATCGTGAATTGGACTTAGGGCGGCTACCCACGCATCGTCCGGGCGGATGCCCCGATCGACCAGTTTGCTCTGAACCTCGGCCAGATTCACAGTGCTGCACACCGCTTCGCTCAGCAGGCTGGGAGATAGATGCTCGGCTCCTAGTTCCTGGTTCAGCACAGCCATCAGAGCCGAGGCGTCAAGCACCGCGTTACTCATGCTTGGCCGCTTCGCGCCGCTCGGCGATCAGTTCGTCCACGAGCGACGTGCCGGGTTTGACGTACTTGCGGACGAGGCGCTGCGTCCGTTCGATTCGGCGTTTCAGGGTCATGATGCGCAATTCGTCGTCCTCCACGCGCAACACAATCACGTCGCCGGCGTTGATCCCGAGTGCTTTGCGGAAAGGCGCGGGGATGACGACACGGCCGTTCTCATTTACTTTCAGTTTGGCTTCTTTGGTTATGGCACTTTCTGTTGTTAATGACATAACCATAGTATATGCCACAGCGGAAGAATATGACAGGACACCGTCATTGGCTTTTACCCCGGAGGCCAAGCTAAAGCACGTCCGCCCAGAAGGTGAACATGGAGGTGAAAGACGGATTGTCCTGCGCCGGGGCCGACGTTGAGTACGGTCCGGTATCCCTGCTCGATGTTACGCTGACGAGCGATCTGGGCCGCAGCCAGATGACATCTTCCGATTATTTCGGCATCGTCAGCCTGGGCTTCCTTCAGTCCGGCAAAATGTTTCTTCGGCACGATAAGCACATGCGTGGGCGCCTGAGGGCTGATGTCTTCGAAGGCGTAGACATGATCGTCTTCGTGAATTTTCTTGGAGGGAATCTCGCCCGCGATTATGCGGCAGAAAAGGCAGTTTGCATCTGTCATTCTGAGTCACCAATGAAAAACAATAACACTGGCAGCGAAGAATTGTCCTTCGCAGCCGCGCAGTTGACCTAGTCCGCGCATTCTATCAATCCAGTCGTACGAGAAAAACCGCGCCCTGAGGCGTGGCAGTTTCCGCAGCCAACTTTTTGGCGCGATCATGCTCATCATCGAGGACACGAACGCGAACCCACCAATCGCCAGCCGGACTGGAAAAACTCAACACGCGCGCTGTGCGATAGCGTTTCGCCAGGTGTCCGGCGAGTTTACGGGCGGTGCCTTCGTCGCTAAATCCCCCGATTTGAACGGCCCACTTTCCCGAAGCGACCATGGTGGTCGGGACTTGCATCAATTCAACTCTTATTTCGGCGACGCCCGGTTGCCATACGTCGAGCTTGCGGGCGGCAGCAAGGGAAAGATCGAGGATGCGTCCCTTTATGAATGGGCCGCGATCTGTGATACGGACCAGCGCCCTTTGTCCGGTCTTCACATTCGTGACTCGCACGATAGACCCGAGCGGAAACGTCCGATGGGCGGCCGTCATGGCGTGCATGTTGTAGACTTCGCCATTCGAGCCGCGGCGGTTGTGATACGGTGGCCCATACCAACTGGCCAGGCCAGTTTCGGTCGAGATGACTCTAGCGTCGGGCGGGAGGGTTGGCTCAGCCAGATCGGTGTCCAAAGAACTATTGTCCGCATCTTCATCACCGCGCGAATTAGAAGACTTTGCCGTTGGAGCCGCTGCGGTCGGCTCTTCGCTACTCGCCACCGGTGGTGGAGGTTCCGGGACGTCGACGTGCGCCTGCTTGGGATGTCCACAAGAGCTGAGCAGCAGCGCTGCGAGAATTAGTATCAGGATCATAAGAACGCTGGAGGTACGTCCTATGGTGCTGAAATCGGCTACTTACGTTGGTGCTGCTCCATGTAGTCGGCGAATTCCGCGAGCTTTCCCGAGGCGATCCGTAGGGCTTTAGTGGACTGCTGGCGCACGGAAGGAACGACCTCATCGTTCAAATACTTGATGAACTCGGGGATTTCCTTTTCCAGGCGCTCGGTCGCATCGCCAATGGTTTGACCGACTCTTGCCGACGCATCTTCCACCTTACGGTTGAAATCGCTCTTACGGTTGAAATCGCTCATGTTGTTCCTCGGTGTCGCGTGAATGAAGCCGATGCCGTGAGTTAAATCAAATTCGAGATTCCGTCACTGCCGAGCGGTGCTGACTGCCTGCACCGAAACTGCCTTTGATCCCGGTCGCAGCCACCATATAAGGCCGCCTGCAATAACCAATCCAATCGAGATCAACTGGGTGCCGGTCATGGCTCCGCCGAAGACCGAGCCCCGGCCAGGATCGTCGCGCAAATACTCCAGGAAGAAGCGTGCGACACCATAGATGAACATAAACGCTCCAAAGACCTGGCCATCAAACTTGCGGTGTTTCAACATCCACATCAGGAAGAAGAAATTCGCCAACTCCACTGCTGATTCGAAGAGCTGCGTCGGCTCCAGCGGAACATTCAAAGGAGTACCTGTGATTTCGTGAGCTAGAGGATTCCGAAAAACCACTCCCCAGAAATGATGCGTCTCTTTGCCATAGCAGCACCCTGCGGCGAAGCATCCGATGCGGCCAATCGCGTGCCCCAAAGCCAGCCCCGGCGCGAATGCGTCGCACGTGCCGAGCGCCGGCATGCGATGGCGGCGGACATACCACGCGGCGGCCGCGAATGCGGCCAGCAATCCACCAGAGAAAACTCCGCCCGCCTGCAAGGTTGCAACACTAAAAATCTCCCGCGGATGCGCCGAGTAGTATCCCCAATCATTGATGATGTACAACGCTTTGGCGCCCACGATGCCGCACAGCACAACCAGAATGCCAAGATTCCACGCCTTGTCGCCACAATTAACTTAGATGCGGGAAAGCAAAGATTTGCTACTCGAACAGTCTAGCAGGAAGTAAATGGCGGGCGGTTGTAAGACTCCGTACAAGCCAATTTATCGCGTTGCTCAGCGATATCTGCGGAAAATCAAGCTGACCCACTGTGCCGTGTGACGGGCCGAGAATGAACCGTCGGTAGACGTTGGGAACCCTCCGAGACCCATTAGGCATCTCCGCATGGCGGAGCGTTGCACACCGGATCCTAGTTCGAGTCGAGTCCCCGTTCATTCAGCATTGGTTCAAAAATCGGTTACCGCCATCACCAACCCGGCAGGCCAGCTTTCATTTCGGATGCTAGGCAATTCCGACGCACTTGGCAAGTGGAAGAATGCAAATAGTTGGCAGACGGCTTGCTCCAAAGTAACACTCCCGTCACTTTCGGCCTGCGCACCATAAGTTCTTTGGTCGGGCTTCCGCCGTGCCGCAGCCGATCCTTAACTGCAATGCGAACCTAGTCGACCAATCCTGAATTGGATTGCATGCAGAATCCATCGATGTATACTCGGAACGCAAAATTGCGCTCCCCCAAAGGCGTTCTGGCAGGGTGCCAAACGCGGGAGGTAAAGCCGAACCGATGCTCCGGTATCGTGTGTCTGCACTGGCCGCAGCGGCCCTTTGTGTCACCTGCTGGTTGACTTCGCGCCGAGCGGGGCCTTTCGGAAGGCGAATCTGGAGACTGATTGCCTTCTCCATGCTTCTGGCCTTCATGGGACAAGTCCTCTACACCTACTATTACGACTACCTGCACGTTGCACTCGGGACGGTTTGGCCAAGTGACGTTCTGGTCTTCTTCTGGGCCGTCCCCGCAATGATGTCGTTGTTCTTGAGTCCGCAGGATCCGAACAGCGGATTTCGCTGGCTGCGCACCTGCGACTTTATCCAGGTATGCACGCTCGTCCTTGCCGTCGAACTGACCGTCCTGTACATGCCTTCGAGCTGGCAGGTGGCACGGCAGACGATGGAGAATCGCGCCTTCAGTGTGGGCATGGTGTTTTTCGGTTTGCTTGCGCTGAGTTTTCTGGTCCGTGGATTGCTCACTCCCTTCCGCATGGTTCACAGGCTTTTCCTTCAACTGGCCCTCTTCTTTTTTGTCTTTGCAATCACCACCAACGTTACTCTGTACGCCTTTGCCTCCGGCCACTACCAACAAGGAACGTGGCCTGATTTGCTTTGGACGGTCGTTTATTGCTTGCTAGCCGTTCTCGCCGCCCTGTGGAATGACGCCGAGGAACATCTTCTGGAAAACGTCAAATCGTCCTCGCGGGGCATGCAGTTGTTGGGACAGTTTTCTCCCTTGCTTATTCCGGCAATCGTATTCCCTTTGGTGTTACGGATCGCCCAGGAACAATTCGTATGGTCGGTAGTCCTTGTGCTGGTGTCTTTTGCGGCCGCCGGCGGACGTCTGTTCGTTGTTCAGAACCAACTCCTGGCCAGTTCCCGCGAGTTGCAGAAACACCTGTCGGTTCTGCAAGGCATCACGGAGGGGACCACAGACGCCATTTTCGTGAAAGATATGCAGGGCCGCTACCTGATGATCAACTCCGCCGGCGCGGGTTTTTTAGGCCGCAGCGTGGCAGAGGTGGTTGGCAAGGACGATGCTGAATTGTTTAGCCTGGAAGCTGGACGCGGCATCATGGAGAGAGACCGGAAGGTGATCCAATCGGGGGAAGTGAAAACTTACGAAGAGTCTACCACCGCCGCAGGCGTGTCACGGATCTATCTCTCTACCAAGGGACCGTATCGTGACTCGAACGGACAGGTTCTGGGCTTGCTCGGAATCTCACGCGACATTACCGAGCGCAAACGGGCAGAAGAGCAGTTTCGCCAGTCCCAACAGAAACTGCGCATTCATTTCGACCACACACCTTTAGCTGTTGTCGAGTGGGACATCGAGTTTCGAGTCGCCGCCTGGAATCCCTCTGCCGAGCGCATCTTCGGATACTCCCAAGAGGAGGCCATGGGCAAGCACGCCAGCTTCATCGTGCCGCCTGAGTTTCGCGAACATGTCGAAAAGATTTGGCGTGGCCTGCTCAGTCAGCAAGGCGGTACACGCAGTACCAATGACAACGTCACGAAGGATGGACGAACCATCACGTGCGAGTGGTACAACACGCCACTCATCGACGACGCGGGACGCGTGCTGGGCGCGGCCTCGCTGGCGCAGGACGTTACCGAGCGTGTGGCGCTGGAGGAGCGGCTTCGGCAATCGCAGAAGATGGAAGCCGTTGGTCGGCTGGCAGGAGGAGTGGCTCACGACTTTAATAATTTGCTGACCGTCATCCTGGGTTACGGGCAGGTTTTGGCCGATGGCCTGCCCGCTGGCAGCAACCTGGCCGACAGCACGGCGCAGATCAAGTCGGCTGCCGACCGTGCTGCCGGCATCACACGCCAGTTGTTAGCATTCAGCCGCAAGCAGGTTCTCTCGCCGCGGGTCGTTGATCTGAACGACATCATGTTGAACCTCGACTCCATGTTGCGGCGGCTCATCGGAGAAGATGTGGAGGTTCTTACCGTGCCCGCGCGCGACTTGGGTTCGGTCAAGGCCGATCCTGGACAGATCGAACAAGTCATCATGAACCTTGCGCTGAATGCCCGCGATGCCATGCCCCATGGCGGCAAACTTACTCTCGAGACCGCCAACGCGCAGCTCGACGATGCCTACGCAAGGGAACATCAGCCGGTCGAGCCTGGACGCTACGTCATGCTTGCGGTGAGCGATACCGGGCAGGGAATGAGCGCGGAAACGCAGGCTCGCATCTTCGAGCCTTTCTACACCACCAAAGACGTTGGCAAAGGCACCGGCCTCGGTCTCTCGATGGTTTATGGCATTGTCAAACAGAGCGGGGGCTACATCTGGGTCTATAGCGAACCGGATCGCGGAACGACCTTCAAGATTTATTTGCCGCGTATAGATCAGCGTGCCGAAGAACTGGAACAAGAGAAACGTCCGGCGAATATACAGCGAGGCACGGAGACCCTTCTTTTGGTCGAAGACGATCCGCAATTGCGCCAGCTGACTTCTTCGGTTCTGTCGCATTGCGGCTACAAGGTACTGGTTGCAGATATCTCCGAAGATTAGAGTGCTTTACATTTCCGGCTACACTAGCAATGCTATCGTCCACTACGGCGTCCTCGATGAAGGATTGTGGTTCCTGCCCAAGCCCTTTTCGCTGGCGGCATTGATCGCGAAAGTCAGAGAAATTCTAGATGCGCCCGAGGGGGCCCCAGGCGGGCAAGCGGAATAGGGGCGAAGCCGCGCGCTTATTCCGGGAGCTTAGTGTTTCCGGTGGTGCCCTGGGCCCAATAGCTGGCGCGCGCCAGCACGTCGTCTGTGCCGCCATTTCTCAAGCGCACGTGAATCTGGTGCAGTCCTGTATGCGGATTCTTTGGTTCGATGCTCAACAGATAGCGGCTGTGCAGGTGATTCGTAAAGTCGTTCATCCGTGTGTCGAACTTCTTGCGAGTCGCGAACAGTTCGTATTCCCCGCCTGTCATCTCCGCGATAGTGTTCGGAACATTCTTCCTCATAGCCTGCGCGGCGCGATAGGCGAGATCGAGAAAGTCGATGCCTTCGTGCTCCTCGTTCTTATTGGTGCCGCGCCCGGTGTCGAGGATGTTGGAGAGCGCGGGTGAAAACGACAGCGCATACATCACGGCATTGCTCCGTCCGATCGCTGCCACAGTGTCGTCAATCTTTATATGGCTGCCGTGGTCGCGGGTTTCGCTGATTAGTAACAGCATGCGCAGCCGGTCCTCCGGTTCCTTCTTAAGCAGGTTCACGGCACTGTCGACCGCATCAAGAATGGCCGCTCCCCCGTCTCCCGCTTGCAGGTTTTTCAAATCGTCGAAAATAAGACTCGGATCTTTCGTGAAGTTACGCGTGACCTCAACTTCGCTGTCGAATTCGAGCAGAGCGACTCGCGCCTGTCCCTGCCGAATAATCGGATCGAGCATGGATCCCAAGCCCTGCATGCGCGGAAACTCGTAATTCGCACGCCGCCCGCGCTGCACCGCAATCACAAGAGAAACCGGTTGACCTTCGGGAGCCTCGTCCAGATGGACAGTCTGCTCAACTCCATCGTCCTCGACGATGAAATCCTTGGCCAGCAATCCATAAACAATTCCGCCCTGCGGGTCTTTTACCAGTGCGGGGATGAGCACAACGTTGGATTGAGAATGAAGCGTAGTTTCCTGTGGAAGGGCGCTGGCGTTCAACAGCGCGAAAAACAAGAGAGATAAAGCGGCGCGCAACAGACTAGCTTGCCTTGCGGTGTTCGCCCAGTACTTCATCCAGCGCATCTGCTAGTAGATGCGCGCGCTGCTGGTAATCGGTTGCCCCGCTGTCCTGTTTTCGCAGTAAAAGATGATACTCGTCGGCAATATTCAGTGCCGCCAGCACTGCCAGCCGCACCGTGTCGATGGTATTCGTGGCCTCGGCCACCGCCCGCATCTTGGCGTCGACATACTCCGCCAACTTCAGAATGTATTCGGGGTCGGAGCCGCGCAAGTTGTAGGCCTGGTCAAAAATCTCCACCCGCACGCTGGCGTTCTGCGCATCTCGGACTGCTTGATTTTTCGTAGCTGTAGCCATAAATGGATTCGCTCCCTGCTACGGTCTTACGTCTTATGCTCCCCACATCCCCTAGCTCGCCTCGGCCATCGCTTCGATCTGGTCGATCATCTTCTCGACCCGCGCCCGAATCTCTTCGCGCTCTTTCTTTAGTTGCACAATGTCGCGGCGGAGCGTCACCAATTCTTCTTCCCGATCCTCAACTTGTTGCCGCAAACGATGCGTATCGCGCTCCGCTACCGCCTGTGCCTGCCGCGCCGCCTTGTACATTTCTATGGTGCGATAAACTTTCTCTTCCAGCGCTTGAAAATCGTCTGCCGGAACCTGCTCCGTCACCTGTTCCACCGCATTCAAAGCCATGAGTGCAATTCCTTATGAAAAATTCAGAACTTCCCGCAGTATACTCCACGCTTTGTGGAGAACTCAGACTCATGTCCGTGCCGCTTCTGTCGGCATCGTCCGGACGATCAAATGTGATTATAATTCTCTGCGAGGAGGGCCTACCCCATGAAACGTTTCGCAATCGCCGCTGGATTCGTTCTTGCGCTCATCGCATTACCCTCGCGGAGTTCAGCTAAAACAAACGTAGAACTGAAGGACGCTCAAGGCAAAGTGGTGGGAAACGTCATTTTGTGGGACCAAGGTCCGGGGATCGGGCTCGAACTCCATCTCCACGACCTTACGCCCGGAGAACACGCCATCCACTTCCATCAGGTCCCCAAATGCGAAGCGCCCGACTTCAAATCGGCCGGCGGACATTTCAATCCTGAAGGCAAAAAGCACGGGTTCGACAGTCCCGACGGTCACCACGCCGGCGACATGAAGAATTTTACCGTCGACGCACAGGGCAAGGCCAAGGGACGGCTCGAAGATAGCGATGTCACTCTGAAGGACGGCCCCCACTCGCTACTGAGTAACGGAGGCACGGCGATTGTGATCCATGCCAAAGGCGACGACTATAAAACCGATCCCTCGGGGAGTTCGGGCGATCGCATCGCCTGTGGGGTGATCACGAAATAAGAGTCGGGCTGAATCGTAGACCGGCCAATGTGTCGTGTGCTTAAGAAATCTTTGTCATTCCGAGCGCAGCCGGAGCGCGAGCGGCGGCGAAGTCGAGGAACCTGCTGTTCGCTGCCAGCATCTCTGCTTCCAAGCGTGAGCCACGAAATCATCGCCGCAACTTCGCCAGCTTTTCCGCTGCAGCGTCCAGCGTCTCCGGCTTCTTGCAGAACGCGAACCGCACCTGTCGCGCCCCATCCCGTGGATCGCCATAGAAACTCGATCCCGGCACAGCGGCGACGCCAATTTCCTCGACCAGATACTTTGTAAACGACACGTCATCCGCGAATCCGAACGCCGAAATGTCGGTCATCACGTAATACGCACCCCGTGGACGAAAGCACTTGAACCCGGCAGCGACCAGCGCTGGCATCAGACGATCACGCCGTACGCGGTATCCCTCCGCAAGCTTCGCGTAATACTCTGGCGGCAGACTCAATGCCGTGGCCCCTGCCTCCTGGAGCGGGGCAGGCGCGCCTACTGTCAGAAAGTCGTGTACCTTGCGGATTGCATTCGTGATCTTCTCCGGTGCAACCGCCCATCCCACGCGCCATCCGGTCACGGAGTAAGTCTTAGACATCCCATTGATTGTGACGGTCCGTTCGGGCATCCCTTCGAGCGAAACCATCGAAATGTGCTCGGTGCCGTCGTAAAGAATATGCTCGTAAATCTCATCGGTGATGGCGAGTACATCGAACTCGACGCATAGGTCGCGAATCAATTCCAGTTCAGCGCGTGTGAATACCTTGCCAGTAGGATTATTCGGCGTGTTAAGAATGATGGCCTTCGTATTTCTGTCGAAAGCCCGCCGCAATTCGTTCTCGTCAAATGTCCCAGCAGAGTCGAAATCATCGCCTCGGTCGAGCCGCAGCACACCGTAATCTCTTTTTCCGGATCGACCGAAATCCCCTGCCACACGCCCATCTGCCGCGCAATCGCATTCCGCAGATTCTTGGCGCCCCACGTAATTGCGTACTGATTCACGTTGGCGCCAACCGCCTGTTGGGCAGCTTGTTTGATCTCAGCCGGAGCAGGGAAGTCAGGAAAGCCCTGCGCCAGGTTAACCGCGCCATGCAGCGTCGCCTGCCGCGTCATCTCACGAATCACAGACTCGGTAAAATGCCCGACTCGGTCGCTTAAGAAATGCTTGGTTGCGGGAACGCTGTCTGTATGAGGAATAATGCCTTCCGCCATGCCATGCAGACTAGCATAGGCGAAAGGCAAAACGTCGGAGTGCAGCGCTTGCTGAAAATTGCAGGCCAGGTCAGTGCGTGGTAGAAAAGACCGCCCCGCATCCTAAAGTGCAGCTGCCCGTTCCGCCTTGGAATGTAGCGCCGTAGAACAAGCCACCCAGTCCGAACGTTATGTTTCCGACGGGGTTTGCTCCATCGCTGCCGCCCTCAAAAGTATAGAGAATCGTCTCGGTCCACGGAAGGCTCGCCGCAGGCGTCAACCTGTAGATCGTCCCGCAGGCCTCCGCGACGCAATTGCCAATGCCGCCAAGTTGCGTGGGGCCGTACAAGTTACTCATCGAGTCGAACACAAGATTCGACCACGGATTCGCTCCATCGCCGCTCCCGCCCAGAAAGGTGTACAGAACATCGTGCTTCCACGCTCCACCCAGCTTCGCTGGTGGCGTTAGCCGGAAAACCGTTCCCGCATTCGACGCAGTGATGAGAGATGTGCCATAGACTTTGCCTCCGTTGATCGTCACGCCCGATCTTGTCCCGCCGCCCCCGTACAGACTGCCGGTGAAGGTGTACAACGCAATCGCTGTCCACATGCTCCCCTGCGAAGCCGGCTGAAGCTGGAATACGACTCCGCATCCGCAGCCTCCTTTGCCGCCCGTTGACGTTGTGCCATAGAGATTCCCCGCCTTGTCGAACGCAAGACTCGCTAGCGGAGAAGATCCAGTAGTGAGTTTGCTGAAGTCATACAGGATGGTCTCAGTCCATTCCCCGCCGCTCGCTGGGGAGAAAGCTCGAAAACCACGCCTCCTCCGGACGGTCCGCCGAGCCACGTCGTACCGTAAATATTGCCGCTCGAGTCGAGAATCAATCCACCCGACGGACCGACTCCATCCGTGAGGCTAAGGCTAAAAGAGTGCAGAATTGTTTCCGTCCATGCGCCGCCCTTGACTGCCGGTGGAGAAAGTTGAAAAACCATTCCCCAGTTGCCGGCGCCACCCCCGAATGTTGTGCCATAAAGATTGCCCGCCCGGTCGGCGACCAGGCCAGCGTGCGGCTCGACTCCGTCGTTTGTGCTTTGAAAGCTGTGCAGCACTGCTTCCGATGCGGTGGAAACTGCCGCGGTTGCAAGTGTGAGAATTCCAATCAGAATAGCCAAAGAGGTTTCCCTGAGAGAGAGACGTAGACGTTGCATAGCGATTGCTCCCTTAGACGGCGGCAGGTTCGATCAGTATTTCAAAGGGCTGGATGTCAGCCAGCAGGGGGACGAGCGAAATTCTACACTCGTTTAGAGATCAATCACGGCCTAAATCCGACACTCTGCCACAACTCTGCCGTGTGATACATCGCGCCATTCGTGATCACATACTCCACCTTGCGAATGTTGTGAATGTCGTCGAGCGGATTTCCATCAACGAGAATTATGTCGGCGCGCTTTCCTTTTTCCACGGTGCCCAATACTTTGTCGAGCCCCATCACGCGCGCTGGCACAAGAGTTGCAGCCTGAATGGCTTCGAGTGGAGTGAATCCTGCCTGCACATAGAGTTCGATTTCGCGATGCAGGCTATGACCGGGCACGGTCTGATCGGTTCCCGCGACGATGGGAATGCCCGCCCGATGTAAAGCCCCGACAATCTCCAGGTCTTTTTCAAAAACCTTTTCCGTCAGCGCAGATCGGTCCGTAGGCGGAGCGACATCGGTGAGTTGCTCCGCCAATTCCGGCGCAACCTTGTTCACGCCCGGTTCAAAGCTGGCTGGAGGTTTCGCCGAAGTCGCCGTAAAAAACTCGTCAAGCGCCATAGTTGGGTCAACGACCGTGTGGTGTGCCTTGAGAAAATCGAGCGCCTTCTTTGCCTCAGGCGAATTGAAATCGATGTTCGCCACCGCGTTCATTCGGTCCGCGCGTGTCGCACTAGACGGCAGCGTCGCCCTCATGATGCTGGCGATGTAGCCGATGTGGTTGATCTGGTCCTGCCCGGCGTCGATGACCTGATAGGCATCCAGTCCCTGCGGCACGTGCCCAGTAACAGTCATGCCGAGGCGGTGCGCTTCGTCTGCGACCACTTTCACTTCATCCAGCTTCACCGAACTATAAATCTTCATCTGCTGAAAACCCGCTGCGTGGTAACGGTCAGTCCACATGCGCGCCTGCTCCGGCGTATCGACTCGCTCTACTCCGATCGTGAACATGCCGGTGCCGTCGACAATTCCGGCTGCCAGCAGGCGCGGACCCAGCCCACGCCCTTGCGCGATGGCGTCGCGCACAGCGGTGATGAACTCAAACTCATTCCCGCAATCGCGCACCGTAGTCACGCCCGCCGCCAGATAAATCGGCCCCCACTCCACCTGCTCGAAGTGGGCGTGCATATCCCACAGGCCAGGCAGGATCGACTTCCCATGCGCATCGATCGCAGTCGCGTGCTTGGGAACCTTTACTTTGGATCGTGGCCCTACCGCGACGATGCGACCGTTATGAATGACGACGGCAGCATCCGGCACCGCAGCCGCGCCGGTTCCGTCAATCAAAGTTCCGCCCACGATTGCCAGCGTCGCAGCCCGGCTCCCCGAAATCCCCTTCGAAATCTCGGCGAGGGCGCTCATGCCGTCTGCCCCGGCGCGGCCAACGAAATCACCCAAGGCGCTCTCGTAGCCTTCGCGAATCGCCTCAAAGTGGTCGAACTCGGCGTCGGTCGAGACCTCAGCGACCAGATTCCGATTGCCATCAAACCAGAGCGTCTCCCGCCCCCAGATCAGTCCTTCGACGGTGAAGCGGTCAAGCTTTTCATCCTTCGCCCCCACATGAATCGTGTCTTGTCCGCGTGGTTCAACTTTGACTGAGCCGCTGGGCACTGTTGTCAATTGCGCGGGCGATCCGTGAGTGGCCCAATAGCGGACCATCAGCATCTGCATTGTCGCAGGCGCGTATCCGGCAATGGTGAAGAATGGTCCCGCTGGCGCGGCAGCTTCAGTCTGTTTGTCCCGAGTGCGCAGCTGAACCTTCCCCGCTTCAATTTTTATGGTTTGATCGATAGAGACAGAGCGCGCGGTGTTGCCCTTGATTTCAAACGCCTGCGGCGTCAGATCCGACGCACCGCGAAAACTCACAGAGAGAGGAACAGGGCTACCCCGGTCTGTGAACTTGAAATCAATCTTGACGGCCAGCGAATCGCCATCCCGCTTGATCTCGTATGTCTCCTCCCCAATCGCCTGCTCGAACTTGTGCAGCGTGAACTTGCCTTGCTCGATGATCGTAGAGGGTTGATCACTGGAGGCCGGTTGCTGAGCTGAGGCGTAAAGTGAGCCCGCTGCGACAGCAATTGCGGAATAGATAAGAAAAAACCGAGGAGCTCGCATATTCATGAAGATGATCATTAACAACTTGTACCAAGCTAAGAACGCTTCACCACAATCCCCAACTCCCATAACTGCTTCTCGCCCACTGGCGTCGGTGCATCTACCATCAAATCCACAGCTCGCGCGGTTTTGGGGAAGGGAATCACCTCGCGCAAACTCTCTGCTCCGGCCAGAATCATGACAATACGGTCCAAACCAAGCGCAATTCCCCCGTGCGGAGGCGTGCCGTACTCCAGCGCCTCCAGGAAGAATCCAAATCGCGCCCGCGCCTCTTCTTCAGTCATCCCCAAAGCGCGGAAAATTCTGCTCTGCACATCCTGCCGATGAATACGAATCGACCCTGAGCCGAGTTCCGTTCCATTGAGCACAACGTCATAAGCAAGCGCCCGGACGGAACTCAGCTCCGACTGCGGATCGTTCACCGACTCCACGACCGTCTCCAGCTTGGGCATATCTTCTTCATGCGGCGAGGTGAACGGATGGTGCGCCGCATTCCAGCGCTTGCCGCCCTCATCCCACTCGAACATGGGAAAATTCGTGACCCACAAGAAACGAAAATCCTTTTGCGCGTCGCCGGTCTTCTTGAAGATGCCGTGCCGCTCAGCGTATTTCTGAGCCAACGCCAGTCGCAGCAATCCCGCCGACGCATAAATCGCCAGCTCTTGCGGCGTAACCTTGCGATTGCTTGGAAGCGCTGTCTGCTCGCTACTCTGCGGCGACCCCGCGACGATCACGATGAGATCGCCAGCCTCCATTCCTGCCTTGGCTGCAATCTTCGCCGCTGCCTCCGGGAAATTCTTCTCAATCCGCTTGAAGTCTTCGAATATCTTTGCGCCGCCCTTGGAAATAAACATCGGCTTTATCGCGTCCCGCTCCGCGCGCGACAACTCACCGACTTTCGGAATGCGAACCGCAACCACCGGCAAGTTCGCATTCACCGCCAGTTGCGTTAGATTTTCCGGAGCGAAGCACTCCTTCACGTCAGTAAATGCGGGAAGCCGCAGATCCGGCTTGTCGATCCCATACAGCCGAATCGCTTCGTCGTAATCCATCCGCGGAAATGGCGGCTTGATCTCAAATCCTGCCGCCGCAAATGCGGCGACCAAAAATCCTTCGACCACTTCCCACACCTGCTCCGGCTGCGGATAGGTCATCTCTAAATCAATCTGCGTAAACTCCGGCTGACGATCGGCGCGCAAATCTTCATCACGGAAGCAGCGCACGATCTGGAAGTACTTGTCGAAGCCGGAGATCATCAAAATCTGCTTAAAAAGCTGAGGCGATTGTGGCAGCGCATAAAACGTCCCCGGCTGTACCCGGCTTGGCACCAGATAATCGCGCGCGCCCTCGGGCGTTGACCGCGTCATGAATGGCGTTTCGATCTCAAGAAATCCCTGCGCGGAAAGATAGTCGCGAATCGCCTTCGCAACCTTGTGGCGTGTCTCAATGTTGAACTGCATCGCATCGCGCCGCAGGTCGATGTAACGGTATTTCAGCCGCGTCTCTTCATTTGTAAGCGCGGTATCCGACGGCAAGAACGGCGGCAGCTTCGACTCATTCAGAATCCGCAAGCCCTCTGACACCAGTTCCACTCCACCGGTCGGCATATTCGGATTGATTGTGTTGGCATCGCGCAGCTTGACCGTGCCGATCACCGCAATCACGTATTCATTGCGCAACGCCCCCGCCTTCTCGTGGATCGCCGCATCCCGCTCCGCGTTGATCACCACCTGGGTCACGCCGGTGCGGTCGCGCAAATCGATAAACAGTAAATTCCCATGGTCACGGCGCCGGTTCACCCAGCCCATGAGCACCGCTTTTTTGCCCGCGTCAGTCGCGCGCAGAGCTCCACACATATGCGTTCGTCGTAAGTTGCCTAGATAATCGAGCAAGTCATGCCCTTACAGTAAGAATGCGGCGGAATGCCGAATTCAGGATTATAAATGGTGCCGCGGAGCTTGGAGATAGCCAGAGCCCGGCGCAGCAGAAAGGCTCCGGCCCCATCAGAGCTAAAAGCGGCCTAGAGTCAGTTCCTTTACTAGTTGTTCCGAACGACTCGGAGCCTCACGGGGTCACTGTGAAACTTGTGGCACTCATGGCAGTCCCGCCCGGTGTGGTGATGGCGATCTTGCCGGTCAACGCTCCCGTAGGGACGATTGCGGTTACTTGTGTGTCCGAGTTCACTGTGAAAGTGGCTGCTTTCACTCCAAACATCACCTTCGTAGTCTGAGCGAGGCTGACCCCTGTGATCGTCACCGATGTTCCCACCGGGCCACTGGATGGGCTAAAACTGAGGATCGAAGGCGTGACTCGGAACTTCTGGCTGCTGGTTAATGTCCCGCTCGGCGTCACGACCGTCACAGTGCCAGTCGTCGCTCCATTGGGAACGGATGCGGTCAAGTAGGTGCCGGAGGAGACAGTGAAAGTCGTAGCGGGAACTCCGTTGAACGAAACTGCTGTGCTTCCGGTGAACCCTTGGCCGAGAATGCCAACCGACTTTCCAACTTTACCCGAGGTGGGTAATAGACTGACGAACGGGCCTAAGCCGACATCCAAGCTGTAGAACGTGCCAACTCCAGCACTGCCACCGTCGTAAGTGTCCGCGTAGAGAATGCCGCTGGTGTGCTGAAACAGTGTGACTTCCGCCGTTGCTGCGGTGGTGCCGTCAAAGTCGTACAGCGCGGAAAAGCTGCCCGTTGGGCTAACAGAATACAGCCATCCGTTGCTTGCATCACCCCAGCATACGTGTAGTATCCATCCGTCGTCCCATTGAAGCTGTGGAGAATGGAGAGCCTACCGGTGGGGGTAATCTTAAAAACGGCCCCGCCGTTGTGCATCCCGCCATCATGTGTAGTCCCATAGAAATTGCCGTCTGCTCCCTGCGTCAGCCCGGCCTCTGGGAAAGAACCGTGCGTCTGGTCGAAATTGTAAAGGACAGTCAGCTTGCCGGCTGTAGTGATTTTGAATACTGTTCCAAGACCACCCCCCTGTGTGCCGCCAGTTGGTGTTGTTCCGTAGAGGTTGCCGTCGGCGCCCTGAATCAGAGGGGCACGGGTATCGGCGCCATGGGTGAAATCGAATTGGTAGAGGGTTGTGAACGTTCCCGACGGCGTGAGCTTGTACACGGTACCGTTGCCTGCGGTAGTTTCGCCCGACGTTGTCCCGTAAAAATTTCCATCTGTACCCTGGATGGGCGGTGCATAGGGAAGACTGCCGTCACTCCCGCCCGTGAAGTTGTATAACGCCGTGAGTGTGCCGGTCGGTGTTACTTTGAAGATAGTTCCGTAACCGGAAATACCGCCCGTCGTTGTGGTGCCATAAAAATTTCCGTCGGTGCCCAAGGTCAGGCCGCTTTCGGGATTAGTAGCGCCCGTTCCATGGTAATCGAAGTCAAATAACCGGGTTAGGGTTCCCGTAGGGGTGACTGTGAACACAGTCCCGGAACCGAGAATTCCACCCGCTGCCGTGGTATATAGGTCGCCATCGCGACCCTGCGTCAACAAGCCGGGGGGCCCAGGATGTGTTGGATCACTGCTGCTGACGCCAAAGTTATACAGCACA
>WNFI01705638.1_pt1 | contig 28242 bp, 25 predicted proteins | sample 5400471 | NCBI WGS metagenome assembly WNFI01 (sample SAMN13153348, study PRJNA577476) | soil metagenome | isolation source: 100 cm saprolite on Douglas fir-dominated hillslope | place: USA:California | collected 2013-09-17
TCGCTCGGGCGAAAGACAGCGTTGGCGAGCGCCACTTGCGAGGGATGGATGCAGCTCTTGCCGAGGTAGCCGAGGCGGCGCGCGCTCTCGGCCTCGCGCTTGTAGCCTTCCGGATCCTGGAAGTTCGCGTACGCGCCGTCGTAGGCCCACACGCCGCCCTCGCCCGCCGCGATGCGAATGGCGAGCAGCATCGATTCGATCATCGGCGGGTTGTAGCGATCGATGTCGAGCGGCTCGATCAAGTCGCCCCACCCCGCCTGGAGTCCCACCACGCGCGGGCTCGCGGCGGCGATCTCGGCGGCGAGGCGCAGCGCCTTCGGCGACTCGATGTTGGCGAGGATGTTGAGCGGCGGGCAGCCGATCCTGCGCTCGGCCTTCGCGAGCGCCTCGGCACAGGCGCGAATGTCGTCACCGGATTCGGGCTTGGGAAGGTTCACGATGTCCAGCCCCGGGGCGACGATCGCCTCGAGGTCGGCCTCGAAATGCGCCGTAGCCAGGCCGTTCACGCGCACGATGATCGTCTTCCCGTGGCCGGGCGCGAGCCTGCGCAGGAAACGCGCAAGCTCGGCCCGCGCCTCGCCCTTCATCGACTCGTCGACCGCATCCTCGAGGTCGAACGAAAGCCCGTCCGCCTCGCTCGCCATCGCCTTGGCGAAGAGCTCGGGCCGTGAGGCGGGTACGAAGAGCTTGCTGCGCATCGTCATTCCCGCGAAGGCGGGAATCCAGGCACCGAGGGACGTGCGCTCATTGACGCATTTCTACTTGACGCGCGAGACGATCGCCCTGGTGAAGTCCCTGGTCGAGGCCTTGCCGCCGAGGTCGCCGGTGCGGATGTTGTCGACGCAGAGGACCTGGTCGATGGCGTCGCGAACGCGCTTGGCCTTGTCGTGCAGGCCGACGTGGTCGAGCATCATCGCCGCCGAGAGCATGAGCGCCAGCGGATTGGCGATCCCCTTGCCGGCGATGTCGGGCGCGGAGCCGTGCACCGCCTCGAAGATGGCCGCGGTGGCGCCGATGTTGCCCGCGGGCGCCATGCCGAGCCCGCCGACCAGGCCCGCGATCTCGTCGGAAAGGATGTCGCCGAAAAGGTTGGTGGTGACGATCAGGTCGAACTGCCACGGATTCAGCACCAGCTGCATCGCGCAGGCATCGATGATTCGCTCGTCGCACGACACGCGGCCCTCGTAGGCCTTTGCGACGTCCTTTGCCGCCTCCAGGAAGAGCCCCGTGAGCGCCTTCAGCACGTTGGCCTTGTGCACGATGGTGACCTTCTTGCGCCCGTTCTTCGCCGCGTAGTCGAAGGCGAACTCGGCGATGCGGCGGCCTCCGGCGCGCGTGTTCACTCCGCTCGCGAGCGCCACGGCATGCGGATCGTCGCCGATCGGGATGTAGTGCTCGAAGCCGACGTAGAGCCCTTCGAGGTTCTCGCGCACCAGCACGAGGTCGATCTTGTCGTAGCGGCCGCCGGGAATGAGCGTGCGCGCCGGCCTCAAGTTGGCGTAGAGCTGGAATTCCTCGCGCAGGCGCACGTTGGACGAGCGAAAGCCGCCGCCGACGGGCGTGGCGAGAGGACCCTTCAACGCGAGCCGCGTCTTGCGGATGCTCTCGAGGGTCGCGGGAGGCAGCGGATCGCCGCTTTCCTTCACGCCGGCCAGGCCCGCGAGGTGCGTTTCCCACTGGAACGGCGCGCCCACGGCGTCGAGCACCGCGAGCGTGGCCTCGGTCACTTCGGTGCCGATGCCGTCGCCCGGAATGAGTGTCGCGGGAATCTGTTTTTTCGCCACGGGCGCCTCCTGCAGAGAAGCGCGATTATAAACTTGTATGATTGTTCGACCATGGACGACAAGAAGGACAAAGGCCTCGAAAAGGGCCTTACCAGCTACGGCGACCGCGCCTTCTCGCTTTTCCTGCGCAAGGCGTTCATCAAGGGCGCGGGATATACCGACGACGCGCTCTCGCGACCGGTGGTCGGCATCACCAACACCGGCAGCGCCTACAACCCGTGCCATGGCAACACGCCGCAGCTCCTCGAAGCGGTGAAGCGCGGCGTGATGCTCGCGGGCGGATTGCCCATCGAGTTCCCCACCATCTCGATCCACGAGAGCTTCGCGCATCCGACCTCGATGTTCCTGCGCAACCTGATGTCCATGGACACCGAGGAGATGATCCGCGCGCAGCCGATGGACGCCGTGGTGCTGATCGGGGGCTGCGACAAGACGGTGCCTGCGCAGCTCATGGGCGCGGCCTCGGCGAACGTGCCCTGCGTGCAGCTCGTGACCGGCTCGATGCTCACCGGATCGCACCAGGGCGAGCGCGTGGGCGCGTGCACCGACTGCCGCCGCTATTGGGGACGTTATCGCGCCGAGGAGATCGATGCCGACGAGATCTCGCGCGTGAACGACCAGCTCGTCGCGAGCGTCGGGACGTGCTCGGTGATGGGAACGGCGAGCACGATGGCCTGCCTTGCCGAAGCTCTCGGTATCGCTCTTTCCGGGAGCGCGTCCGCGCCGGCGGTCACCGCCGATCGCATTCGCGTGGCCGAGCGCTCGGGTGCTACCGCGGTGCAGATCGCGAAGACGAGGCTCACGCCCGACAAGATCCTCACCGCGAAGGCGTTCGAAAACGCGCTGCGCGTGCTGCTCGCCATCGGCGGCTCGACCAACGGCCTCATCCACACCACCGCCATCGCGGGGCGCTTCGGCATCGCCATCGACCTGGCGCGCCTGGATGCGATGGGGCGCGAGACGCCGGTGCTGCTCGACCTCAAACCCTCCGGCATGCATTACATGGAGGACCTGCATCGCGCCGGCGGCTTGCCGACGCTCTTGCGCGAGCTGAAGCCCTTGCTGCACCTCGATGCGCTCACCGTGAGCGGCCGCACGCTGGGAGAAGAGCTCGAAGCGAGCGGCGCCGGTTTCCCGCAGGACGTCGTGCGCCCGTTCGCCAATCCGATCTATCCGCAGGGCGGCATCGCGGTGCTGCGCGGCAACCTCGCCCCGGGAGGCGCCATCATCAAGCAATCGGCGGCGGACGCGAAGCTGATGAAGCACGAGGGGCGCGCGGTCGTGTTCGAGAATGCCGAGGACCTGGCGAAGCGCATCGATGCCGACGAGCTCGACGTACGCGCCGACGACATCCTGGTGTTGAAGAACATCGGCCCCAAGGGCGCCCCGGGAATGCCCGAGGCGGGCTACCTCCCGATTCCGAGGAAGCTCGCGCGGGCCGGCGTGAAAGACATGGTGCGCATCTCCGACGGGCGCATGAGCGGCACCGCGGCCGGCACCATCGTGCTGCACGTGACCCCCGAGGCCGCGACCGGCGGCCCGCTCGCGTGGGTGCAGTCGGGCGATCGCATCCGCCTCGACGTCGCGGCGCGCGAGCTCTCGCTACTCGTCTCCGCCGACGAGCTCGAACGCCGCAAGAAAGCGAGCCCCGTGCGCGAGCCCCGTGCCGCGCGCGGGTACCTCAAGCTCTTCCTCGAGACGGTGACCCAGGCGGACAAAGGAGTCGACTTTGATTTCCTGCGCAAATAAAAGGGTCAGACTCCAATATTCATGCTTGCGGCGATTTCCGGCTGCGAGGATTGGAGTCTGACCCTTTTATTTGACATGGCGCATTTAGAGCTCGAGAACCTGACCAAGCTGTATCCGGGCGTAAGGTCCGTGGATGGCATCAACCTCGCCGTGGACGAAGGCGAGTTCATCTGCCTGCTCGGGCCCTCGGGGTGCGGGAAGACCACCACCTTGAGGATGATCGCGGGATTCCTCGAGCCCGACGCCGGCGAGATTCGCGTCGCGGGCAAGGTGATCTCGTCGACGCAATCGGTGGTGGCGCCGGAACGGCGCAACATGAGCATGATCTTCCAGAGCTACGCGGTGTGGCCGCACATGACGGTGCGGCAGAACGTGGCGTACGGCCTGAAGATGAAGGGAGCGAAGCCGGACGAGCAGCGCGCGCGCACGGATGCGATGCTGAATGCGACCAAGCTCGCCGCGCAGGCGCAGCGCTATCCCTCCGAGCTCTCCGGCGGCCAGCAGCAGCGCGTGGCACTCGCCCGCGCGCTGGCGCCCAAGCCCGATATCCTGCTGCTCGACGAGCCGCTTTCCAACCTCGACGCGAATCTCAGGGGCGACATGCGCTTCGAGATCCGCCGCCTGCACGACGAGTTCCGCAATACGTCCATCTACGTGACGCACGACCAGATGGAAGCGATGACCATGGCCGATCGTATCGTCGTCATGAACGCGGGGCGCATCGAGCAGATCGGCACGCCCGAGGAAGTCTACGATCGCCCGGTCTCGCGCTTCGTCGCGAGCTTCATCGGCGGCAGCAACGTGATCGACGCGAAGCACCTTTCCGGCAACAGGGTCGAGGTCGCCGGCCAGCCGCTCGCCGTCGGGCAGGGCGATTTCGCCGGGCCGGGAAGGGACATGAGCATCTGCATCAAGACCCACGACCTCGAGCTGTCGGCCGATGGCGCCGGTGGCGGCCGTGCCAATTCGTTGCCGGGAGTCGTGCGCGGGCAGGCGTATCTCGGCAGCCACCGCGATTACATCGTCGGGCTGGTCGAATCTACCCCGGAGGGGACCCCGGGGCAGGACTTGCTGGTCGCCGCACCTCCCGCCTTCAACGTTCCCGTGGGATCGAAGGTGCGCGTGCACTTCGCCGCCGATCGCTGCCGCGGATTGATTCAATAAAACCGATCGAGGAGAAAACGGATGGCATGGCACTCTGGAAAGGCATCGGCGGCGCTCGTGGCACTCGCCCTCGCGGCTCCCGCGCTCGCGCAGGAAACGACGCCGGCGATGGTCGCCGCCGCGGAGAAGGAAGGCAAGGTGGTCTGGTACACGGCGGTCGACGTTAAAGTCGCCGAGGCCGTCGCCAAGGCGTTCAAGGCCGCGTATCCGAAGATCGCGGTCGACGTCGAGCGCTCGGGCTCGGAGCGGGTGTTCCAGCGCATCAACCAGGAATACCAGTCGGGAATCAAGGCGGTCGACGTCGTGAATTCCTCCGACGCCTCGCATTTCCTCCTTTGGAAGCGGCAGAAGTGGCTCGCCTCGCATACCCCGCCCGATGCGCGGCGCTTCGACGCGAAGTACCGCGATCCCGAGGGCTTCTACCACACCTGGAGAGCCTCGCTCTCGGTCGCCGGATACAACACCAACCTCGTGCCCGACAAGGATGCGCCGCAAAGCTACGCCGACCTCCTCGATCCGAAATGGAAGGGCAAGATCGCCAAGTCGCACCCCGGTTACAGCGGCACGAGCCTCACCGGAACCTACGCGATCACCAAGGCGCTCGGCTGGGACTATCTCGAGAGACTCTCGAAGCAGGGCGTGCAGCAGCTGCAGTCGACCACCGCCACGCCGAAAGCGATCGCGAGCGGCGAGCGCGCGGTGATGGTCGACGGCAACGAGTACAACATGTTCATGGAGATCGACAACAAGAGCCCGGTAAAGATCATCTACCCGAAGGAGGGCACGCCGTTCGTGAGCTCGCCCACGGCGATCTTCGCCGATGCGCCGCACCCGAATGCCGCGCGCGTGTTCCAGAACTTCATCTACACCGCGCCGGTGCAGCAGCTGCTCGTGAACGAGGGCGGGCAGCGCTCGATGCATCCCGACGTGAAGGAGCCCGCGGGCCGCACGCCGCTGAAGGACATCAAGCTCCTCCCCGACGATCCGCAAACGATGCTGCCGCAGATCGCGGAGATCAAGAAGAAGTACGCCACGCTCTTTGGCAACTGAAGTCGTGGAAATTGGGTCCCGGCCTGCACCGGGACGGCGAAACCTCGATCCCACCGCACCCTTTTCGGTGCTCATGGTGGCGTTGCTCGCCATCCTCGTCCTGCTGCCGATCTTCTGGCTGGTGGTGACAAGCCTGCGCGACGAGGCGAGGCACCTCACCTTCGATCACTACTATCACCTCGCCTACGATCCCGAGTTCGTGAAGCCGCTGTGGACGACGCTGTGGACTTCCGCCGCGGTGGGAGCGATCTGCGTGGCGTGGGCGGCGCCGATGGCGTGGCTGGTCGCGCGCACGGACCTGCCCGGCAAGAAGCTCCTGCGCACGCTGATCCTCGCCTCGTTCGTCACCCCGCCATTCCTGGGCGCCTTCGCGTGGGTGCTGCTGGGCGGGCCGAACGCGGGCCTCCTCAACCAGGCGTACTACGCGTTGATGGGCGTCAAGCCTTTCGAGGCCACACCGCTCATCAACATCTTCTCCGCGGGCGGAATGGTGTTCGTGATGGCGCTCTATACCTTTCCGTACGTCTTCACCTTCGTCGCCAACAGCCTCGAGGTGATTCCGAGCGAGCTCGAGGAAGCCTCGGCGATCCTGGGCGCCCCGGCGTGGCGCACCGCGATGCACGTCACGCTGCCGCTCGCCGTGCCGGCGTTGCTCGCCGGCTTCCTCATCGCCTTCCTGCAGTCGATGACGCTCTTCGGCACGCCCGCGATCCTCGCGCTGCCCGCGGGCATCGACACCATGACGACGAAGATCTGGAGCCTGTTCCAGTTTCCGCCGCGCCTCGGGCTTGCCGCCGCCGCCTCGCTGCCGCTCCTGCTCATCACCGTCGTGCTGCTGCGCACGCAGACCGCGATCATGGGGCGGCGCGGGTACTCGATCATCGGCGGCAAGGGCGGCGGCGTGCGGCCGATTCGACTCGGATACTGGAAAATCGCCGCCTTCGCCCTCTTCGCGTTCGTCCTCGGCTGCTCGATCTTCCTGCCGTATGGAGTGCTCCTGCGCACCGCGTTCGTGAAGAACTGGGCCGGGCCGCTCTTCGCGGGCTTGTCCCTCGAGCACTGGCGCTTCGTCTTCTTCGAGTTCAGCCAGACCCAGCTCGCGCTGCGGAACACGTTCGTGCTCGGCATCTCGGCGGCGACGGTGGGCACGATCATGGTGGTGGCGCTGGGATACTTGAGCATCCGCAAGCTCGTGTGGGGACATCGCTACCTCGCGTTCCTCGCCACCGCGCCGGTCGCGATTCCCGGCATCGTCCTCGCCGTGGGGCTGTTCCTGAGCTATACCCAGCCGCCGCTGGTGCTCTACGGAACGCTGTGGATCATCTTCCTCGCCTACGTCACCAAGGAGCTGCCGGTGGGCTACCAGCAGGTGGCTTCGTCGCTGAAGAGCGTGCACCCGGAGCTCGAGGACGCGAGCCGGATCTTCGGCGGCACGCGGTTGTCCACCCTCATGCGCATCACCGCCCCGCTCATCCGCAACGGGGTCGTGGCGACGTGGCTCTTCATCTTCATCGGCTCGATACGCGAGCTATCAGCGACCATCCTGCTTTTCACCGCGCGCACCAAGACGATCTCGGTCACAATGTTCGATCTGCGGGAGAGCAACGACTGGGGGCCCATCGCGGTGCTCTCGCTCACCATGCTCGCGATCACTTTCGTGATGGTGGCGATCATCTACCGCTTCACCGACCGGAGGCCGGCGTGAAATCACAGGATCCTTCGCATTGGCACAGGCCGCCGAGCAGCGGCAAATCGTCGCGGCGACGCGCGCCTGAGCTGCCCCTGCTGGGGCTCATGCTGGGCGATTGCACCGGGATCGGCCCCGAGCAATGCGCGCGCGTCCTCGCCGACAAGCGCCTCGCGGATGCCGCGCGCCTGCTCGTGGTGGGCGACGCCCGCGTCCTGATGCAAGGGGCTCGCGACGCCGGGGTCACCATCGACTGGCACGCCTATGCCTCTCCCGAGGAAGTCGACTGGTCGTCGCTCGACGAGGTGCCGATCCTCGACCTGGGCAACCTCGATCCGGCCGCGATCCCGCGCGGAAAGATCTCGCCCGAGTCGGGCCGCATCGCCGGCGAGACGCTGCGGTACATGATCGAGCTCGCCCTCGCGCAGCGCCTCGACGGCATCGTCTTCGCGCCGCTCAACAAGGCCGCGCTGCACGCGGGCGGCTGGAAGTTCAACGACGAGCACCAGATGTTCGCCCACCTCACTCGGCACCAGGGATTCTTCGGCGAGATGAACGTGCTCGACAACACGTGGATGTCGCGGGTGACCTCGCACGTGTCGCTGCGCGCCGCGCTCGACCAGATCACCGGCGAGCGCATCGGCGCGGCGTTGACGCTCGCCGACGCCACCATGCGCCGCGCGGGATTCGCCAAGCCGCGCATCGCCGTGGCCGCGCTGAATCCCCACGCGGGCGAGAACGGGCTCTTCGGGCGCGAGGAGATCGAGATCATCGCGCCCGCGGTGGCGGCGGCCGCGACCCGCGGCATCGCGTGCAAGGGACCTTTCCCCGCCGACACCGTCTTCCTCAAGGCCTTCGCGGGCGAATACGACGGCGTGCTCTCGATGTACCACGACCAGGGCCAGATCGCGACCAAGATGAAGGGCTTCAATCGCGGCGTGACGGTCTCGGCGGGAATGGAGACCGTATTCACCACCCCGGCGCACGGGACGGCCTTCGACATCGTCGGCAAGGGTGTGGCCACCACCGGAGCCTTCGAGCAGGCGGTGCGGCTTGGCGCGCGCCTGGCCGCAGGCCGAAGACAGACGGCGTCCCGCGCCAAGAGCGCCACCGCCGCATCCCACCGATAGGCAATCCCATGTCCACTCGCCTCGCCCCGTCGAAAGCAAAGACCGCCGCGGCGAAGGATTCTTCGCTCACGGATTACGTCGCCGGATTCATCGTCGACACCCGCACCGCCGACATTCCCAAGGACGTCGCGCACCTGGGAAAACGCTCGGTGCTCGACGGGCTCGGCCTCGCGCTCGCCGGCGCCGCATCGCAGACGGGCGAGATCGCCCGCAAGTATCTCCGCGCGCTTGGCTTCTCCGGCGAGGGCGGCGGCACGGTGATCGGAAGCGACCTGCGCATCCCGGCGCGCTTCGCCGCGTTCGCCAACGGCATCTCGATCCACGCCGACGATTTCGACGACACGCAGCTCGCCATCGCCAAGGATCGCGTCTACGGGCTGCTCACGCATCCCACCGCGCCGGCTCTGCCACCCGCGTTGGCGCTCGCCGAGCGCGACCGGCGCAGCGGCGCTGACCTGATGCTCGCCTACCAGGTCGGCGTGGAAGTCGAATGCAAGGTCGCCGAGGCGATCATGCCGCGGCACTATCAAACGGGCTTCCACAGCACCGCGGCGCGCGGCGGAGAACGGCGTCGTCGCCGCGGAGATCGCCGCCCTCGGCTTCACCGCATCTCCCAACGCGCTCGAGGCCGATCGCGGCTTCTTCCGCGCGGCGGGCGGCGGCTTCAGCCCCGAGATGATCGATGGCAAGCTCGGCAACCCGTGGACCTTCGCGTTCCCGGGCGTTTCGATCAAGCCGCATCCGAGCGGCTCTCTCACCCATCCGGGAATGGCCGTGATGATGGAGCTGATCCTCAAGCACGACATCAAGCCGGGGCAAGTAAAGCGCGTGACGGTGGGCACCAACCACAACATGCCCAATGCGTTGATCCACCATCGACCGAAGAACGAGCTGCAGGCCAAGTTCAGCATGGAGTTCTGCATGGCGATCCTGCTCCTCGAGCGCAAGGCGGGACTCGAGCAATTCACCGATAAAGTCGTGAACCGGCCCGAAGTCCAGGCGATGATCGAGAAGATGAGCTTCGGCGTGCATCCCGAGGCCGAGGCCGCGGGCTTCGACAAGATGACCACCATCATCGAGATCGAGCTCGCCGACGGCCAGGTCGTGAAGGGCCGGGCCGATTTCGGCAAGGGCAGCCCGGCGAACCCGATGTCCGACGAGCAGCTCAGCGAGAAATTCCGCCAGTGCGCCGCTTGGGGCGGCATCGACCGCGACCGTACCCAGGCCATCCTGGCGCTCGCCTGGACGATCGAGGCGCTCGCCGACGTGAACGAACTGACGCGCCTTCTGCGTAAGTAGGCGCGTCATCCCCGCGGAGCGGGGATCAAGGCAAGGACTCGCGTGCATTGACTGGATTCCCGCCTTCGCGGAAATGACGGAGCATCATGTTCGAAGGATTCACCCAAACCGATATCGACGTCTCCGGGGCGCGCATCCACCTGCGCCGCGGCGGCTCGGGGCCGCCGCTGCTCCTGCTGCACGGCAATCCGCTGACGCACGTGATGTGGCACAAGATCGCGCCGCGGCTGGCGCAGGACTTCACCGTCGTCGCGGCGGACCTGCGTGGCTACGGCGACAGCTCCAAGCCGCCCGGTGGCGACGACCACTTCGGCTACTCGTTCCGCGCCATGGCGCAGGACCAGTTCGAGGTGATGAGGAAGCTGGGATTCGACCGCTGGTTCGTCGCGGGCCATGATCGCGGCGGGCGCGTCGCGCATCGCATGGCGCTGGACCACGGGCAGCATGTCGCAAAGGTCGCGTTCCTCGACATCGTGCCCACCCTCCACATGCTCTCGAACATCCCGCTCAAGTGGGCCGTGGATTCGTACCATTGGTTCTTCATGGCGCAGCCGTACGACTATCCGGAGAAGATGATCGAGGCGTACGGCTTCGAGCGCTACATCCGCAAGAAGCTCGACAAGAAGGGCGCAGGGATGAGCGCCTTCACTCCGGAGGCCCTCGCCGAATACATCCGCTGCTGCAACGCGGAGAATATCCACGCAGTGTGCGAGGATTATCGTGCCGCGGTAGGTATCGACCTCGAGCACGACGAGGTGGACCTTGCGACGAAGATCGCCATGCCGATGCTGGTGCTCTGGGGCGAGAAGAGCCACGTGAACCGCAGCTACAAGCCGATCGAGGCGTGGCGCGAGCGCGCCGCCGACGTGCGCGGCAAGATGCTACCGTGCGGGCATTACCCCGCGGAGCAGGCTCCCGAGGAAACGTTCGCCGAGCTGCACGATTTCTTTCAAGGAGAGCCCCCGGCATGAAACGCGTGACACTGCTGCTTCCGCTCTTCCTCGCTTTCGGCTGCGCCGCAACCGTGACCTCCTCGGTCCCGCCGGCGGCGCGCGCCGAGCTCGCACCCACGGGCAAGCTGCGCGTGGGTCTCATCGCGGTGAATCCGATCTTCGTCACGCCGAATACTCCTCCGGGCGTGACCAAGGGCATCGCAGTGGACATCGCCAACGCGCTCGCGGCGCGGATCGCCGTGCCGATGGAACCCCGGCGCTATCCCACCGTCGGCGCCCTGGTGGAATCCGCCGGCAGGGGCGAGTGGGACATCGCCTTTCTCGCCATCGATCCCGAGCGCGCCGAGGCGATGAATTTCACCGCGGCCTACATGCACAGCGAAAATACGTTTCTCGTCCCCGCCGGTTCCACCGCTCGCGGCCTCGAGGATCTCGATCGGCCGGGCAAGACCATCGCCGCCCTTGCCCGCAGCGCGCAGGAGATCTGGCTGAAGAGGAACGCGAAGGCCGCCACGCTCGTGAGCGCGAGCAGCCCGGCGGCGGCCTACCAGATGCTCAAGGAAGGCAAGGTCGACGCCGTTTCGAGTGTGGCCTCGCTGCTCGCCGAAGGAGCGAAGCAGGTCCCGGGATCGCGGGTCCTGTCCACGAGTTTCGTCGATGCGCCCATCGGCATGGCGGTCCCGAGAATGCGTCCCGCCGCCCACGCCTACGCCTACGAGTTCATCGAGGAGGTGAAAGCCTCGGGGGCCGTGCGCGAGGCGATCGCGCGCGAAGGCCTCGTCGGCCTGCGCGCCGCGACGCCCGGCCGCTGACGCCGCGCCAACGCAATAGCGAGAATCCGCCTGCACTAGCACACCGGCGCGGACGCGATCCAACCCGGCCGAACAAGCGGCCGACGAAACGTACGCCGAATGGCGCCAATTCTTGCGCTAAGGTATGTGACGGTCCAAAGGCTTACAATCCTGCCGCCATGTCGCAATCGACTCCTTTCGACAGCATCCTCGAACAAAGCCGCGAGCTCACTTGCGGGCGCCTCGCCGAGGCCATGTCCGGCATGCTCGACAAGGCCGACGAATCGCTTTCCGCCCTGATCGAAAAGATCGAGGACAAGGACGCCCACGCGCTCTACCTCGAAGCCAGGGACGTCGCCGTGCGGCAACGCGAGGCGATCGAAAGGGAATTCCAGGGCCGCTACGAGGAGGAGTTCCAGAAACGCTGCCGCCAGGCGAAGAAGACGAGCCAGGGCTCCACGAACGGCGAGGATTCCTTCGGGCTCGAGCTCGAGCTGGTCGGCGAGGACGATCTCAACGAGACGCTCAAGTTCAACGACATGGCCGCCAAGCTGCGCCGCTTTTGCGAGGAGGAGCTGGGCGCGCTGGACCAGCGCGTGGGCGTGCTGCTCGGCGATGCCAACCTGCAGGCCGACGACAACCCCTTCAGTCCCCAGGCGATCTGCGACGCTTACAAGCAGACCTGCCGCGAGGTGAATTCCCAGATCAACGTGCGCGTGGTCCTCTTGAGGCTCTTCGACGATCACGTCCTCGACGACATTCGCTCCATCTACAAGGCGGTGAACGAGCTGCTGGTCGAGAATTCGATCCTGCCCAGGATCCGCTATGGCGTGGTGCGCAAGGAAGGCGGCAAGGCGCCCTTACAGCCGGGCCAGGCGGGCCAAGCCGACGAGGAGAACGAGGAAACCGCGGCGCCGTCGGTGGCCGCGGGCGACACGGCTGCCGCGAGCGGGCAGGACTTTTTCGCGATGATGCAGAAGCTGCTCGTCACCCATCCCGGCGCGTTCGGCCCCGCTGGCGGCGGCGGCGCCCCCGGCATGGCGGGATCGCTCCAGGGAACGGAGCTGATGGGCTCGCTCACGCGCATCCAGCAGGGCGATGTCAGCGCGGTCACCGGCGGCAGCCTGCCGCCGGTCGAGGGCGCGGCGGGCGGCGCGACCAACGTGCTGCGGGAGCTCAAGAACACGAACGTCGGCGCGGGCATGGGCCAGATGGACCTGATGACCCTCGATGTCGTGTCGATGATGTTCGACCAGCTGTTCGACGACCCCAAGATTCCCGCGGGCGTGAAGGCGCTGGTCGCGCGGCTGCAGATCCCGATCCTGAAAGTCGCCATCGCGGACAAGTCGCTGTTCTCGAAGCGGGACCATCCGGCCCGCCAATTGCTCGATACGGTCGGCGAATTCGCCGCGCGCCTGCCCGCGGACTTCGATGCTTCGAACCCGCTCTTCGGGCGCCTGGAGGCGATCCTCCACGAATTGATCGTCGGCTACGAAGACAAGATCGAGATCTTCGACGCCACCAACGAGAAGCTGCGCGCGCTCGCGGCCGAAGACGAGCAGCGCGCCGCGCAGGAGGCGCAGGCCGCCGCGAAGCAGGTCGAGCAGCGCGAGCACCTCGCGGTGGCGAGGACGGCGGCACAGGACGAGATCAAGGCCCGCGTGGCGGCAAGCAAGGCGCCGCGCCCCGTGCTCGAGTTTCTCGTGCGGCATTGGATCAAGTTCCTTCTCATCGCCCATGCGCAAGGCGGCAAGGACGGCGAGGCCTGGAAGAGCGGGATCGAGACCATGGACAAGCTCATCTGGAGCGTCGAGCCCAAGGACAACGCCGCCGATCGCCGCAAGCTCGCCACCACGGTTCCGTCCCTGCTCAAGGGCCTGACCGCCGGCCTGAGAACCGCAAGCGTGGACGATGCCGACCGCACGACCTTTTTCGCCGAGCTCATGAAGCTGCACACGCATGCGGTCGGCGTCGAGGCCAAGTCCGACACCAAAGCCAAAGCCGAGTTGGCGGCCGATGCAAAGCGCACGTCGAAAGCTGCAGGGGCTTCCAGGGCAGCCGTGGCAGCGCCGGGCAAGCCTGCAGGCGCGGCCGCGCCGGGCAAGCCTGCGATTGCGGCCGCGCCAGACAAGCCGGCGCCCGGATCCCCGCCCGTGACAGAGACCGAAAAAGCCGGCGCGTCGGTCGAGTCTCTCGATTTCACCGCGGTGATCACGGTGCAGAACCCGTTCGGCGGCGGCGAGGTCAAGGTCGATGAGCTGGACTTCACCGAAGGGGCCCCCGCTGCAGCTCCGGAGCTGAGTGCCGCTCCGGCTCCGGGCGCCGCGCCGGCCAAAGGCGCCGCGCCGGCCAAAGGCGCACCCGCAAAGGAGACGCAGAAGGAAGCCAAGTTGCCGAGCAAGCTCAAGGAAGGCGCATGGGTGGGGATTCGCGGCAAGGGTCCGGATGATCCGCGCCAGTCGGCGAAGCTCCTCTACGTGAGCCCGCTCAAGACCCGCTTTCTCTTCGTCGACCGGCAGGGAAAGACCGTCCTGGAATGCACGCGCGGCGATCTGTCGAAGCGCTTCCGCCTGCGCGACATCGTCATGCTGAGCGAATCGCCCGACGCCTCGCTGTTCGAACGCATCCTTGCCGGGGTGCTCGGCAAGTTCGGCGCGGCATAGGAACTCGCCCCGCGTGCCACACGTCCCCGCCTCCGAGGCGCTCGCCCGATTTCGCGTCGTCGACATGACCCAGGTACGCGCGGGCCCGACGGCCGCGCGCCAGCTCGCCGACTGGGGCGCGGATGTCATCCAGGTGCAGATGCCCGAGCACATGCGCGGCGACGACACGCTCGGCGGACAGGAAGGCTCGGACTACCAGTACACGCATCGCAACAAGCGCTCGATCACGCTGAACCTGAAGGAGCCCGCGGGAATCGAGGCGTTGAAGAAGCTCGTCGCCACCGCCGACGTGCTGCTCGAGAATTTCCGCCCCGACGTGAAGACGCGGCTGGGCATCGACTACGAGGCATTGTCGAAGGTGAATCCGCGCCTCGTGTACGCGAGCATCTCGGGGTTCGGGCAAACGGGCCCGTACGCGACGCGCCCGGGCTTCGACCAGATCGCGCAGGGCATGGGCGGCCTCATGTCGGTCACGGGACTTCCCGGACAAGGACCGGTGCGCGTGGGACTGCCGATCGCGGACCTGTGCGCGGGAATCTTCGCGGCGTACGGCGTCACCGTCGCGCTTCTCGAGAGGGAAGCGTCGGGCAAGGGCCAGTGGCTGCACACCTCCCTCCTCGAGGCGCAGATCTACATGATGGATTTCCAGACCTCGCGCTGGACCATCGACGGCGAGATCCCGGGGCAGGCGGGAAACTTTCATCCGACGAGCATCCCGACCGGCGTCTACAAGACCCGGGACGGCTACATCAACATCGCGGTCTTCGGCGGCAAGATCTGGGAGCGCTTCGCCGAGGCGATGGGAGCGCCCGGGTGGATCGAGGACGAGCGCTCGAAGACCAAGAGCGCGCGCTCGGTGCATCGCGATTGGCTGAACGCCGAGATCGAGAAGCGGCTCGCCGCCGATACGAGCGACCATTGGATCGAGAAGCTCAATCGCGAGGGTGTGGCGTGCGGGCGCATCAACAATTTGAAGGAAGTCTTCGAGGAGCCGCAGGTGAAGCACCTCGGCATGCTGAAAAAGGTCACTTCGAAGCAATTCGGCGAGCAGACGCTGATGGGCCAGCCCGTGACCCTCACCCGCACGCCCTCGACGATCGCGCGCGCGGCACCGCGGCGCGGCGAGCATTCCGAGGAGATCCTCGCCGAGATCGGCTACGGTCCCGACGCCCTGAAGCACATGAAAGCCGCGGGAGTGTTCTGATGAACGACAGCAGCTACGTCTCGACCACCGAGCGCGTGAAAACGTGGCTCGAGGGCGCGGTGCTCCACATCCGTTTCAACAATCCCGAGAAGCACAACGCGCTCTCGGTCGATATGTGGGAAGCGGTGCCGCCGCTGCTCGACAAGGCGGAGAAGGACGACAACGTACGCATGGTGGCGCTCTCTGGCGAAGGCGGCAAGTCCTTCATCTCGGGCGCGGACATCTCGCAGTTCGAGGACATGAGGGCCGCCAAGCAAGCGGTCACTCGCTACGAATCGATGGCGGAGGCCGCGCTGCAGGGCATTTACGAATTCGGCAAGCCGACGGTGGCGTGCATCCGCGGCTATTGCATCGGCGGAGGCGTGAACGTGGCGATCAGCTGCGACATCCGCATCGCCTCGTCGAACTCGGTGTTCTCGATTCCCGCAACACGGCTGGGACTGGGTTATCGCTACTCGGCGATGAAGAACCTGACCGACCTTGTCGGCCCCGGCTACGCGAAGGACATCTTCTTCACCGCGCGCCGCCTCGACGCCGCCGAGGCCCTGCGCATCGGCCTCGTCAATCGCGTCTCCGAGCCCGATGGCCTGGATGCCCTGCTCGCCGAATACACCACGGCGATCACGACCGGCGCGCCGCTCACCATCAAGGCCGGCAAGCGCATCATTCGCGACGTGCTGAAGAACGAGGGCGCCGACATGGAGCTCGCCAGGAAGCTCATCCTCGACTGCTTCGAGAGCGAGGACTACGCCGAGGGCCGCAAGGCGTTCATGGAGAAGCGCAAGCCCGTCTTCAAGGGGAAATGACGATGGTGCGCGCGCTCGTCGTTCTCTTCGCGCTCGCCGCGGCGCCCGTCCCGGCCGCGTGGCCCGAGAAGCCGATCAAGGTCCTCATCGGCTACGCGCCGGGCGGTTCGACCGACGTGGTCGCGCGGCTCATCTCGTCGAAGCTGGGCGAGAAGCTGGGCCAGCCCGTCATCATCGAGAACAAGCCGGGCGGCGCCGGGGACTTCGCGGCGGAGCTGATGCTGCAGGCGCCGGCGGATGGCTACACGCTGATGATGTCGACGGTGGCGCTGCACGCCATCAACCCGGGCCTGTACAAGACGCAGAAATTCCATCCCATCAACGATTTCACGCCGATCGCGCTGGTGTGCTCGTACCCGATGATCATGATCGGCTCGCCGCAGACGACGTTCCGCAATCCGGCGGAGCTGAAGGAGCTGGCGGCGAAGACACCGACCTTCTACTCGTCTTCGGGAGTCGGCTCGCCCGGGCACCTGTCGGGCGAATTGCTGGTGCGCGCGCTCGGCGCCAACATCATCCACGTGCCTTACAAGGGCGGCTCACCGTCGGTGGTGGCGATCATGTCGGGCGAGGCGCAGGTGAATTTCGCGACACTCCCCGCGGTGGTGCCGCAGATTCGCGGCGGCAGGGTGCGCGCCATCGCGCTCGCATCGAAGGAACGCAATCCCGCCGTTCCCGACGTTCCCACCATGGCGGAAGTGGGAATCGCCGACTTCGACGTCGGCACCTGGAGCGGAATCATCGGCCCGAGAGGGGTGCCCGCCGACGTCGTCCAGAAAATCAACGCGGCGGTCGCCGCCGTCGTGAACGATCCCATCATCAAGCAGCGGCTCATCGACGAGGGCGCGGAGATCAAGTTGATGTCGCCCTTGGAGTTCGGCGCCTTCATGCGCGCCGAAAACCTGCGCTGGGTGAAAGTGGTGAAGGACGCAGGGATCACGCCGCAATGAAACCGCCCGCGATCGAACGACGGACCCTCGAGGAAGCTGTCGGTCTTATGTCAAACATCGGATGTCAATCGAGCTTGATTCCGGCCTCCTTGATGACCGCGCCCCACTTCGCGTGCTCCGCCTTGATGAAATCGGCGAAGCGCTTGGGGCTGCCGCCGAGCGGTTCGCTGCCGTCGGCCTCGAGCCTAGCGATGAGATCGGGATTGGCGAGCGCCTTAGCCACTTCGGCGTTGATCTTGTCGACGATCGCCTGCGGCGTTTCCTTGGGTGCGACGAGCCCGCTCCACGTCGCGGCCTCGAAGCCCGGATAGCCCGACTCCGCGATCGTCGGCACGTTGGGCATGTTCTTCAGGCGCCTGGGAGAAGTCACCGCGAGCGCGCGCAGCCTGCCGCCCTTCACGAGCGCATCGACCGACTGCGTATTGGCGAAGTAGAGATCGACGCTGCCGCCCATGAGGTCGGTGACCACGGCGGCCGCTCCCTTGTACGGGATGTGCGCGAACTTCACGCCCGCTCGGCGCTGGAAGAGCTCCCCTCCGACGTGGCCGATGGTCCCGTTGCCGGGCGAGCCCATGTTGAGCTGCCCGGGCCTCGCCTTGCCCGCGTCGACGAGCTCCTTCAGGTTCTTGTACGGCGAGTTGGCCGACACCACGAGGATCAGCGGCTGCGAGGAGACGAGCGCGATGGGCGCAAAATCCTTGAGCGGGTCGAACGGCATCGTCGCGTAGAGCGCCGGGTTCACCGCGAGATTCGCCGTCTGCCCCATGGCGACGGTGTATCCGTCGGGGGGCGACTTCGCCGCCGCGTCGAGACCGATGTTGCCGCCGGCGCCCGGGCGGTTGTCGATCACGATCACCCACTTGGTCGATCCGCCGATCTTCTCGGCGAGCGCTCGCGAGAGCACATCGGTGCCGCCCGCGGGCGGGAACGGGACGATCAGCTTGATCGGCTTCGCCGGCCACGGCTCCTGCGCGAGCGCCGCACCGGGAAGCAAAGCAGCAAGCGCGATGGCGAAGGCCGTGCCCATGGTCACGAACGCGCCGGCAGCCGTCCAACAGCTCACACGTCGATTCATTGGTTTCTCCTAGTGGGCGATTGTAGAAACCTTGATGCCGAGCGGCGTGAGAATCTCCTCATTGTGCTCGCCGGGAATCGGCAGCGGCGTGCGAAGTGCCAGGCGTTCGGCGCCGAACTGCATCGGCAGGCCGGGAATGCGGGTCGCGGTGCCGTCGGGCAGCGTCAGGTCGATCATGCCGCCCGCGTTGAGATGCGGATCGTCGAAGAGGTCTGACGGCGTCCGGATGCGCGCGAAGGGAAGGCCGCCGTCCTCGCAGATCTTCTCCAGCTGCGCGATGGAGTGTTTCCTCAGCAGCTTGCTCACGAGCGGGATCAGCGTCTCGCGCGCGGCCGAGCGCTGGTTGTTGGTGGCATAGGCCGGATCCATCAGCTCGGTCTCGCCCAGCGCCCGCGTGAAGATCTCCCACTGGCGCTCGGTCACCACGCCGATGAAGATGCGCACGCCGTCCGCGGAATCGAAGATGTCGTAGACGCCCCAGGCGCGCCTGCCCGCGGACATCGGCTCGGGCTCCTTGCCGCTCACCACATGCTGCATCATGTGGGTGGAGACGAGCCACGCCGCGTTCTCGAAGAGCCCGCTCTGCACGTACTGGCCCTTGCCCGTCATGTCGCGCTCGCGCAGCGCGGCGAGGATCGCGATGGCACCGAACATCCCGCCCATCATGTCGTTCACAGGCGCTCCCGCGCGCAGCGGCTTGCCCGCCGGGCCCGTCATGTATGCGAGCCCGCTCATCATCTGCACGACTTCGTCCAGCGCGGTGCGCTTCTCGTAGGGTCCGGTGAGGAAGCCCTTCAACGAGCAATAGACGAGGCGCGGATTCACCTTCGAGAGCGCCGCGTATCCCAGGCCCTTGGCCTCGAGCGCTCCGGGGCGGAAATTCTCGAGAAACACGTCGGCCGTGCCGATGAGCTTCTTCGCCGCGCCGATCCCTTCCTCCGATGCGAGGTCGAGCGTCACGCTCTTCTTGTTGCGGCTGAACGAAGCGAAGAACCCCGCGCCGGTGCTCTTGAGATAGCGCGTCGGATCGCCCTTGCCTTCAGGCTCGACCTTGATCACTTCGGCGCCCAGGTCGGCGAGCACCAGGCCCGCGGTCGGGCCCATCACCATGTGGGTGAACTCGACGACGCGAATGCCTTCGAGGGGAAGCGGCTTCTTCATGCGGGTTCCTTCGCGGGCAATCAGGCCGGGGCCGGGCGCGGAATGTCGATCTCCATGTTGTCTATGAGGCGCGTCCTGCCCAGCCACGCCGCGCCGAGCACCACCAGCTCGGTGTCTTTCGGATGCGGCGGCGCCAGCTCGGAGCGATTGCGAACCGCGACGTAATCGACCCGCCACCCTGCGACGGAAAGGTCCGCCGCCGCGACTTCCTCGAGGCGGTGGAAACGGTGCGATCCGCCCTCAACCGCCTTCTTGATCTTGCGCAGCGAATGGAACAGCAACGCGGCGTGCGCCCGCTCCTCGCGCGTGAGATAGCCGTTGCGCGACGACATCGCCAGGCCGTCGGCATCGCGAATGGTTTCGCCGCCGACGATCTCGATGCCGAAGTTGAGCTGCTTCACGAGCGTGCGGATCACGAAGAGCTGCTGGTAGTCCTTCTTGCCGAAGATCGCCGTGTGCGGTGCGACGATGTTGAAAAGCTTCGAAACCACGGTCACCACGCCCTGGAAATGCCCGGGGCGAAAGCTGCCGCAGAGCTGGTCCGCGGCATTCGGCGGCGTGACGAGGATCTCCTGCGGGGCGGGATACATCTCCTTCTCGTCGGGCGCGAAGACCACGTGGCATCCGGCGGCTTCCAGCTTGACGCAATCCTCCTCGAGCGTGCGCGGATAGCGGGCGAAGTCGCCGTCCGGCGCGAACTGCAGGCGGTTCACGAAGATCGAGGCGACGACACAGGTCGCATGGTCATGCGCGATCTCCACCAGCGAGATGTGGCCGTCGTGCAGGTTGCCCATCGTCGGCACGAGCGCGATCGAAGGCTCGCCGTCGAGGCGCTTTCTCAGCGCATCGACGGAACGGATTACGTCCATCGGCGTTTATCTGCGTTTACCTGCGGATTCAAAGCCGTTTCTCATCAGAACGAGTGTTCCGGACCCGGATACGTTTTCGTCTTCACCGCTTTCACGTACGCCTCGATCGCCGCCTTCACCGAGGGCGCGCCGTCGAGGAAATTCTTCACGAACCGCGCCTTCCTTCCCGGATAGATGTCGAGCATGTCGTAGTTCACGAGCACCTGCCCCGAAACGTCGGGTCCGGCGCCGATGCCGATCGTCGGCACGCGCACGGCCTCGGTGACGCGCCTGGCGACCGCCGCGGGCATCGCCTCCATCAACACGATCGCGGCCCCGGCGGCCTCGAGCGCCTTGGCGTCCTCGACGAGGCGATCGGCGGCTTCCTGCTGGCGTCCCTGCACGCGATACCCGCCCAGCGCGTGCACCGACTGCGGCGTCAACCCAATGTGCGCGCAAACCGGGATGCCGCGCTCGACCATGAATCGCGTGGTCTGCGCCATGACCGCGCCGCCCTCGATCTTCACCATCTGCGCGCCCGCCGCCATGAACCGCACCGCGTTGCGGCACGCCTGCGCCGGGGACTCCTGGAAGCTTCCGAACGGCATGTCGGCGGCGACGAGAGAGCGCGCGCTGCCGCGTGCGACGCAACGCACGTGATACTCGACGTCCTCGACCGTCACCGGCAGCGTCGAATCGTGCCCCTGGATCACCATGCCGAGCGAGTCTCCGACGAGCAGGATGTCCACGCCCGCGGCGTCCGAGATCTTCGCGAAGCTCGCGTCGTAGCAGGTGAGCATCACGAGCTTCTCGCCCGCGCGCGCAAGCTCCTGGAGCTTGGCGACGGTGAGGCGGGCGGCCTTCTCGGGTGTGGCGCTCATTCTCTAGGCCCGGTTGAAGAACTCGCGCGTGCCGCGCATGGCGTTGACGCGCTCGATCAGCAGGTCGAGGTGCTCGGGGACGTCGACGAAGTTCAGCTTCTCGCTGTTCACGATGAGCAGCGGGCTGTCGGCGTAATTGTAGAAGTATCGCGTATAGGCTTCCGAGAGGCGGCGCATGTAGTCCTCGTCGAGCCCGGTCTCGATCGGGTTGCCGCGCTTCCTCACGCGGCCGATCAAGGTGTTCACCGAGGCTTGCAGGTAGATGACGAGGTCGGGCACCGGCACCTGCGGCTTCATATGCTCGTAGATCTGCCGGTAGAGCTGGTACTCGGCGTCGTCCAGCGTGAGGCGCGCGAACAGCGGGTCCTTGGCGAGCGTGAAGTCCGAGACGGTGGGCTTGGCGAAAAGGTCGGGCTGCTTCAATCCCTCGAGCTGGCCCACGCGCTGGAAGAGGAAGAAAAGCTGCGTGGGCAGCGCGTAGCGGCGCATGTCGCGATAGAACTGCGCGAGGAACGGATTGGCCAGGGGATCCTCGAGCAGCGTGGTGGCTCCCATGCGAAGCGCCAGCTTGATCGCGAGGCTCGTCTTGCCGCAGCCGATGGGGCCTTCGACGACGATGTAGCGGTTTTTCATTTGGGAAATACCGCGTCCGGCCAGATTTCCCGCAGCGGCTCGAGCACGAACGCCCGCTCCTGCGCACGCGGATGCGGAATGGTGAGTCCGGGCTCGTGGATCACGCGGTCGCCGTACAGCACGATGTCGAGGTCGAGCGTGCGGGGGCCGTTGGGAATCTCGCGCACGCGCCCATGGGCGCGCTCGATGGCGAGCAGGCCGTCGAGCAGGGCACGCGGCGAAAGCGACGTGTCGACGAGCGCGCACGCATTCACGAAGTCGGGCTGGTCCCGGTAGCCGATCGGCGCGCTGCGATAGAGCGAGGATTGCGCGAGGAGGCGTGTCTCGGGAAGGGACGCGATCTCGCCGAACCCGCGGCGCACCTGCGCCTCGGGATCCTCGAGATTGGAGCCGAGCGCGATCGCCGCGCGCACGCTCACGATTCGGTCTCGCCGCGCGGCGGCGCGGCGCCGTCCGCGGCCTTGCGTTTGTGGCGCCGGCGCCGGCGCTTCTTCTTCGGACCCGCCTCGTCGGAAACGAGCATCTCTTCGCGCTCGTCGGGACCCGCCTCCTGGAAGCGCTCCCACCACTTCGCGACCTCCTGCGGCGCGTTGGCCGAGGCGGCGCGCAGCGCGAAGAAATCGTAGGCCGCGCGAAAGCGCGGGTGCTCGAGGAGGCGATAAGGCCGCTGGCCGCCGCGCTGCAGGAAACGCGGCTGCATGAGCCACAGCTCCTTCATCGTGGCGTCGAAGCGCCGCGGAATGGCGAGGCTTTCGCGCTGCATGTCGAGCGCCTCGTGCATCGCGGCATGCAGCGCCGGGACCGTGGGCTGGCCCTTGTCCTCGTACTTGCGCAGGCTCTTCTCCACCCGCCCCCAGAGGAGCGCGGCGAGAAGAAATGCCGGCGAGACCGGCTTGTCCTGCTCGATGCGCTCGTCGGTGGCGCGCAACGCGGCCATCGCGAAGGGTCCGGCCTCGGGATCCTCGAGCGCGGTGTCGAGCAGCGGCAGCAGGCGGTGGTGCAGGTCGAGCTCGCGCAGCACGCGCACGCATTCGACCGCGTTGCCCGACAGGAGCAGCTTCAGGATCTCCTCGAAGAGGCGCGCCTGCGGGACGTTCTCGAGCAGGTGACGCATTCCCTTGATCGGCTCGCGCGTGCGGGCGTCGATCTCGAGTCCGAGCTTCGCCCCCAGGCGCGCGGCGCGCAGCATGCGCACCGGGTCCTCGCGATAGCGCGTGGCGGCGTCCCCGATGATCACCAGCTTCTTCGCCTTCAAGTCCTTCAGCCCATGCACGTAATCCCAGACTTCCTCCTTCACCGGGTCGTAGAAGAGCGCGTTCACGGTGAAGTCGCGGCGCATCGCGTCCTCGGCCTGGGTGCCGAAGATGTTGTCGGACAGCATGCGGCCGTGCTCGTCGGTATTCTCGGCGTCGGGCTCGCGCGCGAAGTGCGCGCGGAATGTCGACACCTCGACCGTTTCCGGGCCGCACAGGACGTGCACGATCTGGAAGCGCCGCCCGATGATGCGCGAGCGGCGGAAGATCGAGCGCACCTCGTCGGGCGTGGCGCTGGTCGCGATGTCGAAATCCTTGGGGCGCCGCCCGAGCAGCAGGTCGCGCACCGCGCCTCCCACCACGAAGGCGGCGAATCCCGCGCGCTGCAGCTCCTCGCACGTGCGGCGCGCGCAGCGGCTGATGTGCTCGCGCTGGATCGAGTGCTTGTCCTTGCCGTAGACGACCGGCCGCGCATCCTTGTGCGTGACGCGTTCCCTGCGGCCGAAGAGGCGATCGATGAATTTCTTCATTTGTTCTCGCGTCTCGCGTCTCGCGTCTCGTCTCTCAGCGAAATGATCGGCCATCCGCGTTCGGTCGCATGCGCTCGGAGCGTGGCGTCGGGATCGACCGCCACCGGGTGCGTCACCCGGTCCAGGAGCGGCAGGTCGTTCAGCGAGTCGCTGTAGAACCAGCTCTCGAAATCCCGCAGCCGCCGCCCGCGGCTGGCCAGCCACTCGTTCACGCGCTCGATCTTGCCCTCGCGGAAGGTCGGCGTTCCGAGCGGCTTTCCGGTGAAGACTCCGTCGATCTCCTCGATGTCGGTGGCGAGGAGCGTCTCCACGCCGAGCTCGCGCGCGATGGGCTGGGTGATGAAGCGGTTGGTCGCGGTGACGATCGCGGTGAGCGCATCGGCGTGGCGGGCGATCAGCTCCGGCGCCTTCGGAAAGATCATCGGGCGGATCTTGCGTTGCATGAAGTCGCCGAGCCACGCATCGAGCTGCGCACGCGGGCGCCGCGCGATCGGGGCCAGCTGGAAATCGAGGAACTCGTGGATGTCGAGCGTGCCGTCCTTGTAGCGCTCGTAGAACCATTCGTTGCGGGCGTGATAGTGGTCGGGATGCAGCACCCCTTCCTCGATGAGGAATTGCGCCCAGGCGTAGTCGCTGTCGCCATCCAACAATGTGTTATCCAGGTCGAATAGCGCAAGTCTCACACGCGGCTCCGATCGCGAAACCGCATCCAACGTTCGCTCCCTCTCCCTTGCATCGCAGAGGGAGAGCCCACCAGGGGGGAGACGGTCATGGTTGCAACGCCGTTTTCAACAACGGCACCGTGATCGGCCGGCCGGTCTCGAGCGAATAGCGATCGAGCGAGTCCAGGGCGGCGATGAGAGAGCCCATGTCGCGCCGCGCGTGGGTGAGCAGGTAGCCCGTGACCTCCTCGCCCAGCGCGAAGCCGCGCGTGCGCGCGTGGGCGGCGAGAGCCGAGCGCTTCTCTTCGTCGGTGAGCGTCACCACGCGGTAGGTGAGGCCGGTGGCGAGCCGCGTGGCGAGATCGCGCCGCAGCGCCACGTCGCGCGGCGCGCGGTTCGCGGCGACGAGCAGGAAAGTGAACGCGCGCTCGTTCAGGGCATTGAAGAGCGCGACCTGCTCGGGCTCATGGAGGCGCTCGACGTCGTCGAGAGCGAGGATGCCCGCGGCATCGGGCGCGAAGAACTCGTCCGCATGCACGTAGCGGGCGTGGCGGTGCGCGCCGGCCTGGGCGAACGCCTTGAGCAAGTGGGTCTTGCCGGCGCCCTTTTCGCCCCACACATACATGACACGCTCCGCCGCCGCGCCTGTCACGGGCGCCTCGAGCGCGTGCGCGAGCTCGGCATTGCCGCCGTGGACAAAGTTCGCGAAGGTGGGCGCGGGCGCCTGGGTGAAGTCGAGGAGAAGCTGCCTCATCGGGGATTCCCTGGGCCTGCGCCGCCGCGGAGGATTCCGCCAGCTGGCTTGGCCCGGGCGCCAAAAAGGGGTCAGGTTCCTTTTTCGATCGCGAAGCGTCTGCACCAACGAAAAAGGAACCCGACTCTTTTTTGGCAACAAACGCGCGGAATTTTAGCATGGCGGGAGTGCCTTAGAATCACATCATGGCCATAGCAACCCCGATCCAGATCCGCTTCGAGCGCTATACCGGCGAAACCGGCATTGCGCCCGCGACCCCGCCGCGGCTGGTTTCCGCCGCCGAGAAGCCGGCCCTCATCGAGCGCGCGAAGCGGCTCATGAAGGAGCGCGATGCGGTCCTGGTCGCGCACTACTACGTGCACCCGGACCTGCAGGATCTCGCGCAATCGTCCGGCGGAACCGTGTCCGACTCGCTCGAGATGGCGCGCTTCGGCCACGAGCATCCCGCCAAGACCGTGGTCGTGGCCGGCGTGCGCTTCATGGGAGAGACCGCCAAGATCCTCAATCCCGAGAAGCGCGTGCTGATGCCCGACCTGCTGGCCGAGTGCTCGCTCGACCTCGCCACACCCATCACCGAGTTCTCGAAGTTCTGCGACGAGCACCCCGATCGCGTGGTCGTCGTCTATGCCAACACCAGCGGGGCGGTGAAGGCGCGAGCCGACTGGATGGTCACCTCTTCCATCGCCGAGAAGATCGTCGGCTCCCTGCACAAGCAGGGCAAGCAGATCCTCTGGGCGCCCGACAAGCACCTGGGGGCGTACGTGCAGAAGGTGACGGGCGCCGACATGCTGATGTGGAACGCCGCCTGCGTGGTGCACGAGGAGTTCAAGGCGCAGCAGCTGGAGGAGCTGAAAGCGCTGCATCCGAACGCGAAAGTGCTCGTTCACCCCGAGTCGCCCGCGGCGGTGATCGAGCTCGCCGACGCCGTGGGGTCGACCACGGGAATCATCCAGGCGGCCGAGCGCCTCGGGGCGAAGGAATACATCGTCGCCACCGACGGCGGCATCATCCACCAGATGCGCAAGCGCCTCCCCGGCGTGACCTTCATCGAGGCGCCCACCGCGGGCAAGGGCGCGACCTGCCAAAGCTGCGCGCACTGCCCGTGGATGGCGATGAACGGGCTGCACAATCTCATCGAGACGCTCGAAGGCAAGCCGGGTCACGAGGTCTTCGTCGATCCGGAGATCGGGCGGCTCGCTAAAATCCCGATCGAGCGTATGCTCGAATTCGCGAAGAAAAGCCTTCCAACCTTCAAAGGCGGCGGAGACGCATGATGAACTTTCGAAAATTGCCGTGGCTGGCCGTGGCGTTGCATTGCGGCGTGGCCATCGCCCAGGACAGCGGCGCGCCGGATCCTCCCATCCATCTGCGCGATCCCCACCTCTGGGGCACGCCGTCGCGCGTGATCGAGCCCTCATATCCCCAGGAGGCGATCGCGCGGCACCAGGCGGCGGTTGTCGTGGTCGAAGGGGTCGTGCTCGGCTCGGGCATGCTGGCCGATATCGAGTACAAGCCGGAACCCGGGGTTTCTCCCGCATTCGTCGCGGCGCTGCAGGAGGTCGTGCCGAGATGGCAGTTCTATACGCCCGTCGGCAACGATTGCATGCCGGCGCGGCAGCGCGTCACCACGCGCGTGTCGTTCGAGTTCGTCGGCGATGCGCCGAAGATCTTCGTCACGCGCCAGGCGCCGGAAAAATCCGCGCCCCCGCCCAAGCAGTTCGTGGCCGGGTACGACATCACTCCCAACTTTCCGCGCTCGATGGCCCTGCGCGGCTGGGATGCGCGGGTCTATTCGCGCGTCGAGATCGATCCCGCGGGACGCGTCGTCGACATCAATGCAAGGGCCTACTCGCGGTACACCAGGAAGCCGATCGAGCTCGCCGAATTCGAGAAGCCGGTGGAATTCGCGCTGGGCTCGTGGCGCTACGCGCCCGCGCCCGAAGGCACGAAGAGCTCACGCTTCGCGTGCATCGACGTCGACTACAAGCTGAAGGGCTGAGGAAAAAAAAGCGGGCCGAAGCCCGCAACTGGAGAGCCCTGGGGAGCTTGAGGCTCAGCTCCCACCCTTCATCAGATCCTTCAGGAAGGCCTCGACTTGCTTCTTGTCGAGCTTGCCCGCCTTCTTGGTGTCGTGCTTGTCGTACATCTTCTCGACCATCTTCATGACTTCGGCCTTGGACACCATGCCGTCCTTGTCCTGGTCGCACATCTTGACGAACCTGTCGGCATCGAGGGTCTCCTGGGCGAAGGCCATCGGAGCGGCGAACATCGCCGCGGCCATCGAGGCCGCGACCAAGGTTTTCGTGAGCGAGCGCATCTTGGGAGCTCCTTTGCGGGATTGAGGGGGAAGCTCGCATAGGTCGCCGGGCGCCACCCCACCTTACACAAAGGGGCGCTCGGAGGGTAAATCGGCTAAAATTTCGCCTCTCGAATCAAACGGATCTCCTCCTTGGCCTCCCCCAACGGCACGCCCCTCACCTACCGCGACGCCGGCGTCGACATCGACGCGGGCGACGCGCTGGTCGAGCGCATCAAGCCGTTCGCGAAGAAGACGCTGCGCCCCGAGGTGCTCACCGGCATCGGCGGGTTCGGCGCGCTGGTCGAGGTCTCGAAGAAATACAAGCATCCGGTCATGGTCGCGGGCACCGACGGCGTGGGCACCAAGCTCAAGATCGCCTTCCGCCTGAAGAAGCACGACACCATCGGCATCGACCTGGTGGCGATGAGCGTCAACGACATCCTCGTCTCCGGCGCCGAGCCGATCTTCTTCCTCGACTACTTCGCGTGCAGCAAGCTCGACGTGGGCGTGGCTGCCGACGTCGTGCGGGGAATCGCCGAGGGCTGCGAGCGGGCCAACTGCGCCCTCATCGGCGGCGAGACCGCCGAGATGCCCGGCCTGTACGACCCGAACGAATACGACCTCGCGGGCTTCGCCGTGGGGCTGGTGGAAAAGTCGAAGATCATCGACGGCACCAAGATCGTCGCGGGCGACGCGATCATCGGGCTCGCCTCGAGCGGGCTGCATTCGAACGGCTACACGCTGGTGCGTAAGGTGGTCGCGGTGAGCGGCGCCGACCTCTACGACACCTTCAACGGCGGCCGGACGCTGGGGGAAGCGATCCTCGAGCCCACACGCATCTACGTGAAGCCGGTGCTCGCCACGCTCGCGAAGGTCGCCGTGAAGGGGGTGGCGCACATCACCGGCGGCGGGCTCA
>WNFI01178321.1_pt1 | contig 28221 bp, 31 predicted proteins | sample 5400471 | NCBI WGS metagenome assembly WNFI01 (sample SAMN13153348, study PRJNA577476) | soil metagenome | isolation source: 100 cm saprolite on Douglas fir-dominated hillslope | place: USA:California | collected 2013-09-17
TTCTTGAAGCTCGGTCCGTATTCCCAATTCCTCTGGCACCATCCCGGTCCGATCTACTTTTACTCATTGGTGCCGTTCTATGAGCTCAGCGGTGGGCGGGCCATTGGACTCGCGGCCTCCGCGCTTACGATCAACTTCGCGTCTGTGGTAACGACCGGCTGGATTGCGGCGAGAAACAGTGGTCGACCCGTCGCCGCCGTTCTGGTTGCATCCTTAGTGATCTATCTATGGCGTGCCGACGGCCTGGCGGCGAGCGTCTGGAACCCGCACATCATCGTCCTGCCGATGGCGACGTTGATCGTCGCCGGCGCAGCGCTGGCGACAGGAGATCGCGCGGCACTACCGGTTGCGACCGTCGTCGGATCATTTCTCATGCAGACACACGTGGCCACCGTACCCTGCGTCCTCATGCTGATCGGGTCCGCGCTGGCGATAGCAGCAGCCACGCGGCACATGTCGCGAAATGGGTCGAACCGGGTTTGGGCCTTGGCGTCGATTGTCGTCGCAGCTCTCCTTTGGTTCCCGCCGATCGTCGAGGAGCTCAGCGTCACGCCTGGCAATCTGACGCGTCTTTGGCGTTTCTTCGTCCTCGAACAACATCCCCGACAATCGGTGAGCGCGGCGTTCATGGTTTGGGCCGACATGACGACGGCGGTTGCCCGGCGGCATGTCGACATCGGCTGGGGTGCCGCCTACACGACGACCGGATCCTGGCCAACTGAGGCGTTGGCCGTCGTTCAGCTTGGAGGGCTCGCCTGCTCCGTGTGGTGGGCCTGGAAAGCCGGCCAGCGATTTTTGGCGCTGCTGTGTCTGCTCGTGACTGCGAGTCTGCTTGTTGCCGGTTGGTCGGTTACGCGCATTCACGGCGAGCAGGTTTTCGATTACCAAACCTTCTGGATTTCGGTTATCGGTGCGCTCGGTTGGGGGGCACTCGCGGCCACGGCCGTTACCATGACGCCCGCGCACTTGGCGCCGGCGCGAAATCGCGGCACGGGTCTCCTTTTCGTGCTCGCCGCGCTGGTGGCGACGCTGGGCGTTCGCGCGCTCGGCCACGCACGCGCGTACGCGGTCGAACAGCGCGATAGTGACTTAACGAGAAAGCTGCTCGCGCTTGACGTTGAGCGCTACATCGTACGCGAACATGTGCGCCGGCCTTTGTTTCACATCGCTCGGGACATTTGGCCGGACGCGGCGTGTGTGATCCTGCAGGTGTATAGGCACCATCCGCACCTGGCCGTCGATGAACAGTGGGTTACGATGTTTGGTGAGTCGCTGTCGGCACACGGGCGTGAAGACGTCGACGTCGACATCGCCGATCGCGCGCGGCATGCGGTTCTCTCATCGCGACCGGGAGATCGAGTGATCAGTGCCCACGATCAACTCTTCGTCCACGTGCTCGACCGCCAGTAGCAGCGCCGCAACCATCCCCATCATAAGTATCCACGTAAAGGCCCCTGCAGTTCAAGACTGTTTATTGAGCGGTGAGATCCGTATCATCGCCAGCTCATGTCGAAACGCCAGGGTCGTGCTCGCCGCCCCGTCCGAGGTTCCGTCGCGCGCTTGCTCGATGCGCCGCACCTCGCGCGACTGGTGCCACACCTTGCGCCCGAAACGTTGCATCAGGTCATTCGGCATCGTGGACTCCACGCCTGTGGAGAACTCGTCGCTTCTGCAACACCCGAGCAGCTGACGTCGGTTCTCGACCTCGACGTGTGGCACCACGCGCAGCCAGGGCGAGACGAACAATTCGACGCGGATCGCTTCGGCGAATGGGTCGAAGTGCTGGTGGACACCGGCGAGACCGTCGCGGCGCGGATCGTGGCAGGCCTCGACGAACACCTGGTGATTGCCGGGCTCTCCCGGTACGTACGGGTCTTCGACCCGGCGGCGATCGCTCCGCCCGCGTCAATTGATGACGAGCTGGTTGACCGGAACGTGACGCCGCCCGGAGGCCTCGAGTGCGAACTTGGCGGCTATCTGGTGCGTGCGATCAGGGCTGACGCGTGGGACACGATCGTGGCGCTGCTCCTCGCGCTCGACGCCACCCACGGCGACTATTTTCATGCAGTGATGCGCGGGTGTCGCCACTTGTCCAACTCCATGCCAGAAGTCGACGGGCTCGACGACCTTCTCCTCGAGCCCGAGCAGCTGCTCCACGACGTTGCGCTGCGCCGGGAGGACCGGCGGTCGCCGCGGGGATACAGCACGCCGGCCGACGCGCGAGCCTTTCTGCAGATGGCAAGACAGCGGCGACGCCACCGGCCGGATGGCACGCCGTCGATGAAGATGAACCAGATCGCGGCGGCGTACTTTCGAGCCGTCGACGACACTACTGCGTCACCCGACCATGACGCCTCACGCCTTCTCCTGCCCGTTTTGGAGAGTACGTCGACGGGCGGAGCCGTCTCCGAGGCGTTTGACGCCATCGCCGGTTTGCTCGCCGAGGCTGGCCTGGTGCCAGAGCGACCCCGGGCGCTGCTGGAGGGCACGGCTCCTCAACCGTCGCGCCTCACGCGAATGCGGCCGCTGCTGGAGTACGTCCGCGACACAGACGACAACGCGTGCTTCATGCGGAGTCGAGAGATGGCGTTCCTCGCCAATATCCTGATGGCTGGGTGCACTGTTCAATCAAGGCCCTTTACGGCCCAGGAAGCCTCTGATGCGATCGTCGGCATCTGCAACTTGGGTCTCGAGCACTGGCCCGCGCGCTGGCCGGATTCTGAGACGCGCGGTGCCGCATCGACGGCCGACTTCGTCGCGACGGTGCCGGATGCCTTTCTGGTGGATCACGACCTCGTGATGGCGTTCGAAGTGGGCTGGACGGTGTTACATGAGGACGTGAGCATGTTCGTGGCGGAGCAACTCATCGCCACGCTGACGGATCTGCGGTGTGTCGACGCCGAGATCCAGGACGGACTGGACGCCCTGCGGCGCGAGCTGGTCCAGCAGCGTGACGCAGGCGCGCCGTGGCGCGCGCGCGATGCCCTTGATGTGCTCGCGATGCTCGACATGCCATCATGGGCGAGCCTGCTCGGATTGCTGGACGAGTGTCCCGTGCTGCCAGCGGCGCTGACGGCGATTCTCGAGGGTCGGATTGGTGCGGTCAGTGCGACGGCGTTCGAGTTCATCGCCACGACCGGCCAGATTGGCGACGTGCGTGCGTTCATGGAAAGGCTTCTTGACGCCCTCCGCGGCTGAGGAACACGGCCTGGAGATGCACGCAACCAGGCCTTTCACCAAGCCGCAAGTGCTCGAGGGACTCCGACAAGACATTCGTCTCACCAGACCGTCCGCACCGGGTACGCGCTGATCGGCTCGTCATTCGTGACGAAATCCAAGCCTTCAGCAACCGCCTGCGCGATCAGGATTCGGTCGAACGGATCTCTGTGCACCGCCGGGAGCGCAGACAGGGCCGCCACATGGCTCGCGCGAATCGGCAACACGTGCGCCGCGGTCAACTCTGTCGCTCGCCGCCACCACGTCGACAGGTCAGCAATCGTCAGCAGGCCTTTTTGGGCCTTGATGACGACCTCCCAGTACGACGCGACGCTGACGATATTTTCCCCCGCGTCAACGAGGCGTCGTGCACGTGGCGACAGGCGCTCAGGAGATGCGAGCGCCCAGAGGAGCGTGCTGGTATCGAGCAGATGCGCGGATCTAACGCCCGTTCCAGAACGCTTCGGCTTCTTCATCGGTGAGCGCTCGTTCCCAGCCCTCGGCCATCGTGAACTGCCCAGCCATCGCCCCAAGCGCCGAGATCTTGCGACGGCGAACCGGCACAAGTTGCGCCACCGGCCGCCCGTGGCGTTCGATCACGACCTGCTCGCCGTCTTCCACGAGATCGAGGAGCTTCGACAGTTGGGTCTTGGCACCGTGGACGCTAACGTTCATGACGCCATTTTAGTCCATTTTTTAGACTAAGGCATAACACCGTCGGATCGATGCCGTCTCGAAGGCATGCCGAGGGACTCGAAGCCTTCCGAGACGCCGAAAGGCTTGCGTAAGTGACCTCCAAGTTCCGCTATCGCTCTCGCACAGGTCACATACCGAAAAGGTAAGCCGTTTTCCGCGTACCTGCACCTGTCGCACCAGACGGGCGAGAAGAGCGCGAAGACGGTGCCGTCCGCTGACGGCTTGCTCGTGGTCGACTGCGCCAAGGACGGAAAGCCGATCGGCGTGGAAATCACGGCGCCCACGGCCGTGCCTCTGGATCGTCTGAACGGTCTGCTGGCCGATCACGGTGAAACACCGCTGAGCGAACACGATTACCTGCCCGTACGAGCGGCGTGAGTTGCGCGAGCCAGGAGATGGTTGAGGTTGAGGCGCTTCAGGGTGCAGTTCGAGGCGCACGCCGCTGCTCGAGTTCCTTCAGGATCTCGGTCCGCGCAGTCTCCCAGCTGATCGTCTGAACGTGACCTTCAGCGTCCTTTCGGTTCATCGAGGCGCACCACGTGCGCGTCGCCGACGCGGCTCCGTCGGCTGCAGGCGCTTGATTAGGCATCGCCTCCGTCGTCGTCCACCGTACCAAAGAGATGCTTGAAAAAGCTCTCCGGTGAGTTGAGAAAATCGCGAGTGATGAGGAAGTGTTTCGTCTCACGATAGGTGATCTCCCGGATGGTATCCCCGTCGAGGGTGAAGAGGACTGCACCGGGGTAGCTTAGGATAATAGGCGAGTGAGTCGCGATGAGGAACTGGGCATGCCCCGGTGTCGCCAGATCGTGGATGATCGTGAGGAACGACAGCTGTCGTTGCGGCGAAAGCGCGGCCTCCGGCTCATCCAGTATGTAGATTCCCTGTTCGAAGCGATTGGCGAACAGAGAGATGAACGATTCTCCGTGGGATTGCTCGTGTAGCGATTTGCCGCCGTACGCTCGGAGGTCCGATACTTCCTCGAGGTAGGTGGCGAAGTTGTAGAAGCTCTCCGCGCGCATGAAGAACCCTTCGGTGACCTTCGGCAGCCACGACAACCTGAGGGCCTGGGCTAACGGGGAACGGTCAGCGAAGGTCGCGCGGTGATGATCACGGTTCCCACCCTCGGGATTGAACCCGCAGCACTCCGCGAGCGCTTCGAGAAGTGTGGATTTGCCGCTACCGTTTTCACCGACGAAGAAGGTGACCTTGCTACGAAACGCTAAATCGATCCCGTGAGAGAAAGCGCGGATGTTGAACGGATACTTGGTTGGATCGATCTTCTCCGGCAAGCTTGCGATTCTGTGAAGGAACGGTGCGCCCGCAGTTCGTACCGGCGCGGTCGCCTTCCGTCTCGCCTTCATCCCCCAACTATGCCACGACGTGCGCCAGTGATGCCTACGGATGCGCCGGAACGCCCGGTCGGTTCGATCAACGGAGTGGGTTAGCGATTTCGGTCTTTTGGAATCAATGACTTGGAGTTGGTGGACCAGAACAGCGTCAGTTGGAACCGCACTGTCGGTTGGCTGCGGCAAGTAGATATCTTGCGTGCTGCGGCCTGATCCGATCCCGCCCAGACCTGCAGGTGCATCAGCACAACCGCCTTAGTCGCTTTCACGAGGTCCTTGAGCGTCTTGTCGTCCACTTCTCCACCTCCCCGAATCAGTCTACGCATGCCGCTATGGCTTGGACTCGCGTCGGGCAAATGTGCCATTATTTTATCATTTATTGATGTATTACGCTAAAATAGCTACTGTACACTGACTGTGACCAGCACATTGTAAGCTATTATTATGGCGTTTTTGTAGCGAATAGGATAAGATACTTACACTATGCCGAGAAAGGTTTCCCCCTTGCTACCGTCGTCCGAGATTCTGTTGCGTCAACTGGGTGACCGGTTGAGGCTCGCCCGGCGACGCCGGTACTTGTCGGCCAAGCGAGTTGCCGAGCGCGCAGGCATGACGCCAATGACCTTACGGAGCCTCGAGCGTGGCGGAACAGGTGTGACAGTCGGCGCCTATCTGGCTGTCATGCAAGTGCTCGGCATCGAAAGAGATTTAGATCTACTGGCGCAGACCGACTCCACGGGCCATGCGTTGCAGGACGCTCGACTGTCGACGCGCAGGAAAACAACTGCGTCCGCAAAGCCGTCGACGGTCCCAAATCCGATTCAGCGGACCGCCCCCTCAGTCGATTCAGCAACCACGCAACTGCGTCAACTCATCAAAAACGCATCTCAGACCCAACTACCTAAACTGTTCGATGTGCTCCCGACCGAAGAAATGCGCAAGGCACTCGAAGCTGTTCCCGAAACACAAATTCAAAAGGCTCTTTCTAGTTTGTCTCCCGAACGATTGCGAGAAATGGTCGACGCGTCGGCTGAAGCAATGGAGAACCTACGTAAGCCCATTCAAGACCCGCAAGACTGGATCGAAAAGAGTGGTTTTGCGAGTTCCCAAGCGCTGGGCGCTTTGATTGATGCTGAGGCTCCCGTATCGAAGACGAAGAGGCGCTGACGTATGTCCCTCGTCATTGGTGTCTACGGCGACTGGGACGGACTGCCCGAGCCCCTTCGACTCGGCCTACTCCACGTAAGGCGCGGCTCTGGCCGAGAGATTTTGGAGTTCGAGTTCGATGCGGCAGCCCTTGCCCACCCCGCACTCGCGAATCCACAGCTTGATCCGCGGCTCGGTCTCTATGAGGGACGCCAACATCCCGCACAAGGCAGCGAGACTTTTGGGGTCTTCGCCGATGCCAGCCCGGACCGCTGGGGGCGCCTCCTGATGCGTCGCCGTCTGGAGCGTCAGCAAAGGGCTGGCCAGGTGGAAAGGACGGTTCGACTTCATGAGTCCGACTACCTGCTCGGCGTGCACGACGAGTTTCGAGTCGGGGGTTTGCGCTTCCGGAGGGATGATGCCGGCGACTTTCTAGATAACCAACATGGCGTGGCCGCCCCTCCATTCGTTCAATTGCGAGCGCTTGAGGCCGCGAGCCTCGCTCTGGAGCGAGACGAAGACAACAACGACCCCGCTGGCGACGAATGGTTGCGGATGCTGATCGCGCCCGGTGGCTCGCTGGGAGGCGCGCGTCCCAAGGCTAGTGTCATCGACCCCAACGGGCATCTGTGGATCGCTAAGTTTCCAAGCGTGCGTGATGAGCACGACGTTGGAGCATGGGAACTTGTAGTGCACACGCTAGCGCTTCGCTGCGAGCTACGAGTGACAGATGCTCTGGCTCGGCGCTTCGCGAACGCGCAGCACACCTTTCTTGTGAAGCGCTTCGATCGCACCGATGCTGGACGCAGGTTGCATTTCGCATCGGCGATGACTCTCACAGGTCGCAAAGATGGGGACGATGCGTCGACGGGGGCGAGCTACCTTGAGATCGCGCGTGTGCTCATCGACCAGGGCGTCCGGACCGATGCAGACCTGCGTGAACTGTGGTCCCGCATCGCCTTTAACCTGCTTGTCTCCAACGTTGACGATCACCTGCGCAACCACGGCTTCATCATGGTGCCCGGCAAAGGCTGGCGCCTGTCAGAGGCCTACGACATGAATCCTGTCCCGGAGTCGCACGGCTTGAAGCTCAACATCAGCGAGGCCGACAATTCGCTCGACCTAGACTTGGCCTTGTCGATGGCTCCCTACTTCCGCGTCGATGTAAAGACGGCAAGACAGATTGTCGAGCGAAGCCAAGCGGTTGTGAAGCAATGGCCAAAGCTCGCGAGCAACCTGGGAATTTCAGCCCGAGCGCAGGAACGTATGGCTTCAGCGTTTCGTCTCGCGGACTGATCGACGTTCTAAGGCGTGCTGCCAAGATCACATCGCTCTCCGCGCTCACCAGCTGCACATCGCGCTGATGCTGCGCCCGGAACAAGGGCCCGTCATTCAGGGGTCCGGAGGCCTGCGCACAGCCCGTTGGGCGACCGCCGGCGCCGGTAAGCGCGGCGGGCTGCGGGTTATCTATTATTGGGCAGCCGGGGACCGGGCCTTCTACAGGGTGTACGCCTACACCAAGTCCGAGCAGGGCGATCTGACGCCGGCGCAGACCTGCCAGCTCAGTCGAGTGGTTCGGGAGGAATTCAAATGAAGGACGCCGCATTTCAGGACCTGCTCACGAGTGTGCGACAGGCCGGCCAGATTCGGGGTGGGACGCGACGTCCGTCCCGGACGACGACCTTTCGCCCGACCGACGTGCGGGCAATCCGGGCCAAGCTCGGTGCGTCCCAGGCGGAATTCGCACTCATGATCGGGGTGAGCGCGGCGACGCTGCGGAACTGGGAGCAGGGGCGGCGCACACCGGACGGACCAGCCTTGGCTCTGCTCCGAGTGGCGGCGCGAAATCCGAAGGCGGTCATCGAGGCCCTGCACACCGAAGGCAAACGAGGGGCGGCATGACGGCGCCGAGCGCCATGCGCGCCGCGGCTGAAGCCGCACCGGGGCCCTTGCTGGCAGGTTGCTGCGTGGCCATCATGGTTGCGTTGCTTGTCGTGGGTGCGGTATCGCACGGGGTCATCCGGCATGTTGTCCAGACGGCTCCTCTGTGGATCGCGATCGTACTCGGGACACAGCGCTCGGATCTCGGCAAATGGGTGGCCCTGCCGTCTTTCCTTTTCTGGCTGCTGCTGATGATCGCGATCTGGCTGTTCCTGCTCGGTTGGGCACGGATCGTGTCGGGGACGTTCACGGTCACCGAGATCGCAATGACGATCGTGGTTGGCGTGGCGTCAACCGTGGGAATCGTCGCAGGACTGCGGATGAGAACTGCCACGCGGACTGCCGTGGCGGCGGCGACCGTGCTCGGCGTGACGCTCTTGGATCTGATCGCGTTCTGGGTCAGCCTGCTGCCGGCGATCGCGCATCGGTAGGCAATCGCGCACCGCGGGAAGCGGTTTTCTACGCAGCAGAGGCCGCCCAACATTCAAATGGAGCCGACGCGCCCGAAGGTCTGTGCGATCATTCCCAGCTGCGACACGCGCCTCAATAGAGACAACCAGCCTCGAAACCGTCGAGGTTGCGGGTGGAACATGTCGAGGTTGCGGGTGGAACATCAGGTGGGATGCGTTAGAGTGGGCGAATCAGACCAACCGGGCGCTCCGCCCGGCCGTCATACGGAACATCATGCCCAACGACCTGAAAGCCGCCTTTCGCTCCCTCGGCTCATCCAGGACATTCACTGCAGTCGCGCTGATGGTGTTGGCGCTGGGCATTGGCGCCAGTACGGCCGTCTTCTCGGTCGTGGACGCCGTGGTACTCCGCGCCCTGCCGTTCGAGGAGCACGACCGCCTCGTGGCCGTCGGCCAGCGCCACGCACCAGGTTCCCGGCCGGACCCCAATGTCGACCCACAGGCCGTCGGGAGCATCGCGCCGCAGAATTACGTGGACTGGGCCGCGCAGCAGCGGGTCTTCGAATCCATCGCGGCAATCGCGGTCGGCTCGTTCACGCTGCGTGAGCCGGGGGCAGAGCCTGAAGACCTCAGGTCGCAGCGCGTGACCGCCGGGTTCTTCGATGTCTTGCGCGTGCGCCCCACGATCGGCCGCGCGTTCACGGCGGAGAACGAAGTCGAGGGCCGTCATCGCGTCGCCGTCCTCACCGACGCGCTCTGGCGCCGCCGCTTCGGCGGGAACCCGGCGATCATCGGGCGCACGATTCCCCTCGAAGGTGGCACCTACGAAGTGATCGGGATCATGCCGCCCGACTTCGCGTACCCGCTCGGTGCCGTGCGTCCCACCGACCTCTGGGTCCCATACCTCGTCCCGCCCGACGAACGCGTTCGTAATCCCGACAGGATCAGCATCTACCTCCAGGCGATCGCGCGGCTGAAGCCGGGCGTGTCCGTCGGGCAAGCGCAGGCACAGATGGATCAGATCGCGTCGGCGCTCGAGAAGACCCATCCCGCATGGAATAAGGACAGCAGGATCGGGGTGCGCCCGCTGCGCGATCACATGGTCGGCGCAAGCACGAAGTCCTGGATGCTGATGCTGCTCGGCGCCGTGGGGATCGTGCTGCTGATCGCGTGCGCGAACGTGGCGAACCTGCTCCTCGCCCGCGCCAGCGCGCGCGAGCGCGAAATGGGCATCCGCGCAGCGCTCGGCGCCGGACGCCTTCGGCTGATCCGTCAGCTCATGGTCGAAAGCATCGTGCTCTCGACGTCCGGCACCGTGCTCGCGGCCATCCTCGCATGGTGGGCCGTCCAGGTCCTCAGAAGCGCTATGCCCGAAGGAGTGCCGCGCGTCACCGAAATCGCGCTCGACCTGCGGGTGCTGGCCGCCGCCGCGGGCGTGTCGGTCGCGACCGGCCTTCTGTTCGGCATTGTCCCTGCCCTCCAGCTGTCGAGGCCCGAGCTCACCAACGCTCTGAAGGAGGGCGCGCGCGGGACCGCCGGCGCAAGTCGCCAGCGCATGCGGGCGTTGCTCGTCGTCGCCGAGGTCGCACTCGCCGTGATCCTTCTCGTGGGCGCGTCGCTCTTCATCGGCAGCTTCGTCGCGCTGATGCGCATCGACCCGGGCTTCAGACCCGAGCGCGTGCTCACAGTCCAGATCTCGCCGCGCTGGGAGCCCGGATCTCCGCCGCCGGACTCAGGGCCCGCATTCGGCCGGATCGTCGAGCGCATCAGCCAGGCCCCCGGTGTCGTCCACGCGTCGATGATCTCGGGCGGGATACCCCTCGGCGGCGGAATGAGCATCACTACCATCACCGTCCCCGGCCACAAGATCGATCTGGGCAAGGACGACGGCATCAGCATCAGAAAGGTCACGCCGGACTATCACAAGGCGCTGCGGATCCCGCTCCGGAACGGGCGCTACTTCGACGCGGGTGATCGCAAGGGCGCTGCGAACGTCCTGATTCTCAACGACTCCGCCGCGCGAAAGTACTTCCCCGGCGAGAATCCGATCGGCCGCATGGTCAGCATGGACGGGAATCGCACCGTCGTGGGCGTCGTGGGGGACGTCTCTCAGAGCAGCCTCGAAATCGAGCCGCGCACAGAGGCGTATGAGCCCATCGCCCAAACCATCGCGGTCTTCGGCGATCTCATGATCCACACCAGCGGCGATCCCTACGCCGTCCTGCCGGCGGTCAAGTCCGCGGTGCTCGCCGAATTGCCCGAAGTGCCCCTTCGCAATGTGCGGACGATGGAAGAGTTGATCGGGAGGCGCGTGGCGCAGCGGCGCCTGAACATGCTGCTGCTCGGGCTGTTCGGCGTCCTCGGCCTCGTGATTTGCGCCGTCGGCATCTACGGCGTGATGGCCTACGTCGTCTCGCAGCGGACGCGGGAGATCGGTGTGCGGATAGCGCTTGGCGCGACTCGCGGGCGGGTGATCGGAATGGTGCTCAGAAACGCGGGGATGATGCTGGCGGCGGGGCTCGTGATCGGCACCGCCGGCGCCTGGTATCTGAGCGCGATGGCGAAGACGTTCCTGTTTCGCCTGGACGCGACCGACCCCCGCGCGTTCGCGGCGGCAGTCGCGTCGCTGTCGCTCGCCGCCCTCATCGCGAGCGCGATTCCCGCATACAGAGCCGCCAGCGTCGACCCGATGGTGGCGCTCCGCGCTGAGTAGTCGGGCGGCCTCCTCAGCCGTCTCTGTCGCGTCCGACTTTAGCCGGCGCTGGCCGGCACCCGCATCACATCGCCTGCCCGCCTCAATGTTCTCCACCCCGCACTAACCCCCTTCGCCCGATGCGTGCCACGAATGGATCTTCAACCCCTCCGTTTCGTCATCGAACGCTACCCGCATCTCCAGGGACTGCGCCTCGCCCGTTGGGTATCCCTTCCTCCTCTCCGCCGCGTGGCGGAGCGGGCCTCGGCGTGTCCAGCTCGGTCCGCGAGATCTTGTCGGACGACCTGATCGGCCTCGGGGTCATTGTCATCGGTCTCGGTGATCATCTCCTGCTCCTCCGTGCCATGGAGGCTGACGCCCATGTCCACGCCATTTGACGACATGTCGATGCTTGACCGGCTCGTGCACGAGCCATCCAGGCTGATCATCCTGACCGCGCTGACGTCGTGTCGTTCCTGTGACTTCCTGTTCATGCAGTCGATCACGCACATCAGCAAGGGCAACCTCTCCAATCACCTCCAGAAGCTCGAGGAAGGCGGATTGGTGGAGATTGAAAAAGGATACAAAGGTCGCGTCCCGCGGACCACGCTCCGGGTCACCGCCAAGGGACGCGCCGCCCTCGAACGCCACCGGCGTCGCCTTGAAGCCCTGCGAGCCGCCGCCAAGGAGGGGCGGCCGCGGCCGAATACCCAGGAAGACTGAACCGCAGCCAACGCAGATAATCGCTCCGGAATCAATGGCGTAAAGTGACGAAAAATGTTACTTTCGGAACATGAAAACAGGACACAGACCCCCCAGAGCCCGTCAATTCATTGAGAATTTGGCTGCGTCGGGACGCTATCACTTCAGCTCGAGAGAGGCGCAGGAGGCGCTGGCCGTTTCGGCAGCGGCGGCAAAGGCCGCGCTGAATCGGCTCGCGAAACAGGGCGCAATCGCGTCGCCGGCGCGCGGCTTCTACGTGATCGTTCCGCCCGAGTACCGCGCGCTCGGCTGTCTTCCCGCCGAACAGTTTATTCCAGCGCTGATGAAAAAGGTCGGACTGCCCTACTACGTGGGCCTTCTCACCGCCGCGCAGTATCACGGTGCGGCGCACCAGCGCCCGCAAGAGTTTCAGGTCTTCCTCGAGAAGCGGCGTCTTCCCATCAAATGCGGCAAGGTGCGCGTCGCTTTCATGATCCGCGGGCGCCTGCGCGAGGTGCCGCTCCAGAGTCTCAATACCCCGCGGGGCGCGCTGCTCGTGTCCACGCCGGAAGCGACGGCCGTTGACCTTGTCGGCTATCAGCACCACGCGGGCGGCCTCGACCAGGTCGCGACCGTGCTGGCGGAGCTCGCGGAGAAGATCGACCCGGAAAAGCTCGCCGCCGCCGCCGCCACCGCCGCCCTCCCATGGGCGCAGCGCCTTGGTTACCTGCTCGAGCAGGTCGGCGCGGGCGAAAAGCTCGGTCCGATGAAGGCGTATGTGCGCGCGCGCGCGCACGAATCTGCTCCGCTCCTTCCGAGCGCGCCGAAGCCCGGCGGCGCGCGCGCGCAGAAGCCCGCCCGCAACGAGGACTGGAAGCTGTACATCAATGTGGCCGTGGAGTCCAACCTGTGATCCCGCGCGACTACATCACTGAGTGGCGCGCGCGGGCGCCGTGGGTTCAGGACTTCCAAGTGGAACAGTGTCGTCGCGCTGGTTCAACGGCGCGTGCGAGATTCAGACCTACGAATTGGACGAATTACTGGCGACCAAAATGCGCGCGCTCTATCAGCGCAAGGCAGGGCGGGATTTATTCGATCTCGCGATCGCTCTGACGGACGGGAAGGCGGATCCTGAGCGGATTGTCAATGCATTCGTTCGCTACATGGAGCACGAGGAGCACAAGATCACCCGCGCCCTGTTCGAGGAGAACTTCGCGCTGAAGATGAAGGACCCGGCGTTCCTCGCCGACATCAGTCCGCTGCTCTCTGACGGATACAAATGGGATCCTGAAGCCGAAGCGCCGCTGGTTTCGACGCGGCTGATCGAGCGGCTCCCTGGCGATTCCTGGAGGGGCGGCGCGTAGCTGCCGCCGCGCATCTCGTCACGCTGCTGATCGAATCGGAGTCCAAAAAGCCGCCTAACTGCTAGAATCCGGCGAGTATGAAATCCACGCAGTTGCGGTGGGGGCGCGTATTGGTCGGAGGGTTCCTGGCGGAGTTGCTCGTCTTCGCCATCGTCTTTCCAGTGCTCTACCTATTTGGGCAACGAGCCTTTCTGGCGTCCATTCTTATCGCCTCTGCAGTGATGCCGTTCATCTTTGCGGTATGGGTGGGCAGGCGCATCGAGTCGCGCTTCGTACTCCATGGAGCGCTCGTGGGTCTTGTCGCTGCGCTGATCTACATGGGCTTAGCGTGGGGTCAGCCACAGCCGCTGCTGTACAAGATCGCTCATGGACTCAAGGTCGTAGGTGGCATGGCTGGCGGCGTAGTGGCGTCGCGCCGGAAACCAGCAGACAGACTCGTCATGCAGACCTAGCCTCTAGCGCTACTTCTTTGTTAAGTCCAACACGTCGTACGAGACGATCAAGCGGTAGCCGCGCCTGTGCCGGCACCTGGGACACGCAAAGCCATCCGGCCAGCGACACGCCGCCAAGTAGTCCTGACAGGCCTGGTCGGTGGCAAATTGACGCTGGAACTCGCGGATATTCTTCGGAAACGTCGGGCACGCCACCCGCGTACACTACCCAATGTGGCGTGCTGAAACAACCGGATAAGCAAGAGCAATCTAACCGCGGCGGCCTTCACTCGCAGCGTAAGGCCACGATCGGATCTACGCTCGCCGCTCGCCGGGCGGGGACGAGGGCGGCACACGCAGCAAGACCGCAGATTGTGAAATCCACCACAACGTAGATAGCGGGATCGTGAGGCTGAATCGAGAACAACAGTCCACTCACCAGCGTCGAGAGCATCCACGCCGCGAGCGTGCCCGCCGCCAGACCGGCAAACACGTACTTCGCCGTGAGCGCGAGAACCGAGCCCACGATCACGGCTCGTCGTGCTCCGAGGGCCACCCGGATGCCGATCTCGCGCGTCCGCTGCGCTACGAGGTAGGCCAGCACGCCGTAAACACCGACCCCCGCTACCAGGGCGCCAACCAGTCCAAACAAGCCGAGTAGACGCATGTTGACGCGGCGTTCGGCCACGAGCTCGCTAAAATAGTGCTCGAGCGGCTGGACGTCGATGTGCACCGGCGCCACCGCGCCGGCTGGATACTCCTTCGAGATCACCCGGCCGATCACGGGCAGAACGCTCGTGGCCCCTGGCGCCGTTCTCACAATCAGCGTCGCGGCCGATTCTCTCGTCTGCACGATCGGGATGAAGGCTTGCGGTCGTGTCGGCTCTTCGGGCCCGTCATAGCGAATGTCGCCGACGATACCGACGACGGTCCGAACGCCATATTGCCGCCAGTGCATCGTCTGTCCGAGCGCGTTGCCGGCGAAGAACCGGCGCGCCGCCAGCTCATTTAAGACGATCACCTGCTGGCCGGTGTCGACGTCAGCATCGGAGAATACGCGGCCGTCCCGCACGGGTATCCGCAGCACGCGAAAGTAATCCGGCGACACCTGGTTCAGTGCAATATCGCCATCGGCGACGCCGCCGGGAATCGAGAAGTCCTCTGTCTGAAGGTCGCCGCGCAAGGGCAAGCCGTTGCCGGCCAGTGCCGCCACCTCGACGCCAGGAATCGCGCGGACGCGCTCGAGCGCACGGAGCAGTGGCGCCTGGCCAGGATTGACATCTGTTGGGCGGACCAGCGGACGCAGGCGCAGCGCGAGGACGTTGTGGTAGTCGAGTCCGAGCTCGATGCTCGTGACACGGACGAAACTCGTGACGAACAGCGCGGCCCCGACGAGCAGTATGGCAGCGAGCGCCCGACACGCCCATCGTCACCGCGAGCACGCGCGCGTCGATCGCGACGTCGGCGGCGCGCGGAAGATCCGAGGGCAACGAGGAGCGCAGATAGCCAACCGACATCCACGCCACAGCGGCGCCGAGCGTGGCCCCGGTCGTCGAGAGGACCAGGCCTTCGACCATCAATACTCTAGCCAAAGCCGCTCTCGAGGCGCCAAGGGCCGCACGAACGGCGAGCTCCTGCCGCCGGGCCCATCCGCGCGCGAGCATCAGATTGGCGAGATTGACGGTAGCGATGAGCAGCACGCAGCCGACAGAGCCAAGCAGCATGAGCATCCAGCTCCGGACGCCGCGTGTCACAGAGGCGTGCAGAGACTCGACTCGCGCGACTCGTCCGGCGACCCATCGCGGGTGTTCGATGGCGAGCTCCGTCATGATGCCGTTCATCCGTGATTGCGCATGGTCAATGGAGACACCGTCGCGCAGCCGGGCGACCGCGCGGAGGTAATAGCCAAATTCGTTGCCGCGGACGCGCGAGTCCGGCGGGGGGACGAACGGTATCCATACCTGGACGGCCTCGGCTGTGTCGTCGGGATCGCGGAAATCCGGCGGCATCACGCCGACGATGTCGAACGCAGCAAGCTGGCCCGGCAACTGCTTGCCGATCACGTTGCGATCGCCGCCGAATCGCCGCAGCCACAGCCGATGGCTGATCAGCGCGACGAGCTGGCGGCCCGGCACTTCGTTCTCGACTGTGAACGGACGTCCGAGCAGCGGCATGCGTCCGAGCACATCAAAGTAATTTGCCGTCACCCATCGCGCAGGCAGCCGCTCAGGGAAGTCTTCGCCGGCTGCCTTGACAGTGATCTCGGTCCACGCGGACGCGGCCAGACCAGCAAACACGTCTTGGCGCTCGCGCCAATCGAAGAACTCCTGCGGCGATACGAGAAGGTCACGTCCTATCGGCCAGAGACTCTGTCTGGTCGGCTCGCTGATCCCGACCAGGCGATCCGGATGGGCATACGGCAGCGGTCGGAGAACGACCGCATCGACGATGCTGAACACCGACGCGCTCGCCGCGACGCTCAGCGTGAGCACTGTCACGACGACGACGCTGAACGACGGTGCCGCAATCAGCGCACGCACGGTGTGCCGGGCATCGCGCCACACGCCGTCGATCCACAGGGACCGGATTTCGAGCACCGCTTCCCGGGTTTGCGCGAGCCCGCCCAAATCGCGCAACGCCGCGCGCCTGGCGTCGCCGGGGGACATCCCTCGCGCGACGTTCGCGGCCATTTCGTGCTCGAGGTGAAACTGCAACTCTTCGTCGAGCTCTGCCGCCGCGCGTGAGCGCCGGAGCAGGCCGCGCAGCCGTGTCACGAGGCGGATGATCATCGCGAATTACTCCCCCTGAAGCACCCGTTTCATCGAGAGGGCGAACTGTTCCCAGCTTAGCGTTTCTGCGTCGAGTCGCCGCCGGCCGGCGGCGGTGAGGGTGTACACGCGAGCCCGGCGATTATTCGCGGACGCGGTCATCTCGGACCGAACGTCACCGTTGACCTCCAGGCGGTGAAGCGCGGGATAGAGCGATCCCTGACTCGCGTGCAAGCCTTCCTTCGACATCTGGCGAATCCGGTTCGAAATCCCCCAGCCATGGTTGGGCCCAAGCGCCAGAATCCGAAGGATCAGCAGGTCGAGGGTGCCTTGCAACAGGTCGGTCTTGGCCATCGACTCCTCTCGAAGGTTGAGAGGAGCGTAACGCACAACCTGTCGGAGGTCAAGAGGTCCTGCGCAGCGACCGTGATGAGAGGGTGGTTCGTATCTGAGCGAGCCTGTGATCATCACAAACGACACCATGGGCTCCCTTGGAACGTCGCGGCAACAGGAATGGCGAACGGCGTCAGCAGCTTCCGCCTGCTCTGGTGTGATGTTCGTGACGGCGCAAGCAACCTGGCCACCACGATCATAGTGTGCAATGACCGCTGGTTAGCTCTGAGTTCGGTCTCCTTGGGTGACAGTGTTGCCCCTGACAGCCGGCGCCTCGGAGTGCAGCGGCTCGCGGCCCGCGATCTATTGTGGTCCGGCTGCAGGCGAATTCTGACGTCACTCGCGACAAACGCCGCAGTGTCGATCTGGCGTCGGCCGGGTCGGTTTCCTAGGCACTTCGCGACTACCCGGGAGTAATCGCGGCGGAAGCTCGATGCGATGGTTTCAGGCTTGGGTGCGTTACGTCGATCCGCGGGCCAAACATCGTCGCGGTGCTAGGACTGATCGCCACGCGTGATGCGGATTATCATTCCGCTGGACCCGTCAGCCTGCGCGTCTCGGGCGCTACTGCTCAATGGCGGCGTCGGGAGAGGCGGTCATCCAGAGGAGCCGCGGTATGGTGTTTCAGGTCCGAGACGCCCGGGAGTCGGACATCCCCGCGTTGGCCCGGCTGCACGTCCAGACGTTCACAGAAACTCATCGCCGGGGCGTGCCGGGCGGACCGTCGTACGAGTTGAGAGAAGCCCAATGGCGCGACGCCTTCGACCGGCGCGACGGCAGCTGGTTCTGCTTCGTCGTTGAAGACGACCATGGCGAGTTGGTCGGGTTCGCGAAAGGCACACCTCATGATGGCGGCGTGCCCGGCTATGCGGGTGAACTCAACAAGGTCTACCTGCTGCAACGGGTCCAGCGTAAAGGCCTCGGGCGCCGGTTGCTCTGCGCCGTAGCCAGTCGGTTCGTGGAACGCGGCGTGACCTCGATGCTGCTGTTCGGCGATGCGAAGAATGCGTCAAATGGCTTCTACGAAGCATTTGGCGCCGAACGGCTGTATACCGAAAGCGGCGAGTTTCACGGCGGCTACGGCTGGCGCGACTTGAGCAGGCTTGTTGCACGATGTTCATGATCGCCAGGCACCCCGACCTCCCGCCGGCCGTGTCGCTCAGCTGGGGAAGTGGCGCCGCGACCCGTCACGACGCTAAGATGGATTTGGCGCGTGGGGCGCATCCAGTCCGCGGAAAGGGCCATGCCCACCCATCTTCGTTGAATTACCGCGATTCTTCTTTCAGCCTGATCGAGAGCGGACTCCAGGCGCAATTGAAAGGAGATTCGTATGTACCCGAACCCGCAGGAAGCGCTTCCGCTCCCGGCCCACCCGAGTCTCGAACACTACAGAAAGCTCGCCAAGGCTCTCGTGAAGGCGTGCAGATCCGATGATCCGCAGGCGATCCACGTGTGGGCGCTCGAGCGCCTCGGCGTCACGCCGGGTGACAGCCTTATCGAAAGTGTCGAGACGTACGCCCGGACACAGCTCACGAAATCGGCGTGCGCATTGACCTCGGCGCAGTTTGTCGTCGCGAGGGTGCACGGTTTTCTCAGTTGGCCCAAGTTCGCGAAGCATATCGAATCGCTCAGACGCGCCGGTTCGCCCGTGTACGCGTACGAAAAAGCCGTCGAGGCGATCGTCACCGGCGATGCGGACACGCTCGGCCGACTGCTGCGAAGACATCGGTTGCTCGTCCGCGCCCGCTCCACCCGCGAGCATGGCGCGACGCTCTTGCACTACGTCTCCGCGAACGGCGTTGAAGGGTACCGGCAGAAGTCGCCAAAGAATGCCGCGAGGATTGCCAGGATGCTGCTGGAAGCGGGGGCGGATGTGGACGCGACGACGGATGTATACGATGGGAATTGCACGGCGCTCGGACTCGTCGCGACGAGCGGCCCGCCGTTCGTGGCCGGCGTCCAGCACGCTGTCATTGAGGTGCTGCTGGAACACGGTGCCCGCGTGACTCTGCGTGGTTCCGCGGGTCGCAAGGGTCTACTCGTGCACAGCTGCCTCGCAAATGGCCAGCCAGAAGCGGCCAGGTACCTCCTCAGCCGCGGCGCACCCCTCGATTTGCAAAGCGCCGCGGGTCTCGGTCAACTGGACGCCATGAAGCAGCTCCTGCCGCATGCGTCGCGAAAGAACGCCATTGATGCCTTCTTATACGCTGCCGCGTACGGTCAAGCGCCAGTCGTCGAATTCTTCATCGCACACGACGTAGATGTCGATGCGACACTAACGAGCCCGTGGCATGGCGTCGGCCACACGGCGCTTCACGTTGCCGCGTTCCACGGTCAACTCGACGCGGTGAAGACACTCCTCCGCCACGGCGCGCGCATCGACGCGATTGACAAGACCTGGAAAACACCGCCCCTGCTGTGGGCGCTGGCCGGATGGCGGCAGTCGGGCCACACCGGGCAGTACTACGAGGTCGTTGCCGCGCTCGTCGCGGCGGGCGCGCGCGTCACGCCGGACATCGAGCAGTGGAAGACCGTGCAGGCCGATCCAAAGATGTTGGCTGCGCTCAGAGCAATTCCCATTCAGCCGCTCACGTGATTCGGCTGACGCATGCGCGTGAGCGTCCCATCGAGGACCGACCGTTAGTCGCGACAAACGCCGTACTGGCGTCCGAAACCCGTCGGCTCGCTACTGGGCGACAAGGCAGGACCTACCTCAAGCTACAGCCGCGTTGCCCGGGGAGTGGTGTCTCAGATTGAACGTGACTACGAACCTGACTCTGGACCACGGTTCCCCAAGCGTGTGAAACTTCTGACATGGTTCTGTGTCTGTTAAAGAGTCGACAACCTGCAGCACGGGCTTCTGAGGTTTCAACCAGCGGATGGAGGGACTTATGCCGATCAAGCGATCGGCCATGCTGTGGGGACTGAGCGGAGCAGCCGCAGCCCTCGTTGTGGCGGGAGCGGCAGCCCTGATTTGGCAACAAGTGGGTCCCCGCGCCGTCACCGTGACGGTTGGAAAGTTTCCCGAACAGCTGGTCTACGTGCGATCCGGTGACGACATCGTGAATGGCGGCGCGATGTTTACGCCGCCAGCGTATTCATCCAGGAATATCGCCATCATCTGGATTCACGGATGGGGAGCGAATTTCTACGAACCGACATACGTGATGATCGCGAGACGTCTCGCTGAACGAGGCTTGACGACGATCGTTGCCAATACGCGCATGCATGACCTGGGCAACGTCGCGGGATGGCGGGGAGATAAGAGGATCCGCGGCGGTGGCTATTGGGGCGTGGCCAGTGAGCAGGCGCGAGACATCGCCGCCTGGATCGACTTCGCAGAGAGTCACGGATTCAAGGATGTGGTCCTGGTTGGGCACAGCGCCGGCTGGGCAGCGGTCAGTACATACCAGGCAGAGAAGCAGGATGCCCGCGTCGTCGGCGTCGTTGTGGCTTCCCCCTCGATCCAGCCAGGTACCGGGCCGACGGATCCGGATCAGATCGCACAAGCGACTCGCATGTTGGCCGATGGCCGCGGGGACGACCTGGTGCGTGATCCCAAACGCTCCTTCCCCTCGTTCATCAGCGCGGCGACGATGATGGATATCGTCAACTCACCTCCGGAATTGAAGGACTTCTTCGGCACCAGGTCAGGGACTCGAAACCCCGGCATCACGCGCATCCGTTGTCCGCTCCTCGCCTTCTTCGGCACGAGAGGCGACGTCGGAGGCGAGAAGGACCTGCAGTTGCTCAAGTCCTTCATCGCGTATCAGGCGAGCGGGCCCAGTCGCGTCGACACGGCCATCATTGGGAAGGCCGATCACATGTACACCGGCGAAGAAGCCGCGGTCGCCCGGACGATCGGCGAGTGGATCAACAGCGTCGTCCTTCCACAGTCAGCCGGTCGAGGTACTCCGATCAGGAAGTAGGAAATTCGAGGCAACGACCGGAATCGGGACGGAGGCCCAAACCCGCGAGTAACGCCGCAGCGACGAACTTGCCGACGACCGTACGGCGGGATGGCCGGGGGCGCACGCGAGTCTGACGCGGCGAGGACCCTGAGCTCGCGCAGACCGAGCCGTTCGCGTAGGCTGAGTGCAGGAGTGTGACCATGTCGTTCGTTGATGTCGACAAGCTGAAGGTGACCGAACGCCTGCCGGGTTGGCGAGGGCGATACTTCCATGCCGTCAACATGACCGTCGCGCACTACGAATTCACTCGCGGCGCCTCGATTCATGAGCATCACCATCCGCAGGAGGAGTTGTACGAGGTGCTCGAAGGCGAACTCGAGCTCACGGTCGACGGCGTCACGCAGGCCGCTCGACCTGGCGTGGCCGCGATCGTGCCGAGCAACGCGCGGCACTCGGTCTGGGCGCTGACGGATGGGCGGGCCATCATCGTCGACTCCCCGGCGAGGCCAGAGTTCGGCTAACCCACGTGTAACGCCGTTCCGCTTATCCACAAGCTCTGATTGCAGGCTTCGGACGCCAAAACCCGGCGTTCGACCGGACCGTAGAATCGAACCCCGCCGCCCTCTGTCCGAGCTTGGAGTGCGCGCTATCGCAGTGTGAAGGTCAGCTCCACGCTGACCCACACCGAGACCGGATGGCCGTCGCGCGTGCCCGGCTTGAAACGCCACTGCGTGACGGCGAAGAGCGCCTCCTGATCGAGGCCGAGGCTTGCGTCGAGCGAGCGCGTGATACGGATGCGCGACGGATCCACCGATCCATCGGGCAGCACGACCGCCTGCATCTCGACGACGCCCTGGATCTTGGCGCGCATCGCGTCGCCGGTGTAGTTCGGCCTGACTTCCTTGATCAACTGCGGCGGGGTCACGCCGTTGCCCGGGTTGAACACGTCGCCGCCGAACCCTCCCAGGCGGCCGGGACCCAGACCGGGGCCGTCGCCGGGGCTACTCCCGGGACCACGCCCGCCGCCGCTCGATCCTCTGCCCGGTGACACGCTGATTTCCGTCATCGATCCCGGCAGCATCTGCACCGCCTGCGCCATGACCACGGGAATCTTCAGGTCAGGAGGCGGCGTCGTGTCCGCCGGATTCGTAACCGGCATCAGTCGCGTGGGTTTCGTGGCGATGAACTCCGCTCGAGGCGGCGGATCGGGCGTGTTGGCGCCACCGCCGCCGCCGCCCCCCGGGCCGCGTTGGTCGAGGAACATCAACGGGCCGCTGGCGGCGTTGATGGTCTGCACGACCTGTTTCACGTGGGTGGCGGCATAGAGCAGGAGCCCGACTACGATTGCGTGCGCGGCAATCGAGAGGCCCGTTCCTTCCCACCAGCGGCTGCCCATCTGCCGGGGCGCCGGCATTTCTCCGACCAGCAGGTGCGCGTTGGGGCTCGCCCATCCGAAGTCTCTGGGGGGCATGGGGTTTGGACGGCCGAGCGTCCGGTTTGGCCGCCGCAGTGAAACGTTTCGAGACGGTCCGCGCGCCCTCGGGGTCAGGTCGCGAGCAAGGCCGTTCTGGCGAGGTGGCACTTCCCCTCCCGGCCCGTCGCCACTGCTCGACTATGACGCGCCCGCGCCTCGGCGCGCGCGTTGACCGGCGTCGTTGCTTCGCGAATTTGCGCCTCGACGCCACGCAGCGCCTGTTCTGCCGACGCGATGGTCATTTCCTCGGCGGCCGTCCTCGCGGCCGTCGGCGCGGTCGCCGGTTCGATGCCGGCGTACCGCGCGTCGCGCGTCGACCCGGCAGAAGTCCTTCGCAACAGTTGAATAGGGCTGTGGCCGCTGCGATTCGGCGCGTGGAGGCTGGCGCAGTGCCTGACTCGCCTCTCGTCGCTAACTCCTTGGCGACCAAACCGATCCGCCCTCGGAAATTACCCCAGGTAACGGTAGGACTCTATCGGGAGTGACTCGGCGCGCAGGTGTGTGCATGAGCGATGAGGCGGGGCCGCCGAGTCACTCCCGATAGAGTCGTTTGAACGAAGCCGCTGGCGTTTGCGGCGGACGCGGTCGATCAGTATGGGCGTTGAATCGTACGAAGGCAGGTACGGGCGCGTTGATGTGTGGTGGCTCCCGGTGCCCGGTTGCTGGTGGCGAGTGCCCAGATGCGACGGCGGACAGAGTGAGGCGCGATGATCGCGGCCGCGATGTCGGCTTCGAGGGACCGCAGGCACACGTCTCCTGATCGGACGTGGGCACGGCGGTTCGAAGGCGCTGACGGTGTGTCGCGTTCATGAAGAGTCAAGCGCGAGTCCCTCGATCCAGACCTGCACGGTGAGTTGGCGCACGGTGAGTCGTTCGATGGCGACCATCACCCCAACGCAGGTCGGACACGGCGGCAAGGACACACGGGTGGACGTGTGGTCGACGGAGGCCGCCGGGACCGGCTCGGGATTCGCACCGAGCGCGTGCCGGCACCGTGGGCGTTGACGACCTTCGGCTTTACCGAGCGTCAGGCTGCGTTCCTGGTCACCGTCGCGCTGCATGGCGGCTACTGCCTGCGTCGGCAGTACGCCGCGTTCGCGGGCGTGGGGTACGGCAAGAACGTCCGTGACTTTCTAGATCACCTGGTGGCACGGCGCGTCGCGGCCCGGATCACCTACCGCGCCGACCGTGGACACATCTACCACCTCTTCGCGCGTCCGATCTACGCGGCGCTGCAGCAGGACGACAACCGCAACCGCCGCCACGCCAGTCCTGCGCTCATCGCCCGAAAACTCATGCTCCTCGACTATGTCCTCTCGCACAGAGACGCCCGCTGGTATGCGACCGAACGTGAGAAGGTTGACTTCTTTGAGGCGCCAAACTCATTCAGACCAAGCTTGACCGCTTGGACGAGGCGTTCCTGTTCGAGCGCTCGATCGACATCGACACGTACGATCGCCACGCTGAGAAACTGCGCGAGCAGCTCACGCTCGTACGGATCGACCGACACTCCCGCCAACTCGAAGAACTCGACGTGGAAGGCATTCGCAGACAGGCCCGTCTTCGCGCTTCGCGCTCCGGCGGGCAACCTTCGCCTGCATTCATGAGCGAAGGTTGGTGGACCTGACCGGGATCGAACCGGTGACCTCCTGAATGCCATTCAGGCGCGCTCCCAACTGCGCTACAGGCCCATTCGGGGAAAGGCGAACACGAGAATACCCATCACGCGCGTGACCACATTGAGGCCGATCGGCCCCAAGCGGCGCGCGATCGGACCGGCCGATCGAAAGGTCAGCCACATCACGATCGCCACGCACCCGCAGACGCCGCTGATGACGGCCAGATCGCGCGGTGTCGTGAACGTCGTCGCCTGAACGACAACGGTGGTGATCGAGCCGGCGCCCACCGTGCCCGGGATGGCCAGCGGCACGACGGCCAGCGTCTTCCAGTGCTCTTCCGGCACTTCTTCGGCCGACACTTGCTCGGCCGGCGTGAGCTTGACCTCCTCGACCGTCACCATCCGGAGCCCATAGAGGAGCAGGATCAATCCGCCCGCCGCCTGCAGCATGGGCACGCTGATGCCGAGGATCTGCAGGAGCGGCCGCCCCATCCAGGCGCAGACGAGCAGGACGACGAGAACCGCGAAGGCGCTCTGGTTCGCCATGCGCCGCTGGATGCCGGTCCCAAAGCGGCCCGCCATCGTGGCAAACAGCACCGCCGAGCTGATCGGGTTCACGATGGCGAGCAGCGTGGTCGTGAAGAGGACGACGTCCCGAAGGTGCACGGGCTTGAGTATCGTCTATTGAACGGGATTGACCCCAAAAAGCCGGATGTAGTCGTCGGCGGTGTCCACATCTTCCACGACACCAGGATCGTCCACCTCGACGTCATCGACAATGGCGGCGCGCACGACCGCCTTGGCGCCGGCGGCGGGATCGGCCCGGCGCAGCGCCTCGAAAACAGCGCGTTTGAAGATGACGGGATGGCCGTGCCGGCCGTGATACACGGCACGGACGACGTTCGCGCCGGACAGCGGCGCGCGCCCGATCAACGCCCTGACCGTCGCGGCCTGGATCAGTGGGACGTCGACGAGCGTCACGAGGACGGCATCGACGCCTGGACGATCGACGACGTCCAGACCCGTGATGAGGGACGACAACTGTCCGGCGTCGGCACCGGGATTCACAATCGCCCGGCCGAATGCCGCGGATTCGACCTCTTCTCTGACGGAATCGGCGTCCTGTCGAATCACCACGACCGCATCCTGAACACCGCCGCGCTGCAGCGTTTCGAGGATGCGCCGGACGAACGAGCGGTCCCCGGCGCGAAGGAGGGCCTTCGGACGTCCCATCCGCGAAGACGCGCCGGCGGCCATCACAATCGCGGCAATCACTTGCGTCCGCCGCTGCGGCCGGCCGGCAGGCGGGCGACGACGGCGCGCACCCATTCTTCGCGTTCCTCGGAGCCCGGCTCGGGGGCGGCCAGCAGCAGCGCCGTGAGCGGGTCCGCCGGTTCGCCCGCGACGTGGGCTAGACGGACGAACGGCACATCCGGATCGACCGCCGCCGTACTCGCGGGCGCGGTCCATCGAATCGCGGCCACCGATGCCAGTGCGTACAAGGCATTGGCCGCCAGCGCCACGCCGCGATCAGTTCTCAGCGACGGCAGGTCGACGGCGACGCGCAGCTGCGGTCTTTCGGGACCCGGGTCGCGCAGCCGGGCGAACGCTTGCCGGACCGCGGCGGCGGCGTCCTTGCGCAGCCGGCCATCCGCGCCGACGAGCTTTCCGGGGTTGCTCGCATAGGACTCGTCGAACTTGTCCTTCAGGAATTCATAGATCCACGTACGCGGCGCCAGCGCCGCCGGGGCGTCCGCCAGAAACGCAAACTCGTTAGCGTCCACCAGCACCGCCGGGTTCTCGTAGCCGGCTTCGAGCACGAAGATCTCCTTGCCGAGATCGCGCGCCAGCGCCAGCAGGCGCACGGTCGCCACGATCGCGGCGTGACCGCGGTCGGGGTAGCCGCCATTGGAGTACAGCGACAGGCCTACGGCATCCGCGTTCGCGATCCACGAGGGCAGATCGAACGCCGCCACGCTCGTTCGATGGCAGGGGGACGAGGTCGATCGCCAGGAACGACGTCCCGTACTCGCGATTCACCGCGCCGATGTCCTGCAGGTGCGCGACGAGCCACCGGTGCCACAACCGGCGAGCCTCCGGCGTGTACTGCGTCAGTTCGTAGCGATCCGTGCGGTTGTCGTATTCCAGAAAGCCGCCGCGCTCGGAAGCAAAGGGCTCGACGAACGGGCCGATGGTGAATCCAATGAGATTCGGCAGCCGGCCATAGCGAACGGCGTAGTACCGCGTCTCCTCTTCCATCCATTCGGTATACCCCCGCCGCCCGGCGGTCGTCAGGAAGTACTCCACCGTTGCGCGTCCGTCGGGCAGCCGTCCTGGCTCGGAGAGAATCCGTCCATACAGATAGTTCTCGCGCTGCCCCTTGGCGTCGGGCGGGTAGGCGGCGTCGATCCTGGCGAAGATGATTTGCAGGTGCAGACGGCCGGCATCGCCGACGATCGCATCGAGCATGCGGAGCGCGGTCGGGTTCTCCCAGACGTGCGCCGGCGGGACGACGCTGATCACTCCAGCACCCTGGACCGCCGCCACCTTGACGATGGCGCGCGCCTCCGCCTCATTCTGGAGGCAGTCGAAATGGACGACGAACCCCGGTGTGGGCGCGGCGTGTGCGTCCGCCGCCGCTAGGGCACACGTCAGGGCCAGCGCGAGGATCGGAAGCCGGAAGAGCATGAATCAGGGAACGGGCTTCGACCGGCCGGTCAGGATGCTGATGGCTGCCGTCGCCGTCAGGCGCGCGCCGTTCTGATCGAGCCGGGAGATGGTCCGGCCGAGGCTGCCCGACACCGTGATCGCAGGCGTCAGCATCACTTGCAGGCCGCCGGCGGCGTCGGTCCGGAACGGGCTGAGGTCGACGAGGTCGCTGGTGCGCGGTGGGTGCGTCGTGTGCGAGTAGCTCACGGTGCCCAGCACCGTGACGCGGGGCGTCAGCGCTCGCTCCAGGGCGCCACCGACCGTGACCGCCCCGCGCGAGAAATAACCCGCGGTCCCATACGCACGGAACTGGTCACGATCGATCTCGATACTGATCGGCAACGCGACATTCGCGCGTGACAGGCCCAGCGTCGTGTCCGAGACGGCGTTCTGGCTGAGGACTTCCAGCGTCGGCGAGATCGACACGCCAACCCGATGGGTATGGGGATCGATCAGCCGCACCTTCGCGACGAAATAGGAATCGCCGAGACCGGAGCTTCGGAACCCGTCTGAGTAGGCGGCGCGGTAGTACGGCAGACTGGCGCTGAGCTGCAACCCTCGCACGATACCGATCGAGACGTCAACGGCGGGGGCGTCGGATTCTCCGCCGTCGAGCGCGCTCCATCGTCCCACCGACAGTCCAATGCCGACACGCCCGGGATCGAGGGTGTCCGCGTCGTCCAGCCACGACGCCAGGACCGCACGGACGGGCAGCGCGGTGCGCCCGGCCGTGGCTGTCTTGGTCGGGTTCCTCGGCCGGCGCGGCGATCGTCGATTCGGATTCTGGGCGAATGCGGGCGCCGTCAAGGTCAGTGCGCACATGGTGGCGAGCACGAGTCTGGATATCTGCATCAGTGGCCTCGCATATGTCCGAGTCGGCGCAAACGGATGCCACCGTAGACGAGGATGAGCATCAGAACCGCCGCCGTGCCAAATGCCACGATAAGCGATGACGAGATGACGCTGACGAGATCGAGCACGAGCCCGCCCGGGCTCGATCCGCTGATCTCGACGCGGTGGCGCCCCTTGGGCATCAGGACGACTACTCCACGATCCTGCAGCTCGGTGACGTCGGAGTCCGCCACGTCGTCGATCAGGACCTGTTTGGGTTGCCGCCCGAGCAGGGCCAGCGCGCGTCCGTCCGACACGTATTCGAACCGCACGTTCCCGTGCGTCGCCTCGGCGGCATCCACCGTCGCGTTCACGAGGAGGAGCTGAGGGCTGAGCGCACTGAGATCGAACAGCCGCAGCCACGGACGGTAGGTGGACAGAACATGCGAGCCGGGAGGCAGCAGGACAGAACCGCTTCGCCAGAACGGCCATGTTTCGCCGTCGACGTAGAAATCGTGGAGCCGGCCGGGCACCGGGATTTCGACGGAGTCCGGACCCTCGACCGTCCACGCG
>WNFI01033737.1_pt2 | contig 28155 bp, 22 predicted proteins | sample 5400471 | NCBI WGS metagenome assembly WNFI01 (sample SAMN13153348, study PRJNA577476) | soil metagenome | isolation source: 100 cm saprolite on Douglas fir-dominated hillslope | place: USA:California | collected 2013-09-17
TCCAGCAACGGTCCGGAGATACGTCCGCGATACTTCTGCACCTGGGCCGGACTACATCGGCACTCTCTTTTCACATTGCCATAGTGACCGCACGGACAGGGATTCATCGCCGCAATCAACATAAACGCGGCCGGAAAAGTGAGTGAACCGGCCGCCCTCGAGATGGTAACCTTGCCATCCTCTAGCGGCTGCCGCATCACTTCCAGTGTCGACCGATGAAACTCCGGTAACTCATCCAGGAAAAGAACACCATTGTGTGCCAGGCTCACTTCTCCTGGTGTCGGATGCATCGAACCGCCGAGAAGACCAGCATCGGAGATGGTATGATGGGGCGATCGGAATGGGCGCGTCGTAATGAACTGCCGATCACCATTCAATTGTCCGCAAATACTATGAATCTTGGTCGTCTCGATCGCTTCCTCCAAACCGATTGGCGGCAGGATCGATGGAATACGCTTGGCAATCATCGACTTGCCCGAGCCAGGCGGTCCAATCATCAACAGATTGTGACTTCCCGCCGCAGCCACTTCGACCGCTCTTCTGACATGGTATTGGCCCTTCACTTCGGAGAAGTCCGACTCATCACGGATTTTGTGAGCCGTCCAGGGCTGCGTTGCCACCGCAGTTAACTCTTTGTCCCCGCGCAAGAATTGTACTACCTCGGACAGGCTGGTCGCGCCAAAGACTGATAATCCATCCACTACTGCCGCTTCGGCAGCATTTTGATGCGGCACAATCAGCCGTTCTCGGCGCCGTTTGCGCGCTTCTAGCGCGACCGCCAACGTTCCTCTGACCGGACGCAGCTCACCGGAAAGAGCAAGCTCTCCACAGATATAACAGTGATCCAATTCCGGGATTCGGTTCTGCTCATTCAATTGCAACATTGCCAGCGCAATCGGCAGATCAAAGCTCGGTCCCTCTTTCCGCACCGTGGCCGGAGCCAGATTAATGGTAATTTTCCCTCGGGGCCGCCGCATCGCGCTGTTGCTCAGCGCGCTCAGGACCCGATCTCGGCTCTCTTTTACCGCCGTATCCGGCAAACCCACTACGCTGATCCTTCCCTCGGGCCCCCAGCCGGCGTGCACCTCAATCTCGACCTCGAAGGCATCGACCCCGACGACCGCTGCAGAATAAACCTTCGATGGCATAACAGTTCTAGAAACTGTTCGTTTATCGCAACATTTGCAAGCAATGTTTTAATCATCGCGGGAGGCGTCGCAGCCCGTCTGCCCCAGATCCCGTATAAGAGTTCCAGTGACGACTCCTTGCGATTCATTGAATGAAAATAAGCAGTCAAAGGGTTTCTAGAAAGGTCGCATCTAAATCGTCGATTACGTTTTCTTTGAAAGTGTTGAATATATTCATTATTCATTTAGACGCGACCCTAATGGCTAACTGGTTTAGGCGTGGTTTTCGCTCGGTCTTCACCGAGTCAAGAGCTCGTTAGGATGTCGAAGATCTAGTTTCCGGGCGAGCCTTCGTCACAGGCTGCGGCAAGACCCCGAAAATTGCGAACGACGTGTCCACCGTTTTCCTTCACTCCTTCGGCGCTAACTGAGCTAACAAACCGGCAAAGCGTAAATCCGTACGAAGCGGGTCCCAAGCGGGATCCAGCTTAAGTTCTCCATAATGCACCCCACCAGGAGTCTTGACGGAGATAGTTAGCTCTTGGAAAGCTAGATCGGGCTCGTTCGTCCAGGCATAGACTAGGGCCAGTCTAGATACGAGAGGAGGACCTTCCACGGCATCTTTGAGAATGGGTAGCATCTCCGCAGCGGTCCTTGCCTCCCGAATTGCCCCCTGTTTGCGACCTAGTGCAGCATCGATTAAGCCGAGCACGCTCATTAGGCCTGGATCGTCAGGCTGGACCTCGGCTTTTTGCTTCAGCTGGTCACGCGCCGACCCGAACCGCCCTCCCTTTATTGGATGCCCTCTCTCAAGCGCTTGGTGGAAGGCGCAACTTGCGTTGAGCCAGGGGGAACTAAACAGTCCCCCTTATTTGAAGCTACACCGAAAGGGTTTCTGCCAGACGTTTTGAAAGAAGACGAACGCATCACCCTTTCACATCGTGCAACCACGTGTTTCGTCTGACAGTCACTCCAGTAAAGCGTTGCGGTCGGTTACTTAGTCCCGATCAAGCCATCACTTAGCCGGTGTTGCAAAAACCAGGAATAAAGTTCCTGGTTCTCATAGACATCGAGAATGTCGTGTCCCCGATCCGGTAGGACGCTGAATCGGATGTCGTTGCCGACAGCCTTCAAGACATTGACCATTTCTTCCGCTTCAGAAATAGGAGCGATCTCATCCTTTGCACCATGGAACGCCCAGATGGGCATATTTTTCAATCGGGACGCCCAAGCTGTAATGAGGAACAGCCCACTCATCGGAGCGATTGCAGCGAATTTTTCCGGGTGTTTGTACGCGAGATACCACGAGCCGCGTCCGCCCATGCTATGACCAGTTAGGTAAACTCTTCGTGGATCTACGCAATAGCTCTTCTTCACCTCGTCGAGCAATGCGACAAGTGCCTCCGAGTCGGTCCAGTACTCCCCTTCAGGGCATTGAGGAGATAGCACGATGAACGGGAAAGATTTGTTCTTTTCGACGATCGCTGGCAACCCGTATCCAGGCTCCCGTAATTTTTCGATATCGTTTCCACGGCGCGAGCCACCGTGGAGATACATGATCAGGGGCCACTTTTGATCTGTGTTGTACCCTTCAGGAAGGAAAAGCAGATAATTCATCTGCACCTGTCGAGTAACCGTTCCTTGGAATTCCTCCGGATGCTGGCCTGAAACAGTTTGAGAAAAAGAAGGTCCCGGCACATCGCACGATGAGAGCGGGCCGCCGTTCAATCATCGCATTCCATATTTGGCGAACCTCGTCATAACTCGAGTCACTCGGTAGAACGATCTGGCCCTTCACTTTGCTCTTAAAATTATCGGTTATTTTTTGGGATAGATTTATCATGCCTTTTTCGTTTCGATTTTCCGCAGCAGTGCTGCGGTGCTTGAGTGCATCGGTACAAGACGTGTCGGCGTGAGCCGGCGTTTCGCGCTGATATTTAGGTTAAAGGATTACTTGTTCGGAGGTACCAGCGAGGTCATGCACGCAGAGACTATGAAGTTCGAGGTAAATAGACTTCAGGATTTTAGAGACAGGCCTTAACTGCAGTATCCGGCAAACCAACTACGGCAATCCTTCCCTCAGGTCCCCCACCCGGCGTACACTTCAATCTCAACCTCGGAATCATCCACCCTCACTACCGCTGCAGAATAGACCTTCGATAGCATAACAGTTCGAGAAAATGTTCATCTGTTAGAACATTTACAAGAATCGCTGCGAAGGGAGAAACTGAGACGGGTGTCAGAGCCCATGCGTTAGAGAATGTTCCTTTGCTTATACGGTCTCGCAGGAATCAGCGCTACATTCATGCATATCCCGTCCCAAGGCATGCCGAAAAACTTCGAGAAACGCCTGCGGATCTTGAGCCCCTGCCAGGGCAGGAACGCCATTAACGACAAAGAAAGGAACTCCCTGTAGGCCGAGCCTGAGACCTTTAGTCGCCTCTTCGGATACTTCCTTCGTGCCTGCATCGCTATCCAGAAACGCACGGGCTTCGGTTTTCGGAAGGCCGGTTTCGGAGGCAATTTCGGCCAGGACGTCATGCCGACCGACGTCGCGACCGTCCGTGAAATAGGCCCTGAAGAGTGCCTCCGCAAGAGGGTCCTCTTTTTTCCGCTGTTCAGCCCACCACAAGAGCCGATGTCCGGACAATGTATTGGGTGTCATGAGGACCTTGTCGTAATTAAATTCAACTCCGAGACTCTTGCCGGTTGCGGCCACTTCGGCGTCCATGGCCAAGGATCGTTCCCAGCTGCCAAACTTTTTCGTCCGGTAAGTCTTGCGGTTCATGCCAGCAACCGGCATATCGGGATTGAGTTGGAACGGACGCCAGACGATCTTGGGCGTGAACTCCTGGCCGAGCAGTTTGAGGCCGGCTTGCATCCGCCGTTTGCCGATGTAGCACCAAGGGCAGATGAGGTCCGAGTAGATTTCGATATTCAGTGTGTTCATAAAATGCAGAGATTTTGGTTAAGAAAATTGTGAGCGATTACCCAGGGCCTTACCGCCTCGTTCGAGACGCCTCCCCAGCGAAAGCTGATCCGGCTCCCATTCCTTGAGCGCAGCATCAATATCATTTGGATAATCTTTTAGGGCTCGTCCGAGCGCCAGGGCGTTTGCGCCCGCCTTGGCTGTGCTTGCCGCCGTATGAGGGCGGGGAATGAAGGCAGCATCGCCCAAAAGAATTACCCGTCCCTGAACCATGCGAGGGACGGCCAGATCGAGGATCGGCTGAAGGAAGGGTGTTTCCGTGGCTCGCCACAACTCCAGGAATTGAGGACAGAAAACTTTCTCTGCGATGGCGTTCTGCTTCTTGAGCCATTCGTCGCGCACCTGACCCGGAGGCAGGGCAAAATCATGCTCCCGACCGTCCATGCCGGTCATCAGTTTTGAAAGTTCGTTCTCCGGTACGTTCCAATACCAGACCCAGTTGATGCGGCGCTCGCCCGGTTCGGTTTCACCCTCTGCTCCGGGAATGAGATAACAGAGTATGTGACTATGTTCCATTTGCTGGAATGTAAAATGATCGACGAAGGTCTTGGTCAGGAGTGAACTCGCCGAGCTTTCGGGAACAACACCCCGCCAAGCGACATAGCCTGCATACTGAGGTTTGACCTCGGGCATCAAGTGCTGACGAACAAAGGAACGAGAGCCGTCGGCGCCCACCAGGATGTCGGCATGGACGGGATTTACTCCATCAAAATGGGCGATCACGCCGTCCTTGCTTTGGGAAAGGTAATTGAGCGTATGCCCTTCGTGATAGCGTTCGTTTGGGAACGCGCCTCGCAACGCCCGATAGATGAGACCCCACGAAGTCATCAGTTGGGGCATCTTCTGGTAGTTATCTGGTGTGCCCTCGCGACCGAGAAATTGCCGGTATTTCAACCAGACCCCGGTTTGCTCCGGTTTTAGTCCGCCGTATTGGGTGAGGAAAGTTTCCGTCTCGGCCTGCATGACGATACCAGCGCCCCGATCATCCAGGACCTTTGGCGACCGCTCGTAGATATCGACATCGATCCCAGCGGCCTCCAGGACGATTCCCGTCATAAGTCCCCCCAGTGATCCTCCTGCGATAATGGTCTTGTTGGTTATGGTTTTGATTGGATATTTCACGTTGCCATGTAGGATGCATATTGCAAGTAGGCACAATTATTACCCCTAGTATCTTAAAAGATACCATCCTCTATGCTCATAGGCTGGCATGACTAAATTTTATGAAAACGAAAGCGAAAGAAAGCCCCCGAAAGCGCAGCAAATATGGCCGCACGGGCTACTCATCCCCCATTGATGCCACCCTCGAGGTCATCGGCGGAAAGTACAAAGTCGCCATTCTTTACCACCTCTGCAAGGGCGCGCAGCGATTCGGGGAACTGCGGCGTCTCGTCCCTCTTGCCACTCAAAGGATGCTGACCAACCAGCTTCGTGAATTGGAACGCGATGCCCTGATTCGTCGCCAGGTCTTCGCCGAGGTGCCACCCAAGGTGGAATACTCGCTAACTTCAGTTGGAAAAACGCTGGCGCCCGTACTGCAGTCGCTATGCGACTGGGGAAAGGCAAGAATTGCCTTTAAGAATGAAGCGTAATCGAAGATCCAATCCTCTTCCTTTCTGAGGTATCAGGCTCTAGTTAAGACACCATCGTTCACCTACTAGCCAAGCGAACTCCGAATTGGGTGATTCCCAGAGAGCCCACGGATCAGCTCGTGGGTCTGTGCTGCGTCAGGAGGAGATTTCTTTCATCTGAGTTACGACGAGCTAACGCTAATCCCTGCCACCGTCTGGCATGACCCGACGCATGAACTCGTCGAATAGTGGCACCGTGAAGGCCATGTCGCCGTAGGCGGAACTGTAGATCATTCCTTTCTTCATTAAACTGGCGCGGTCCGGGCCGAGCTTAGTGATCTCTACGCCCAGAGCCTCGGCCATAACGCCCGCTGATATGTGATCAAGGTATCCGATTAGCCCCTCCCGTTCAGTGAGGCCAAATTGCAACCAGAAAGATTACTTATGAGATTGATTAAGGGTTCATTGGTCGGTCTGGTTCTGGCCGGCATCCTGGCGCTCGCGCCCACCGCCGCGTTCGCACATGGTGGAGGAGGCGGTGGCCACGGTGGAGGAGGTGGTGGTGGTGGGCATGGTGGAGGCTTCGGCGGTGGCGGTGGCCATTTCGCTGGTGGCGGCGGCCATTTCGCTGGTGGCGGCGGCCATTTCGCTGGTGGTGGCGGCCATTTCGGTGGCGGTGGCCATTTCGCTGGTGGCGGCAGCCATTTCGCTGGTGCTGGCGGCCATTTCGCTGGTGGCGGCAGCCATTTCGCTCATGGCGGCAGTCATTTCGCTGGGTTCACCGGGCATAGTTTTGCCGGCCATAGCTTCGCAGAACATCAAGGAGCGCACTTTGCGCGGCATGAAGATCATTTCCGCGACGGAGGTCATTTCCGGGACAGGGATCATTTCCGGCACGACGGAGATTTCTTTTTTGCAGATGCCTTTGCGTATGATTACCCATACTACGGGTTCGACTATCCGGACTACGGCTATGATGACAACAATGCTGGCGACTATTCCGATGGGCAATCCTCACCAGTCGAAGTGACGCTTTCTCAGGAGACCATTGTTGCCGTGCAGCAAGAGTTGTCTCAACTCGGTTACTATCACGGTCCGATCGATGGCCTAATCGGCCCACAAACGGCAAAAGCGGTTCGCAGATTTCAGTCAGTCGACAAGCTGTCCGTTACCGGTCAAATCGACGGTCCAACATTGAAAGCGCTGCAGATCAGTTAGCCTCGAAGGAAGAACAGGCGCCGAAGGTCTTGGCTCTACCGGCCGGTAAGGAACTATGGAGAACGTTATTATCATCGGCAACGGGTCCGCTGGACTGACGGCCGCCATTTATACGGCAAGAGCAAACCTGGCTCCGCTTGTTTTGGCCGGTCGTGAACCGGGAGGACAGCTTACCACGACGACACTGGTAGAGAATTTTCCAGGATTTCCGGACGGCATTGACGGGCCAGAGTTGATCATGAACATGCAGCGCCAAGCCGATAAATTCGGGGCGAGATTCAAATACGCCGAAGTGACTGAGTTTGAAATTAAAGAAGGCTATTTCAGCCTGAAGGTAGATGAGGAGTGGATTGACGCGAGGGCGGTGATTATTGCTTCCGGAGCGTCCGCCCGATTCTTAGGCTTGGAAAATGAGTCGCAAATGAAAGGTCACGGACTGACTTGCTGCGCGACCTGCGATGGAGCGTTTTACCGCGACGTCCCGGTTGCTTTAGTTGGAGGCGGAGATACCGCAGCCGACGAGGCCCTCTTTCTCACACGCTTTGCCAGCGAGGTATTCTTAATTCACCGGCGGGACACGCTCAGAGCTTCGAAAATTCTTGCTGAAAAAGTCCTCAACCATCCGAAGATCAGAACAGTCTGGAACACGAAAGTAACGAAGTACGTGGCCGATCAGCACGGTGAAATGGAGTCGATCCGTTTAGAAAACACTGTCTCTGGAGAGGTCTCAAAACTGCATGTTAAGTGCGTTTTTATCGCGATCGGTCACGATCCCAATACCAAGCCATTTTTAGGCAAAATCGAAACGGATTCGGCTGGACTTATCGTGCGCCAGAACGGGACCCAAAGAACAAATCTTCCGGGCGTGTTTGCTGCCGGCGATGTCGTCGATCCTCTTTACCGACAGGCAATAACAGCCGCTGGTCAGGGTTGCGCGGCCGCCATTGAAGCAGAGTGGTACCTACGCGACTCGAATTCCACGCCATCGTTCCAAGAGCCACCGCGCCAGCCTGATATCTAGCCTGTGTATAGATAGCAAAAATGACGAATCCATGAATAAGTCAGAAATTGCAAGGCGTATCGAACCGGTCTTTCGCGATGAAGAGCGAAAGAGCAAAAGCAATCGATGGGACGTTATCAACTTCTTTGCGCCAGAGCGATCGGCAAATCAAAACTCGGTTCCTCTTTGTGCACCGTGGCTGGAGCCAAATTGATGGTGATCTTTCCCCGAGGCCGCCGTAGCGCATTGTTACTGAGCGCGCTCAGGACCCGATCTCTGCTCTCAGAAACAAAGGAGCCGAGGCAATCACCTCGGCTTTGTAGTTTCCTCCTGAGAAATTCGGACGTCTCAAAAGACACTGATGCACGTGAGAAATGTGTAAACGACGCTTGTTGCCAGTGTGGTTACAGCGACGAGATTGGCAACGGCATAGATCCGATCAACGCTCTCAAGCCGCTTTGTCGTCATTTTCAGATCATGGATCGGACTGACCTTGGGCAAAAGACTGCTCAACGGTTGAATATGGATCGAGCGGACAGCCTTCTTGGGTTGGAAAAACTTTTCGGCGCTTTTACCGGTCACTTCGATTAGTTTTACAGTTTGCATAAGGGGAATGTGCTTCTGCTGGTCAGACGATCTACCTTGTGCCGCTTGCAAAGATTCCGTTGCATTTGTCATCCCTTCGGAGCTGTTCGGGAAACCGGACATGGCACCCTGGCGATGGAGAACGCCAAAGTCCTTCTCTGAGACGGGAGTTTCCGACGAAGTGATCTCTGGCCCATTCTAACGGCCTCTTATTTGGTGGCCACTGATTGCAGGAATCGCTCGACAGGCGCAGCCCATAAAGTTGGACTCGCGTCATAAATTATGCGGTGTCCGTTATTACTAAACGATGGCAATTCGGAAAACTCGACTTTGAATCTAGAGCGCTTCGCGAAAGCATCGTACATCGCATGGGCCAGCGCTGGATCATAGAGTTTATCGTTCGCAGAGTAGAGCCAAAGTTGCGGCAACCGGTTTCGCTCCCCTAATTTCGCGGCGGCGCCGACCAAGTCGCCGGTAGCCGCTTTTCTTCCACCGGCGAAGTTGATAACGCCTACCACCCCTTTCGGTGGATCCGTCGCCAGCGCCAGGATTCCCCAGGCGCCGGCGGAATTGCCGCCCACGACGACCCTCGCCGGATCGACAAATGACTGTTGCTGCATGTAAGTGACGACGTTGCTAATATCGGAGGCAGTCGCCTTCCCATCCGACACCAAGTCATCGTGCGAACCGTGCATGTGGGAGCCCTCCGCGAAATGTCCTTGCGAACGACCCACGCCCCGCCTCATGGGTATGGCGACGGCATAGCCATGTTCGACAAACCAGATAGCCGCTGCTTTGAGTTCATAAGGAGAGCGTTTCCGCAGAAGGTCGCTATAGTGTGAGCCCGGGAGAGGCAACCCGTGGTTAAGCGTCGCCAGAGGGAATTTGCCGGGTCCGCTGGGTCTGTAAACTAGCGCTTCCAGCAGAAACACCTGGTTATCGGCATGAACTGGCACCCACCGCAATTGTTCATTCCACTTTCCCTGCGGCTGTCCAACGGGACCGGATTGAGGTGAGGCGGTCTGAGCGATGACCGGAGGCAGTTCACAAATCGAAAACCAGCCGCATATCAGACCGAGCCAACGCAGGCTAAGATTCGCACTTCTTAAAGTTCCGTCCAGTTTATCAAGCCGCCTAACACTTATTTGGTGACTCATTTGAGACTCTTACAGTGTGCGGTAGCGCACTGTTGTTGCGCCTACTGCTGAAGCAGCCATGATCAGCACCACGCTAAGCATGAGGATACGCATAGGCCCCGAAAGGGCCTTGAGTGAAACTATCGCATCCATCCTTTGAATCACTGTGAATGAAAAGTTGCACTACTCCAGTGGAGTTCAATTTACTGTCTGCCCTACTGAGCCCTCTTGATTGCGGATACTATGATGTTTCATGGCTTTCCTTTTCTGTTAGCTGTCTGCCCCACCCATAATTGTACCGCCATCGGCAGCGGCACTGCGACCGCTCTTTTCTCCAGATCTGATCTAGATCTTCCCAGCGCAAAGGCTTGAACTACGCGGGGCCCATTGCTAATCTGCAGGTCGATCATATCCGACTCCGCGTTTCATTCTTTAGCGCGCAAGCGCTTCCTTTTCTCCCGTCTACCAATAAAACCAATCAGATCCGGCAAAAACGATGAACCATGGACACAGTCCAGGCGCAGGACAGCCGGAAACGCCAAAACTGCCGCACGCAGTTTTCATCTCTTACTCGAGCCAGGATAAGATGACCGCCGATGCGGTCTGCGCCGCGCTTGAAGCCGAAAATGTTAGCTGTTGGATCGCGCCCCGCGACGTAGCGGGCGGCCGGCCGTACTCCGGACAAATTACCCAGGCGATCCGGGAATCGCGCGTGCTGCTCTTGATTTTGACCGGGGCGGCCGATCGCTCCAAACATGTATTGCGCGAGGTAGAGCGAGCGGCCCACTGTCAAAACCACCTGCTAACTTTTCGTGTTGAACCAATCGCGCCTGGTGATGATCTCGGCTACTTCCTCGGAGTTGATCATTGGATAGAAGGATTCCAACCGCCGCCGCCCTCCCAGCATTTCCCGGCGCTGGTTCAGCACACGCGCAAGCTGCTCCAGAGCAGCGTTGCGGAAGAGGAGCCCGAGGAGCAATCGGACGCAGCTCCTGAAACCTTCACGCATTTCCGAATCCTGCGACACAACGATGGCTCTCTTTTTCGCCTTGGCAAAGGCGGGATGGGCGTCACCTACAAAGCGATAGATAGCGTGCTGAACCGTCCGGTGGCCCTGAAGGTGATTGCCGCCGAACTGCTGCGCAGTCCGCAGGCGCGGGCTCGGTTCCTGCGCGAGGCCCAAGCGGCTGCCCTGATCCATCATCCGCACGTCGCTACCATTTACCAGTTCGGGGAAGAGGGAGACTCCTACTTCTACGCCATGGAATTTGTCGAAGGCGAAGATCTGGAGCGCTATGTCGGGCGGCAGGGTCCGCTTGCGCCCGCTACTGCGCTCAGAGTCGTGTTGCAGGTCGCGCAAGCCTTGGAGGCGGCCCAAGCCCGCCAATTGATCCACCGCGACATCAAACCTGGCAACATCATGGCGGTAGCTAACCGGGCCGGTAGTCTCGATATCAAACTGATCGACTTCGGTCTGGCTAAAGGAGCGGGATTGGAAACTCTGGATGCCGCGCGTATCACGCGTACCCAGGATTTTGTGGGGAGCCCGGCCTTTGCCAGTCCGGAACAGTGCGAGGCAAAAAAGCTCGATATCCGCTCTGACATCTATTCGCTAGGGGTAACGCTTTGGTATCTGCTTTCGGGCAAGCGGCCCTTCTCCGGCTCGGTGGGAGAAGTTATGGTCGCGCAGATCATCAAGCCGCCACCCTTTGATCAACTGCCGCACCTCCCAGAGCCAGTTCTGGAGCTGCTTCGCCGGATGCTGGCAAAAAGCCCGGATGACCGGTTCCAGACGCCTCCGGAGGTACAGGATGCAGTTGAGACAATCGCGACGCAGCTGGCTTCTGAGTTTGGGACGATCCCTGAGCGGATCGTCGCAGAAGTGGATCCCGAGAACAACGAATCTCGTAATGACCGCGCTTCACAGAACGAATCCGCGTTGGCGGCTGAGCCGGTTCTATTGGCAACATTCACATCGCCACTCTTCGACAGTTATCTTGGGGTACAAGTCGGTGCTCAGGTAGGGGACCGCTATCGCCTCCTGGAGGAAGAACGAGAGGGAAATGGGGGCCGCTTGTTTTTGGTTCAAGACGAAAAGGCCTCTAGCGGAGAGTCGCCCGAGGTTGGACTGAAGCTGCTGCATCCTGGCATCACTGCTGATCCTGCACTGATCGACCTTCTGGAGAACGAAATCGGAGTAATCCGGCAAGCAACGCACCAAAATCTGGTTCGTTACTTCCGGCTCGAGCGTGGCGCTCCTGGCCCGTTTCTCTTGAGAGAATGGGTACACGGTTTTTTGCTGTACGATCTCTTGCGCTGGGGGCGTTCCTTGAGTGCGGCAGAATTGGAGATCCTTCTAGGGCCGTTGGCTGCCACACTAGATTTTGTTTCCGATAATGGCCTCGGACTGGTCGATGTCAGCGTTCACAAGATCTTGGTGGCCTGCCCTAAAGAGATCGCCCGCGAAGATTTCCAGGCTCTGGCTATCGGAAACGCGCAGGATTGGAAACGGTGTACTCTGAAGCTCAATCCTTTGAGCCTCGCGCCACTCCTGTTCCGGAGCCGGAACGGTTGGGACCGTCAGACCGTTGTACCGTCCAGCCGGATCCTTTCCATGACCCAGGCCGAAGCGGGAATTCGGGGAAGCAAAGCGGTCCGGCTTTACGGACGGCTGGTCTATGAGCTCTTAAGCGGGCACGCTTCAACGCGAGGCGATTCGCAAATCTATACCCCGCTGCCCGAACTAGATCAGGCCGGGAATGAAACCTTGCGCCGCGCATGCGTTGCTATCGGCTCGGGCCTAGCCTACCGCAGCTGTCAGGAGTTCTGGAATGCGCTCAAAGAGAATATAACAGCCGCAGGTCGACCATCTAGCGCGCCGATATCGCCACCGGCGACTTCTACGCCGTCTGCGCTTCCTCCCCCGGCAGCAGGCAGACCTCCTCCAAAACGAAGGCTGATAATCGGGGCGATCTTGGGTGGCGCCCTAATCATCGCTCTGGCGATTTTCGGTGCGATTCGCTTTGGCGGGTCCGGAGCGACCGCAGTGGTGACGCCCACTCCCTCGGTCGCGATTGCTACTGCGACCCCCGCTCCAACTGCATCGTCGAGTCCAGTGGTGGTCGCTACCCCGACGCCCACTCCAATCGCGCTGGCGACTCCCCCACCCCAGGTCGCGATTGCTACTCCGACCCCCGCTCCAACTGCGTCGCCCGGTCCGGTGGTGGTCGTTATCCCGACGCCCGCTTCGACTGTTCCAAGCCCGACCGTTGAGGCGACCGAAGAAGAGCCGGCGAACAAGACCTTCGATGGAGTCTGGTCTGTCACGCTGAATATACACGATTACAAAGACCCTGGTACGGGTGCAATTGCTCAGGGTTACGTCAGCTATTTCGCCGCGAAGGTAAAGAATGGGGTCTTGCACGGTGAGCTCGGAACCAGAGGTGCGGCAGCGTTCTTTGAGATCAATGGGAAAATAGATGCCGACGGGACAGCAATTTTACATCTAAATGGTCTCAGGGGATCGGAGAAATACAATATGGCGGTTGGCGGAGAGAGTCATGGGCGATCTGGTACGCCATATGCCTTTGACCTGGCCACCCAATTCAAAGGCCGGCGCGGCACCGGCAAGCGGATCGGCCCCCGTGTTGGTATCATCGACTTTGTCAAAGATTGACTTGCGACGAATCAGGGCCCTAAGCGGCAATGGCAATCGAGGATTGCAAAAAACGTGGCGGTACGGACCCACGGATCAGAGCATCTTCGCGATTCGAGCTGTTCCCGTCTCGAACGCCTCCTGCGCCCTAGATTTTCTGGAAACCGGAGTCGGTTAGGCGAAATTTTTTGAGGTCGATTCCGAGCTTCCGCGTGTACTGGTAGGCGATATTTCGTATCCCTTCGGCGCCACCAACAGAAACGTCGAATGATTCCGGACGTTTTAGCGCGTCGGTGTAACAGACTGCCAATAACTTGTAGTATTCAGAATTATATTGCTTGGTCGCATCAGCGACTGTCTTGGATCCAAATTTAGTGAGCAAGAGTTCATTGACCTTCTGACGAATCTGTCGAATGCCAGCGGAATGAGCCGAGGCGTTCTGATTGTTGATAATTTCCCACATGACGATGAGGTAGCCGGCAAAGGAATCGGATGCGTCGCGGCTGGAAAAACCGTATCGGGAGAATCGTGCGTCGAACTTCTCCTCAATGCCGCTATCGGCAAGCTCCTTCTGCACGAACGCCTTGACCTTTGGATATTTGGCGTCAATGGCTGAAATAAAATTGAAGTGCACAGCGTTAGTAACGGCAGGGGAAGAGCGATAGCTGAAAAAGCCCTTGGCGGTCTGGTTGGCGTGCACATGGACTTCGTTGCTCTGATGGGTTTTACTTCCTTTTTGGGCCTTTTCCTCTTTGGTTCCCTTTGAGTTGTAAGGTGGATTTTCGCTTGCCGTAGCGGCGCCTTCTGAGGTCAGATGGGTCGCCATGTTCTCAACGTAGAACTGGTTCAACGCATCATCAGTTGAGTCGGCAAGTACGTCAGCGATGGGTATGGAAACCAGCATGGCTAGCCAGAGCGGTAAAAAGCTATGAGTATGGTTCATCGGACTCGTCGGGCTGGAATGAAACTATCGCCTTTATTCATTGAATCAGTTCGCATCACAAGTTGCACCACTCCCATCGAGTTCAATGTACTGCCTGTCCTACTGAGCCCTCTCGCTTGCGGATATTATGATGTTTCGAATAAAGGTCTTCTGGGCTAAGATTTGGCAAACCGCCGCCAATTCCTCTCCGCCTTGTCGATATTGCTGTATCAAGGATGCTCTCCTAGGGCGAGCATTTTGATCAATTGGTACAGATGATCACTACCGGAAAGGAGCTAACGAACCTTTTGAGTCCGAACGTTGTTTACCGCCGTTTGCCAGGCTGCCGGCAAATTCGACAGTTATTCTCTTGCCCGAGCGATTTCGTCGGTGAACCGGGGAGCGCTGTCAGAGCCGCACTGAAAATTTCTTAACGACACCGAGGAGCTAGTCGCACACCGCGGCTTCGACTGATGGTACTAGATGCCAGGATTTTGGATGCGACCTTTCTTTGTCCCAGTTGCCGCAATCGCTATCCTAATTGCCGGTCCATCGGCTGCCGGCAAAGGACAAAGAACTAACGATCTCACGACGATCGACCCATCGATGATTATCGATGCGTAAGAAGCGAAATCGCCTGGGCCGCGCTCTGGCGGGGGAAGCACTCGCCGCCGGCCACCGGGTGTGGATATGTCCGCGACGATCTGAAGTCTCTTGCAGCGGAAATAACGGAGTGGGAACCGCCCACCACCTCAACAAACATCGACTGAATGATTGGCATGTTCTGCTAATAGAATGGCGCGAATGGCTAATGATCTGGCGAGTCAGGCCTGCTATTACTCTGATTATGTCACCTACAACCAAAGCCTACTCCGCCGAAAAACCAGACCTCACTCGGTGACATCGGTTTTTGATTTCTTAAGAAGTACGATGGAAGATCATCGGTGCACAGCTTTCCGCGCTCGCCGGTTCCGCTCATCCCGTCCCTGGTTTCCTAGCGGTAACCTACTTACTTTTGGGTGCCTTCTTGCCAATAGCGCCTTGGTATCCTAATGTGACCATAAGCAATGATTGCAAGACGCATGAAAACAATTCTGGATACAGGTGTCACCGGGGATTTGGCAACAGCAGGAGCTAAAGGAATCTCGGCTCAAACTTAAGATTCGAACCACTGGGTCGGCTGATTGAATGGGCGTGACGCCCATCGCCGGAATGGATTCCGAGAACCGCCGATCCGAACCGGCCGAACGAGGGCATTGATGTGCCTTCCGAACAAGGGGAAGACTTAAGTCAATAACGAACGCCAAGGGTCATTTCCGAAGCGATCGGGAGAGCCATCTCCCTACGCGCTCTTACTGAGAAACCAATGCTCAATTCCCTTCTTCCAGACGGCACACCTAGAGCCACCAATAAATTACCCGTAAATGTTACTTAAGCGACTCCTACATCCGCGGTTAGAGCGCCGATTTTCTCCGGCGATCGAGCAAGACATCACCTCGCCCAAGCGACTTCACATCGGCAGTAAGCGACTGTTCGTCGTCGCATTAAGTCTTTGGCTAGCCGGCTGCAACAACCAGCAGCCGGCGGCGCATGGCTTATCAACCCCGGAGGTCACGGTCAGCAAACCGGAGCAGAAGGAGGTGGTGAATTGGAACGAATTCACCGGCAGAACGAGAGCGGTCAAGCTGGTGACGGTAACGCCCCGGGTCAGCGGTTACATTGTCGATATCCCTTTTAAAGAAGGCGACATTGTCCACAAGGGAGATTTGCTCTTTCAAATCGATCCGAGACCGTATCAGGATGCTTACGACCAGGCGGTTGGCCAGTTGCAGCAGGCGCAAGCCAATCAGCAACTGCAAGATGTGACGTTCGAGCGCCAACAGCGTTTGCGAGAGACGGGAGTCATCGCAAAGGAAGACTATGATACGGCTTTGTCCAACAAGAACCAAGCCGCGGCCCAGGTGGTCTCGGCGCAAGCGGCCCGCAATTCGGCTCAACTGAACCTTGAATTCACGCACGTTACATCGCCGATCGATGGACGCGTCAGCCGCCAGCTCGTGAATATTGGCAACCTGGTACAAGCTGATTCGACTCAACTCACGACGATAGTCAGCATCGATCCGATCTATGCTTACTTCAGCATGGATGAGCTGGCTGCGCTGAGCTATCAGCGACTCATCCGGGAAGGGAAACTGGTCAGTTCTGAGGGTGGCAAAATTCCGGTCTATCTTCAGTTGCAGGATGAAACCGGGTTTCCTCATCAGGGGACCATCGATTTTTCGGATAACTCTTTCGATTCGTCGACCGGTACGCTTCTTATCCGAGGATCATTTCCGAACCCCGATGGTTTTTTGACGCCGGGAAACTTTGTCCGGGTGCGGGTAGCCTCGGGCCCGAAATACAACGGGCTCCTGGTCGCCGATCGGGCGGTCGGCTCGGATCAGGATCAGAGCTTTGTCTATGTTGTGGATTCCAAGAATATCGCCCGGCTGCGTCATATAAAGACCGGACAGCTGGCCGAAGGATTGCGGGTAGTAAAATCGGGCCTGCAACCGGATGATGTCGTAATTATCAATGGAATTATTAAGGTGCGGCCCGATAGCCCGGTAAAACCGCAGCCAGGAGCGATGGAACAATTCAGCTCGAACGACATTTCGATGCCGCTCACCAGCTCAGAATCGAGCGCCTCACACGGCGACGCGGACCGGAACAAGGCAACGCCTTAACGCTGGGGAGAAATAATGAAGCTGTCTCATTTTTTTATCGATCGCCCGATTTTCGCAATTGTAATTTCTATTGTTACCGTACTGTTGGGGGCGATCGCTTATACGATCTTGCCGGTGGCACAATATCCTGAGATTGCGCCGCCGACCGTGGTAGTGCAGGCGCAATATCCGGGCGCCGATCCTAAGACCCTGGCCGAGACGGTGGCGGAGCCGATCGAGCAGCAGGTCAACGGGGTAGAGAACATGTTATACATGTCCTCCGTTTCGGCCATGGATGGCACCATGCAGCTGACAGTGACATTCAAGTTAGGCACCGACCCGAACATAGCGCAGGTACTGGTTCAGAATCGGGTTGCGATTGCCGAGCCGCAATTGCCGCTGGAGGTCAGAAATATCGGTGTCACCACGCAGAAGCAGTCACCGGATATTCTAATGGCGATCGGGCTGACTTCCAAAAGTAACACCTATACCCCTCTCTATCTCAGTAACTATGCTTACACCCAGATAGAGGATTCTCTCAAGCGAATCGACGGTGTGGGAAACGTCCAGATTTTTGGCGCGCAGCCATACAGTATGCGTGTCTGGTTAAATCCGGATCTGATGTTTTCCCGTGGATTAACCAGTTTGCGAAGATCATTTTGAAACGAGGTAGTAATGGGCAGTTGGTGTATCTGAGCGACGTCGCGAGACTGGAACTGGGCGGACAGAGCTACACCAGTACTACCTATCAGGATGGAGTGATACCGGCCGTCGCTCTCGGAGTATTTCAGTTACCCGGATCTAACGAGCTGAAAACCGCTGCACTGGTAAAAAAGCAGATCGCGGAAATGGCGAAATCCTTTCCTCCGGGAATGGAATACTCTATCCCCTACGATCCCACTCTCTTCACTGAACAGTCCATTGACGCGGTCTACGACACGCTGCGGGACGCCATCATCCTGGTGGTGATTGTGGTAATGGTATTTCTCCAGTCCTGGAGAATCGCCTTGATCCCGCTGGTTGCGGTGCCGGTTTCATTGATCGGGACCTTAGCGGTGATGGCTCCCATGGGGTTTTCCCTCAACTCACTTTCATTGTTCGGGCTAGTATTGGCTATCGGCATCGTGGTGGATGACGCGATCGTGGTGGTCGAAAACGTGGAAAGATGGATCGAGCGCGGCCTGGACCCGAAAGAGGCCACCAGGAAAGCGATGGATGAAGTGGGCGGAGCGGTGATCTCGATTGCCGTGGTGCTGACGGCGGTGTTCGTTCCGACCGCACTGGTTAGCGGCATCAGCGGCCAATTTTATCGGCAGTTTGCATTGACCATTGCGATTGCCACCTTAATTTCGGCATTTAACTCGCTCACCCTGAGCCCGGCGTTAGCAGCCCTCTTGATTAGACCAGGTCATGCCAAGAAGGACCTGCTTACCCGCCTGATTGACACTTTTCTGGGTTGGTTTTTCCATTTATTCAATCGAACGTTCGACTTGGGAATCAGCGGTTATGGAGCCGTCGTGCGCCGGCTGCTTCGAGTCAACGGACTGGTGTTAGTAGTTTATTTTGGACTTCTTGCTTTGACTGGGTTTATGTTTCAGAAGGTCCCAGCCGGCTTTATCCCGACCATGGATCAGGGGTATCTCATCGTCTTTGCGCAGCTACCGGACGGAGCCTCACTGCAACGGAACGATGACGTCCGACGACAGATCGGGGAGATTGGTAAGAATATCCCCGGGGTAGAGCTCACCTTTGCCATCGAAGGCTTATCGATTCTGGATTCGACCATCAAGTCCAATGCCTTGACTGTCTTCTTCCCGCTGAAACCATTTAGTGAACGAATCGGTCATGCTGAGCAATCGGCTACGGCAATCGTAGCGAAACTGCAGACCGCATTTTCCTCAATTCAAGATGCGTTTGTGATTGCGATCCAGCCTCCTTCGGTTCGAGGAATGGGGAATGCGGGTGGGTTCCAGCTCGAGATTGAGGATCGCCGAAACGCCGGGTTAAGCGCGTTGCAGCAGGCCACCGATGCAGTAACTGCTGCTGCCAACACGGAACCGGGCTTAAGCGGAGTCTTTACTACCTATCGTTCCCAGGTGCCTCAGCTCTTTCTGAATATCGACCGGGAAAAGGTGCAGACTTTGGATGTGCCGATCAGCTCGGTGTTTAATACCCTTCAGAGTTATCTTGGATCCAACTACGTGAATGATTTCAACTTCCTGGGACGAACCTATCAGGTAAACTTGCAAGGTGACGCTGCTTTCCGGTCGGATCCTAATCAGATCCTAAGGATGTACACTCGCAATAGCACGGGCGGAATGGTGCCATTGGGTAGTTTAATGGATGTTCAACGGATCAATGGTCCGGATGCCGTCAGCCATTATAACGTCTATCCCGCAGCTCTCATTCAAGGGGCGACATTGCCCGGAGTCAGTTCCGGCCAGGCGATCGAGAAGATGGAACGAATCTGCCGAGAAAATCTGCCCAGCCAGTTCTCATTCGAGTGGACCCAATTAACCTATCAAGAGGTGACTGCGGGCAACACCGCGATTTTCATTTTCCCGCTTTGTGTCTTGTTTGTGTTTCTGGCGTTGGCCGCTCAATACGAGAGTTGGTCCTTGCCATTGGCGGTCATTCTGATCGTTCCCATGTGCTTATTATCGGCCATGGCTGGTGTCTATTTTCGAGGACAAGACAATAATATTTTCACCCAAATCGGATTCATTGTTCTCGTCGGGCTGGCCTGTAAGAATGCCATCTTAATCGTGGAGTTTGCTCGACAGCAGATGGAATCTGGGATGGGACGCATCGAGGCGGCGGCGGAAGCTGCCCGATTGCGTTTGCGACCGATTCTCATGACCTCGTTCGCGTTTATTCTTGGCGTGTTGCCGTTAGTGATCGCTAAAGGCGCCGGGGCCGAAATGGACCAGGCATTGGGTACAGCCGTCTTCGCTGGAATGATCGGGGTAACCTTTTTTGGGATCTTTTTTACCCCGATATTTTTCTCTGTGATCATGAAAATTTTTGGCCGCGTACCAAAGAAGCAAAGACCAAGGTCGATCGAGCAGCGAGCACGGAGAGAGGAGCCAGTTCATTGAGTTGCTGGGAACGCGATCGACTACTTGCTGAGCTAATTTCCTAACCACCCGACAAAATCGACCGCCTTTGGGAATAAGAATTGTTTCCCCGTGGTCACTTTTATATACTAGCACTCAATGATCAATAAGGCACCCCTCAGACACCAAGTAACTCGAAGGCAATTGGCCGAGGCCCACGTCGCAAATGTGTATAATCGGGATTGTCCCACCCGCGTGGTGCTGGACCGCCTCGCGGATAAGTGGACCGTTTTGGTCATCGGACAGCTGGCCGCCGGCACAATGCGCTTTGCCCAGTTGCGCCGAGCGATCGATGGTATCAGCCAAAAGATGCTCACTTCCACCCTGCGCGATCTGGAGCGGGACGGGTTAGTAAAGCGGCAACTCTATGCCAGCGTGCCGCCCAAGGTGGAGTACTCCCTTACGCCTTTAGGAAGCTCGTTGGTTAGCAAGATGAATGGGCTGTGTCTTTGGGCCGAGGACCATATCGATGAGGTCCTCAGAGCGCGAGCGGGCTTCGATAAGCGAAATCAGCGGGCCTAACTCGACCAAGCCGGATTCGGAGACCACCGGGTCAGCTAGCCAAACCAGCCGGTAGATGGCACATAGAACGTTCCGCATCGCTTTCGGCATACCGATTTATATGATGTGTTTCCGTGAAGACATTCGTTCTAGTGGTGGGGGCTTGGCTGTTGGCCTCGTCAATCAGCCCAGCCGAATCGCCCAACGAGCAACTCCCTCCCCCCTTGCCTACCCCTTCGGTGACAAAGCAGAAGTTGATCGTGGGGCTCGCAGTCGATCCCCCATTCGTAATCCATGAGCCGGACGGCTCCTGGATCGGCATCAGTGTCGAGTTATGGCAACAGGTGGCGAAACAAGTTGGCCTCAATTACGAGTTTCGTGAAACCGACCTGAGGGGCCGATTCGAAGGACTCGCGCAAGGTTGGCTCGATGCGACGGTTGGACCGTTAACCATCACCGCACAGCGCGAGCAGGTTTGCGATTTTACTCACGCCTACTATGTCAGCGGTTTAGGGGTCGCGGTCCTGAAGAGTAGCACCGCCGGCAACGAGAACCTTATTTTCAACCCAGCTTTCTTTAGATTCGCCTGGTCTGTCTCAAGAGTTGCACTAGCCCTACTAGCGGTACTCGCCGTCGTCGCAATCTTGATTTGGCTCTGTGAGCGGAGAACGAATCCGACGCAATTTAGCGGGCAAGGTCATCTCCGCCTTTACCGCCACCATGGCATCCACACTGACTGCGGAACGGTTAGCGGGCGTCAGTATTCGCAGCATCGAAGATCTCCGCCAGCTCAAGATCGGAGCGGTCGAGCACAGTTCAAGCGCTGATTTCCTCCAGGCCAATCATATCGCCTTCACCGAATTTTCTTTCGCCGAACTCCTGAATGCGGTTAAGCGCAAGAAGGTACAAGCGGCGGTCTATGATGAGCCGGTGCTTCGCTACGCCGCTCGTAATCAACCGCAATTGACTGTACTATCATTGCATTTAGATACGGAGCTATACGGGTTTGCTTTACGCGAAGGAAGCCTGCTGCGCGAACCGATCAATCGCGTGCTTTTGCAGAAGATTCATGAACCAGCTTGGATCAACCTGCTGGCCAAATACCTCCCAGCTACCAGTTGATGCGGCCTAACGCACCGGATCGCTTTTGATGAAATTTTGTGAACCTGATAGAAGACCGACCATCGTCGGGTCTGCCGAAAGCGCCTGTCTCCGGGCCAGGATCAAAGCAATTCTATCGCTTCTCCCTTGTTCGCTGTTCAGAGTCATCGTCCGGAACCGTCTTTGACCCTTCCCAATCGTATCTCTCAAACAACCAACTCTCCCTCTTATGATCACGCGAAATTCTATGTTCCAGCCACCATCGTTTCACCGACAAAAAGCCTCGCTGAAAATTCGCACCGTTAACATTCGGCTAACTCTCGTCGGGGTCCTTTTCCTCGCCTCGATCCCTGCAAACGGACGCGGCGCAAAGGTCGTAAGTCAGGAGGACTTAGCGACGTTACCACCTGGTCGACCCGCGATTGTCTATGTACAAGATTTTAAGGTGGAGAAAGAATCCAGCACCAACGATCAGCCAGCACTTGGCGGCGGCCGCGCTCGATCGCTGATCGATCAAGTCAAGAGCGCAACCGGAATGCAAAGCAGTCAGGTCGTCGACCTGATGGCCTCATCTCTGGTGTCAGATCTAAACCGGGGCGGCGTCAAAGCCCAGCGACTAGGTACCGGTCAACCTTTACCAAGAGACGGCTGGCTGGTCCGTGGTGTTTTCACAGAAATCGATCAAGGCAGTCGAGTCTTGCGGGCCGAAGTAGGATTCGGCGCGGGTTCTACCGACCTCGCGGTCTTGGTCAACGTGGCAGATCTGCAAAAGGGAAAGCCAGAATCATTCTACGAACTGGAGGCACAAGCTGGCAGCCGAAAATTGCCAGGAGCGGTCGTGACGAGAAATCCATATGTGGCCGCCGCAAAGTTTGTTATGTCTCGCCGCGATCTGCCGAAAAATATTCGACAGACCGCGCAAACCGTCGCCGATCAAATCGTTCGCCGCGCCCGTGCCAAATAGCAGATTGGCCCGCTTTTTGCCCCATATGATGGTTTGCGCAAGCCTCTTGAAACGATGTGGCTGCCGCGTAAAAGCCGATCAGCCCGGCCGCCGAGCCTCGAACGTTCGATCTCAATCTCTCTCCGCCAATTGGTTGGCGAAGTTTTGCATGGCCATGACTGCTTCCGCAACGTCGCGAGCACTGGTTCGAAAGCTCAAAATGGCGATCCGCGCAAATACCTGTTCACCGATGCGAGTGGTAGAGAGGAAGATCCGTCCGGTCGCATTCACTTGTGCAACCATCTTCAGTGTGGCGTCATCATTGTCTAGCGCACTTCCACCTGGAGCGCTGCAACGCACAGCAACTATCGAGAGATCCGGTGAACCTATCAGTTCTAAGTTCGGCGTTCCCTGGAGAGCTTGGTAAGCATTTTCCGCCAGATCGAGCTTCTGATCGAGAGCATCTCTGAACGCCGCCACACCATGCAGATGAAGGGGAAGCCACAGCCGCAAACCTCTATAAGGACGCGTTAGTTCCGGGCTGAGATCGGCAAAGTCCGGGAATTGAGCTTCCTCCAGGTCCTGTAGAAAGCTCGGTTTATCCACCGTATGCGCGCGCCGCAAAATCTCGCGATCTCTGACCATCAAACAACCAGTCCCATAAGGAAGAAACAGACCTTTGTGCGGATCAAGTACTACGGAGTCGGCCTGCTCGATTCCGGTCATCCGCCTACGACCTCGCTCAGTCAGCTGAAAGAAGCCTCCGTAGGCCGCATCAACGTGAAACCACAGGTTTTCTCGTCGAGCAATTTCGGCGATTGCCTCCAGTGGATCGACCGTACCGGTGCTGGTCGATCCAGCGTTTGCGACGACACAGAATGGCCGCCGGCCGGCCGCTCGATCGGAGGTGATTGCTTCCTTCAGAAGCTTCACCTCCATTCGCAGCTCTCCGTCAATCGGGATAGTTCGCAGCGCATCGCCAGGAAAGCCCAGTAAGCGTAGAGCTTTTGCGGCGGCATGGTGAGTCTGGTCAGTGGCATAAACAGTGCCGAAGCGGAAATCTTCAGGGATGTGTGCGGTTCGGGCACACAGGAAGGCCGAAAGGGTGGCTAAGGAAGCCCCGGAGGTCAAAATCCCAAAGGCCGTGGACGGAAGCCCAACTAGCTTCGCAAGCCAATGAAGTACATTGACCTCCAACGCGACGAGTGCGGGAGCGCCGGCACCAACGCCCGTGTACGGGTTCATCACTCCGGCAATCAGATCGGCTATCGCTGCTGTAACCAAGCCGCCCCCAGGGACATAGGCCATAAAGCCGCCACCGACAGTGTTGATGCGTGGTTCTGCCGCATCTGAGATTATTCTGAGCACCTCGGGCAGCGGCAATCCATCTTCAGGCGGATTTCGGCGGAGCGCGTAATCCGACACCAGTCCATTCTTTTCGGCTGGGTAGGATATCTGCGTCTTCGGCAACCGAGAAAGAAAGTCGGAAAGAAATTTAATTACATCTGTCGCAGAAATGGCAAACTCCTGGTCCACCAGATTCAGGGGGGAGCACAGAGAGGAAGCGACTGTCTTGGTATCTCCGATTGGCGATTGATCGTGACTGTTACTTCCCAAGATGATGTTCTTGGCGGATCCGGCAGAGCGGTTTTCTTGGACCTTGGGCGTGATATCTGCAGCAGCTTTCATCGGATCGTTCCCAGACGACGCGCAAACGGTATGCCCGGTTGGAGCAAACTACGGTCACCTATATTAGAGAGGTAATAGAGGCTGGTTCTTTGTAGACCGCCTTCTTTTGTCCCAATCGCCGTATTCATTGTCCAAACCGCGACCTCATTGCGAAAGCGAGATAGCGTCATGATTCCGGTGCTGGTCCGGCATCACAATCGAGCTTGCCCTCCTTCCGCCAGTCCGCCTCGGACCGCCTTGCCGGCGGCCCATTTTGAACGCAACGACGTCACCAAGATATGTGAGACGGTACACTAGGTCGTCACGCCTTCCCCTTCGTAAGTTTGGCCCGCCGTTCCGCTTGGAGTGCATCAAGTTTCTTCACCTGGTCGGCGTTCAAATATTTCGCGGCGCCGTTGCGAAAGTCGGTTTGCAGCTGCATCGCTTGCTTGAGCTTTTGCAGCTTGCCCGTGGATTTGTCTGCCTCGAGCGCCTCAGCCTTCTTGTCCCTCTCCGCAACTAGGGGAGCTAGCTGTTTTTGTTGCTGCTCGGTCAGTTGCAGTTTTTTGGTAAGTTCAGCCATTTGCAGTTTAGGAATCGCCTGCTGAGCCTGTGAGATTGTCGAAGCGCTCAAGAAAACGATGGCGAAGGTCAGGCATTGGCGGAATAGCTTGTTAGTTTTCATTTTGTGAATTTTTTTTGTCGGTTTGAGAGGAGACACTTCCGTCCTTGCAGGAGTAGCTGGCGTCACATCCTTGAAATCGAACGAAGACCTGCGCCAAGCGACCTCAGAAAAAGGCATTGAGGGCGGAGGAAATCGAACGAGCCAGCCTCCTTGGTTTTAGTCACAACCCGATGTTCAGAACAAGCACCAAGTGCAGTTAGTAGACGCACCTTCCAGGTGCGAAACGCCGCAACCTCGCAGCTAGAAGCTGGGGCTACTTTGGCTTCGAGCCCCTCAGCTTTTCGACCAAGCAAAAGCTGACCGGAATCAGAAAGACCGCGATCAGGCTCGCTGCCAGCATACCTCCGATCACGGTTGTGCCCATCACTTGCCGAGCAATCGCTCCTGATCCCGAAGCTGCCCAGAGTGGTACGCATCCGAGAATGAAAGCGAAGGACGTCATCAAAATTGGCCTTAGACGCAGCCGCGCTCCAGTCAGAGCCGCCTCAACCAGCGGGGTTCCACGCTCGAATTCCGCTCGAGCAAACTCGACGATTAGAATCGCGTTCTTCGCGACTAATCCAATGATCATCACTAATCCAATTTGGGCATAAACGTTGTTCTCGATCTGAACAAAAGAGGACTCGGTAACAATCCTTCGCAGATAAAGCGTAGCGAAAGCGCCGAAAACCGCTATCGGAGTACTTAACAGCACACTGAAAGGAAGCGACCAGCTTTCGTAAAGCGCTGCCAGAATCAGGAAGACAAACAGCAACGAAAATCCAAAAATCATGGCAGGCGGCACCCCTTTTTGAGCCAATTTCTCCTGGAACGACATCCCGAGATAATCGTAACCCATCTCGGGAGGCATCGTTGCCGCAAAGACTTCTTCCAACGCGTGCATCGCTTGTTGAGAGGAGTAACCGGTTGCTGGAGTGGCGTTTACTTGTGCGCAGCCGTACAAGTTATATCTCATTGTGAATTCGGGTCCGGTGCGGCTTTCTATCCGAGTAAGGCCGCTTAGCGGGACCATCTGTTGGCTGCCGTTACGCACGTAAAACTGTCCCAGGTTCTCGAGATTCGTTCGGTACTCGCCTTCTGCTTGGACATAGACCTGCCATTCTCGCCCAAACCGATTGAAATAGTTTACAAACGATCCACCCATGAACGTCTGAATCGTCTGATAAATGTCACTGACGGCGACTCCCTGCTTCAACGCGCGCTCCAAGTCGACGTCAATGTAGACCTGCGGCACGCTCGGTTGGAACGTAGTGTTCAACTGAGCCAGCTCCGAACGCTTCCGAGCCGCATTTAAGAATGCGGTCAGGTTGGTCGACAAAAGATCGGGATCACCACCGGAGCGATCTTCCAAAACGAAGGTGATGTCGCCAGACGTACCAGCCCCCGGAATCGCCGGCGGAGAAAAAGCAAATGCGATACCCTGAGGCATCTGCACCAGAAGGCGATTCAGTCGCGATTTGATCTCGGGGTAGAGTTCTCTCTTTTGCCTGCGATCTCCCCAAGGCTTGAGCGTCACGAAAAAGAATCCGCTGTAGGTGCTTTGCACTCCGCTCAGAAGACTGGACCCAATGGTGGTCGTAACGTACTGGACACCCGGGCTATCAGCGAGCGTCGCTTCAATTTTACGACAAACCTCGTCGGTCCTTTGCAATGACGCTGCTGCAGGCAACTGCAAATTGACGTAGAAAAACCCCTGGTCCTCATCTGGAAGAAACCCGGTCGGAACCTTTTTGCCGAGTATGAAGGCGGTAGCACTGAATCCGAGCAACACAATCAATGCCAGTCCGGCTCGGCGAACGAAGAAGCCGGCAACACGAACATAATGGTGAGTGGCGACTCCGAACACATGATTGAACCAATCGAAGAATTTTCCCAACAATCCTCGGCTCTGGAGGCGGGGTCTTAGCAAAAGCGCGCATAAGGCAGGACTGAGGGTCAATGCGTTGAATGCTGAAATCAAAACCGAGACAGCGATCGTCACCGCAAATTGTTGATAGAGCCGTCCCGTAATCCCTGGAATGAAAGCTGTAGGTACGAAAACGGATGCCAGCACGAGAGCCACACCGATTACTGGACCAGTGATCTCCTTCATCGCCCTCTTGGTCGCCTCTTTGGGCGAAAGTCCATCATGAATATGCCGTTCGACCGCTTCTACCACCACGATTGCATCATCGACGACTAGGCCAATGGCTAAGACCAATCCAAATAATGAAAGTGTGTTGATCGAAAAACCCAGCAGAGGGAAGAAAACAAATGTACCGACCAGCGAAACCGGCACCGCGAAAAGCGGAACCAACGTCGCGCGCCAACTTTGCAGGAAGAGATAAACAACCAGGATCACCAGCGCGATCGCTTCTACGAGTGTAGCAACAATCTCGTGGATACCTGCCGTGACCGGCTGGGTAGTATCTAACGAGATCACATAATCAACTCCCCGAGGGAAACGCTGCTTCAGTGTTTCCATTAGCCTTTTGACCCCCTGGGCCGCCGCCAGCGCGTTAGTTCCCGGCAGTTGATAGACCGAAATGACCGCTGCAGGTTTACCGTTAAAGCGGCCACGCGTGTTGTAGGTCTGGGCTCCAAGCTCCACCCGCGCTAAGTCCTTTAGCCTAACCGCACTACCATCCGGTAGTTCTCGAATGACAATTTCTTCGAATTGCTCAGGCTTGACCAGACGACCCTGGGAACGAGCGGTGTAGGTATATTCCTGTCCGGTCGGCACCGGTTCACCACCGATTTGACCGGCGGAATTGACTGTATTTTGCGTCTGGACGGCACTTACGATATCCGGAACAGTGAGGCCGAAGTTCGCCAGCTTGTCGGGCTTCAACCACAACCGCATCGCGTATTCGCCCGCACCAGAAATCTGCACGCTGGAAATGCCACGTACCCTGGTAAGAGCATCGTTTAGATTGATGTAGGCATAGTTTGATAAGAAAAGCGCATCCCGGCTGTCATCCGGCGAACGGAGAGCTATTACCATCAAAGGAGAAGCAAACGATTTTTGTACGGTGACTCCAAGATCGGTGACCGAGCTCGGTAGCTGAGATGCGGCCTGCGTTTGTCGCATCTGCACTAAGATCTGATCGGTATTCGGATCGGTGTTTAAATCGAAGTTGATCGTCAACACCATTTGTCCGCTGTTAGCGCTGACCGAATACATGTAGTTCATGTTGTCGACGCCGCTCATCTGCTGCTCAATGGGCGTAGCAACCGATTGCTCGATGGTTCGT